>Cam_p2__coassemble_843_pt1 | contig 153261 bp, 123 predicted proteins | sample Cam_p2__metabat2_low_PE_032 | metagenome-assembled genome bin Cam_p2 | reverse complement strand
TACGGAATTTCCTACTTATTGGGATTAGGACCAACACGTTTTGTCCTATAACCCCAGAATAAAGAACTTGTAGAATAAAAAAGACACCGGCAGTTTGTGAAGTGAGCCTCAAATGTTAGATACATTTGGGGCTCATTTCGTTGTTGGTGTCTTTTTTTAATGTCTTTTATCTAAGAGTTTTATTCGGTCAATAACTATTTATAGTGAGGGTCTTACTTAAGCTGTTTATAGTGAGGGGTTACTTACTTTTCGTTGTGACGGTTAAGCCATGTGCTCCAAGGTGTGGCGTAATTAGTATAGGTTGTTTCGGTAACATATTGATGGAATAATGCTAACATATCGCTGCGTTGTTTACTGTAAGGCGCTTTCCAACCTTTTTCGTTACCGGTAGCCATGAGAGAGATGCCGCCTAAGGCTTCTTGGCGTTTTAAAATATCGTAAAGAGGAACGTGTGGATTGCGCATCATATCATAAAGTGCCATGAATGTTGTGGTGCGGCCTTTACCGGCTTCACAGTGAAAATGTAGCCATGCATTTGTTGGTAGATTGCGATACAACGAAATGAATTGATCGACGATTGTTGCATCGGGCCAAATATGATCGGTAGCAGTCAAGCGCCAGTAGTTGAGACCGGCTTTACGGGCAACCGATGCTTCCGTTGCTACGGACGTAACGGTGATGGTCATACCGGTACCGGCTGTTTTTTCTTTTGTCAGCCGATGAATACTAAGCGATTGTCCCGGTAATGTCTTCACTAATTCTTCTTCGGTGGTAAGAATTTCTTCGGAGACTTTACCTACATTAATCCAATCGCGTTTGGCGTAGCGACTGATGGGGTAATCATTGACGAAGAGATGCGTTTCTTGACGAAGATCAACGTCGAATACAGGACCATCCGTTTTGCTTTTAATCTCCTTGGCCATGTGTTTAAACTGTTGCACGGTTGGCTGGGAGCTACCGGATATACGAAGTGTATCTAATCCTGTGGTGAAGATTCCCGATAGCTTTGGATTGAGACGAGCATCATTGGTTATCATGCGAAAGCGATCGGGATACTCTCCGTTGTCTTTACTATCATATCGCCAAAAATAATTTGCATAAGGGGCACGCTCTTCCGGCGTAATGCGGTGACGATAGAGTTGATTGGGATTTATGGGAGACGTAGTGTAAGCGTATGCAGTACTTAGGGGTGAAGTGCTATGAGGTGTAGTGCTTTTCGTAGCAATACTATCCGTGGCGTGCTTTATATTAAGCGTTGTTGTATTGTCTGCGGCTATGACATTGCCGGAAAGAGTAAGACACATCGTAGTTAGAATAGTAGCCACCATGCTTGTAAGAAATAATTTTTTTTGATGTTGGAGCGATACTGATTGGTCATGTAATCTCTTCATGGATAAGACCTCCTAGATAAAGAACGTTTAATACATTAGATATCATCTAGACATATTGTAATCCCACTGAAATGCATTATGCAATAGGAATGGCAATAGAAATAGAACAAAAATAGAAATAGAACAAGAATAGCAATAGAATAGGAATAGGAATGGTAATGGTAATAGCAATAGGAATAGCGATAGCTAGGAATAGAAAGAGAAAGAGTCTTGCGTTGTGCACAATGAATATATTATAATTAAACAGTCGGTTTTATTGTGTACTTTATATATCGATAGTTATTGCTCATTTTATATACCGATAGTTACTGAGTACGTTGCGTATCGATGGTTACTGAGTATGTTGTGTATCGGTAGTTGCTGAGTACGTTGTGTATCGGTAGTTACTGAGTACATTGTGTATCGGTAGTTACTGAGTGCATTGCGTATCGGTAGTTACTGAGTACATTGCGTATCGATAGTTACTGAGTACATTGCGTATCGATAGTTACTGAGTGCTTTGCATATTGGTTGGTACCGTGTACTTTATCATCGATAGTTAGTATGTAACGGTTATGTTGCCGTCAATCTTACAATGGGTCGGGGGATACATTGTAGTGAACATAGGAGGAAGTATGAAAGCAGAGAACAAAAAGATTTTAGATGTGATGAAATTCCGTCACGCATGCAAAAAGTTTGATCCTACTAAGCGCGTTAGCGATGAAGATTTTGAAACGATTTTGGAAGCAGGTCGATTGGCGCCGACGTCTTTCGGTATGGAGCCGTTTAAAATTTTGGTTGTGGAAAGTCAGGACTTGAAGGATAAATTGTATCCTGTATCTTGGGGCGCGCAGCGCAGCATCGAAGGGGCTAGTCATTTGGTTATCTTCTTGGCACGTAAACGGGCAGACCTAGTAGCCGACGGCGAATATATTACGCATATGTTAAAAGATGTGCATCAGATTCCGGAAGAAGCTCGCGAAATGCGTCGCAGTATTTATCGCCAATACAGTGAAAAGGATTTCGGTTTCATTCACTTTGAAGACGCATCCCTAGAGTGGTCTCGCAAACAAGCATACATCGTCATGGCTAACATGCTTACCGCAGCTGCTTACTTGGGTATTGATTCTTGCCCTATTGAAGGCTTTGATTATGCGAAGGTGGCTGACATTTTGGAAGAAGCCGGCGTGCTTGATCCAAAACATTTCGGCGTAGCCGTTATGGCAAGCTTTGGCTACCGCGGGGAAGAACCGCGTCATGAAAAAACGCGTCGTCCTATGAGCGAAATTGTAGAACGCATTTAAAAAGTAGACAGTGTGTATATGCAAGAACCGGTGTAGAGGACACATGCAAGTACGATTACAAAATAAAGGCAGGTCGTATACAAGGTGAGGCTTGTTATTGATAGCGGAGCGATTGTGGTGCAGGATGCATAATAGACATTGTATTCTCCTTAAATGACCGCCGTAACTACTTGACAATAAGAGTGAAGGTCCGATAAATACTGATTATATCGCGACTTTCACTCTTTTTTATATATATGCGGATATAGCAAGAGGAGTGCATATAAAATATACATACATGTATTGTATACACATATTCACATTTACGACAAAGAATACCCTATGATATAATTAATATGTAATCTATGTGCAATAGGAGAAGATATGTAGTTAAGATAAATTATTATACAGAACAATAGTGTATTGAAAGAGTGAGGTAGAGTAAATGAGCAGATTGGTTTTCTTTTTTCAGTCCGCTTCGGCAGGGGGCGTATTGTTATTCGTAGCGGCTGTGTTCGGCATTATCATGGCAAACTCGCCATTGGCGCCGGTGTATTTTAATTTTCTTCATATGAAGGCGGGGCCGTTGGATGTTCACCTCTGGATTAACGACGTGCTCATGGCCATATTCTTTTTGTTGGTTGGCCTTGAAGTAAAACGCGAAATGGTTCACGGCGAACTGAACACAAATGCGAAACGTTTCTTGCCCGGCATCGGTGCCTTCTTTGGATTATGTGTGCCCGCCATTATTTACGGTGTACTCAATGGAGGTAATCCGGAGTACATTCACGGTTGGGCTATCCCGACGGCAACGGATATTGCTTTTGCTATCGGTATCGTATCTATTTTAGGATCTCGCGTGCCGGTGGCAATGAAAGTGTTCCTGACAACACTTGCCGTTATGGATGACTTGATGGCCATTGTGATCATCGCTATTTTTTATACGGACACCTTGCAATTCTTTTTCTTGTTTGCAGCGGCGTTGATTTTTATAGCACTTATGTACATCAATAAGAAAAATTATGTGCGCCCGGTTCCGTATATACTTCTTGGCATTGGCCTTTGGTTCTGTATTTTCCAATCCGGTTTGCATGCCACCTTGGCCGGTGTAATATTGGCCATGACGATTCCTTTCCATGGTGAACGCGACGGTCGTCACATTTCGCCGGTTGTGGAATGGGAACATGCCCTTAGCAATTGGGTTACCTTCCTCATTGTACCGATTTTCGGTTTTGCTAATACCGGCGTTCCCATGGGCGATGTATCCCTCGGCGACTTGGTTCATCCCGTGGTATTAGGCGTTGCCGGCGGATTGTTTGTGGGAAAACAAATCGGCGTGTTCGGTACGATGTACGTGTTGGTAAAAACGAATATCGTACCTATGCCGGATAAGACGAATTGGGTACATGTATACGGCATTGCGCTGTGCTGTGGTATCGGTTTTACAATGAGTCTTTTCGTAAACCTCTTGGCATTCCCGCCGGGACATGCACAGGAAATGGCAAAGATTGGTATCTTTATCGGCTCCGTTCTTTCTGGTATCTGCGGTTACATCGTTCTTCGCTTTATTGCTAAACCGGCTGAACCGCAACTGAGTAACAGCTAGTCGGTGTATTAGTTTTATAATAGCTTTAAAAAAGTACGCTTGCTTTATGGAGTGAGCGTACTTTTATTTTTGTGCTTCGATTATCAAGAAGTGGGAAAACATAGCAGGAAAACGGATAAAAGTGGTGGTTCACACCCATAAAGAGGTGCTATTTTTGACAAAAAGGGCGTTTTACGGTAAAATAGGATTGCATTTAGATACGAGGTGGAAATCTTGAAAAAACTAACTATATTGACTGTTCTCTTCGGTCTAATGATGTCGGTGTGGTCTATTGCATCGGCGGACGTAGGCAGAGGCGATAGCAACAGCGAGGTCGAGCACGTACAGCGCTTGATGATTACACAAGGCTATTTGCTTGATCAAGCGGATGGTATTTTCGGGAATAACACGGAATATGCGGTGCGTGTATTCCAAGAGCAGCATGGTATTCCTGTAACGGGAATCGTAAACTCGAAAACCTTAGCGGCTATGGAAGAGAATAACAAACGATTTGTAGTACAGCAACAATCACGTAATGTGCGCAGTCAGATGGCTGTGTCACGGTATGGCGATCGCGGCCGTCATGTGGAGGATTTGCAGCTGCGCTTAGCAGGCAGCGGATTTTCTCCGGGAGAGATTGACGGTGTGTTCGGTTCCGGTACAGCCAATGCGTTGAAACGCTTTCAGCGTACCAAAGGCGTAGAGGCCACCGGCGAATTGGATTCGCGTACGCTTCAGTTATTATCGGCAGCCCAAGGGTTCCCTACCAATTATCGTAGGACCTTAACCATGAGTGCCAGCGCGTACTCCGCAGAAGATCCGGGCAACACGGCGTATACGGCGCGAGGCAATTTATTGCGTCGTGGCTATGTATCGGTAGATCCGGACGTTATTCCGTTAGGGACAAAGCTCTACATTGAAGGCTATGGCTACGCAGTAGCCGATGATACCGGCGGAGCTATTGTCGGTAATCGTATCGATTTAGCGATGGACTCACATGGTGAGGCTATCAACTTCGGTCGACGCACGGTTAAAGTATACGTGTTATAATCGCGTGCGTTGATAACAGTGTTTTACAGTGAAATAGTGTATATGTAATTGTTAACATCTAAATGACACCATCCCTTCGACTTCGGTCGGAGGGAATTTTTTTGTTATATAGTTACTATGACACAAATTGCTATGACACAGTTACTATGATGCAGTTACTATAATGCAGTTGCTATGACACAAATCACTATGACACAGTTACCGGAATACGGGTACGATACTTTTGAATGACAGCACTCGTAAACATTTCCTGTATAAAAAGATGCGAACGTTCGCCGAGAAAAAATAAAGGAATGTATGGAATTTTTCGGTGAAAGTGTAGGCTTATTTCACAGTTTGTGGTATCCTAGGATAGGAACCGACGATTTACGGTTCAAACTGTAATTCACAAGGGGGTAGACAGTGGAAAAGGTGCGACGCGTGGAGCGCATGGTGGCGTTGACGAAGCTATTGGTCGATTCGCCACAGGAGCTGATCCCATTAAATTATTTTTGTGACTTCTTTGGCATTGCCAAATCCACATTGAGTGAAGACTTGGCATGCGTAAAGGATTCGCTTCAGCATTTTTCGCTGGGAACATTAGAAACGGTGGCCGGAGCCTCCGGCGGCGTTCGGTTTATTCCGTATCGCAGCGGTGAACGCGCCAATGCGGTACTAAAGGAAGTACAGCGCCGTTTGGAAGAACCGGACCGAATTATTCCCGGCGGCTTTTTATATATGTCGGATATATTATATGATTGGCATATAGCAAGCCGATTGGGTGAAATCATCATGAGCCGCTTTGCGGATACCGAGCCGGATTATATTATGACTGTTGAAACGAAGGGCATTCCTTTGGCGGTCATGGTAGCGCGGGCCTTTAACAAACCGCTCGTCATTGCACGGCGGGACAGCAAGGTAACGGAAGGCTCATCCATCAGCATTAACTATGTGACCGGTTCATCGCGGCGCATTCAAACGATGTCCTTGACAAAGCGCGCCGTTCCGCCGCAATCGAAGGTGCTTCTCATAGATGACTTTATGAAAGCCGGTGGCACAGCCAACGGCATGCGCGAACTGGTGAACGAAATGGGCGGTGTCGTTGTAGGCATTGGCGTACTCGTTGCCACTGCATCGCCGAAGCCTAAGCTCGTCGATGATTACAAAGCGCTGTTGGTACTTAACAACGTGGATGAAGCAATAAAACAAATTGATGTAGAACCTGTGTATGATGAGGTATAGGAGGTAGACATACATGAACAAGGTAGCAGCATTAGTGCTGGCCGCCGGCAAGGGAACGCGTATGAAATCGCGTTTGCCGAAAGTATTACACAAGGTAGGCGGTAAAGCCATGGTAGAACGTGTACTTGATACAGTCAACGCCGTTGGCGTCGATCGCAGCGTTGTCATCGTCGGCTTTGGCGGTGAAGAAGTGCGCGCCTATTTAGGTGATCGTTGTGAATATGTAACGCAGGCGGAACAAAAAGGAACGGGTCATGCCGTACGCGAAGCCAAACCGGTATTAGGTGACTTTGACGGCACCATCGTTTTGATGTGCGGTGATACACCGCTGGTAACGGAAGATACCATCAAGGCGTTGCTTAACGAACACACTACGACGGGAGCGGCCGCTACCGTACTGACGGCGCATATGGAAAATCCTACCGGCTACGGTCGTATCATTCGCGATGAAGAAGGCAAAGTTCTTCGCATCGTGGAACAGAAGGACGGCACGCCGGACGAATTGGCCGTGCAGGAAATCAACACCGGCATGTATGCCTTTGACAGTCAAAAGCTTTGGCCGTGTTTGGCGCAGCTTTCCGATGACAATGCGCAAGGCGAATTGTACATTACCGATGTAGTGGGCATCTTGGTTAATGCCGGAGAACGGGTAAGCGCGTACATGACCATGGACGAAGACGAATCGTTAGGCGTTAACTCCCGTGTACAGCTGGCGGAAGCCGAACGGATTTTGCGCAACCGTAAACTTCGCGAACTCATGGATGCAGGCGTTACCATCATCGACCCGGCCACTACCTATGTAGCACCGGAAGTCGTTGTAGGCAGCGATACCATTTTACATCCGGGCACGATCCTCGAAGGCAATACCGTTATCGGTAAGGAATGTGAAATCGGACCGCATACACGTTTCACCAATGTAAAAGTAGGGGACAACAATGTGATCCACTTCACGTATGCCCACGACTGTGAAATTAAAAACGGCACCGACATCGGACCGTACGTACACTTACGCCCGAATACGGTTATCGGCGACAAGGTACACATCGGCAACTTTGTGGAAGTAAAGAACAGTATTGTTGGCGAAGGTACGAAATTCCCGCATCTTTCTTATATCGGCGACAGCGATGTAGGCGGTGGCGTTAACATTGGTTGCGGTACTATCACCGTTAACTACGATGGCAAAATCAAACATCGCACGCGCATTGACGACGGTGCCTTTGTCGGTTGCAACACCAACCTCGTTGCACCGGTACACGTAGGGTCTTACAGCTACATCGGTGCCGGATCGACGATTACCAAAGACGTACCGGACAAAGCCTTGGCGGTAGGTCGTGCTCGTCAGATGATTAAAGAAAATTGGGTCACCGACGACACCTTTAAGAAAAAATAAATCGCAACGATTAAAACATGGCAACGACTAAGAAAAATAAATCGTAACGATTAAAAAAATAATCGCAACGGTGCGTTGCGCCTGTCATAACGAAGGTGTAAGCATACCTTGCAAGACAAAGAAGTAAATTAAATTACAATAATTTTAAAAATTAATCACACAAAATGGCCGAAATAGTATAAAATAGTAGGCGATGAAGTTACGCAAGCTTCAGTTGTGTAGAGTACAGTTATTAAAGAGGGGTATCAAAACATGGCATTTGAAGACGGTAAGAAGCTTAAAATTTTCACAGGTAATGCGAATCCGGAATTAGCGAAAGAAATCTGCGATTATCTTGGCTTGCCGCTGGGTGAAGCATTTGTTGGACGTTTTAACAATGGCGAAGTACAGATTATGATCGATGAAAGCGTTCGCGGTAAGGACGTATTCATCGTGCAGCCGACCAGCTTCCCGGTAAACGATAATTTAGTTGAACTACTTGTTATGGCTGATGCCTTAAAACGCGCATCCGCACGTCACATTACGGCAGTCGTACCGTATTATGGCTATGCGCGTCAAGACCGCAAGACACGTGGTCGCGAACCGATTACGGCTAAATTGGTAGCCGACTTAATGCAGACCGCAGGGATTACCCGTTTGGTAACCATCGACCTTCATGCCGGTCAGATTCAAGGTTTCTTTGATGTACCGGTAGATCATTTATTAGGCGCATCCATTTTGGCTAAATACATTAACGAAAAGAAAATGGAAGACTTAATCGTTGTATCGCCTGACCTTGGCGGCGTTACCCGCGCTCGTGATTTGGCTGACCGCATCGGCGCACCGATTGCTATTATCGAAAAGAAACGTCCACAGCCGGGCGTAGCTAAGGTAATGAATCTTATCGGTAATGTAGAAGGCAAGAACTGCATCATCATCGACGACATCGTTGATACCGCAGGATCCTTGGTAGAAGGTGCAAAAGCATTGAAAGAATTCGGTGCGAAATCGGTTATGGCTTGCGTAACACACGCCGTATTAACAGATCCGGCATGCGAACGCATTGCTAACTCCAACATTAAAGAATTAATTGTAACGAACACGATTAGCTTGCCGAAGGAACATCAGCTTCCCAACATTACCAGCTTGTCCGTAGCCCCTCTCTTGGGTGAAGCTATCATGCGTATTTTCCACGAAGTATCGGTAAGTAATCTGTTCGATAAATAAGTCGACATATAAGGATTACAACATTGAAAATGGTAGTGGGCCTGGGCAATCCGGGCAGTCAATATGAAAAGACAAAGCACAATATCGGCTTTATGGTCATTGATGCCATTGCCGATACGGTGACGCATACACCGTGGCGTGAAGACATGAAAGCCTTGGTGTGTACCTTTACCTTGGACGGTGAAAAAATTATGCTGGTGAAACCGCAAACATTTATGAATGCCAGCGGTGAAGCCGTAGGGCCGTTGATGCGGTACTACAAATTGGAACCGTCCGATGTATTCTGCGTGTATGACGATATGGATTTGCCGGTAGGTAAGATTCGCATTCGTCCGAACGGCAGTGCCGGCGGTCACAACGGAATTAAATCCTTGTTGGCTCATATCGGATCGGATGGCTTTCCTCATTTCCGATTCGGTATCGGTCGACCGTTACCGCAGTGGACGGTGGTTGATCACGTGTTGGCACCGTTCCCGGAAGACCAACAGGAAAAAGTAAAAGACGGCATCGCTGCAATGGCAAAAGCTGTACTGGGCACATTGGAAGTGGGCATTGATAAGGGCATGAACCTATACAATCCTAAACGCCGTGCACCGCGCAGATAATGCAAACGATACTCGTGCCAATCGGTAACGGTGGCTGACAACGCCGACCGTGCCGGATGGTATGACCCGTAACGGTAACGAACAGAAACATAAGAAAACCCCGTACATAGGTGGTTATAAGAGACTATCTTTGAGATTATTTTCTCGGAGATAGACCCTCTATAACACATAGCCTGTGTACGGGGTTTTTTGTATTGACTATAGGACGTCTTCCTTTTGGGCTTTCGTTTTTAACACACATACGGCACTGTTATCAAAAATATATTTTACCTTGCCCTTGGCGGTGTCACCGATTTTGTCATACAGACGACCGGCGCTGTAGGATTCTCCCTTTACCGTGTTGGTACTGTTGGCAACGTAACCGATTTTGCCGAGTCCTTCCATGGTAACGCGAATCGCTTCGCGGTCATACTTGTTGTCCGGATCTTTTTCGAGATGAACCGTCATACCCTTCTTTAAACATTGGGACCCACTGTAATGGTTCATACCGGTAATCGTAAAATAAATCTTTTTCATACTGACTCCTCCTTAATTGCTTGGCACGATTGTGCCGATTGCTATTTCCTTGTCTTTAGTATAGCACAGAGGAGAGAATTTTGTGTAAGATATAGAGATTTACTTTAAGTAAGAAACTGAACAGAATATACGAAGGCAAAGAAAATCTACAGTGCCGGTGTTTGTAATAGATACTACTAGGAAATTATTTTTCGTTATATAAATTCATTTCTTGCGGCAATACTTTGTTTAGTACGATGGCAACCAATGCAGCCGAGGCGATGGTGGAATTTAAAATATAACGGAGAAATTCCGGCAAGGTGGCTACATAATCTTGGGGAAGTAAGAAGAGGGCCAACGTAACAATAATAGGAATACCGATGATAAACATGTTGCGTTCGGTCAATGGCAAATGGCGGATGATGCGGAAGCCGCTAAGGGCAATAATAGAACAAACAATTACAAAGACACCGCCTATTACCGGTGCAGGGATTGAAGCGATAAGGGTGGCCAGTTTGTTGGATAAGCCGAATAAAATCATCCAGAAGGCACAGCCATAAAAGGCGTGACGACTGGCGACGCCGGTAATAGAAATTAACCCGGCGTTTGTGGAGTATCCGGTTACCGGAGTTCCTCCGAATAAGCCTCCGATAAAACAGCCAAGACCTTCACCGATGATACCGCGATCCAGTTGTTTATCCGATAACGGTTGTTCAATAACAGAACTTACGGCGAACCAAGTGCCGGTGGTTTCAGCTAATAACACAAGGTAAATAATCATCATAGTAATGATGGCGGAAATATCAAAGACAACAGGAAAACTTACAAAGGCAATTCGTGGCATTGAGAACCAAGGAGCAGCGATGACGGCATCCAAGGAAAAACGTCCCATAGAGGCAGCAGCAAGACAACCGGCAATCAATGCTAAGACAACGGATCCGATACGCAACCAATTTCCTTTGCGTCCTAAGCGAATACCCAACATAACGCAAAGGGTTAATACACCGCCGGAAATAAAAGCTAATACAATATTTTCTCCAATCGTACCGGGACCATGAACAGTAAAAATATTTTCTTTTAACCCTACCGGCATAAGAGAAAGTCCTACTACAAAAATAATTGTGCCACCAACCAACGGAGGAACAAAATAATTAATGCCTTTGCGAATAATGCTACTGAAACCTAATACAGTAGTAATGATACCACCGATTAAAATGGCACCAAACGCAGTACCTAACCCGGTGATACCTCCGCCGGCAGCTAAGGCAATACCAACAATAGATGCTATAGGAACATAGGAAGGCCCTTGGGCAACAGGCAAACGCATGAGAAAACGCGCTTGCAATAATGTAGAAATCCCACAAGCAATAAAAGTAGCTTGAATTAAAAATGCCGAATCACCTAATGACAATGATAAAATTCCGGCAATGATAAAGGGGACTACGTAAATATCCATAGCCAATAAATGTTGAAGTCCGAGAAAAATAGACTCGGCAAAAGGTAATTTTTCATCGGGACCGACAAGCAATGTCCCGTCATACTGTTTTTGTTCGTTCATAGTAGGTGTCCTTTCGTAATCAATTAGATATAGGGAATGGTTGTAACGGTTAGCAGGGATTAATTATTTTTTCTTTTATATACAGAACGACCTTGCACCCAAGTCGATACAATATTGGTACGTTGCCCTAAGAAAATTGTTTTTTGAAGAATATCTTCCGGTGTATCAAAATCGTAGGTACGCAAATTACTATCCGGTGCTTGGGTATCAATCAATAGAGCATCGAAGGAGTACCCCGGCTTAAACAGTCCTGTTTGTAAGGATAATGCAGTAGCACCACCTACCGTTGCCATATAAAGAGCATGTCTGAAATCAAAACGAGAATTTGGACAACCACGTTTCTCCGGTGCTAGTGTATGGTGAACACCGTCCTCGAGTGTACGTGAAGATAAAATAGCTTGACGCATTGCATCAAACATTGATGGGGAATAACCGCCGGAAATATCTGTTGCAAGTCCTACGTTAACACCTTGTTCCAAACGATGGCGAATAGGGGCGATTGCATTGGCGAACAATACATTGGATACGGGACAATGAGCAATGGAAGCGCCACTTTGTTTGAAAAGTAACGCATCTTCATCATTTAAAAATACGCAATGAGCCATGACTGTTTTGTTAGTGAGAAGTCCAAAATCGTATAGAGCTTGTGTATCACGTTTGCCTGTTCGTTCTTGCACATAGGCGTGCTCCCAATCACCTTCGGAACAATGGGATTGAATAGGTGCATCATAAGTGGAAGCTAATTTTCCCAAGTCAGCTAACACTTCATCGGAACATGTGGGAATAAAACGAGGCGTTACAACACCATAAATACCTTGCGGTGTAGTTTTCGAAAGATGTTGCGTAAAGGATAAAAAGGATTCGGTAGTGGCAACCGCTTGTTCAGGTGAAGAATTACGATAGAAATCCGGGGATTGCAATATATCATCCATAACTACGTTACCAATGAATGCACGTTGTCCTTTATCTGCACAAAGCTGTGCCAGTATACGGTTTGGCTCTAAATGAATCGAACCGAAATATAATGATGTCGTTGTGCCATTCGCTAATAATGTGTCGATGAGATCGGCATATACTGTCTGGGTAAAGGCTTCATCTTGATACGAATTTTCCAGAGGAAAGGTATAGGTATTTAACCAAGTGGGTAAATCGACATGCAGTGCTTTACCTGCTTGGGGCCATTGAGGTGCATGCACATGAGTATCAATAAAACCGGGGAGTAAAAATTGGCTATCCTTCAAATGAATATAGTCTGCATGATTCCTGTGTGTTTCATAGAATTCTTCATAGTTATCATTGGTCGGTGAAATCACATCAGTGAGGACACCATCTTCATTAATGAGGAATAAATAATCTTGCAATACTTCTACATTACCTAAGGTAGGTGTATGAAATGCATTGCCACGTATCATGAGTGTTTTCATATTAACCTCCATTATTAATTATCTGATTTTATTTTAATATATTTATAAAACGATTGACTAGGGGAACATTGTGAAAAGGAAAACACCTAACTATGAGAAATTGATATAGAGATTCGAAAAATCTATGATTATTAGAAAAAAGTATGCAGTTTATTAGCTGATGCGGTTAGAATACATTGTCATCGAATAGGGTGAAGTTGATTTACAACTGTAAGATGATGTCCATACAAAACAAATAGATAAATTAAATTATTGCCAACTATATGTCCTTCAGATAGCGGATACTGTCTTACACAATTTGGAAAGTGATAGATAAATGTGGCGATGATACAAAGCGGTTGTTAGAATTATTATTTTCGATATATTTAATGAAAAGTTATAACTAAGTCCTAAAAAATGCAATCTATATAGGTTTAACTAGGGTAGTCGGTCTAAACTTACTTGAAAAGTAATGATTTACATAATTTTATATGGTTCTGTACATGGACAAATAATGGATAAAAGTTTTAAAAACACAAAATAACACATACAATATGTTAATGAAAAATTATTAAGTTATAAATCATAAGAAACTTAGGTATACTTTTTTAGATTATGAAAGTACGTACAAAATGATAAGATGATGAGTATAACATGAAGGTATACTTCGCTATTTTATAGTATGTAGTAATAATCCGCATAAAAACTAGGCTTACACCTATAAGTATAATAGGGTATACGGTAATGGTATCCATATAAGATATATGTATAACTTTTTTCAAAAAAGCTATCCCGTTGATAAATAAATTTAAAATTCCCAATTCGAGTAGTTGAAATAAGTTGGTGATGTGTGTATAATGTGGTTAACCAAAAATATTACAATTTTAGTATTTTTTTGTAGATACTCCACGTACAAAAATATCGTGGGGGGGTATAAGGGGGTTGATACTAATCAAATCACAGTTGATAGATAGTTGATATAAGATACATATCTTACAAGACTATCTTTTTTTTATACCCCTTTTCAAGTGGTGGATAACAGTAAACATTTATGGGAGATGATGCTATGGTACCTGCCATAGGCATGGGAAGTTATGGTAGGTTATATCAAATGAAAATAGTGATTGCACAGCGTACGTGCAGCGATGTAATTACAAATCAGTTCATATCAGAGTATGTAGATATTAGGGGTTAACTGATGGAGGTTGTGAAGAGTGAATAAAATTTACAAAGTTATTTGGAGTAAGGTACGAGGATGCTAGGTGGTTGCTTCGGAATTTGCGAAGAACCATACTAAAGGCGGAGCGAGTAGATCCAGAGGATTTACGGGATATTCACTAAATGCGTTATTAGTAGCTACGCTTATTGCAGGCGGAATTGGATGTGCAGATGCAGAGACATATTATGTACAACCTTCTCCTTCAATTGTTATTGATGGGATACAAGTAGTAAATACAGACAAAGAGAATGATAAAGATGGGAATCCGGATGGTAAAGTCACAACCGTAACGGCTAACAAAGGTGAAATGAATTATTACACTTCGGGAATGGATGGCGATGGCAAGACAAAAGCCACTGCCCGTTATGATGATACGGTTATTGCTGATTATGGAACTCCTGAAAACTATGTTGCCGGAGAGGTACAGGAAGAATATGGCTACAATGTATCGGGGATTGCTATAGGTCATCATACGAATATTGTGTCCGAGGCCTCTTTTACACCGGGACGAATTCCCCAGGACCGCCTTGTACAAGATAAAAATGGAACATGGGGGCGATGGACTAAATTCCAATCGGGTATTGCTATAGGTGACTATGCTAATGCGGGAGCAGCTTTATCGTTAGCGATTGGGCAATATGCGCGCGTTGGTGATGTATCAGGTATGGCAATCGGTGCAGCGGCATATGCGAAAGGCTTTAATGCATTGGCTATGATGCGTCAGTCAGCGGCTATCGGTGAATATTCAACGGCTATCGGTACAACAGCATATGCAAAGGGAGACGGTAGCTTTGCATTCGGTGCTTCCAGTAAGGCCAAGGGGCGTCAATCTATTGCTATTGGTGTGGCAATACCGAAAGAGGCTACAACGGCAGACAATACACGGGCAGCTGGTTATAACGAAGAGCTTAATACGGAAGCAAATGCGGATCGATCGTTTGCATTTGGTACATTAGCATATACAGGGGAACAAGCAACTGACTCTATTGCCTTTGGATCGGATACATCGGTAAAAAGTAAAGACTCTATTTCGGTTGGACGTCATGCGGTTGTCGAAGCGACCGCCGACGGTTCTATGGCACTTGGTAAAGAAGCTACCATAAAGGAAAATGCGAATAACGCATTGGCATTAGGTCCAGATACAGAAGTCGCCGGTGCCGGTTCCATTGCCATGGGCTTAGGCACTAAGACAGGTGAAAATGCAGTAATGGCGTTAGCCCTAGGCGGAAAGTCGGAAGCGCAGACGGCAGCCTCTATTGTTATGGGTAGTTTTGCTACATCAAAAGACAATGCACAGAACGCCATTGCCGTTGGTACAAATGCAGGTGTTAGCGGTAGTAAATCCATGGCTATGGGCTTTGGTTCCTCCACAGGAACAGAGGCGGAAGACGGCATTGCTCTTGGTAGTAATGCGGAAGTTAATGCATCCGGGGCGATGGCAATCGGTAAAGAAGCCAACGCCGGTGCGGATGCACAGAACTCCATGGCTATCGGGGTTAAGTCCATTGTTAACGGGGCGCACTCCGTTGCTATCGGCGAATATGCGCAGGTAGACGGTAATAAGTCCATGCTTATGGGGTCCGGTGAGGTTATTCCGGGAAAAACAGAAACCTTCCCTACCTTTGTTAAGACGGAAGTGCAAGGGGATAAAGGGGAAACCATCACCTATTACTACAATTCAGAGCTAAAGGATCAGTTGAAGGCTGTCTATATGGGCACTGGCAAGACTGAAAAAGAAGCAGAAAAACTGGCGATTGAACAAACGAGAAAGCAATTATCTGATCAAGAAATCAAAGCCTTAACAGACGAAACCAATGAAGGCAAGTACCAAGTAGAAAAAAGCACAGGCAATCTTGTGCCGATGGTACCGAGCATAACACACGATCCAAAAACAGTATACAGTACAGTAACGGGGAATAATTCCATCGGTATTGGTAATTCGATTGAGGTAAGCGGCGACAGCGCTATTGCTATCGGTAATAATACGAAGGTCACCACAACCAATAGTATTACCATCGGTGATGCTTCCGTGGCTACCGGTGTACAGTCGGTTAACCTTGGTGTAGGTGGCGCGGCCAGCGGTGCCATGGCAATGAACCTCGGTTCCGGTGGTATTGCTTCCGGCCCCGGCGCGACTAACCTTGGTATGGGCGGTCAAGCGACTGGTAATAATGCGTTGAACTTAGGTCCGCAAGGTACAGCCTCCGGTCAACAGGCAGTTAGCGTTGGTAGTGGCGGTAATGCAGCTGGGATAAACTCCTTGAACTTTGGTACCTTAGGTAACTCAACCAAGGAAAATGCCATTAACATTGGTACCGGCGGTCGTGCTTACGGCATAAACTCCATTAATATGGGGACGAAAGGGCGGGTCGTTGCTAATAACTCCATGAGCTTCGGCTTCGAAGGGGCTGTAAACGAACGGGCAGATAACTCCATTTCCATCGGTAACAGTTCCATTGTTAATTCGCGCGATTCACTCTCCTTTGGTAATCGTAACAAAATCGAACTGAGTCGTAAGATTCCGTTGTACGTATTGTCGGACAATGATATTGACTATAGCTTGAAGCTGACTCAGGCGTATATCGACGAACAGCAGACTAAGCTTGATAATTTGAGGGTGGACTTATCTGATCAAGTAGAGGGCACCGAGAATTATACAGAAATCAAGGAGCAGATTGACGAACTTGCAGTGAAGATGAAAGAGGCTGAGAAGGAATATAATCAAGCCATAAAGGATGCACCTCGGATGAAAGAACTGCGCAGCAAAGCCTTTGTAAACGGTGTTTTGGACGTGACGAAGCTTACGCCTGACGAGTTAACGGAATTTAAACAATTAGCCTTGGAAAGTTTTGATGTTCCGCTACATGATGTGGTAGCATTGGGGAATAATATTACCGACACTACCTTGAACTCGGTATTCTTGGGCAACAATACAGGCTATGTAGCGTATCATCCGGAATATTCGACAAGAGAAGAAGCTGTGTTTGTAAACGGTAAATTGGCACCGTCCCAGCCGGGCGTGGAAACCGAGCCTAACGATCCATCTACATACGTGTCGGTACCGACCGAGGATATCGGTAACTCCACCCGCGGTATTGATAACACCTACAACAATGATACCTTCTACGTCTATCGTCACGATGAAAAGACGGGCGAAGTAAAAGTAACGGAAGTCAATTCGAACTTTGCCGGTGGCGATAGTGTTGTCGGGGCTGTCAGCGTAGGCGGTCGCCAGGCGATGGATGCAAACGGTAACGGTATTACCGTTAAGCGTCAAATCTCCATTTACGATCCGAAAAGTAAATCCGTGATTAAGGTAGAAAAAGAAATTCCTGTGTATGAAACCCGTCGTATTCAAAACGTAGCGCCGGGGCTTATTTCCTCTGTGTCTACGGACGCTATCAACGGTAGCCAGTTGTACGGACTGTCTCAGATTGTCGGCAACTTGGCCACCAGTATTGCCGATACTGTCGGCGGTGGTGCTACGGTTAACCCGGACGGCAGTGTTAACTTTATGGGTGACAATGAAAGCATAGGCGGTACGCAGGCAACGACTTGGTTTGAACTTATGCAGATTCTCCGCACGGACGTACGCGGTGACGTAACGAAAACGTTACAGGACAATGAACCGGTGCGCGTGACTAACGGGGCAGCGGAAGTAACGGAACGCCGCGCAGCTGATGGTCATAGTATTTTTGATGTCCATGTAGATCAGTTTATCGAAGCCGGCGCACGCAATGGCAATGACATTGTCAAAGGTGGCGACAATAAATATTACGAAACGACGGAGATTGCCGATAAGACCTATGTACCGAACCTTGACGGCAGCAACAATCCGGATGGTTCGAAAGGTCATTGGTACAACAAAGCCGATGTGGATGCCAATGCACAGCAGCGTGATGGTAAATGGTTCAATAAAGAAGCAACGAAAGATTTTAAATATACAGGTGGTAAATGGTATCACCCGGACGATGTAAAAGACTATGTATACTACAATGGTCATTGGTACAACGTAGCCGATACGAATGATAACGGCAAGCCGAATAATACCGCTCCTGTGGTAGACAGCACGGTAGAAGAAAAAGCACAGGCGATTAACGAAGTCACAATGAATCCGTTGACCGATGGTAATTTGCCGAAAGTGGCCGTGTTGGAAGACCGTGTGGTTGATCCCAATACCGGTGAAGGGACACGCCTGCTCGGTGTAGAAAGTGCCCTCGGTGATTACACACCGGTTAACGGCGAAAATGGTATGGTTACCGTGAAGACGACGGATGCTAGCGTAGGTAATGGTGTACAAGATGGTATGACCATCGGCGCTGACGGCATTGTAGGTAACAACACCTTCCTTGAAAAATTGCAGAAGGTAGGCGCTGTTGATTCTGAAACAGGTAAGCCGACAGCCGATAGTATCAGTCGTTCCTATGCAGCTACCTTGGGTGATCTCAAAGACTTGTCCGATACGCCGATGTTCTTCGAAGGCAATGCCGGTGAATACACCGCACCTGTGATGAACGAAGAAGGGACGGAAGAAGTTACCGCCGCATCGAATACGAAGAACACCTTTGATCGTAAGGTGGGACAGCTCACGAAGATTGTTGGCGATGTAAAAGTTGACGGTGCTGATGCATTAGCAAAAGCAAAAGACCTTGACACTAAATTGTCTGATGGCAACATCGGCGTTGTATCCAACGGCGAAGATACATTGACGGTGAAACTCGCTAAAGACATTAATGGTTTGACTTCTATTACAACCACTAACATTACCGAAGAAGGCGACACCTATACCACTGTTGTCAACGGTGACGGTGTGACGACTACGAAGAACGGTAAAGATGGTGCTGATGGTTATGACGGGAAAACTGTTATCGGTGCAGGTACTATCGGACTTAACGGTAAAGACGGTGCCAATGGTCTTACTATTAAAGGCGATAAAGGTGCTGATGGTATCGACGGCAAGAACGGTAAAGGCGGTATGACTCGCATCATCTATAACGATGGCACGACGGATCACGAAGTGGCTACGCTCGATGACGGCTTGAAGTTTGGTGCGAACGAACCTAACGATCAAACTAAGAATCCGGCTGCTGTTAAGTTAGGCGGAACTGTAAACATTCTCGGTGGCGATAAGGTTGAACCGACGGAACCTGAAGGTAAGGCGACTAGAGATTATGTAAACAATGATAGCTTCAGCGGTAAGAACATCAAGACTGTTATCGATGGCAATGACATCAACATCCAAATGGCGGATAAACCGGAATTCAAAGAAATTACAGTAAAAGACGGTGCAGATACTCCGAAGACTGTAATTAGTAAGAATGGCGTAACCATCACTCCGGCTACCGGTGACGAAGATGATAAGAAAGTTTCCTTAACGGATGCTGGATTAAGCAACGGCGGTAACCAGATTACCAATGTGGCTAGTGGGTTAACAAATAAAGACGGTAGCCATCCGGTAACGGATATTACTACGCTTCAAGCAAATGATCCGCGCTTAACGAATGCTGTTAATGTTGGTGACTTACAAACGGTAGCCAAAGGCTTAGTCGACACCGGTATTAAGCTGAATACGTCTGGTCAATCGACAGAAACAGGAGCAGCAACAGTTAAGTTAGGTGACACCATTAACGTTGTGAACGGTGCCAATACTAAGGTATCTGCAATCGATGATTCGGTAAATGGTACACATACGTTCCACGTTGATGTGAATGGTTTGCCTGCAACGTATGTAACTAAAGACGGTAAAGCCGTAACGAAGATTGGTGATCACTACTACACAGCTGATCAGCTTAATGATAAAGGCTTACCAGCAGATGTGAATACAAATTCCGACACTGTTGTGAATAACATTAGCTTGGTAGATAAGAACGGTAACATCACGGTTGAAAATGATGGCAAGGTTACTAAGACAACACCAGTATTGAAAAATGTTGGTAGTGGCTTTGAAAGCAAGACCTTTAGCCAGATTCGTACGGAAGTAGAAAAATCTAAGGCTACAGAAAATCCAGGTCCTGTTCCTGATGAATTAACCAATGCCGTAAACGTTGGCGACTTGGTAGATGCTATTAATACCGTGAACACAGCAACTGGTGAAGCGGTATCTAAACCGTTGACCTTTGCTGGTGATGTAGCCGGAACGGGTTATGATAAGACTTCCTTTGATAGCAAATTGGGAAGTACGGTAAAAGTGACCGGCGGTGCTACTGGCTTAACTAGCGATAAGTTATCTAGTAGCAACAACGTTGGTGTTGAAGTAACAAAAGATACGTTAACCGTTAAATTAGCGAAAGAATTAAGCGGTTTGACTTCCGTTGGCGGAGATACTAACCAAGGTAAGATTAGCTTTACTAGTGCATCCGGTAACAAACCGACAGGCGATGAAGAAGGCACAACAACGCCGATTACCACTCCTGTTGTGGGTATGAATAACAGCCAAGTACAAGGTGTTGTCAGTGGCTTACAGGATAATAATGGTCAAGCTGTTGCCCTTAAAGATGCTAAGGATGGCATGCTTACTAATGCCGTAAACGTTGGCGACTTGAAGGACGCTGTTAATAACATCACTGACGGCACCGGTGAAGGTGCAACCGGTGGCTTTGCGCTTGCCGGTAACACAATGGAAAACGGCAAACAAGTCGAAGTACATCAAGACCTTGGTAAAGTCATTACTGTTCGCGGTGGTTTGAAAGAAGACGATCAACGCGTAACGGATGCAAAAGGTATTGCTAACGCCGTAACTGATCAGAACACCTATGTGTCTGTTAAAGACAAAGAAGATGGTACTGGTAAGGAACTCGTCGTTGAAATGGCGAAGGACCTCAAAGACCTTACCTCCATCAATGTCGTGAATGGTAAAGATGGTGCATCCGGTGAAAACGGAACAAGCACTACCATTGATGGCGATGGTGTAACGACTGACGGTAAAGTAGCCGTTGCTCGTGATGGCAAAGACGGCGAAGCGGGTCAGGACGGTAAAAATGCTGTTGAACTTAGCAAGGATACGGACGATGCCGGTCATATCGTATTAAACGGTAAAGATGGTGAAAAAGGCACTGACGGCGAAGATGGCAAGTTAGTCAATAAAACATCAGTTACTCCATCTGCTGATATGACGGTTGTTCAAGGTAATGCAGGTTTACAAAACAACACCGGCTTTAAAGATGATGGCAATGGTAACGCTGTTGAATACATGGATCGCATTCAGTATAAAGACAGTGCCGGTAAGGTACATCAGATAGCTACAATGGATGACGGCTTGAAGTTTGGTGCAAACGAACCTAACGATCAAACTAAGAATCCGAAGGCTGTTAAGTTAGGCGAAACCGTTAATATTCTCGGTGGCGATAAAGGTACAGGTACTGACCGTACGTATGTAAGCAGTGGTAGCTTCAGCGGTAAGAACATCAAGACTGTTATCGATGGCAACGACATCAACATCCAGATGGCGGATAAACCGGAATTCAAAGAAATTACTGTCAAAGAGGGTGAAGATGCTCCGAAGACTGTAATCGATAAGAATGGTGTAACCATTACTCCGGCTACCAGTGGAGATGATAAGAAAGTTTCCTTAACGGGTACTGGATTAAGCAACGGCGGTAACCAGATTACCAATGTGGCTAGTGGGTTAGGTGATAAAACCTTAACCGGCGAAAATGCCGTAACCGATAAAGATGATGAATGGAATAACGCCGCTACAATTGGTGACTTGAAGACAGCTGCCGATGCGGCGAAGACGGAAGTCACCGGCACAGGTGCAGCAGAAGTAACATCTACTACAGCTGATGATGGACACAGTGTTTACAACGTTCACGTCGATAAGGTTGTAGAGTTTAAAGCAACCGATGGTTCTGATGTTGTTTACGGCGCTGACGGTAAATACTACAAACCGGAAACGATTGAAAATTTAGTATACGTAGATGGTAAGTGGTACAACAAGGCAGATGTAAAAGACGGCAAACCGATTGATGGCAAAGACCCGGTTGCTGTAACGCCTGAAACAGTTAAGTCTAGTCTTGTAAATCCGAATCCGTCTGATGAAGAAAATGCAGACAACAGTGTTGTTCTCGATAATGTAGGTTCTGCTATCGGCGGTGAAGTAAAAGTAACAGAACAAGGTCCTGATAAAGGTAAGAATACCTTCATCGATAACTTGAACAAAGCGGGTAAAGCTGGTGGTCCGGCACTCGATGCAGCTGTTAATGTACAGGATCTCAAGAATGTTGTTGATACCGGTATTAAGCTGAATACTGAAGGTCAGGGAACAACTGGTGCAACTACGGTTAAGATTGGCGATACCATCAACGTTGTGAACGGTGCGAACACCAAAGTATCTGCTATTACTAATTCGACAGCTAATGATATACATACTTTCCATGTGGATGTAGTGGGTATCCCGGCTACGTATGTAGATGCTGCAGGTAACAAACTTACTAATGTAGGTGGTAAATTCTATGCAGCCGATAAGGTCAATGCTGATGGTACGTTGAAAAAGGATGCAGTCGAAGTAACACCGAAAAACGTTGCTTTGATTAACAGCGATGGCTCTGTAACTACAAAAGGTGGTTACGAAAAAACGGCGACAACAACGAATCCGGCAGGTACGCAGCTTAAAAATGTAGCGAGTGGTTTGCAGGGTAAAGACTTTGACGATCCTACTCTCACAGATGCTGACAGACTCAATGCAGTCAATGTCGGTGACTTGGAAAAAGTCTTCAGAGATCTTTCTTTTGGCAATGCAACTCGTCCATATAATCTTAAAGTTGAAGCCAGTGGTGCAGCCAGCATCGATGATAAATATGACTTGAACGATATTTATACCGTTCACGTGGATGAATTGGCTAAAGTAGCTGGTAAGAATACTGACGGTAGAGATGTCGTTCGTGCCGGCGACCATAAATTCTACTTAGCTGAAGATGTTAAGGACAAAGTCTTCTACGATGGCCATTGGTATAACAAAGCCGATATTGAAGGTAAAGCTAAAGTCGATGGTAAATGGTATGAAAAAGGCGAAGGTTTAGTGTTTGCTGATGACGCACAGGGTCATAAACAGCTTTATAAAGCTACTGATGTGGTAAATGGTAAACCTAAGTCTGAAGCTAAACCGGTTGAAGCGGTAGACGTTGCAACCATAGATGCACCGAAAGTACTAGAAGCAAGTACACTCCGTATCAATATGGTTAACCCGAACACGGTAGAAGAGGGCACTGTTGATGGTCGCGGTGCCGATGAAACAACTCCGGTTGCTGTAGGCAATGTGGCTTCGTCCTTAGTGGATGGAGATGGCAATGCTCTTACAATCGGTAACGGTGCTGAAAGCAAGGCTGCTGTAGATGTCAAAGATAAAGATAGTAAGACTGTCAATGCTCAGCAGGCTGGTACCAATGCCTTTATCGACAAGTTGAAAGGTCTCAATGCAACAGAAAAGACTGCAGAAGAATTGAAAGCGCAACTTGGTCGTGATGCAACAGAAGAAGAAGTGAAGGCAGAAGCAGCACGTGCAGCAGCCGACAAATCAACCTTGAATTCTGTTGTAACGGTAGCCGACTTGAAGAATGCTGTAGAAACTCCGCTCTTCTACGAAGGTGATGTGGCTGATGCGAACACTTCTCCAAATACATTTGGTCGTACCTTAGGTCAGAAGACACAAATTGTTGGTGGCGTGAAAGCGGATGAAAATGCAGCAGATGAAGCTCAAGATATTCGTGATAAATTAACCGACGGTAACATTGGCGTTGTATCCAACGGCGTTGATACCTTGACGGTTAAACTCGCTAAGAAGCTTACCGGTTTGGAAAGTGCTGAATTTACCAAGACAACAAAAGGTGAAAATGGTCAACCTGATGTAACAAAAACGACGACTATTGGCTCTGACGGCGTAACAACTAATGGCATCGTGAAAGTTACCAATGGTAAAGACGGTGAAAATGCTAAACCTATTGTTGAAATCAAAGAAGGCACCGATGCAGAGGGCAATCCTGATGGCGGTCATATCGTATTAAACGGTAAAGACGGTAAAGACGGCAAAGACGCTGCAAAAGGTGATGATGGTGCATTCAAAGATGGCGAAGGTATTACACCGCAAGCTGATATGCATGTTGTTCAAGGCGATGCCGGATTGCAGAATAATACCGGTCATAAAGTTGTAGAAGGTAAAGATACTGAATACATGGATCGCATCCAGTATAAAGACAGCGCCGGCAAGGAACACCAAGTTGCAACGATGGATGATGGCTTAATCTTCACAGGCAATATTGGCGATAATGTAAAACGTTCGCTTGGCACAACGTTGAACATTAAAGGCGATATGGCTGTTACTACCAAAGGTGAAGAAGATAAAGATCTGACTCCGGAAGAACAGCTTAAAGACTACAATAATCGTTTGTCCAATGGTAACATCGGCGTAGTATCCAATGGCACCAACGAATTGACGGTTAAGTTGGCTAAGAACTTGACGGATATGGCTTCTATCGGTGGTGCTGATGGTAAAGATGGTAAGATTAGCTTCTCGTCTGTAGAAACTAAAGTACCATCTGAACAAGAAGGACAACCAGAAACAACCGTAACAACTCAAGTCGTTGATATGAACGGTAGCCGTGTAAACAATGTTCAAAGTGGTCTTAAAGGTAACGACGGTAAACAAGTTGCTCTTAAAGACGCTAAGGACGGCATGCTTACCAATGCTGTAAACGTTGGTGACTTGAAGGATGCTGTTAATAACATCACTAACGGTACCAGTGAAGGTGCAACAGGTGGTTTTGGATTGACCGGTAACAATGGTACAGTTAAACAGGATCTTGGTAAAGCAATCACCGTTAAAGGTGGTATGTCTGATGGCAACAATACGACTGACCAAAACACTTACGTAGCCGTTAAAGAGGTTAGGAACGAAAAAGACGAAGTTACTGGTAAAGAACTCGTCGTCGAAATGGCTAAGGACTTAACCGACCTTAATTCCGTAACGACTACAGACGCTGATGGCAACACTACGCAGATGAACAGCAAGGGATTGGCAACTACATCTGTGGATAAAGATGGTAATGTTAAAGTTACTACTGTAACGAGTGATGGTTTGAATATTGTCAAGACTGAAAAAGGCAAGGATAAAGACGGTAAGGACATTACGATCACTAAGACTGTATCCTTGACTAATGATGGTCTTGATAACGGCGGTAACAAGATTACCAATGTAGCAGCTGGTACCGAAGATAGTGATGCTGTTAATGTAAGCCAGTTGAAACAGTACGTGACGAATAACAGTAAAACATATCTCGAAGCCGGTAAGAATACCACTGTAGATGGTGACGGTACTGAAAAGAACAAGTACAAAGTCAACGTTGCAGATAACCTTGTCCTTGGTGGTAAAGATGAAAACGGTAAAGACGGTGTTAATGGTTCTGTTGGCGTAAAAGGCTCCGATGGTAAAGACGGCGTAACTGTTAAGGCCGATCCTGATGGTGGTCATATCGTTATCAACGGTAAAGATGGTCAGAAGGGCAGCAAAGGCGAAGATGGAAAATTCGTACCGGCTACTGGTAAAGACACAACGGTAACACCGACTGCAGATATTACCACTGTTCAAGGCGACGCCGGATTGCAAAACAATACCGGATACAAAGATGATGGCAATGGCAACGCTGTTGAATACATGGATCGCATCCAGTACAAAGACAGTGCCGGTAAGGACCATCAAGTAGCAACGATGGATGACGGCTTAATCTTTGCAGGCAATATTGGCGATAATGTAAAACGTTCGCTTGGCACAACGCTTAACATTAAAGGCGATATGGCTGCTGGAGATGAAGAAACTGTTGATACCTACAATGCTCGCTTGTCCAATGGTAACATCGGCGTAGTATCCAATGGTACGGATGGAGTAACTGTTAAGCTTGCTAAGGCATTAACGGATATGTCTTCTATCGGTGGTGTTGACGGTAAAGACGGTAAGATTAGCTTCTCTTCGGTAGAAACTAAAGTACCGGCTGAACAAGAAGGACAACCAGAAACGACTGTAACAACTCAAGTTGTTGATATGAACGGTAGTCGTGTAAGCAATGTTCAAAGCGGTCTTAAAGGTGACGACGGTAAACAAGTTGCTCTTAAAGACGCCAAGGACGGCATGCTTACCAATGCTGTAAACGTTGGTGATTTGCAGAATGCTGTTAATAACATCACTAACGGTACTGACAAAGGTGCAATCGGTGGCTTCGGTTTGACTAGTAACAATGGCACAGTTAAACAAGACCTTGGTAAAGCTATTACCGTTAAAGGTGGTATGGCTAGTGCCGATAATGCAACTGCTGAAAACACCTATGTTGATGTAGAAAATGATACACTCGTCGTTAAAATTAACAAGAAATTAACAGGTATGACATCAGCTGAATTCGGTCAGAAAGGTGAAGACGGCAAAGATGGACAGCCTGGCAAACCTGGCGTTGATGGTCAAATCGGTGTGCGCGGTGCAGACGGCGCAGCTGTTGTTATCAACGGTAAAGATGGTTCTATCGGACTTAAAGGTGCCGATGGTAAGGACGGTAAAGATGGTGTATCTGCTAATATTACCGTGAAAGAGGGTAAGCCTGGAATTAATGGTAAAGACGGTGAAACCATGACACGTATCGTTTATAAAGACGGTAAAGATGGTAAGGAACATCAGGTGGCAACTCTTGATGACGGCTTGAAGTTCGGTGCTAACGAGCCGGTTCAAGGTCAGAATAATCCGATGGCTGTAACCCTTGGTGGCACTGTGAACATCCTCGGCGGTAATAAGATTGTTAAGGACGGCAAGATAATCAGAGAGTATGTAACTGATACTACTTTCAGTGGTAAGAACATCAAGACTGTCATCGATGGCAATGACATCAATATCCAGATGGCAGACAAACCGGAATTCAAAGGCGTTACTGTTAAAGACGGTACTGATAAGCCGGAGACAGAAATTGCTAATAATGGTATAACCATTACTCCGGCTGGTAAAGATGGTCAATCGGTATCCTTAACAGAAAAGGGCCTTGATAATGGTAAGAACCAGATTACTAATGTAGCTAGTGGCTTCAATGAAAATGAAAACATTAACAGCGAGTCTGCTAAGACGAATACGAACGCTGCTAATATCAGTGATTTGGCGAAGGCTGCCGACCAGATTAAGAAGGATATCACTATTGGTATCGGTGAAGGTGCAAAAGGTGGTTTTGGTTTGACTGGTAATAATGGCACAGTTAAACAAGACCTTGGTAATGCAATCACCATTAAAGGTGGGATGACTGATGGTACTAACACGACAGATCAGAACACCTATGTGGCTGTTAAAGACAACGCTGATGGTACTGGCAAAGAACTCGTTGTGGAAATGGCGAAGGACTTAACAGACCTTAACTCTGTAACAACTGGTGATGATAAGGCTGGCACTACCATGAATAAAGATGGTATTACCATTACTAAACCTGGCAAGGATAAGGATGGTAAAGATATTACCAAGACAGTATCTTTGACCGGTGACGGCCTCAACAACGGCGGTAACAAGATTACTAACGTGGCGAAAGGTGATATATCTGCAAACTCTACGGACGCTGTAAACGGTAGTCAGTTATGGGATGCTATGCAGGGTGCTAAGACACATCTTACGGATGGTAAGAATACTAAAGTTGCTGGTTCTGGTACAGAAAATGATCCGTACAAAGTTAACGTCGCAGATAACCTTAACCTTGGCGCTAAAGACGGTAAGGATGGCAAAGATGGTATCGATGGCTCCATTGGCGTAAACGGTAAAGACGGCTCGGCTGTTGTTATCAACGGTAAAGACGGCTCTATCGGACTTAATGGCAAAGATGGTGCAAACGGTCTTACTATTAAAGGCGATAAAGGAGCCGATGGTATCGAAGGTAAGAACGGTAAAGACGGTATGACCCGTATCATCTACGAAACCAAAGATCCTAAGAATCCTGAAACAGTGATTAGGCACGAAGTAGCAACTATGGATGACGGCTTAGCCTTCGCAGGCAATGTTGGCGATAATGTAAAACGCCCGCTTGGCACAACGCTTACTATCCAAGGCGACATGGCGGCTAAGGATACAGAAAGTGTTGATTCTTATAAAGCACGTTTGTCGAACGGTAACATCGGTGTTGTATCCGATGGCAAGGGTACCTTGGAAGTGAAGTTGGCGAAAGACTTGAAAGGTCTTGATTCCATTACCTTCAATAACGGCATTACCATCAACAAAGATAGTAATGACATGAGTTCTATCAAAGATAATGGTAATAATCTCGTAACCGGCAATGCTGTGTTCGATTATATCCAGAAAAATGGTACAGATCCGAATGCGGTTAAGTACGACGATGGTTCTCATACATCGGTAACGCTTGGTGGTAAGGAAGCTAAGGGTCCGGTAACGTTGACGAATGTCAAAGATGGTCGCGTAGCTCCGGGTTCGACGGATGCCGTTAATGGTAGCCAGTTGTACCAGACTAACGCTAACGTTAACAAGCTCAGCAGCCGCATCAACCGTGTAGGTGCTGGTGCAGCCGCATTGGCAGCGCTCCATCCGCTTGATTTTGACCCGGATGAAAAATGGGACATCACAGCCGGTTATGGTAACTACAACGGCGCAAATGCTGTAGCACTCGGTGCGTTCTATCGTCCGAATGAAGATACCTTGTTCAGCATTGGTGCCAGCATGGGCGGTGGCGAAAATATGGTTAACGCCGGTGTAACGATCAAGCTTGGTCAGGGTAACAATATATCTACGTCGCGTGTAGCGATGGCTAAGGAAATCCGTGATCTTCGTGAAGAAGTGGCACAGCTCAAGGCGGTTGTGGCTGCCGGACATCCGCAGTCGGGTATCGACCTTGGTAGCAGCGCTCTCTTCCCGGATGTGAAGGATAACCATTGGGCTTACGAATATGTAACGAAGTTGGCCGGTGCTGGTCTCTTGAAGGGCTATCCTGATGGAGAATTCAAAGGCAATCGCGTCTTGACTCGTTATGAATTCGCAACCGTAGTATATCGGATGCTCGAACAGGGCTTAGGTAGTACTGACGATGAAATGAATGCTCTTGTAAAAGAATTCGCTTCGGAGTTGAAATACATCAGCATTGATACCGTTCATAAGGATAAGGACGGCAATCCGACAGTACAGCGTGTTCGCACTACCGAATATGCTAGAACGCATGCATAATGCTTCTGTAATGTAGGGAGTATGTGTATGACATAATTACTTTGTTAATTAGCCCATCCTATATTACTTGGTTTATATGTAGTTCATGGTACGCAACATATTATTCGTAAGGGAGTAGGGTGGGCTGATTATACCAGGGGAGGCCCCCTCCCCATATATGCAAAAACCGCGCTAATTGTTGAAAGGAGCAATTAGCGCGGTTTTTTTATATGTATTAGAATAAAGAGTCCTGTATATAGGCATCACAAGTCAGGTCTTACTAATGACATTGTTCAACCTATATACAGGACTCTCTTCTTTCAGGTGGTGGGAAAGAGGGATTCATAGATGTCGGAGATGTGTCATTCATAAGACCTGACCAGCGAGACAGCTATGAATCCCTCTAAATATTTTTACGTCTTACGATATATTAACGGTCATGCCTCGTAATATTTTATTCTCCCGACGGTAAGCGCAAGGTGAATTCGGTTCTTTTATGAAGTTCGCTTTTTACGCTTACTGCTCCGCCGTGTACATCTATGATGTGTTTTACCAAGGATAAGCCGAGGCCGCTTCCTTCGTGACGGCTGTTGCGACTTTCATTGGTTTGATAGAATCGCTCGAAGATGCGCGGCAGTTTGTCTTTGGCAATGCCGATACCTTCATCGGCTACGGTAATGAGGGTCGCCTGTCCTTGGCGTTTGGCGCGGACGGTGATGGTATTGTGCGTTGTCTTACTAAACTTTATCGCATTGTCGAAGAGGTTGACGAATACATCTTCCAGTAGTTTGCGGTTGGCAACGACGCGAAGGTTGTCGGTTCGGAAGTCGGTGGTGATTGACTTCGTTTGCCATTTAGGTTTGAGGTGTGACCAGGCACCGGAGATAACATCATCCAGTAGCAAGGATTCTTTGGCGATGTCCCGACTGCCTTCTTCGATACGAGAGAGTTTTAATATGTTTTCGATCAGTTCGGACATGTGCTTGGCTGCTTTATGAATGTGGTTGCCCAGCATGGAAACGTCATCACTGCTTTGATACATACCCTTAGCCAATAACTCGGAGTAGCCTTGAATGGTAGTCAGCGGTGTGCGTAGTTCATGGGAGACGTTAGAGGTAAATTCTGCACGGTGTTGCTGTTCTTTAAGCTCTTTGGCCATCGTGTCGAGTAAGATAAGATGCTTTGTCCAACGCCGTGCCAGGTAATAGCAAAGGGCGGTGATGGCGATAAAGATGCCCAGCATCCACGGCAGTGCTTGAAAGAGCAGTGCATAAATGGTCGTGCCTACGCGAGAGATGCGCAGTACCGATCCGTCGGCCAGGCGCAAGGCTTCGTAATAGTTGACGGCTTGTAGGGTTGATGAGTGTCGGATGTCACTGCCTTCACCGGTGCGCAGGGCCGCTTGTACTTCTGGACGGTGGCTGTGATTTTCCATCGAGGCGGCATCACTATCGGAGTCGTAGTAGACGTGACCGTCGGGAGAAATCCAGGTGAGGCGTAGCTGTGGATCGACTTTGCTGCTAATGTCTTTCAGTAAGGATAACGAAATTGTTGGGGGTGTGCTCACTGTGCTCTCGGCAGGTTGGCTAAGTGCTACGATGGTTTTTGCCTCCATTAATAGGGCGGTGTGGAAATCTTCTTTCCAACCGGTGTAAAAAATGGTACTGAATAAGGCGGTACAAAGAATGAGGCATAGCATGCTAATGCCGAAGAGGGCACGGAATAAGGTTTGTTTCATAGGCTAAGCTCCCAGCGGTAGCCGATACCGCGAATGGTTTTAATATATCGCCCTACGGGTCCCAGTTGTTGGCGCAATGATTTGATATGCACATCAACGGTGCGGGATTCGCCTTCGTAGGTAAAGCCCCAGACGGCTTCCATGATGCGGTCGCGCGATAGGGCGATGCCGCGATTTTCCATGAGGTACACCAGTAAATCGTATTCTTTCAGCGTTAACGACAGCGGTGTTCCGTCTAATGTCACTTCGCGACTTTCCGTGTTGACCCGCAGTGTATCGGCGGCGAGTAAGGCAGAGGCTTTCAGGGTGGAACCCATAGTGCGACGCAATAATGCTTTTACCCGCGACACGAGTTCTACCACGCCGAAGGGTTTGGTAATGTAGTCGTCGGCTCCGTCGTCCAGCCCTTTGACAATATCATACTCGGTGCCTTTGGCGGTGAGCATAATAACGGGAATGGCAGCGGTTGCCGGTTGGCTGCGCAGTTTGCGAAGGATGGTGAGTCCGTCTTCGCCGTCAAGCATGATGTCTAACAGAATGAGGTCGGGGCGGCGCTTTTCCAGAGCAGACCAAAACGAGGTACTGCCTTCAAAGGTATGTACCTCGTAATGATGACCGGTTAAGACATAGGCTACCAGGCCGCGAATACTTTCCTCATCCTCCACACAATACAATAATGGTTTGTTCATGAGTACTTTCTCCTGGGTGATTAATAGTGGCTACTTAGCCAAATCGTCCCGTAATGTATGCTTCTGTTTGAGCATGGGCGGGATTGGTAAACATAATATTAGTTACATCATATTCTATCAAATCTCCTAAGAAGAAAAAAGCGGTTTTGTCAGAGATGCGTGCCGCTTGTTGCATGTTGTGGGTAACGATGACGATGGTGTAGCGGTCTTTCAGTGTCATTATTAATTCTTCGATTTTAGCGGTAGCGATGGGATCGAGAGCACTGGTCGGCTCATCCATGAGGATAACCTCCGGTTTGGTAGCTAAGGTGCGCGCGATGCAGAGTCGCTGTTGTTGTCCGCCGGAAAGTCCGAGGGCGCTTTTGTGTAAACGGTCTTTCACTTCGTTCCAGATGGAAGCATTGCGCAGACTTGTTTCTACGATGTCATCCAATTCGCTACGCTTGGTGATGCCTTGCAGGCGAGGACCGAAGGCAACGTTATCATAAATGCTTTTCGGAAACGGGTTCGGCTGTTGAAAGACCATGCCTACGCGATGACGTAAGTCGATGGGGTTGATGTCGTGATAAATGTCGAGGCCGTCCAGGTAGAGGGAGCCTTCGACGCGGGCCCCTTCTTCTAAATCGTTCATGCGGTTCAAGGTTTTTAAGAAGGTTGATTTACCGCAGCCGGAAGGACCGATGAAGGCGGTAATCTCATGACTGGTAATATCCATGGAGATATTTTTTAAGGCATGAAATTGTCCGTAGTAAAAGTTAAGATTGGATACGGAGAATTTCTTTGTCTTCGTAGCAGCCGCTTCGCGACTGGCGATGTTGTCTTTCAGAAAATTTTTCGCCTGGGCTTCGGTCAGTGCATCATGGGAAGAGACGGCGCTTTGACCAACGAGAGGTGATGCGGAGGCACCGGAATGAGTTGTGGACAGTAAGGTAGTCGGGGATAGCGGAGATGATGTTGTTTGGGTAGTTATGTGTGTCATTTGGTAGCTCCTAACATGGTACGAGATAGATAACGATGTAAGTAACGGGCGCCGATGCTGACGGCGAGAACTAAGAGCAACAAGCACAATGCACTCATGTTGGCCATGGCTGCCGCATCCGCATTGAGGGCTTCTGTGCGGGAGGCCCAAATGTGGAGAGCCAAGGTTTCACCGGGGCGCATCGGGTTAAAGGGATTGGTCGGGGAGAGTAAATTACTGCTGTTCCAGTTGATGTCCGTACTCATACCGGCGGTAAACATGAGAGCTGCGGCTTCACCGAATACGCGACCAGCGGCGAGAACAATGCCGGTTAAGATAGACGGAAAGGCAGCAGGCAGTAATACCTTAGTAATGGTTTGCCATTTAGTAGCGCCCATACCATAGCTTCCCTTGGCATAGCCCGGTGGCAATGCGCGAAGAGCATCTTCGGTGATGGTAGCGATTAACGGCAAGGTAAGAATAGATACCGTCAGTGCGCCGGCCAAGAGGTTCCATTGCGATCCGGTAAGGATGATGAAGACTAAGTAGCCGAAGAGACCGACTACGATGGAGGGCAATGAGGATAGAGTTTCTATGGAGATGCGCATCGTTGTTTGCAGTCGTCCCGGTTTAGCGTATTCGGCCATGTAAATACCGGTACCGATGCCGAAGGGAACACTGATGCAAAGTGCCAATACGACAAGGTATATAGTATTAAACAGCTGATTGCCAATGCCTTTAGGGGAAAAGGATAGAAGGGCCGGAGAAAAATCCTTCAGTCCCAACCAAAAGAGGTAGCCGATGATAGCTAACAACAAGGCAAGTGTAGTTAGGCTCATGCCATAGAAGAAGGCGGTCATCATGTGATTGACAGTCAGTGCTTTACGGCGGTGGCTGTTAGTACCTGATGGGTTAGTCATGGGTGTCACCTCCTGCATTGGATAGGTAGCGCAGTGTGAAAATAAAGAGTACGGAAATGACAAATAAGAGAAGTGCCATTGACCAAAGGGCCATGTTAAACTCACTGCCTTCCATAGTATTGCCCATGTCGGCGGCGATGGCACCGGTGAGGTTAACGGTAGCATCGAAAAGCGAGGTAGGGAAGGCTTTCATTTTGCCGATGACCATGGCTACGGCGAGTGCTTCCCCGAAGGCGCGGGCAAAGCCTAGGATGAGTGCCGCCAGGATGCCGCGTTTAGCTACGGGCAGGATGATTTGGCGGATGACTTCCCAGCGTGTAGCCCCTAAACCGTAAGCGGCTTGCCGATAGGTTTTAGGGACACTGTCGAGGGCGTTGATAGTAACGGCAGTTACCGTAGGGAACATCATCAGTGCCAACACGAGAGCCGCAGCTAATACAGAAAAGCCTGTCAAAGAGGGTGTGTATTCACGGATGAACGGCACTAAGACGGTCAGTCCCAACCAACCGTACACGATGGAGGGGATGCCTACAAAGATTTCAATGACCGGTCGCCATATGCGATTGCCCCAGGTGGGGGCGATTTCTGTCATAAAAATAGCGAGGCTTATACTGCACGGCGTGGCGATTATAAGTGCCAGCAAGCAGGTAATGAGGGAGCCGGCAATGAACATGGCAGCACCGATATGTCCGCCGCCTTCCATGGTGTCTGCCGGATTCCATTGCGATGAGATTATGAAATCCAGCGGAGAATGTCCGTACAGCCAGAAGCTGCCGGTACCGCGATATAAGAGAAAGGCACCGATAGCCAAGGTAAGTAGGATACTGGTGAAGCCGACGGTTCGAATAAGTAGTCGGCCCCAGGTGTCATGATGTAATGCTTTGGCAGCGGCGCGCCCCGGAGGAACCACCGTGCGAGAGGTGGTCCCTAGAGAGCCGGATGATGTGTACATAGTTACGCTCCTTAGTTAACAATGATTACTTTGCTTCTTTTATCTTGGACGCTACACCATAGCCCATGTCTTCGATGTGTTTGCCGAATTCATCGGACATGATGAAGGTGAGGAAGGCTTTGACGGCACCATCGGCTTCGCCTTTGGTGTACATGTGCTCGTAACCCCATACAGGATAGCTGCGGTTATAGGTGTTTTCCAAGGTAGGTGCTACGCCGTCAATGGCAAGAGCGGTTACATTGTTTGCATTTTTCAGGTAGGGTAAGGCTACGTAACCGATAGCGCCTTCGGTGGAAGCGATGCTGTGGAGCAAGGTACCGGAGTCATCGGTTTCCAATGATTTGTTGGAGGCTTCCTCTTGGTTGTTCAATGCAAATTCACGAAAGAGTGCGCGTGTACCGGAGGAAGCCGGACGTGTTACGAGAACGATGGTTTTGTCCGGACCGCCGACCTCTTTCCAGTTTGTAATGTTACCGGTGAAGATGCCGATGAGTTGATCGCGGGTCAAGCTGGGAACGGTATCGCCGATGGCTTTATTTACAACGGGAGCAACGGTAACGACGGCTACCTTGTGATCGACGAGGGCTTTGGCTTTATCCGCAGGCAATTTTGTTTCGGCAGCTACATCGGAGTTACCAATCATGACGGTACCGTCGGAGACTTGTTTGAGTCCTAGTCCCGAGCCACCGCCGTTAAGGGTAATAGATACATCGGGATGGGTCTTCTTAAACTCTGCGGCTGCATCCTTTGCCAGTGGCAGTAGTGCGGAAGAACCGGCGGCTGTAACGGTACCGCTTACTTTATCTGCACCGCCGGATGCGGTTTCGCCTCCGCAGCCTACGAGGCCGAAAAGTATAACGCCTGTCATGGTGGCTAGACCTACACGTTTCATAGTTTTCCAAAGACCGGATGTTGTTTGCATTTGTGAATCCTCCTCTGTATGCAAGTATCTTACGAATTTGTTGTTGCCCTTAGTATAACGAAGCTTTGTAAAGAACAGCACAGAGGTTTGTAAAATGTTTGTAAAATATATGGTGGTAACTGCTATTTTATTTACAAGGGATAGCATGCTATCATATAGGGTAGAATATACATGTAGAGTGTGCAGGATAGATACGTAGTAGACTGGATAGATATTGTTAGGAGGATTCATGAATCGCTATTATCGATTTACAACAGGGTTACAGCTGGACTTGAAGGGGTTCATTTGGTTTTCCATGCTGTTTACCTTTTTTCGGTTTTTGTTTATTTGGTGGTTTAGCAGTCAGTTACCGGACGGGACAACGAATTCCGATTGGTGGTTAACGCTGTGGTATGGGTTCCGCTTGAGCTTGAAAACGGTGGGAATTATTGTGCTCATCGGTTTTATTGGAGCTACGGTGCCGGAAACGATATATCGCAACTGGCCGGGCGTGCGCATTCGTCACTGGATATACATGGCGGCGTCTATGGTGTTTACGATTTTATTTTTTGTGCGTCTATCCTATTATGAAATTTTTAACTCCGGCTTTAACATGATGCTCATTAATGGTATGAAGGATGACTGGTATGCTATTTTGATGACGGGCATCCATGAGTACGGTTTGTTATGGAAGTTGCCGTTGGCAATTCTTGTAGGGCTCGGGATTACGTGGTGCTGTGTTAAGTTCGTCAATAATACGACCAAAATATATCGGTATAAAGATCGGAAGGATTTATGTAAAAAGAGTCTGATTTTGGCCGTTGTTATCAGCGTTGTTGCCGTGTTGTGTCGATTTGGCGGGGCGCTGAATTACGAAAAATCCGTCAACTGGGAAAATGCAGCGCGCCTACCTTCCAACCTATTGAATGAGGCGATTTTAGATGATGCACAAGCCTTATATCGAGTGTACAGCATAGAACGTAGACGGCAAAATGCTATGAAAATTCTCTTTTCGCGAGAAGAGCTTAAACAAAAAATTAGTCTTCTAGGGGGGAACGCGAAGGCCTCAACAATTGATGCGGCATTTTCTCATACCATTAAAGAAACTAGGCTAGCAAAACAACCGAATACAGTGGTTATGGTATTGGGAGAAAGTTATGCGTTGTGGCCATTTACAGAAAAATATAATCATCCGGGTGAGTATCTGGTAGAACAAGGTAGAGCTCTAATAGCATCTCCCAATAGTATGGATACGGATGTTATGTTAGCACAGGGAACGGGGACTATGCCGGCTGTTAATGGATTTCTTACCGGGCTAGTAGACATCGGTGTGTATCCTAACTACGAAAAGGAAAGTTATCGTCATTTGTACGGAACGGGCATTGCCAATGTGATGAAGTCTTTAGGGTATAAAACAGTATTTTGGTACGGTGGTTTTGGTACTTGGCAAGATGTACGTCAGTTCAGTTTGGCCCAGGGCTTCGATGAATTTTATGATGCCGCCTCGTTACCGCAACAGGGGAGCAACGCATGGGGCGTACCGGATAAGTCACTGTTTGATGGTATCTTGGAGTATATGAAGGCACATCCGGGCGAAAAGGTATTTCATTTTATTTTGACGACAAGTAATCATCCGCCGTATAGCATTGATTTAGGGGAAGCCGGTTTTAATCCGTTGAAGGTAAAGCTTAACGATATGGATACTATCGAACGAACCCGTGACACGATGCGCGAGATGGGCCATATGTGGTATGCGGATCATACGATGGGCGTTTTCGTTAAAGCCGTAGAGGGCATTGATGCGAATGCTTTGTTTGTCATTACCGGTGACCATGCGGAACGATTTACGTTTGCTAAAGAGGTAGATATAAAAACACAGTCCGGTATTCCGGCTATTTTCTACGGACAAGGGATTAAGAAGGAGTGGTTAGCACCGGATAGTTACGGCACGGCGATTCAGATTATTCCTACTTTGGCCGAGTTGGTAGGTCGCAAGGGTCAAACCTATGAAAGCTTACTGCCCAGTCTATTCGATCCGATGCCGTTTGCTTTCAATCATCGGTTATGGATTGACCGCACGGGATTGTATGATAAGCAACGGAATATGCCGGATTCCTATAAGGCAATAGTAAGTGCATATCGGGATATTAGCTTATGGCGCGTATTGCGAGGCAATCAGTTATAAGGTGTTGAGCAGAAAAATAAATTATTAATTATTAATTACCAAGTAGAGATAGGAAAGGATGACATAAACTATGGGGAAACGAAAACTGGCTGTACCTGTCGCAAAGGGTCAGACGTATACGGTGCCGATTCACGGCATGGGAAGCAACGGCGAGGGCATTGGTCGCGTTGAAGGCTTTACCGTATTCGTTCCCTTTGCGTTACCCGGCGAAACAGTACAGGCTAAGGTAGATGTGGTGAAGAAAAATTATGCCACGGCAACGATTGAAACGATTGAGGTGGCTTCGCCGCATCGCATTGAGCCACGATGCTCGGTGTACGGTACTTGCGGTGGCTGTCAGCTGCAGCATGTAAGTTATGAAGAGCAATTAGCGTTGAAAACACAAAAGGTAAAGGATGTCATCGAACGCATTGCCGGCGATGATCCGAATTTGGTACGACCGGCCTTGGGACCGGCGAATCCGTGGCAGTATCGCAATAAGATGCAAATGCCCGTAGGGAGTTCTAACGGTGAGCTGGCCATGGGATTTTACGCACGCGGATCGCACGATATCGTAACGTATGTAGATTGTCATATCCAATCGGAAGCGAATAATGAAATGGCGAAGGTATGCTATTCCATTATGAAGGACACCGGCATTGCGCCGTATGATGAAGTGCGTGAAACGGGCGTAGTACGCCACATCATCGGTCGTGTTGCCAACGAAGGTAAAGAGAATGAAGAGTGGATGCTCATTATTGTGGCAGCTACAAAACAGTTGCCGGAGCAGGATACTTGGGTCACTCGTTTGACGGAGGCTTTTCCAAAACTAAAATCCATCGTTTTAAATTACAATCCAAAGAAAACCAATGTTATCATGGGGCGCAAGAATACATTACTTTGGGGCAATGAATATATCAACGATAGTATTAAAGAATTGGATTTTCGTTTGTCGGCGCATTCCTTTTTCCAAGTCAATCCGCGACAGACCGAAGTGTTGTACGATGAAGCGTTGCGATTTGCGGCGCTTACCGGAGAAGAAACAGTTATTGACGCCTATTGCGGTACCGGTACGATTTCATTATGCTTGGCACGGCAGACAAAGGAAGTCATTGGTATTGAAATTGTGGAACCGGCTATTATTGATGCACGGGCGAATGCGAAACGCAATGGCTTTACCAATGCAACGTTTATGGTAGCCGATGCAGCAGAGGCTATGCCTACTCTCTACAAGGACGGTGTGCGACCGGATGTTATTGTCTTTGATCCTATCCGTGCCGGCTGTAAAGAACCGGTGCTGTACGCAGCGGCGGCGATGGCACCGAAGCGCATCGTGTACGTCTCCTGTAATCCTGCCTCAATGGCAAGGGATATTGCTATTCTGAAAGAAAAAGGCTATCGGTTGGAAGCAGTGCAACCGGTGGATATGTTTCCGATGACTGCGCATGTGGAGGCGGTTTCAAAGCTTGTTCGGGTGGAGTAACCATGGGCCTCTGAGTCGCAATGTGAAATTATAAGATAGTACTATAAGGTAAACATATTGATTTTTAAAAAGGAGAGTGGGAAAATGGGAAAAGAATTATTCGACAATATTCCCAGCAAGGTAGCGGACTTGTTGTCGGATGTTAAGAAGGGGCGTATTGGATTACCGGACTTGCAACGACCTTTTGTGTGGAAAGATAATAAGGTTCGAGAGTTGCTTGACTCAATGATGAAAGGTTATCCCATTGGTTATATCATGCTTTGGGCATCTCCGGATAGTTATGAAAATACTAATTATATTGGTAAAAATGAAAAAATGTATAAGCGGCCAGATGATTTGGTAATTGATGGACAACAGCGTTTAACAGCATTGCTGGCCGCAATGTATGGGGTTACTATCAAGGATAAAAATTATAAGGAAAGAAAGATCCGGATCTCTTTTAATCCTTTAACTCGTGAGTTTGCTGTGTGGACGCAGGCTTTTGAAAAAGATCCTGAATGGATTAGTGAAATAAGTAGCGTGTTTGCAGCAGATCAGGAACATACCATTTCTAAGTTTAGAAAAGGATATATTAAAAGAGCTAACGAAGGTCGTGTAAAGAATAGTGAGCCTGAGTTGACAGAGGATGAAGAAGACATTATAGAAGAAAATATTAATAATTTACTTAATCTTAGTCTTTATTCATTGCCGATACTGAAAATTAACTCAAAAGCCGATGAAGAAGATGTTGCTGATATTTTTGTTCGTGTAAACTCTGGTGGACAGAATCTTACAGAAAAGAATTTTATCGAGACACTTATCGCTGTTTACGATAATGATGTTCATGACAAGATTAACAAGTTCTGTGCAGAGTCAAGAATACCAGCAAATGGTACATCGTTTAATCAAATTTTGCAGGTAGATCCTTCACATCTTATCAGAATGTCGGTAGGCGTAGGCTTTAGGAGAGCGCGTTTACGATATGCATATATGTTACTTCGTGGTAAAAATCTAAAGACTGGTGAAACGACGCAAGATATCCGTGAAATGAATTTGAATATATTCAAGAAGTCTTTGGATATGGTAACTAATCTTAATAACTGGCATGCATTTATGAATCTGTTTGCATCTGCAGGCTATTTGAAAGGAAGCCTTGTGGCTTCTTCGAATGCAGTTGTATTTAGCTATGTTTTATATCTTATAGGGAAATATGATTATAAAGTATCTTCTGTAGAACTTCAAAAGATTATTCGTAAGTGGATATTTATGTCTACAATCACGTCTTTTTATACTGGGTCTACGGAGTCAGAAGTTGAAAAGCAGTTTGCTGATTTAAGGGAAATTCATACTGCTGATGAATTTGTAGCATATCTTAATTCTGTCATTTCCAATAGATTTACAGATGATTATTTTGAGTATTCACTGCCAGCTGAGTTGAATAGTTCATCTGCAATTTCTCCTGCTTGGTATGGATATGTTGCGTCTATTAATCTTCTTGGAACCCCTATTCTATTTAGTACAACTCCTTTATCCCAGTATTTTGTGTTAGGGATAAGTGGAGGGAAGAATTCAGTGGATAAGCATCATATTTTTCCTAAGCATTATCTTAAGAAAATTGGATATGGTAATAATCGTGATAGAAATAAGATCGCAAATTTTACATATTTGGACTATACGACAAATATTGATATCTCTGATTCACCTCCAATTGAGTATGTTAGTAGATATAGAGAAAAGCTAGGGGAAGAAGGTTATAAATTAGCTTGTGCTCAGAATGCGTTGCCAGAAAATTTCGAGCAATTACCATATCCTGAATTCCTAAAGCAGCGAAGAGTATTAATGGCTCAAATTGTAAGAAAGGCGTATAACGAGCTCAATAAATAAAGGTGAAATAATCGTATCTGCTACTAAGGCAATAAAGGCCTATACAAAGAAACGGTCGCAATTTGTAAAGTGCGACCGTTTCTTCAATAATAATATATTTAAGGGATAAGCTTGCGCTTGGCAGAACGCTTTTGTTTTTTCTTTTTGGAAAAACGAAGTTTATACATGCGCTTTATTCTTCAACCGCAGTTGCAACCAATAGCACAATGGCAACAGATAGAGGTAAGCCGCGTAAGAAAGGTATCCTGTCATGGATACGCCTAGCATGACGGTGGGCACTAAAGCGGCGATATTCCAGGGGAGCAGTGGCGCGATAATGATAGTAGAGTTTTCTAAATCCATCATAAGTTGTTGGTTAGAACTATGATGAGTGCTATCTGTATTAGTCTGTTCGTGAGATGTATCGCTTGTATCGGCGGCTGACTCGGCAAGGGAGAGCGTATTGTATGCGGTCCTGGTTAAGAAATAGTTCATTACGATGGCTACTGATTGGTTGGCCCCGATGCCGGCGGTAGCCAAGGCGGTTAGGCATTGGGCGGCAAATAGTGAAGAGCAGTGTTGACAACGATGGTATAGGGATTGAAGTTGTTCCAGTTGGCCGCTTTCTTCCAGCAATGTAGATAAAGCGCAGGCAGCGGTAATGACAATGGCCGGAGGAATCATGGTAATAATGCCGCCTCCCTTAAAAATGGTATATAAGGGGTGCGAAGCGTCTGGAAGATGAAAGCCCATCATTGTCTGATAGAGTAGTTGGGATAATGGTTGATGCTGGACAGTGTAGGCTAAGATAAAAGCAATAATGGCACTGATCAGCATGGCCATACGTACTTTGACTTTGCATAGGACCAAGAAAATAATGGTTACAGCCGGCAAGAGAAGCCATGGTGAAATGACGAAGGTAGAGGCGATGTAAGAGGCCAAGGCTGTATCGGTTGTTTCTAAGGGATAACGCCACGAGAAAAGTCCGTAAAATATACAGGACAGGATGAGTGCCGGTAACGCTGTGCGGAACATGGGGCCTACATTATCGGGGACGGTTGTTTTGGTCAAGGTGGCGACCAAGGCCGCACTGGATGACATGGGGGAGGCTCTATCACCTACATAGGCACCGGCGATAATGGCACCGGCTGTTATATCGAGCGGGACATGTCCCAGACGTGCTAAAAGTATCAGCGGTAAGCCGATGGTACCGGCTGTTCCCAGTGAGCTGCCGATGAGATAGCTGACGGCAGACGGCAATATAAAGCAAGACAGCAAGAAAAGGGAAGGTACAATGCTTTCCAAACTGTAGATGACAATTGTCGGCAATGTGCCGGATGCTTGCCATAAGGCGGTGATGGCACCGATGAAAAGAAAAATCTGGAGTACTAGCATAGTAGAGGAAATGCCATGCCAAGACATAATACATAAACGGCGAAGGGGATAGTCCTTACCCCATAATGCCAAGGCTACCAGTAACCAACCGATGACCAATGGATAGCCGATGAAGGTGCCGGTGTACAGTGCCCCTAACAAACCTAGTACAGTGATAAAAAGTGCAAGCGGTACCGACCATGCCGTATGTGTTCTTGCCATATGTATCCCACCTTTCTCTTATGCGTTTATTATAACAAATTTGTATTGTTCCGTATAAGAGAGCAATGGGATATTGAAGATAACATTGAAGGTAGAAAATCTATGCTATAATATAACAAATTATGTATTGCCGGTTCCTTGCATGTAAATTCAAAGGGACAGGGTAGAAAAAGGAGAGATAGTATGAAGGTACGCAGCGTAGGTATTATCGGTGCCGGTAATGTAGGATCCCATGTGGGCTTTGCATTGGCTTCGCAAGGGGAAGCCGATGAAATTTTATTATGTGATATAAAGAAAGAAAAGGCGACAGCGGAAGCGCAGGATTTAAATGATGCCTGCAGCTTTTTGCCGCATAAAATTCGAGCTCGTGCGGTGGAGGCTACGGAGATGGGCGACTGTGATGTAGTCTTTATTGCGGCGGGACCGCTACCGACGGTAGAACAGGATAGATTGGATACCTTGGATGTAACGTTAGACTGCTTGGAAGAGGTATTACCCAAGTTAAAAGCATCCGGTTTTAAGGGATTCATCATATCTATTTCAAATCCGGCTGATGTGATTGCTGCCTTTGTGCAGCGATATATGAAGCTTCCGGCTAATCGTGTCATCTCCAGCGGTGCCAGTCTCGATACCGCACGCTTTCAGCACATGCTCAGCAAAGTATTGGGTGTTCATAATTTAGACATGAATGCATGGGTTATGGGTGAACATGGCAGTTCTTCAATGATTCCTTGGTCGGCGGTGGCCATTGCCGGTAAGTCTTTGGATATTTTGCAAAGCGAACAGCCGGATGTGTATCCGTCCTTTGATCGTGCAGCGATGTTGGAAGCGGTAAAGGATCGCGGTGCTGTTGTGCAAGCCGGGAAATCGTGTACGGAGTTTGGCGTCTCTACTTGTGCCGTTCGTATTTGGCGTGCCATTGTACATGATGAAAAGCGTGTGTTGCCGGTGGCGTGTATGTTACAAGGTGAATACGGAAAGAACGGTGGTTATGCATCGGTACCGACGGTTCTCGGTAAAAACGGGGCAGAGCGTATTATTGAAATTCCTATGAACGAAGATGAACGCCGTGCCTTTGATAAAGCGTATGATGTGATTTTAGCGTATACAGAGCGAGCTTGGCGACGCCATATAGGTAAATAGTGTTGGTAGGGAGATGATGGTATGCCCGGTAAATACGGAATTCCTATTAGTGAGATGGCGAAACTTCATGGGTTGCAAAGGTCTACCTTGTTGTATTATGACTCTATTGGTTTATTCAAGCCGGTATTTACCGATGACAACGGATATCGGTACTATAGCCATCAGCAAATCCCGGTACTTCGGGAAATATGCTTCTTAAAATCATTAGGGGTCGGCTTGAAGGAAATTGAATTACATATTAAGAGTCGAGATCCTTTGCGGGAAATGGAATTATTGCGGCAGCAGGCTAAGCAGTTGGAAGAGTTAAAGCGAGGGATTGAACGTAAGCAGCTGGCTCTGCAACAGCGGCTGTATATTTACACTGAAGCTGTATCGGCAGCAGGTAAAGAAAGCAGTGAGCCGTTTCTGCGGACATATCAGGATCGACGGATTATTTTTGCACCGTTTTCTATGAATGATGATGGTGTTTTGCGCCGTGAGGATATTCATCTTAGCTTTATGACATTGTGGCGTGAAATGTATGCATATGAATTCATGCCGGCGTACAGCTTCGGAACTATATATAAAAAGGAGCAATTATCGACAGATCAGCCTCTATTGGGAGCCGGCAGTTATTTGCGTATCCCAAATGACGGTGGTCATTTTGAAGGTCGTGACAGAATTATACCGGCCGGTCGCTATGCTTGTTATTATAAAATCGGAACGCCTGATGACACGACTCATTTGAAAAAGCTTTTGCAATGGGTGGCTGATGAGGGGCACACCGTAATCGGTGATGCGGTAGATACCTGCTTTTTGGATTCTACCTTTGGTGATCCCGAAGAAGGTAAGGTATTTTCCATGGTACAGGTTCCTATAGAGATGAAATAATGACCAATGTAGTTCTTTATTACAATAAAGTATGTATATAATCTATAATTTAAATAGGAAATGAACGAAAGAGTATTGACTGTAAAGTTACTTTATAGTTTATACTCTTTTTTGTAATACAAAATGTCTACTGACAATTGTCATATGACTTTTGGGTTTATTTGAAAATAAAGGAGAGATTACTATGTTAGCTATCTTAATACTGATTCAGCAGATGTTAGAAGATTTTGCTCAAAAGATGATGTAAAGGACAAATAGTGTTATGAGTTTAGAGGATATTAGGAAGCCCCGTGTATAGAGTGTGCAAGTCAGGTCTTACGAATGACATTGCCCCCTCTATACACGGGGCTTCTTATATGATGTGGAAGGATGAGGTGTTGTACCCCCAACATACGGGGCCTTCTCATATAGTGGAGGAGGCAGAATGCCCCTCTATACACGGGGCTTCTTATATGATGTGGGAGGATGAGGCGTTATACCCCCAACATACGGGGCCTTCTCATATAGGGGAGGAGGAAAAATGCCTTTCTATACACGGGGCTTCTTATATATAATAGTGGCATAGATATTGCTTTGTGGGTATACTAGTATGTAGATACTAATATGTGGAATAAGGCCAAAGAGGCTAGGTTATAGGAGGTATGGAAATTTTATGGAGAAGGTGATATGGGTCGCCTTAGGTGGTGGTCTTGGTGCGGCATTGCGCTACGGTATTACGGAGCTGGCCAATGCGCATGGGGGAAATCTGTTTCCCTATGGCACTATATTGGCAAATGGTATCGGTTCGTTTTTGATCGGACTGTTATTTGTATTGTTTGTGAATCATACCGAACTGTCTCCATCGGTAAAGCTATTCTTCGTGACCGGTATCTTGGGAGGGTTCACAACATTTTCAACGTATAATATGGAGTTGTTAACATTACTGCGTACCGGTAGCGTACTGGCAGGTGCTGTTTACTTCGGATGTAATGTAGTTGGTGGCTTGCTTTTATGTTGGTTAGGTTATGCGTTGGGGAATGCACTGTTTTAGTCTGAGGCTGTATGAAAAATAGCTATTGCAGGATAGGTTTTTATAGAGCTTGATGTATGAAACAGGATGCCACCTCTAGGCAGTGTTTGTTATGTGATAGTGAAAAGGAGAGAGAGATGTCAGTTGAAAAAGTGAAAACCTATTTAGAAACGTTACGGTTAGATGATCGAATTATTGTATTGGAAAAATCCAGTGCTACCGTGGATGAAGCTGCGGTTGCCGTTGGATGTGAAGGTAAACAGATTGCCAAGACGCTGACTTTTCTTACCGATAACGGTGCCATTGCTATTGTAGCTGCCGGTGATGCAAAGATAGACAATAAAAAATACAAAGCACGCTTTCACAGCAAGGCAAGGATGATACCCGGCGATGAAGTGGAAGGCTATATCGGATATGCGCCGGGTGGTGTATGTCCGTTTGCTATTGTTGAAGGTGTGCCGGTATATATGGATGTATCATTACAACGCTTTGCTATTGTGTATCCTGCTGCCGGTGATGATCATAGTGCGGTTCGACTTACCGTAGATGAGTTATGGCAAGCAGCTAAGGCAGTCGATTGGGTTGATGTATGTAAAAATTGGGAATGATATTGTAGGATGCAGCGATGGAGAAACACAAGGAGTGAGAAGAATGAATGCAATGATTAACGAATTAAAAGAACGCCGTAGTATTCGTTCGTTTAAGGCAGATGCGGTACCGCAGGAAGTATTGGATCAAATTATTGAAGCCGGCTTATATGCGGCAAGCTCGATGGGCAAACAAAATACGATTATTGTGCAGGTAGCAAACGAAGAGATGCGACGCACGATTTCTAGTATGAATCGCGAGATTGGCGGATGGCCGGAGCCCTTTGATCCTTTTTATGGTGCACCGGCTATGCTGATTGTATTGGGGAAAAAGGAAAACAGTAATCGTGTGCAGGATGGCAGCTTGGTCATGGCTAACCTCATGCAAGCAGCCCATGCATTGGGTCTTGGTAGTTGTTGGATTCATCGTGCAAAGGAAGAATTTGCTACGGACTGGGGTAAAGCGGTATTGGCTGCGTTAGGCATTACTGAGGAGTATGAAGGTATTGCTCACTGTGCGATTGGGTATATAGATGGTGATATACCGGCACCGGCTCCTCGTAAAGAGCATCGCGTGTATCGGATTGATTGAAGACCTATTTGGGAGATAACTTAGAATTAGCAGATAAAGACGTATTACGTCGCGTTGGTGTTGATGCCGGTCTTGATGCAAAGGCTGTTGATGAGCTTCTTGCCTCTAATGTATTCGAAGATACAGTTATTGCCGAGGAAAAAGAAGCTGCTAAGTATAGCATTAATACAGTACCGTTCTTTGTAGTTGGTACATACGGTTTCTTCGGTGCGCAAAGTGCGGACTATATGAAAAAAGTCATTACGAAAGCATTAGCAGAAGAGAATAAATAATAAAAGAGCTGTAACGAAAGGTGAGTTAAAAAACTCAATTTCGTTGCAGCTCTTTTTTATGGAGTGCGTATTAATCTAGATTCTTCTTTATAAATTATTTTTGTTTGATTTTCCAGATGATAGTTACTGTATCGGACGCTGAAATATCATCAGGTTCAATATCTAAATCATAGCTTGCCAGAGGTTCACTGCATGGTATTTTCTCTTCAATCAGTTGAAGGGGGTGTTCTTCAAAAGTAATTTCTCTCCATGAGTAATCAATGGAAAGTATTCCACCCAGTTCGACATCTGCTGCAGCAGTAAGAATTTTAGCTTTTTCTTTAGCATCTTTGACGGCCCTACTTAATAAGTTGTTCTTTACGGCCTCAGGATCTTTTACAGTATAGCTCAATCGGAATTTTGGCTCTAATGAGCTGTGGGCTAAGGCATATAGAATTTTACCTAGACGCTCATTATCGGAATCAAACTCGATTTTTGTAGAATGGGTATAACGATAGCCTATGAGGCGCTGCTTGTATACATCGTCTAAACACAGGGGCCGATATATATCGTATTGAACCAAAAGAACCGTACACCAATGATTATGATACGTTGGTGCGCTTGACCAAAGAAGAGCGTAGCGAAGGTAAACGTCCGGCAATGGCAAAAGCAGCTCCCGATTTGCAAGGCTATGATACAGTATATTTAGGGTTTCCTAATTGGTGGGGTGATATGCCAATGCTGTTATACACTTTCTTAGATTCGGTTGATTTGTCCGGTAAGAAAGTAGTTGTTTTTTTGCACCAGCGGGGGCAGTGGTTTCTCGGATACTATCAATACAATTAAGCGGTTGGAACCGAATGCAACGTTTGTCGAAGGCCTTCATGTGAGAGATAATGCAATTGATTCTGTATCGGGAGAGGTCTCTACTTGGCTAGGCAAGAGCAATAAATAAAAGGAGGTACCTTCATGAAGCGATTCTGGCTGGCAATGAGTATGGTAGTTCTCAGTGTGGCAGCCTTGGCATATGTATATCTTCCGCCGTTGTGGCACGAATGGTTAGGTATAGCATTAGGAGGCATTGTGCTTTGTCATTGTGCAATCAACTATCGATGGTTCTGTCGTCTGATGGGCGTTGGAGATAAAGGTATGTCTGTTACTAAAATGAGATTTACAGCATGGTCTGTATATCAAATAGTACTTAATGTTTTGTTGATCATAAGTTTTTCCGTAACTATGGTGACGGGGATATTGTTATCTAAGTATCTGTTTGTGGACATAGTTCCTTATACATGGCATAGAGCGTTGTGGGTTTATGAATGGCATACGGTAGCTGATTTATCCGGCGAAGGCTACGCTTTGGTAGTCGTAACTATGATAGGACTGTATGCGCTTATTGGGTATCGGTTAGGCAATCGTATAGTAAAAAATAAAAGTCCGTATTTAAAAACTCATTTGCCATAGGCTTGCCTTGTGTGCTAGAATAGGGACAGCATTGCGAACGATGTATATATATGATGAATCGGTTCGCAGCGAAGACAATTAGAGTCGTGCTTAGTGATAGTCTAACAATGATTGTTCGTTACGATGCATGGTGTTGCGAATAGTAACGTTGGACCTCAAGCAACGATAGCAAGTATGGCGATGATAAAATCGGCGCTTGAAAGTATTGCTTTCAGAGAGCAGGGGTAAGGTGTGAGCCCTGTAGCAATCATCGAGAATGCCTTTCCTTTTGGAGCCGTGAATTGAAATTACAGTAGGTTCACCGTCCGGCCACGTTACGGCTTTGAGAGTACTAATTAGGGTGGTACCGCGAGTTCAGACCTTCGCCCCTTGTCCGGGCGGAGGTCTATTTTTATTAGGAGGTTAGACGCATGAAGGAACAGTTGGACGCATTGCAAGCGGAAGCGCTGGCAAAGATTTCCGGTTGTACATCATTGCAGGAATTGCAGGATGTACGCGTTGCTTATTTGGGTAAGAAAGGGGCCGTTACGGCATTACTCAAAGGGCTTGGTAAGTTAGATAAGGAAGAACGCCCGAAAATGGGGGCTATGGTAAACACGGTACGTGAAGCGTTAGAAGCTGAGCTTTCTAACGTACAGGCGGGATTGGAAGCAAAAGCACTGCAGGCTCGTCTCGACAGTGAACGCATCGATATTACCTTGCCCGGTCGCACGCGTCGCCAAGGTCATTTGCATCCGTTGACGAAGGTTAATGAAATGATTGAAAGTTTCTTTATGAAAATGGGCTACACCGTAGCGGAAGGTCCGGAAATCGAAAGCGATTATTATAACTTTGAATGTTTGAATTTGCCTGCCGATCATCCGGCACGAGATATGCAGGATTCTTTTTACATTACGGATTCTGTGTTGCTTCGCACCCATACGTCGCCGGTACAGGCGCGCACATTGCAGAGTCATGAACCGAATTCCCCGGTACGCATGATTGCCCCCGGTAAGGTATATCGTTGGGATTATGATGCTACGCATTCGCCGGTATTCCATCAGGTAGAAGGGCTTGTGGTAGATAAGGGAATTACGTTTGCCGACTTGAAAGGAACGTTGGAATTATTCCTTCGTCATATTTTTGGTAATGATACGAAGGTACGGTTCCGTACAAGCTTCTTCCCCTTCACGGAACCGAGTGCGGAAGTAGATATTTCTTGTTGCATGTGCGGTGGCGAAGGTTGTCGGATGTGTTCGCACACAGGGTGGCTTGAAATCCTCGGATGCGGCATGGTACATCCGAATGTGCTCCGCTTGAACGGCTATGATCCCGATAAGGTAAGCGGCTTTGCCTTTGGTATGGGGGTGGAACGTATTGCCATGCTTCTTTATGGCATTAACGATTTACGCTTGTTCTATGAAGATGATATGCGATTCTTAAAGCAGTTCTAGGAGGTAAAAGGAATGAAGGCAAGTTTAACATGGATGAATGAATATGTGCCTGTAGACATGAATCGTCCTGCTCAGGAGCTGGCTGACGAATTGACACAGGCGGGAATTCCCGTTGAAGAAGTAGAAACAGTCGATCCGGGATTGAAGAAAATTTTTACCGGGAAGATTACGGAAATTACAAAACACCCGGATGCAGATAAATTGCAGGTATGCCAGGTAGCCTGCCTCGACACGGACGGTACACCGATTACAAAGCAGATTATTACAGCTGCTACTAATGTACGAGTAGGGCAAATTGTGCCGGTAGCGTATCATAAGTCTCGATTGGCAGACGGAACGGAAATCAAGAAGGGAAAGCTTCGCGGGTTGCCGTCGGAAGGGATGTTCTGTTCTGTAGCGGAATTGGGAATTTCCAAGGAACTGGTGGTACCGGAAGAAGCGGAAGGTATTTACATTTTACCGGCCGATACACCGATTGGCATGGATATTCGCGATGTACTCATGATGAATGATACGGTTTACGAATTTGAATTGACACCGAACCGTGCCGATTGCTTCTCTATGGTAGGACTCAGCCGTGAGTTTGCGGTGTTGACAAATCAAAAAGCGGTATTGCCGGAGATTACGGTTGATGAAAACGGTGAAGCTATCGACGGGAAGGTACAGGTAACGATTGCAGATGGCGATTTGTGCAGCCGTTTTGCAGCGCGGCTTGTAACGGGTGTAACGGTAGCACCGTCGCCGATGTGGTTACAGAATCGTTTGCGCAATAGCGGTATACGCCCTATTAATAATGTGGTAGATGTAACCAACTACGTTATGCTTGAGCTAGGTCAACCTATGCACGCATACGATTATGCACATGTTAAGGGACACAGCTTGACAGCCCGGCGTGCCAACGAAGGGGAAGTATTAAAAACTTTGGATGGTACCGATCGCGAATTGACAACGGACATGCTTGTTATTGCCGATGAACAGCGTGCCGTAGGGGTAGCCGGTGTTATGGGTGGCTATGACAGCGAAGTGACGAACACTACGACAGATGTGCTTTTGGAAGCAGCTGTTTTCAATGGTGCATCCATTCGCCGTACGGCTCGTGCGTTAGGGATGCGCAGCGAAGCATCCGGTCGTTTCGAACGTGGTGTTAATCCGGAATACAGTATTATGGCAATTAATCGGGCTGCGCAGTTATTGCAGCAGTTGTGCCCGGATGCCAAGATAGCTAAGGGTATTGTTGACGTATATCCTAATCCGGCAGCACCGACGACGGTGACTACTACTGCGGATGCTATCAATGCGTACCTGGGTACGGACATTGATGAACAGCGTATGGTGGATATTTTGACAACCTTGTCCTTTGATGTTACCTGTGGTAACGGTTCAATGGTAATCGGTGTACCGTCTTGGCGCGGTGATGTAACGGTTATGCCGGATATTGCCGAAGAAGTAGCGCGTATTTACGGCTATGACAATATTAAGGTCACCACACCATGGGCAGCACTTAACAGTGGCGTGCTCAGCGAACGTAAGCAGATGACTAAAACTATTGCGCATACATTGGCTAATAACGGTCTCAGCGAAATGATTACCTTTAGTTTCATGCATAAGGATAGTTTGGCAAAGCTCATGATTCCGGAAGGTGATGCACGGTATAAAGCAGTACAGATTTTAAATCCGATTTCCGAAGAGTATCCGGTTATGCGCACTACTTTAGTACCTAGCATTCTTGATGCAGCTGTACGCAATTGTGCGCAGAAGAATCATGATATCTGGGCATTTGAAACGGCAGCAGTGTATGAAGAAGCAGCAGATAAAGACAGTTTACCGACAGAACGATATATGGCAGCCGGCTTTATGACCGGTCGTGCTGATGAAGCGCAATGGAGTGTGGCTGCACGTCAGACAGATTTCTATGATGTAAAGGGCGTTGTAGAAGCCGTATTGGCAGCGCTTCGCGTAGAAAATTATACATTAACTACTACGGATGAACCTTATTACCATCCGGGTGTAAGTGCGGCTTATAAGGTAGATGGTGTAACCATCGCTACTTTGGGCGAATTGCATCCACAGGTAGCTAAGAATTATGATTTGGAAGGTAAGTGCTATCTCTTTGAAATCAATATTTCTGCCTTACTTGAAACGGTACGTAGTCAATTGCAGTACACGCCGATTAGTAAGTTCCCGGGCATTACCCGCGACTTGGCCATCGTAGCACCGAAGTCGGTATCGGCAGAAACGATTCAACAGATTATCTTGGCCAATGGTGGCGACAAGTTGGAAAGCGCTTATGTGTTTGATGTGTACGAAGGGGAACACATAGCCGAAGGTTTCCGTAGCTTAGCATACACCATTGGTTTCCGCTCGACGGAAGGCACCTTGACTGATGCGGATGTGGATGAACCGATTCAGGCGATTATCAATGCATTGGCCGAAAAGGATTGCAAGCTTCGTTAAGTATTAGTTAAGTATTATACATTTATATAAAAGGCGTCTTGGTGACTTAGGTGATGATTTGCCAAGACGCTTTTTTTATGAACATATGCATTCATGAGAAAGTGTTTGCGAAACCTTGAGAGAATGTAACTGATAATTTTGACTATTACCGGGCTTTTTGCTACAATGAATTGAATGAGGATGAAAGCAAATACACAGGCTAAGGAGTTGATCTGCTTGTTTGGTTTTTTACAGAAACTAATCGGTAACAACAGCGCACGAGAGATTAAAAAGATGCGCTCGATTGTAGAAGAAATAAATAGTTTAGAAAAAGATATGACAGGACTTAGCGATGCGTCGCTAAAGGCAAAGACACAGGAGTTTAAAGATCGTTTGCAAAACGGTGAAACCTTGGATGATATTTTGCCTGAAGCCTTTGCGGTTGTACGTGAAGCATCGGTTCGTGTCTTGGGATTGCGTCATTATGATGTACAGCTCATCGGTGGGATTACTTTGCATCGTGGTAACATTGCAGAAATGCGTACCGGTGAAGGTAAAACATTGGTGGCTACCTTACCGGTATACTTGAATGCACTGACAGGCAAAGGGGTTCACGTAGTAACGGTTAATGATTATTTGGCTCGTCGTGACAGTGAATGGATGGGCAAGCTTTATAATTATTTGGGTATGTCCGTCGGTCTTATCATTGCCGGTCTTGATTATGGTCAACGCAAGCATGCATACGGCTGTGATATTACCTACGGAACAAACAACGAATTCGGTTTCGATTACCTTCGTGACAACATGGTAGTTCATGCGGAGCAGATGGTACAGCGGCCATTGAATTTTGCTATTGTCGATGAAGTGGACTCTATCCTCATCGATGAAGCGCGTACACCGCTTATCATTTCCGGTCCGGGGGAACGATCCACCGATAGGTATTACACCTTGGCGGCGATTGTCCCTAAATTGGTAAAGGATGAAGATTATACCATCGATGAAAAGCAAAAGACCATTGCGCCGACGGAAGCGGGAATCGCGAAGGTAGAAAAGATGCTTCATGTAGAGAACCTGTATGATTCGGAAAACTTGGAACTTAACCATTTACTTATCGCTTCGTTGCGTGCGTATGCTATGATGCATCGCGATAAGGATTATGTAGTAAAAGACGGCCAGGTTGTTATTGTTGATGAATTTACAGGTCGACTTATGTTCGGTCGTCGTTACTCCGACGGTTTACATCAAGCCATTGAAGCAAAGGAAGGTCTTAAGGTAGAACGAGAAAGTCAGACATTGGCATCCATTACATTCCAGAATTATTTCCGCATGTATGAAAAGTTGTCCGGTATGACCGGTACAGCAAAGACGGAAGAACAGGAATTTAATAATATTTACGGTTTGGAAGTATATGAAATTCCACCAAATAAACCGTTGCGTCGTATCGATATGCCTGATCTTATTTTTAAAACAAAGGCAGCTAAGTACAGAGCCGTTGTACGCGATGTAGTGGCGCGTCATGCTACTGGGCAGCCGATATTGGTAGGTACTACGTCGATTACACAATCCGAAGAGCTTAGTGATATGCTCACCAAGAGCGGTGTGCCACATAATGTGCTTAATGCTAAGCATCATGAAAAGGAAGCAGAAATCGTTAAGAATGCCGGTCAACGGGGGATGGTAACGATTGCTACCAACATGGCCGGTCGCGGTACGGATATTAGTCTCGGTGAAGGTGTTGCCGAACTGGGCGGTCTTCATATTCTCGGTACGGAACGCCATGAAAGCCGTCGTATCGATAATCAGCTCCGCGGTCGTTCCGGTCGTCAGGGAGACCCCGGTTCGTCCCAATTCTTCTTGTCCTTGGAAGACGATTTGATGCGTATTTTCGGGGCCGATAATATTTCTAATATGATGGATAAGCTCGGCATGGAAGAGGATGAACCGATTGAACATTCCTTGATTACGCGTTCTATTGAACGGGCGCAGAAAAAGGTGGAAAATCATAACTTTAATATTCGTAAATATATCCTTGAATATGATGATGTTATGAACCAGCAACGTGAAGTGTTGTATGAGCAGCGCCGTAAAATTCTCGGCAATGATTCATTGCGCGACACGGTTATGGACATGGTAGATTCTATTATTACCAAAGCGATGGATCACTATGCCGATGAAAAGTTATATCCGGAAGAATGGGATTATGAAGGGTTGTTGAAACACCTTGAAATTTATTTCCTAGATCCGGGACAGATTACAGTGGCACAAATGGAAGAGTTGGGCCGCGGTGAACTGGAAGAAATGTTAATTGATTTTGCGCATAAAGAATATGAAAAACGAGAAGCTCTTATTGGTGAAGCCAACATGAGAGAACTGGAAAAAGCAGTTATGCTCAAAGTGGTAGACAGCAAGTGGATGGAGCATCTCGACTCCATGGATATGCTGCGTGAAGGGATTGGTCTGCGTGCTTACGGGCAGAAGAATCCTCTCGTAGAATATAAATTCGAAGCGTATGACATGTTTGAAAACATGATTGAAGCAATTCAGGAAGATACGGTTATGTATCTCTATCGAATTCGTATCGAATTGGCAGAAGCAGTGGAAGGTGAAGAAGAAACCAGCGATCCGCTGAAGAATGCGCAAACCCATCATGACGATGTGTTGGAGCCGCAAGATGTAGATTAGACTGAAAATGGCTCGTTGCAATTGTCGCGACGGCCATTTTCTGTTTTTATAATTGTTGTTTTGGCGGTAGATACCGCAAGGTGTTTACCAAGGAAAGAGGTGAAAAATTTGCTAGAGGATTTGAAAGGTCCCATCGAAAATCTGGAAGAGCGAATTTATGGAATGAGGGATTCACTTTAACATCGCTCAAAAGGAAGACCGTATATTTACATTAGATGTTAAGATGAGTGATCCTACCTTCTGGGATAATCCGGAAGAAGCGCGAGAAATCTCACAGGAAGCGACACAGCTAAAAGATGCTGTGGAAGGCTATAAATCGTTGGTTAACGATATTGAGGATGCTCGCTTGATGCTGGAAATGGCCATCGAAGAGGAAGATGTGTCCATGGAAAAAGAGATTGCCGATTTTGTAGAAGGTATTCATCAAGAGGTGGAAAAACGTGAAGTACTCTTGCTCCTCAGTGGTGAGTATGATAAGAATAATGCTATTCTTACATTCCATGCCGGTGCGGGCGGAACGGAGGCACAGGACTGGGCATCCATGCTTATCCGTATGTATTTGCGGTGGGCAGAAAAACACGGCTTTGGCATTACTATGATGGACGAGCAGCCCGGTGATGAAGCCGGTATTAAGAGTGCCACGTTCCTTATTAAAGGAGAAAACGCATTCGGGTACTTACGTTCTGAAAAAGGAGTTCATCGATTGGTACGTATTTCACCGTTTGATGCGGCAGCCCGTCGTCATACATCCTTTGCGGCTGTAGACGTTATGCCGGAAATCGATGATACTGTGGAAATACATTTAGATATGAAGGACGTTCAGGTAGATACATACAGAGCCAGCGGTGCCGGCGGTCAGCATATTAACAAGACAGACTCCGCCGTGCGTATGACACACCGCCCGACCGGGATTGTCGTACAATGTCAAAGTGAACGTTCACAGATTCAAAACCGTGAACAGGCATTACGTTTATTGCGTGCTAAATTATTTGAATTAGAATTGGAAAAACAGGCAGAATTAAAGGAAAAAATCGGTGGTACCTACCAAGCTATCGAGTGGGGCAGCCAGATTCGTTCCTATGTATTCCATCCGTACAACATGGTAAAGGATCATCGCACCGGTGTTGAAACCGGTAATGTACAAGCTGTGATGGATGGTAACCTGGATGAATTTATTGAAGGATTTTTGAAAAAAGAAGCTAATCTTTCCTATTAACGGACCGCTATTTACAGTATGCTGCTAAGGTGGCTATAAAAAGTTCGTTACATGAAGTATAGGAGCGGTAGATGAAAAAAATTATTTTATTTCTGGTGATTCTCGTCGGTATTGTGTTGGGCGCTGCGCAGATGTTCCTGCCTTCCTTTGTGAGTACGCAATTGGAAAAGCAAATTAGCGAGCGCTTGGAGGCGGATACAGTATCCGTCAGAGCTGAATCGTCGCCGGCTATTAAGTTAGCCTTAGGTGATGTGGCCGTATTCCGCGGCGATGTGGAAAATGTATCTTTGGGACGACTGAATTTTGCAGATGTTCATTTCGATATTTCCAATATGAAACTGGATGTGCTGCAGCTCCTGTTGAATCGTCAAGTGGTGATTACCGATATGGGGCGCGGTGAGATTGAAGGAACCGTAACGCAGGATGATTTGCAGCGGTTTATGGAAAATTCCGTACACGGACTGACAATTTCTAATGTGGAAGTGACAGCCGGCGGAATTACGGTTAATGGCAGCATTGATATCGGCGGTATTATTTCTGGTGATGCGGAAATCAAAGGAACTCTCGAACTTGATGGTAACTCCTTGGTATTTTCACCACAGCGTTTTGCCATTAACGGTATTGGCGTTGGTGGTTTGAATACTACTATTTTGAAACGAATTGTTATTTATGATTTTGAGAAATTCCCGATTCCGGTGGATGCAGAACGCATCGACACCTCTAACGGAGAAATTCATATTTTTGTAAAACCAAAAGCAAAGTAAGAAAGGCAGAGCAGTGAACAGAGCAATGCAACAAAAGAAATACTATTCACCGGTGCTGGTTATATGTATTATAATCGGGCTGTTGGCAGGCCTGTTTCTGGTGCATCAGCGCTATCAAATCGAACAAGCACAACATCAAATTGAAAATATTGTGGAGTATGATGGCGTGCTAAGAGCCTCCTCGTTTGAGAAACGAAGCACCGAAGACGCCTTTGCTGCCCTGCGTGATGCGGGTGTAACGGCTATGGCCATTTACGATCGCACGTTGGAAAAGGCCCATGATGCCGGTGAGATTGCCGTATATAGCGGTGAAGAAGCACGGCGTCTAACCTTGTATGGCATTGAACCGCAGGCCGGTACTACTTATGTGGGAAGCTTACCGGGCAAAGAAGGCTACTATCGTGAGATCAAGGAGGACTTGATTCGCCGTGTAGGGCAGGATAAAGTACGGGTATTGTACAGTGACCGCGGTGAGGTGTTAGCTTTAACGCAGCCTCATCAGGCGTTGATGGAAATGAAGCTGGGTATTTCCCGCTTACAAGCACAAGCTGTAAGTAATGCCGGTTTTAATGTTATTGTACGACCTACCAATTATAAAAATGAAACTAAAGCCGATGTAGAGCATGTGTTTAACCGCATCAAAGGGATTCCGAATGTGACGGGAATGGTCTTCGTAGGCAAAGAAGCGTTGGGATATCCGAAGAATTTGGACTTAACTGAAGAATTGTTGAAGGAAAACCACATTCCGGTTATGGGAATCGAAGCGGTTAATCAATTGCAGTATGATCCGCAAGCCGGATTTGATGTGTTAGCCGCTAAGTCGGAATACAGTGTAGGACGCTTGTATACAGTTACGAAAGAGGAAATGAAAAAACTGAGTCCTACCGAAGTAGCGCAGTGGTTCTACATTAGTGATATTGAACGTAATATCCGCTTTAATCTGTATCCGATTTACGAAGAAGGTAAGAACAATGAAACAGCACTGCAGACAAGTATCGGTTATATGAAGGATGTGAAGGATAAATTAGAGGACCGCGGCTTTACCTTTGGTCGTGCCTCCGTATATCCGCCGTATACGCCGAGTCCGATTGCTTTGGCCCTTACGATGTGCGGTTCGGCGGCTCTCTTCGTATTCATGGTGAATCTCTTTATCCCGATGAAACAGCATCGCCAGTTAGTAGCAGCTTTTACCTTAATGTTATTGACGATTGTTGCTTACGTGGTAACCGGCGCAACCTTGATTACGCAGGTGTGGGCATTGTCGGCAGCAATTTGTGCACCGGTTGTCGCAATTATATTATTGATGAATTGTTGGCAGATACGAAGCCAAGGACCCAAGGTAGGGGCTACCAGAGCTATGGTGGAAGCCGCAGTGTATGTTATTGGTGCAGCGATTTTGGCTGCTATCGGCGGTATTTACATTGCAGCTATTTTAGGGAATACGAAATTCTTTATGGAATTTGCTCTGTTCCGCGGTGTGAAATTAGTGTTTGTAGCGCCCGTTATTTTAACAGCAATTGCTTACTTACAACGCTTTCCACTGTGGAAGGGACGTACGCTACATAATTGGTCAGAAACAAAACAGTTTATTCGGGAATTTATGACGACAGATGTGAAGCTCTATATGGTAGCTGTCTTGACCGTATTAGGCGGTGCAGCCTGGGTGTTTGTAGGTCGCAGTGGTCATACGGCTGGCGTACCGGTACCGAGTTTTGAACTTGCCCTCAGACGGTTCCTGGAAAATACATTATATGCACGTCCTCGTGAGAAGGAATTCCTTATCGGACATCCGGCGTTGTTACTCGCCGGTTACGCTGTACTTCGGCGGTGGCCGATGGTAATTCATTTCTTGCTTACTATTGCCGGTGTTATTGGTATCGGATCTATGGTAGAAACCTTCTGCCATATTAGGACACCGGTGCTCATGTCGATTGCACGCGGCTTAGATGGACTGTGGATGGGGCTTGTTATAGGCGTGATTGCCGTTCTTATTACTCGGTTCTTAATGTATACGACGGCATGGTATCAGCGTAGGGGGTGAGCAATGAATAGGATTGTAATCTCCGGTTATTACGGTTTCGGTAATGCCGGTGACGAGGCTATGTTGGCCGCTATTTTGGAAGCTATCCTAGAAGTTGTGCCCAATGCGGATATTACGGTAATATCCGGCAATCCTAAGGTGACGGCGGAGCGACACGGCATTAAAGCTGTTGGTCGCTTTGACGGTCTTGGCATTTTGTCGGCTATTGCTCGCTGTGATTTGTTAATCAGCGGTGGCGGCAGTCTTTTACAGGATGTAACAAGTAAACGAAGTTTATATTATTATCTCAGTATTATTACTTTGGCACAGTGGTTTGGCAAACGCATTATGTTGTATGCACAGGGAATCGGGCCTTTACGCAGTGAGCGGGCGCGAAAAACTGTGGGCCGTGTTTTAAATAAGGTAACTATGATTACTGTACGCGATGAAAAGTCGCGGCATGAATTAGAAGCAATGGGGGTTACCAAGGTACCTATTCAGGTAACGGCAGATGCGGTGCTGGCTATGCATCCGGTGGACACTACTATCGGTAAAAGGCTACTGGCGCCGTATCAGTTATCCGGTGTAAAAAAGCGCATCGGTGTTTCTGTACGACAGTGGAAGCAATCGACGTCATATCGTAAAGAATTGGCTACAGCACTGGATACCTTACAAGAAACATTGGACGTAGATGTTGTCTTTATTCCTATGCAGCATCCGGCGGATACGGCAGAGGCGGAGGCTATCAGCTGTATGATGAAGTATAAACCGGTTGTTCTGAATCGCGTATACACGACTACGGAGCTTTTGGCATTAGCCGGTTCAATGGATATGCTTATTGGTGTCCGATTACATGCATTGGTCTTTGCATCGCTTATGGAAAAACCGGTAATCGGTATATCCTACGATCCAAAGATAGCCAATTTTTTACATATGATTGGAGAAGTTCCTATTGGTACACTGGATGATATTTCCGCAGATGCACTGACGACGGAAGCGACGAAGGTCTTGACGGATCGAGCCTTGCAAAACGAGGTGCGTCAACGCATTATCAGTTTACGGGAAGAGTCGCTTAAGAATGCTCACATCGCATTATCTCTTCTATCGAAGAAAGTAGAGTAACAATAGAGTCATTCACTTATGACGATTACGTCTGAGTTTGCAATACGTAGCAATGGTTTTAAACCGATGATTGGAGGGTCTTTATGACAAAGTTAAGTGCTGAACAAAAACAATTGGTTCAGGAAAAAGCGAAGGCAATTCGCGTAAGCATTTTGAAATCGGTAACAGAGGCTAAATCGGGACATCCCGGTGGATCGCTATCCATCGCGGATGTAATGGCGCTGTTATACTATGTAGAAATGAATGTTGACCCGGCAAATCCGAAGGATCCCAAAAGAGACCGCTTCGTATTGTCGAAGGGCCATGCAGCACCGGCCCTATATGCTACCTTGGCAGAAAAAGGGTATTTTCCGAAAGAAGAGTTAATGAAGCTACGCAAGATTAATGCAATGCTTCAAGGTCATCCGGATATGAAACATACACCGGGTGTTGATATGTCTACTGGTTCCTTGGGGCAAGGTATCAGTGCTGCTTGCGGCATGGCTTTAGCCGGACGCATTGATAAGGCACCGTACCACGTGTTTTCCATCTTGGGAGATGGTGAACTCGAAGAAGGGCAGGTATGGGAAGCAGCTATGCTTGCAGGATTCTATAAGTTGAGTAATTTGACAGCTTTCGTTGACTTTAACGGTTTGCAAATCGATGGCGATATTCGTGAAGTTATGTCTCCGTTGCCGATCGGTGAAAAATTTGCCGCCTTTAATTGGAATGTAATTGAAGTGGACGGCCATGATTTGGACGCCTTACATAATGCTATCGAAGAAGCTCGTCAAGTGACAGATAAACCGACAGTGATTGTTATGCATACTGTAAAAGGTAAGGGCGTAGCTGAAATGGAAGGCCAGGCCGGTTGGCATGGTAAAGCACCGTCTCAGGAACAGTGCGATACATTTGTAGCGGAAGTTTTGGAGGTGTAAGCATGGGCAAAGCAACACGTGAAGCATATGGCGAAGCATTGGTAGAAATCGGTGCTAAAAATAATAATATTGTTGTATTAGATGCGGATTTATCTAAATCTACAAAGACGGATGGTTTTAAAAAGGCCTATCCGGATCGCTTCTTTAATGTAGGGATTGCGGAACAGAATCTTATTAGCGTAGGAGCCGGTTTGGCTGCTGCCGGTAAAATACCGTTCGTATCTTCTTTTGCAATGTTTGCGGTAGGTCGTGCCTTTGAACAGGTGCGCAACGCTGTTTGCTATCCTAAGTTAAATGTAAAAATCTGTGCTACCCATGCAGGGATTACCGTAGGTGAAGATGGTGCTACCCATCAGAGCTTGGAGGATATTGCTTGCATGCGTGCAGTGGCTAATATGAAAGTAATCGTACCGGCCGATGCAGCAGAAACAAAAGCTGTTATTCATTGGGCTGCCGATTATGAAGGCCCTGTATATGTACGACTCGGTCGTGCCGGCGTAGCTGATGTAACGCCGGAAGGTTACACGTTCACTCCGGGTAAAGCGCAGGTATTGCGCGAGGGTAAGGATGTAGCCATCATTGCTTGCGGAGCCTTAGTTGGTCCGGCCATGGAAGCAGCTGATGCGTTACATGCTAAAGGAATTGAAGCACGCGTCATCAATATGGCATCTATTAAACCGATTGACGAAGAAGCTATTGTAGCGGCTGCCAAGGAAATTGGTGCGATTGTTACTGCTGAAGAACATAATATCATCGGTGGACTGGGTGCCGCTGTGGCAGAAGTGCTGGTAAGCACGGTACCGGTACCGATGGAGCGTGTTGGGGTAGCCGATACTTTTGGCGAATCCGGTACGCCGAAAGAGTTAATGGCTAAATATGGCCTGAGTGCTGACAATATTGTGGCAGCTGCCGAAAAGGTCATGAAACGCAAATAGTAAAGGAAGTTTAGAGAATGATTGAATTTAATCACGTCAATAAGGTATATGACAATGGTTCGGTTGCCTTAGAAGATGTTACAGTTCATGTGGATAAGGGCGAGTTTGTCCTTATCTGCGGAGCCAGCGGTGCGGGCAAATCAACATTCATTAAGCTGTTGTCCCACGAAGTGGTGCCGGATTCGGGCACGGTTATTGTCAATGATATCGATGTAACGCGGTTGAAGAAGAGCAAGATTCCTCATCTGCGTCGACGCATCGGCGTAGTGTTCCAGGATTTCCGTTTGTTGCCTAATAAGACGGTATTTGAAAATATTGCCTTTGCGTTGGAAGTTATCGAAGAGAAGCGCAGTGTTATTCGTCGCCGTGTAGAAGAAGTGTTGGAATTGGTAGGCTTGGCACATAAGGCCAATGATTTGCCGGAAGACCTGAGCGGTGGGGAACAACAGCGTGTGGCTATTGCCAGAGCAATTGTAAATAAGCCGTTGGTTCTCATTGCGGATGAACCGACAGGAAATCTTGATCCCAATACAAGTCGGGATATTATGGAATTGTTTAAGGCCATCAATAATTCAGGTACTACCATTGTGATGGTAACGCATGATATGCAGATGGTTCAGTATTTAGATAAGCGTGTAATTGCATTGGATGCAGGCCGCGTAGTAAGTGATCGATTGCGAGGTGCCGAATTCAATGAAGCTTAGAACTTTTGGCTATTATATTAAAGAAGCCTTAAAGTCGATGCGTCGCAATGGGCTAATGACCTTGGCGTCTATTTCGACGGTGGCACTGTCCTTGTTTATCTTGGGTGTATTTACTTGCGGGGTTATGAATTTAAATAACTTGGCTTCTAATTTAGAAAATCAAGTAGAGATCAGTGTGTATTTAAAGGATGGTCTTACAACACAACAGATTATGGGTGTGGGGAAGAAGTTAAAGGCTATGCCGGATTTAAAAAATTTGGAATGGGTGAATAAGGAAGAGGCGATGAAGCGTTTTAAGGAACGCCTCGGTGATCAAGCACAGTTGGTTGATGCTTTAAACGGCAACAATCCATTGCCTAACTCCTATATTTTGACCTTTAAAAATCCGGAAGAGGTAAAGAATGCGGCTAAGTTGGTAAGCACATTCCCGGAAGTAGAAAGTGCGCATTACGGGCAAGATGTAATCGAACAGATTTTTAAAGTGACCCAGGTGATCCGCATCGGAGGGATTGCATTAATTGTATTCCTTGCAGGGGCTACGCTCTTTATTATTTCCAACACTATTCGTCTTACTGTATTTGCACGACGCAAGGAAATTGCCATCATGAAATACGTAGGGGCTACGAATTGGTTTATTCGTTGGCCGTTCCTTATCGAAGGAATGATGCTTGGTTTTGTGGGAGCGGCGATTGCTACTGCCTGTGTATGGGAATTCTACCACTTTGTAACAGTGGAAGTAGAGCAGTCGTTAGCCTTTTTACCGCTGATTCCAATGCTCCCGTTTTTCTATAATTTGACGGGCATTCTTCTTGGACTGGGCATTGTTATCGGTGCTATCGGCAGTACGATTTCGTTAAAGCAGTATATGAAGGTGTAAAGAGGGATGGCTATGTTAAAACAAACAAAGCTTTCAAAGGCCGTAGCGGTTGTGCTCTGTGCCACCTTCATCGGCGGCTTTCCGCTGACGTACGCAGAAGATGAAGATTTAACCAATCAGCTGTCCGGCGTTGAACAACAGATGGGCGAACAGGCAAATAAAAAGGCGAATGCGGAAGCAACCATCGGCAGTGTTAATGAGCAGCTACGACAGATTCAGGTAGAATTGGATGCTGCCGTTAATAAATTAAAATCCGTACAACAGCAACGGCTAGCCGTGGAAAAGGAAATTGTTAAAAATGAAAAACAATTGGCCGAAGCGCAAGCGCGTCTAAAAAAACGAGAAGGCATTTTCTCCAAGCGTGTTCGCGATATCTATATTAATGGCCGTCTCAGTTATTTGGATGTGGTTATCGGCGCTAAGGATTTCAGCGATTTTGCCAATCGTTTGGAAATGCTGAAACGCATTATTGATGCAGATCTGAAGCTTATTGCCGATATTAAAGCAGAACGGGAAACCATTGAACAGCAACGGGCTGCACTGGAAGCGAATAAACAAAAATTAGTGGCTCTTGAAAAAGAAGCACAAGAAGAACAGGCAGTTATTGAAAAGAAAAAACAGGAACGTCAGGTTGTCTTACAGCGGGCTATGAATGATAAAGCGGCAGCAGAAGAAGCCTATGCGGAATTAGCCGCAGCATCGGCTAATATTAAGGCTATGTTGCAGCAACGTGAAGCTGAACGTCGAGCAGCGGCGGCCGCAGCAGCAGCCGCTGCTGCACAGCAGCAATCATCAGGAGGTAGCTCCGGCGGAGGTGGCGGTGGCTACGTGCAAGGCACGGGGCAATTAAGTTGGCCGGTTAACGGTGTAATTACATCGCCGTTTGGTTGGCGTACGCATCCGATTTGGGGTACCAGTATTTTACACTCCGGTATTGATATCGGTGTTGATGAAGGCACGCCGGTTCATGCAGCTGACGGCGGTGTAGTCGTATTATCCGGCTGGATTTCAGGTTACGGTTATGCGGTTATTATCGATCACGGTAATGGTATTTCTACTCTTTACGGGCATAATTCCGAATTGGCAGTCAGTGAAGGGCAGACGGTATCGAAAGGATCGGTTATTGCCTATGCCGGTAGTACCGGTAACTCGACAGGTCCGCACGTTCACTTTGAAGTTCGTCAAAATGGCGAACCGGTAGATCCGATGGGGTACTTATAATATGCATATACGAGAAGGCGGTACATTACTCGGCCTGTTGCGTCGAGCAGCACAGTACATATTTGCTGGGCTGGTAGTGATGTGGCTTACCTTTTGGTATCTTTCGGGCTCACCGTTGGGCATGGTGCGATTTTTTTACACGTACTTTGTTGCTACGCATTTTTTCATGGATCCGGTAGCAAAAGAAACATTGTTTACCGGCAGCTTAAAAGGAATGATGGAGTCCTTAGGTGAGCCACACAGTCAATATCTTGATCGAAATGATTTTGATCAGATTATGAAACAAACCTCGGCTACGTATAGCGGTGTTGGGATCGTTATGGGGATGGGGCCGGATGGTCTAGAGGTTGTATCAGCTATTGAGGAACAGCCGGCGGCTAAAGCCGGAGTTAAGACAGGTGACAGAATTACATCGATTAACGGTACGTATACCAAATCAATGTCCTTGTCGGAGGCATCCGCCTTGGTACGCGGCGAGGCGGGGACTACTGTTGTTCTCGGTATTGCCCGCGGTCAAGAAACAATGGATATTTCTATTGTAAGAGAACAGATTACATTACCTACGGTACGTTCTAAGATGCTTACCAACGATATTGGCTATATTCGAATTAGTCAATTTGCCGAAAAGACAGGAACGGAATTCGCAGAGGCCTATAAAGAATTACAGGGCAAAGGCATGAAAAAGTTGGTCTTGGATTTGCGTAATAATCCGGGTGGTTTGTTGACGGCAGCTCAGGAGGTAGGCAGCTATATTCTACCTAAAGGTCCTATTGTGACTATAAAAGATAGGAGCGGACATACTGAAAGTTATGATTCGGATGGTCTGGAAACACCGATTCCTTTGGTAGTACTTATCAATAAAGGATCGGCCAGTGCGTCGGAGATTATAGCCGGCGCTGTACAAGATGAAAAAGTGGGGACCATTGTGGGAACCAATAGTTATGGCAAGGGGACGGTACAAACCGTTGTTAATGCATTCGGTGATGAAGGCATTAAAATTACCATTGCCAAATACCATACGCCAAATGATCGCGTTATCGATGGAACTGGCATCGCACCGGATGTCACTGTGGAACTACCGTCTCCCGAGGGAAGAACGGGAACAAAGGGTGATTTCGTGGATGACACACAGTTGGCTAAAGCAATTGAAATTTTACAGTCACGGTAATCGGGTGGCGGTAACGTAGTATCGTTACCGCCTGATTACTATCAGTATTCGGTTACGTGAAGAAAAGGATGGAAAATATGTTTATCGATTCTGCCAGAATTTTTGTAAAGGCCGGTGACGGCGGCAACGGGATGAGTAGTTTCCGTCGCGAAAAATATGTGCCTAACGGCGGACCGAACGGTGGTGACGGCGGTAGAGGCGCGGATATTATTTTAAAAGCAGACAGAAATATCAACACACTCGTTGATTTTAGATATAAACGACAGTTTAAAGGCCCGGCCGGTGAAGGTGGGCAAAGTAGTAATAAATATGGACGTAATGCAGAGTCCTTGATAATTCCCGTACCGATGGGGACAACGGTGCGGGATGAGGAAAGTGGGTTGTTAATGGCGGATCTCATTGAGGACGGTCAGACTTTTGTGGTTGCCAAAGGCGGACGAGGCGGTCGCGGTAATGCGCACTTCCATACTAGTTCCAATCGTGCGCCGACCTTTGCGGAAAAAGGCGAGCCCGGTGAAGAACGTTGGGTGCGTTTGGAGTTAAAGGTGCTGGCCGATGTAGGCCTTTTGGGGTATCCCAGTGTAGGTAAATCCAGTATTATTCGTAAAGTATCTTCGGCTAAGCCGGAGGTAGCAGCATACCACTTTACCACGCTTACGCCGGTACTTGGCGTGGTTTCCGTAGATGATGGAAAGAGTTTTGTCATGGCGGATATTCCGGGGCTTATTGAAGGGGCCAGCGAAGGTGTTGGTTTAGGTCATAACTTCCTTCGCCATGTAGAGCGTAGTAATATTTTAATTCACGTCTTAGATGTGTCTGGTATCGAAGGTCGCGATCCCATTGAGGACTTCCATAAGATTAACGAAGAATTGAAAAAGTACAGCGAAAAGCTCAGTAAAAAACCGCAATTGATTGCTTTGAATAAAATTGATCTCGTAGAAGATGTAGCAACAATTGATAGGGTGCGTTCGTACTTTGAAGAAAACGGCTACGAAGTATTTACTGTTAATGCTTTGACCGGTGAAGGTTTATCCGATTTAGTTCATCGAGCATGGTATTACGTGGAAAACTATGTACCGGAACCGGATGCTACGGATGATGTGGTAATGTATGAAGCAAAACCGGATGTGGATTTTGTCATTACCCGTGGTGATGATGCAGCCTTTATTATTACCGGAGCGCGTATTGAAAAACTAGTAGCTATGACAAATTTAGATGATGAACAATCCTTACGTCGCTTCCAAAAAATTTGGAAATATATGGAACTTGATAAAAAACTCCAAGAGAAGGGTTGTAAAGACGGTGACGAAGTTGTTATTGGCGATCAGCGCTTTGTATATCATGATTAAATTATGTAGGAGTATATATGAAAGGCAAACAGAAACGATTTTTAAGAGCTATGGCCAGCACGATGCCAGCAGTAGTGTTTATTGGTAAGGGCGGCTTGGAAAACGCGGTTATTGATAGTGCACGAGATGCCATTACGGCACGGGAGTTGATTAAGGTAAAAGTCCTTAATAATGCACCGGTGGATCCGAAAGAGACCTTTGAGGATTTAGCAGACATGTTGGGCGCTGAATTGGTACAGGTTATTGGTCATAACGGCGTTTTGTATAAGGCTAAAGAAGAACCTAAGATTATATTGCCCGAATAGATCGATGCGTAGTACACTGACTCCGGCACTGTGAAGACGGTGATCCGATAGCTGACCCTGTACGTTGTATTAGAAAAAAGGAGCCATATTATGAGAGAGGCATTACAACAAGCAAAGCGTATCGTCGTAAAGGTGGGGACAAGTACGCTAACTCACGAGAACGGACGATTAAATATATTGCGTATTGAATCGTTAGTTAAACAACTGGCAGATCTTGCTAATCAAGGTAAGGAGGTTATTCTTGTATCCTCCGGGGCTGTAGGTGCGGGGTTGGCTCCTCTGGGGCTTAAGGAAAAACCGAAGGATATTGCCACAAAACAGGCGGCAGCTGCAGTGGGGCAAGGCATTTTGCTTCATATGTATGAAAAATTATTCGGTGAATACGGTCATACCGTAGGCCAAGTTTTATTGACGCGCGAAGATAGTACCAAGCGCAGCCGTTACGTTAATTTGCGTAATACTCTGCTATCGCTATTGACATTAGGCGTTATTCCTATTATCAATGAGAATGACGTTGTCGCTGTTGATGAATTGAAGATTGGTGATAATGATACGTTGTCAGCATCGGTAGCAAGTATCATAGAAGCGGATATGCTTATTATTTTATCGGATATTGAAGGCTTATATACGGCTAATCCGCAAACGGATCCGACGGCAACGCTGATCGAAGAAGTAGATCAGATTACACCGCATATTTATGAGATTTCCGGTGGTGCCGGATCGAGTCGCGGTACCGGAGGAATGTATACAAAAATCGAAGCCGCCAATATTGCGGTGAATTCCGGTGTCCATATGGTTATTGCCTTGGGGGCAGCTCCATTAGTTATCAGTCGCGTTGCTTCCGGTGAAAAGGTAGGTACTCATTTTGTACCGCGTACAACGAAGCCTCATATGAAAAAACGTTGGATGGCCTTCGGTTCTCGGTTGCAGGGGACAATCATTGTTGATGAAGGCTGCGCTCATGCACTGATGACGCAGGGATCAAGTTTGCTGGCTGTTGGTATTACGGCAGTAGAAGGTGAATTTGATGAAGGTGAAACGGTGAGTATTGTATTTGAAGGTGAAGAAATCGGTCGTGGTATGGTGAATTATTCTTCCTATGACTTGGATCGTATTAAAGGACATTCCTCGCGAGATATTGCGGAGTTATTACAGATAGGCAGCACATATGAAGAAGTGATTCATAGAGATAATTTAGTTATGCTTCGTTAAGAGAGGTGAAGGCAATGATGGACTACAAGACGTTATTTGAAACGATGGGGCGACAGGCAAAGACGGCGGCGTTCGATATGCAGAAGGCATCGACGAAAATGAAAAATGATGTGCTTGCTCGTGTAGCGGATATACTTGAAGCCGATATGGCTACCATATTGACGGCTAATGAGGAAGACATGAAGCATGCGGCTGCAAACGGCGTGCCACCGGTGATGATGGATCGTTTGCAGCTTACAGCAGAGCGCATCCGACAGATAGCTTTGGGAGTGCGTCAAGTTATTGATTTGCCGGATCCTATCGGTGAGTGTATGGAGCGTACAACGCGTCCTAACGGTATACGTATTGAGAAACGGCGTGTACCCTTAGGTGTTATTGCTATGATTTACGAAGCAAGGCCGAATGTAACGATTGATGCGGCCGTATTGTGTTTAAAAACGGGGAATGCCGTTATTTTGCGCGGTGGCAAGGAAGCAATGGCATCGAATCGTGCATTGGTGGCAGTGTTGCGAAGAGCATTAAAGGAATCGGGACTGCCGGAGGATGCGGTGCAGTTGGTGGAAGTGACAGATCGCGAAGCGGTATCCGATTTATTGCGCCAGCGCGCGTACATTGATGTGGTTATTCCTCGCGGTGGAGCCGGCCTTATCAGACGCATTGTTGAAGAAAGCCGTATTCCCGTTATTGAAACGGGAAGTGGTGTAGTACATGTGTACGTGGATAAAGAAGCTGATCCGGCTAAGGTAGTTCCCATTGTTATCAACGCAAAGACACAACGCCCCTCGGTATGCAACGCAGCAGAGACGCTACTTGTTCATCGTGAAGCGGTAGATACAATATTACCTGATGTTATTGATGCACTAATAAAAGCCGGAGTGCGCTTATATGGTGATGAAGCGATACAACGTTTGACAGCGGCAGCTATGCCGGCGACGGAAGAGAGCTGGTACACAGAATATAATGATTTGGTTATGAATTGCCGAGTTGTGGACTCTTTGGAAGAGGCAATAGACCATATTAATCGGTATGGAACGAAGCATTCTGAATGTATTATTACGGAAAACAAGGCCACAGCAGATACTTTTATGCGTGATGTGGATGCATCATCGGTATACGTTAACGCATCGACGCGCTTTACGGACGGATTTGAGTTTGGCTATGGTGCAGAAATAGGCATCAGTACGCAAAAGCTGCATGCTCGCGGACCGATGGGGTTGCCGGCGTTGACTTCGTATAAATTTCTTGTTTACGGAGATGGACAGACGCGTGGCTAAAGGAGGACATCATATACTGCGGTGGTACTATTATATACGTTGCTACTTGGCGTATATAAACACTGCCAAGGGTCGTTATGAGTGGGTATCTTATGTAAAAGCCATTGTATTATGGTTGGTTATTTCTCTTATTCTTATAAGGATAGTGAAAAGTTTATGAAACAACGGGGGCGTATCGGGATTATTGGTGGTACCTTTAATCCTATCCACCTCGGTCATCTGATGATTGCCGAGCGGGCCTTGGAAGCCTATGAGTTGGAGCGTGTTATTTTTGTACCTGCATTCCAGCCACCACATAAGCATACTGATGTTATCGAAGCACGTTATCGCTATGAAATGACGGCAGCCGCAATTATGGATAATCCGAAGTTTACTGTGTCGGATGTAGAATTGGCCCGGGGAGGACCGTCGTATACAGTGGATACAGTACGCCATTTTCATACAATCTACGGCGAAGATGTGGAATATTATTTTATTGCCGGTACGGATACCATTCAGGATTTACCAACGTGGAAACACATCGATGAACTTTTAGAATTGTGTTATTTTATCGGTGCTACGCGTCCCGATGGAACGGCAGATATAGAAAATATCATTGCTTATTTCGGTGATGTGGGACGAGAAAAAATACATTCGTTGGTAGTACCGGCCATGGAATTATCGGCTACAGAGTTGCGCCGCCGATTGCGTACGGGACAGAGTATTCGCTATATGGTTCCGAAGGCGGTTTGTACATATATAGCAGAGCATGACATCTATTTATGAAGTGAGGCATTACTAGCATGACAATGGAAGATATATATAATGATTTGAAGCGTCGCATTTCACCTAAGCGATTTACACATATTATGGGTGTTACCAAGACAGCAGAAATATTGGCAAAAAGGTATGGTGCCGATCCGGATAAAGCATATCTGGCCGGGCTACTCCATGATTGCGCCAAAGAATTACCTTTAAGTCAGATGCAAGGCATGGTAGACGAAGCTAATGTATTAGTAGATCGTGCTGTCTATGAGAATGGGGCATTACTACATGGTTTGGCCGGGGCTGTGATGGCACGTGACTATTATGGTATCGATGATGAAGAGGTATTGGAGGCTATTCGAGTACATACTACCGGCAAGGTAGGTATGTCTGCGCTAGATAAGGTCGTATTTCTCGCTGATTATATTGAGCCGTCGCGTAAATTTCCCGGTGTTGATGCACTGCGAAAATTGGCGTTTATAGATTTAGATGAAGCCGTATTAGCCGGCTATGACTCGACGATTGCTCACTTATTAGAGCAGAAACTAAGTATTTATTTTAAAACTATTTTAGGTAGAAATGATTGTTTGGCACAGATGAAACGTAGCAGGTGAGAGCCATGGATGAACAGCAGGAACAACAAGAGAGGCAAGGACAGTCGAATGAGACGGAGGCGGTACAACGTCCTAAACGGCGACGCCGCAAGAAAAAACGTGGAATCCGTTGGGACCGCATCGCGGTAGCCTTTGTTATAGTTATTGTGATTATAAGCGCACTTGTCTATGGCATCGGTGCCGTTATGCGTTATGTGTCTTCAACCGCTACCAACAGTACGTCGGCATCGCCAATACGACCGGAAGCAGTGGCGACTATACCTGTGGAACAAAAGGCACTGGATAAGCCGATTTATATTTTGGTAGTTGGCCGCGATGCATCACAGCAAGGTGAAGGGGATGCTATTTTCTTGGCAGCCCTTAATAAGGATCAAGGTAAGCTGGATATTATCGGCATACCGTCTAATACAAAAATAGAAAGTCGCGATAAGACTTCACAGCAAGCCATTGATACCTTTTATAGTGCTGGCAATATTAAATTGACTAAAGCAGTAGTGGAGGATATGTTCCATATTTCTGTTCCCTATTATGTTATTGTTGATGAAGAAGCATTTAAAAAAATGGTTAATGTTTGGGGAACACCGGATCTTTATGTGGAACGTGATATGGTACATTTTGAATCTGGTGCAGATACGGCAGATATCAATCTGGCTCGCGGTTATCAGCGACTTACTGATGATAAAGCATTGCAATATATGCGCTTTCTCGATGAAGACGGAAATGCTTTTAGCCGTACAGTTCGTACGGAACGCTTGATTAAGGAAATCATTAGTCGTCAAACTGAGTCACTAACGGTGACCAAACTATGGAATGTATGGCGTATTTGGGGTGATTTTACGACAAATATTTCATCCTGGGATGCGATGAAGTTAACCTTTGCTATGCGATCTATGGAAGCTAAGCAGATTCGATACTTTATTTTGCCGGGCACAAAAGAAACAATCGATGGGACTACGTATTGGGCATATGATCCTACGGAGGCGCAGCAACTGATTGGGATTACTATGGGAAATGAGCCTGTTGATATTGGTTCGGAACCAACTACGGGATCCGGTACATCAAAAAGTAACAGTGATGCCAACGGAAAAATAAATGAAGCCGGTACCAAGAATAGTAGTGAAACCGAAGCGGACAAGGATAAAGGCATTTAAGTAAGATTGTGATAACTAATTGTTATCTATATCAATGTAGCGAGCCAAAGACAAGTAATGCTTGCTGGTTAAAATAGGAATATGTTGTTCGCAACGGTTATATGTAGAAAAGGAGTTTATATGAAGGAAAAAGCAGATATTAAAAAAATTGCCCTTATGTTGGCGCAAAAGGCATACGACAAGAAGGGCCAGAATATTACTATTATGGATTTAGAAGGTATTTCCATGCTGTCGGATTATTTTGTTGTCGTTAGTGCTTCTAATCCAAAGCATGCACAAAGTGTGGCTGACGAGATGGAAGATGCCGGTGCAGAAGCCGGGGTGACCGTGGTTCATCGTGAAGGCTATCGCGAAGGCGAATGGATTCTTCTTGATTTTGGTGATATTATTTGTCATATATTTAGCGGAGAAGCGCGTGAATTTTATGGCTTGGAAGAATTGTGGAGTGATGCGGCCACTGTTCCTTTTGAAGGAGAGTAATTATGGCAACAGCATTGGCAGAAAATACAATTGCCACTCTCAAGGTGTTGCGTCAAAGTGAGCAGGGTGCTTTTTTAGATGGCGGCACGGGTAATACCAATGATGATATTCTCTTACACCGTGATCAACAAACAACACCGGTTACCATCGGTGACGAAGTGACGGTATTCCTCTACAAGGACCCTAAGGGGCGCATGACGGCCAGTATGCGTCTGCCGGCTATGTCGGTAGGACAAATTGGCTATGTGGAAGTTATTAATCGCACAAGTTTTGGTTGCTTCGTGGAGGTCGGCACGGAGCGTGGTATTTTTATGCCTCATGCAGAAATGCGCGGTCGTCCACAGGTAGGCGAAAAAGTATGGGTTCGTTTGTACGAGGATAAATCGGGGCGTTTAGCGGTTTCTATGGATGTGGATGATGCGATGCGGCGCGCAGCTAAGCCAGCGGAGGCGGCTGTTTTAGGCAGTGAAATTCGTGGAGCGATTTATAATATAACCGCAGAGGGAGCTTTTTTTATTACGCCGGAACGTTGGTTAGCTTTTATTCATCGCAGTGAAATGACAAGATCGTTAAAGGTAGGCGAAATGGTAAAAGCGCGCGTTACCTATAAGCGTGAAGATGGACGGTTGAATGCGTCTATGCGACCTGTGAAGGAAGCAGCTCTTGTATCGGACGGTGATACACTGTTGATATATTTAGGACAGCGTAACGGTCGCATGCCGTATAGCGATAAAAGTGCTTCTAATATTATCAAAGCTAAGTTTGGATTTAGCAAAGCGGCCTTTAAGCGTGCCATAGGTCATCTAATGAAAGATGGTTTAGTATATCAGGAAGAGGGTTGGACATTCCTCACGGATAAGGGTAAAGAGGCGGTCTTAAAGGCGAATGATGAAAACAATGCTAAAGGACACCATGAAGAGGAGTGCGGAGGATGAAGATTATTGTCGTCGGTGCCGGCAAGGTAGGCTACTCTGTAGCCGATCGATTGGTAAAGGACGAACATGACGTATATATCGTTGAAAAATCTGCGGAACGCATTAAAAATCTAGAAAATAATTTGGATGTTAGCTTGGTTAACGGTAACGGCAGCAGTTTACGGTTGCTACAAGAAATAGGTATGGATGATGTAGGGATGCTTATTGCTGTTACTGATTCTGATGAAGTAAACATGTTGGCGTGCACCGTGGCCAAGCTCGGCGGTATACCGCGCACCATTGCACGTGTGCGCGATAATGATTACTTAAAAGCCGGTAATAGGGAACTTCAGGAGAAGTTGGGCGTAGATTTATTTATTAATCCGGAGATGGTTACCGCTCAAGAAATATTACAGGTGCTTCAGACACCGGCTGCACTTGATGTAGAAGATTTTGCTAGCGGTGCTGTACGCTTAATGGAATTTAAGATTCGTGAACATCTGGATGTGTGTGGTCGTCCGTTGCGGGATATAGAATTCCCGAAAGGTGTCTTGGTGGTAGGTATACTACGCGAAGGGGAAATGATTATTCCTCATGGGGAAAGTACGTTGGAATATATGGATAGTGTATTTTTCCTGGGAGCAACGGCAGCTATCAGTGAAGTGGAAGGATGGTTCCATGTAAGTCAGAGGCCAACCAAGAATGTAGTCATTATTGGAGCCGGTCTTATCGGTCGTAATTTAACACGTCTATTGGAAGAGGCCGGCTATTATGTGAAGGTTATTGATAAAAATATGGAACGCTGTGAGTTATTGGCTACCCAGGTCAATAAGTCAATGGTTATCTGTGGCGATGGTACGGACATGAGCTTGTTGGAAGCAGAAGAAGTAGCCGACAGCGATGTTATTATTTGCCTGACTGATGATGATAAGTTAAACTTGTTGGTCGCTCTTTTAGCAAAGCATTTAGGCGTGCCCAAAACTATTGTTCGCGTAGGCCGACCGGAATATATTACGCTGATGGAACAGGTAGGGATTGATATTGTATTTTCACCGCGGCTGTTGACATCCGGTGAAATTTTGCGTATGGTTCGTACCGGTGAGGATGTAGTTCGTATCTCTACATTTGAAGGCTCTAAAGCAGAAGCAGTAGAGGTCGTATTGACATCTATTTCTCCGTTAGTGGGAAAAGCCTTGAAGGATATACGGCTTCCGGGGAAAGCGTTGGTAGGTGCCGTAGTACGCGGTGATACTACGATTGTGCCGACAGGTTCAACGATATTGTATGATAATGATCATATCGTTTTTTTCTCGTTGCCGGAGCATGTAAATAAATTGCTGACATATTTGAAGCAAGGTTGACGGAGGGCGTTTATGAAGATACAGATTGTCATGCACCTCGTGGGCCAGCTGTTGTTGTTATTGGCAACCATTATGTTGGTACCTTTTGGTTATGGTCTTCTCTGGGAAGAGCCATATTATTCATTTATAGCGGTCAGTGTTTTAACGGCATTGACAGGTGGAGCACTCTATTATTGGGGGCGGCCCGGCACTAACTACAGCCTGCGTGATGGCTTTTTAATTGTCAGCGCTACGTGGCTGCTATCTTCGTTAGCTTCGGCGCTGCCTTTTTATTTTAGCGGTATTTTACCATCCTTTATTGATGCGCTTTTTGAATCGGTATCGGGTATCACAGCTACCGGTGCCAGCGTTATTGCAGATTTGGACAATGTACCGAAAAGTTTTGTTCTCTGGCGCGGGCTGACACACTGGTTGGGCGGTATGGGCATTATCGTTTTGGTATTGGCTTTTCTAAAAAACTTAGGGGCCGATGCTGCACATTTATTTAATGCTGAGGCTTCGGTGCCACGCCCCGGAGTTGTTTTGCCGCGGATTCAGTCCATGGCAGTTAAGTTGTGGCGCATTTACTTGCTGTTTACAGCTGTTTGCTGTATACTTCTTTACGGTGCGGGAATGAGTTGGTTTGATGCTATTAATATGACATTTTCCACGATTGCTACCGGTGGCTTTACGCCTAATGCAGCGGGAACCTTTGCCTATGCTGATAATTATTGGATACGCTATATCTTAGTAGTATTCATGATATTGGCCGGAGGGAATTTTACTGTCTACTACAGCGTATTTCAACGAGGAATTAAGGAAATTTGGTATGATTTTGAATATCGTATGTATCTCTTAATCCTGGGCATAGGCATTATGCTCATCACATTTGCTCTTAGTGCACAGGGATCGGAATCGTTTTTGCAGTCTTTTAATGATGCTACCTTTATGCTCATTTCTATGCAAACCGGCTCGGGATTTGCTGTTGCTGACTATGATGTATGGCCTATGATGGCACAGATGGTATTATTTTTGTCTACATTCTTTGGTGGCTGTAGCGGATCGACGACGGGTGGAATTAAAATTATCCGTATTATTATTTTAGTGAAGAGCAGCATTATTTATCTGCGTAAAGCAATACATCCTGATATGGTGCAAGCAGTGCGTATCAATGGCAAACCAATGCCGGTAAAATGGATACAATTGGCACAGCACTTTTTCTTCCTTTATATGATGATATTTGCAATTTCTTCGATTATCATTGCCGGTACGGGACTGAATGTCGGTGAATCCTTGCAATGTGTGGCCGGTATTTTAGGTAATGTTGGGTTGGCTTTTGGTACATTAGGCCCTACAGACTCTTTTGCTATATTACATCCGGTAGCTAAATTAACCTGTGTTGTAGATATGCTGTTGGGACGTTTGGAGCTGTTTACCCTTTTAGTGCTGTTGCATCCGGATTTCTGGCAAGGCTATTTTGTTAAGCAAAGAAAGCGTAGTTATCGTGTTGTCATGCGATAAGTGGAAGGCATGAGGTAAAGTATGAACAGAGAAGTTGTAGCTCATACGGAGTGCTATCGAATTATAAAGCAACCTTTGGGTTTATATAAGGCAAATTGTTATGTAATTATCTATAAGGATGTAGAGGGAGAGAAAGCGGTAGTTATTGATCCGGGATTACATGCCAAACAAGTGATGGATATGGTGGGGAAGGCAAAGGTGACGGCTATTTTGTTGACTCACGGTCATTGTGATCATGTTTGTGCCGTCGATGGTGTATATGCAATGACGAAGGCACCTGTGTATATGCATGCCGGTGATGAGGAACTTCTTCATGCAAAGCGCCGTATGCCGTCATCGTACAAGGGGATGTTTACGGCACCCTTCATTACTATTAGTGAATCTATTTTAGATGTAGGTGGATTATCTTTTTATGTATATGAAATGCCCGGACATAGTCGTGGCAGTGTTATGTTTCAGTTGGAGGGCTATTTATTTACCGGAGATACGCTGTTCAAGGATTCTATAGGCACAACAAAAAATTATAACGGTGATGAGCAATCGTTAACACAAACGCTACGACGTTTAAGCTTCTGGGATCCATCGCTGATTATATTGCCGGGACATGCAGAGATAACTACCTTAGGACGTGAGTTATTATATAATGAAAAACTTAAGTCGTATATTAATACGTCGGATACTGGTAGGCCAAGTTGAAAAAAAGATTAACAAAATAGAAAAAAACAGTTGACGGAATGAAGGGGATGCTGTATCATATACAACGTACTCTTCATAGAGTCGACTGCGTTAGGAGTGGTAATCGTAGATTGTTAAGAAAAAATGACTTGACAATGAATGATGGTTATCATATAATAACGAAGTAGCTTATGAACGGCCCCGTGGTGTAGCGGTTAACATGTCGCCCTGTCACGGCGAAGATCGTCAGTTCAAATCTGATCGGGGTCGCCATTTGTTCGCCTCGGTAGCTCAGTCGGTAGAGCAACGGACTGAAAATCCGTGTGTCGACAGTTCGATTCTGTCCTGAGGCACCATACATGCGGAAATAGCTCAGCGGTAGAGCACCGCCTTGCCAAGGCGGGGGTCGCGAGTTCGAATCTCGTTTTCCGCTCCATTTTTATGTGGCGGCATAGCCAAGCGGTAAGGCAGAGGTCTGCAAAACCTTTATTCCCCAGTTCGATTCTGGGTGCCGCCTCCACACATTTCCTGCCGGGGTGGCGGAACAGGCAGACGCAACGGACTTAAAATCCGTCGGTTGGAGACAACCGTACCGGTTCGATTCCGGTCCTCGGCACCATTACAGACTGATTTCAGTCTGTTTTTTTATGCCCAAATTTAGTGGGAGGAAAATTAATGATGCAACAAACAAGGAATGTGAGTGCTATAGCAGATATCATTCAACGAATTCGCGATGGAGCAAGTAGGGAAAAAAGGGAAAAAATCTTGATTAGTGCGTGTTTAATGGGAGAGCCTTGTCGCTACGACGGAGGGCATAACTATAAACAGATTGTGGAGAAAATTAAAACTATGGGAGATATTATTTCTTTTTGTCCCGAAGAAGCCGGAGGACTGTCTACACCACGAATACCGGCAGAACGGTGTGGTCTTCGAGTAATCACTGCTGATGGTGATGATGTTACGGAGGCATTCGAAAAAGGAGCAAAGCAAGCAGCAGCATTAGCAATTCAGGAAGATTGCTGTTTAGCTATTATGAAATCTAAGAGCCCCAGTTGTGGTAGTGGAACAATATATGATGGAACTTTCACCCATACATTACGAAGTGGTGACGGTGTTACTGTAGAGGCGTTACGTGCAGTCGGTATAGAGGTCATTACGGAAGCAGAGGCAGCCATTTACTTTACAGATACGCATGATACGCATCAGCGTAAATAAGTTTGAATATACAGCATAATAATCTTAAATATATAGAGTAAATAATCTTGAATATAGGGGAACTTGAAAGTATATAAAATAAAATATATTTTTAGAGGAGATTAGATACAAGATGGCGAATCTTATATACAAGAGATAAACAGCAATGTGCGCGGAATGGCGATTGCATTACTGACATATGTGTATACTAGGAGGGATTGTTATGAATTTCGAAATGAGAGACGGACATGAATACATTGATGAAATGAAGTTGTTGTTTGTAGAGTATGTAAAGTCCTTGGGTGTTACGGCAGATGTCAAAGAGTTTGAAGGTTTAGAAAAGAAGTATAAAGGTGAAGGCGAAGCTATGTATATTGCCTTTGTAGATAGTAAACCGGCAGGCTGTGTAGCGATTCGCCGCGTGGATGCATCAACAGCCGAAATGAAACGTTTATATGTACGTCCTGACTTCCGTCGTACCGGTCTTGGTATGTCAATGGCTAAGATTGTAGTGGAAGAGGCAAAAGAAAACGGCTATAAACGGCTTCTTTTAGATAGTTTGCCGAGCATGGAAAGTGCTAAACAGTTGTACAATGTATTGGGATTCCGTAGCACTGACGCAGAAACAAAACGACCGATTCGTACTGTAGTTCATCTTACCTTACCGTTGGTAAAGGAAGCATAATAACAATTGTATTGAATGGTATATTAGAAAGGTCTCGCAACGAAGAGAGTTCTTCGTTGCGAGACCTTTTTGCAATTATTTTAATCTACTTGTCAACTTCCGGATCGTTAGTCAAAGGTTGTTGGCCGAGTAAAGTAGTTAAATTATTTTTGTTATATTTGTAAGCCGGATCACTCAGATCGCGATGTGCATCATAACGATTCGATGGTGCTTGTAAGAGTCCGGACACGGTATCATACAATAAATCGTTAGTAAAATATTGATGTTCACGTTGACGTAAGAGTTGTGCTGTTGCCGGGTAGACAGCTTGATACTGTGGTGACAGGTAAATCCAGAATGGAATTCGTGCCATGTCAAAATCAAAGATATCAGGGTTGTGTGATAAATGCAAGCTTTCTCCGTGGTCGGAGAAGTAGATCATAGCTTGTAAATTCAGATGTTCTTTAGCATAGTTATAAATTGATTTTAATACCCAGTCCGTATAGAGTTGGCTATTAGCATACGCTTCCATACCCTTCGGCACTTCGCCGACTTTCCATTTGCTAAATTCATGAGGATAACGATCGTTGTAATAAATGTGACTGCCCATAATGTGAATTACGATAAAGTTTGGTGTATCCTTAGGTACTTCTTGTAGCAAAGGCAATAACACGCCATCATATTTATCAGAGAACATATAGGATTCATGAGCCCATTTTGTATGGTCGGATGTTTTGGCGATTAAGGAAATTGCCGTATCATATTCTCCATATACGCCTTGGTTACTTAGCCAATAGGTAGTGTAGCCGGCTTTTTTAGCGACATCCATAATATTGGCGGATTGAAGGAAGGGCGCATCGTCATATTGATTGCGTTCTGTTAAGGCACGCTCTAAAGTTGGTACTGTTTGTACGTAAGAGGAATAAGCATGGTTGAAAAAGATAAAGTTTGGATTAGAAGCTTCTTCTGACTGCCATGGTGTATCTTCGTAAGGAAAGTCGGGATTATACACTTTCATATAGTTGCGTGAAGCCGACTCCCCGATAACTAGGATGATTGTTCCCGGAATTCGTTGGGCTGCTGTTGTTTTTTCATTTATCTGTAGGGAATCGAATACATCATGATGCAGAGTATTGTACTGCTGAAGCTCGTGCATGTACTTGGCAACATCGCTCCAGTTACGAAGGATACAGGTACCGGGCAAAAGGAAACCAAAAGCATATATGCTAATGATTACTGTAAGTAGCCAGCGCCAAAGAACCGATGTCTTGGAAGATAGAGTATCGTTATAGGTTGTCTCTGAACTAATAGGGTTAGCAGCAAAGCGAGCTAAGCAGTAATTCACGTGGTAAAGGTACCAAAATAAAAGAGCGAGACCAATGACAATGCCTATAAGCCCGGGAATGCCGGCGGCGCTTTTTAAGAAACCGAAAGCTTCTTCCGGATTTGTTTGGTAGAGGGCCATTAATGTAGCCGGTGTCAGGCAATGCCATGTAGATACATAATACCCAATCTGTCCCAAAGGGATTAAAAGCAGTAGCCAATCAATGAGTGTAAAGCATATTGATGATAAGCGAAGAAAGCGTCCAATCCGGGCTAGGCCGTATTGCAGTAATGTCAGACTGATAAAGGCGGTTAAGGCAAAGAGAAAGTCACCGGCAAATTCGTAAAAATAAAAAGGCTTACTGTAAGACCAATGGAAGAGCAAGGGAAAAGTAAAAGCCCAAGCAACACCTACTAAACCATGACCTCCGTATATTTTACGATATAGTGGAGCTTTAATTATAAGCTGTAGCCCTATTAGTCCAATCAGTAGCGGTAAGGCCAGGGTAGTTATATCCTCAAGGTCAAAGCCCAGAGTAATGGGTTCATATGTAAGGTGTAAAATGATGTAGATGACAAGTGTCGTTAGTAAGTACGGCCAACGGAACCTGTTGTACATGGATAGTAGTGTGTGTTTCATGAAGAGTTCCTCTCTTTAGCATGCATGCCTGCATGTATTATTTATAATTATGTAACTGTGATTACAATGACTAGATAATAGTATATCCTTACTAAAGATAGCAGAAGGAGACAAAAAATACAATATAAAATACCTTTACTTCTAAGATTTGCCGTGGAGTGACAAAAATTCAGCAGATGGAAGTGAATACTGGTTTTTTAGGAGATATTTCTGTATAATAAATGCGTATATACAGTACAATAGGATGAGGCCGAAGAGGCATTTGAATCTTTGGAAAGGGAGAAGCGGATGCATGAAGAGCACCGCTTTTTATAATGAGTATGATAGTGAAAGCGGAGGAGATGCAGTACGAGTATAAGCTGGCTGTTTTTGAAGGGCCGCTTGACTTGTTGCTGCACTTAATTGAAAAACATAAAATTGATATTTATGACATCCCCATAGTGGATATTACATCGCAATATATGGAGCAGCTGGAGCAATGGCAGCAGTTTGATATTCATTACAGTAGTGAGTTCCTTGTCATGGCGGCGACATTGTTGCATATAAAATCGCGGATGTTGTTACCACGTACGACAATACTATCCGATGGAGAGGATGAGGATCCGCGAGACGAATTGGTAACGCGGCTATTGGAATACAAACAGATTAAAGAGTTGACGACGGTACTTCAGGCAAAATCCGATGAGAGCGATATGCTTTTTCCGCGCGTTGAGGCGCTAAGCCAATGGGGCCGAGAAAGGGTATACCGATTTGAGTTAAGCGAGTTGTATAAAATTTTTAGGGCCAGTATGGCTAGAGAACACAAATCGGTTATATCAACACCGATAGTACAGGTAGTGCGAGAAACGTTCAGTATAGAAGAGACCATTCGCAGCCTACTTCATCGTTTGCACCGTGAAGGGCGTCTCAGCTTTTATACATTAATGCACTCCTCACTGTACCGCGAGGAAAAGGTAGTGACCTTTATTGCTGTGTTAGAATTACTTAAGAGGCAGGTTCTGCTTATTGACGAAAATAAACAGAAGATGGGAACAGAAGATGCTTATGCTGAGCGTGATGTTTGGTTAATACGAGGAACAGGCAGTGAAGTGATACGAGGGGGTGATGCGGATGACACAATCGGATATTGAAGCCGTTTTATTTTCAGCGGCTAAGCCGATGCCGCTGGATGTATTGGCAGAGGTGTTTTCAGTAACGCCGCAAACTATGGAAGTGGCATTATCACAGTATGAGAAGGCGCTTGTGCAGGAAGCCCGTGGGATTCGCATTAGACGTAGTGGTGCCGGCATTGAGCTCGTCACGGCTCCAGAGGCGGGACGCTATGTAAGTCGTATTCGACAGCGGGAGGACAAGCTATCGGCCGCAGCTATGGAAACATTGGCAGTCGTAGCTTTTAAACAGCCGGTTACTAAGGCTGAAATAGAAGAAATTCGCGGTGTCAATAGTGAAAAAGTATTGAAACAGTTGTTAAATCGTGATTTAATAGCTGAGCTAGGACGCAAGGATACTGTTGGACGTCCTGTTTTGTTCGGTACGACGGATACTTTTTTGCGTAGTGTCGGTATTTCCTCCATAGATACATTGCAACGGGAAATTCGTATTCAGGAAAGCTTGGAACTAAGCGAAGTATCATCGACAGAGACAAAAGAGGATGCGAAAGAATCTGCGAATACGGAAGAAGCCGAATTTACAGCAGAATAACTATAAATGATAGAGGAAGAACTCGTTAACGAATAAAGAAATACGTATCCATAAGAGAAAGGACTTATACATGGAAAAAGAACGATTGCAAAAATATATTGCACGATGCGGTTATACATCCCGTCGTAAAGCAGAAGAGCTTATTACAAAAGGTGTTGTACAGGTAAATGGTCGTTATGTTACGGAGTTGGGCACTAAAATTAATCCGGACATTGATCGTGTAAAGGTAGAGGGGAAGCTAATACATCCGCCTAAACCATTATATTTTTTACTCAATAAACCGAAAGGCGTTATTACTTCTGTCAGCGATCCGGAAGGAAGAACGACAGTCATGGACTATCTAAAGGGTGTTAACGAACGGGTATATCCGGTAGGGCGATTGGACTATAATACGGAAGGCCTTTTATTGCTGACAAATGACGGTGCCTTGGCACAGATGCTCTCTCATCCATCGGCGGGTGTGAAGAAGACGTACGAAGTGCGCTTAAAGGGACGTGTTAACGATGACCATTTAACAACGATTAGCGAAGGTGTCGCATTGGAGGATGGGATAACCTCTCCTGCTGAATTAATAGATTATGGTTTTGATGCAAAAACAGGTTTAACGACGATTGATATAACAATTCACGAGGGTAGAAATCGTCAAGTACGGCGCATGTTTGAACACTTCGGATATCGTATTCAGAATTTAAAGCGCATCAGTTACGGTGGCCTCAATTTGTCCGGGGTAAAGCGCGGTGCCTATCGTTCGTTGACGGATGATGAGGTGCGACAGCTGAAACAGCAGACGGAGGAATAATCTATGATGCGACGTATTATAGTTATTGGGGCCGGAGCAGCAGGATTGATGGCAGGAACTATTGCGGCTCGCGAAGGGGCTAAAGTATTGCTCCTAGAAAAAATGAATATGGTAGGTAAGAAAATGGGCATTACCGGAAAAGGGCGATGCAACATAACGAATACCTGTAGTGTAGATGAATTAATTGCACATACTCCGGGAAATGGTCGTTTTCTTTACAGTGCATATGGGCAATTTAATAATACAGATTTATTGGCTTTGTTGACTGAGTGGAAGCTGGCCGTTAAGGAGGAACGCGGCGGGCGCGTATTCCCCGTATCCGATTCGGCCCTGGAAGTGCGCGATATGTTTCGTCGAGTTTTTAAGAACTATGGTGGCACACTCCATCTTAATGAGTCGGTCACCAATATTCTCGTGGAAGAAGATCGAATAAAAGCAGTAGTAACTGATAAGGAGACGTATTACTGTGATGCTGTTATTTTGGCGACCGGCGGCGTATCTTATCCTTTGACGGGCTCTACCGGTGATGGGCATAAGATAGCAGAAGCATTGGGGCTCAGGGTAACAGAATTAAGACCGTCCTTAATCCCGCTAGAGGTTGAGGAGCCGTGGGTGAAGGAGCTTATGGGGCTAAGCCTGCGCAATGTTGAATTGTCGGTATATGCCAAAGGAAAGCTACAAGCAAAGCAATTTGGTGAGATGATGTTTACGCATTTTGGGGTCACGGGACCGATTGTTTTATCTTTGAGCCATACGGTTTCCAAATTATTACGTAAAAAGGCAAGACCTATTACATTGTCGATTAATTTAAAGCCGGCACTTACGGAAGAGGTGTTGGATAAGCGTGTGCAACGTGACTTTACGACATACTCCAAAAAGCAATTGGCCAACGGTTTGAAAGATATTTTGCCGCAACGCCTTATCGGTAGAGTAATTGCCGAGGCAGATTTACAGGCGGATAAAGCGATTAATCAAATCAGTCGAGAAGAGCGGCAGCGATTGGTTCACACATTACGCGATTTACAGTTGACTGTGAAGGGAACGCGTCCGGTAGCGGAGGCTATCGTAACGGCTGGAGGCATATCGGTGAAGGAATTTTCACCTAAAACCATGGAGTCAAAGAAAATTAAAGGTCTATATGCGGCAGGTGAAGTACTTGATATTGATGCCTTTACCGGTGGTTATAATCTGCAAGCGGCATTTTCTACCGGCTATGTGGCGGCGATGCATGCGGCGCATGGTAATGATGCCGAGTGATATGATCTATGAAACAGAACGTACAAGGAGTGACATACATGAGCAGTATACGAAAAATTGCGGTGGCCGTTGATGGGCCGGCCGGTGCGGGTAAAAGCAGTATTTCAAAATTAGTGGCTCAAAGGTTAGGCTATTTATATATTGATACGGGAGCCATGTATCGGGCAATCACTTGGGCTGCATTACATGCCGGCGTGGACGTAAAGGACGAAATAAAGGTAACGGCGTTATTGCCATCGATAGATCTTCGCTTAGAGCCGACAAAAGACAGCTTTCGCGTATATGTTAACAATCGTGAGATTACAGCAGATATTCGGTCACAGGCTGTGACGGGACATGTTTCTCAAGTAGCATCTTATAAATCGGTGCGCGAATTTCTGGTAGAAAAGCAACGACAGATGGCACGTTGCGGCGGTGTCATTTTGGATGGCCGAGATATAGGTTCGGTTGTCTTGCCTGATGCAGAACTTAAAATATATTTAACGGCTTCTGTTGATGCCAGGGCGCACCGTCGGTGGTTGGAAGTGAAGGATATTGAAGAGGTTTCATTAGAAGATATTAAGCGTAGCGTAAAAGAACGGGATTTGATGGATACTACCCGTAAGGAATCACCGCTTATATGTGTACCTGAGGCAGTAGTGGTAGATTCCAGTAATATGAGCTTTGAGAATACGGTGGAACACATTATGAAGCTTATCATTGATAAGTCTGCTTTGCTGGCTGAAGAGGCAATACAGGTAAAGGGGGATGAAAAATGAATCCGGTAGTAGAATGTATATGGCGTACTGCGTTCAAAGTAATCTACGGTTGGGGATTCAATGTCCATGTGGAAGGGCGTGAAAAATTTCCTATGGAGGGGCCTCTCATTGTAGCACCCAATCATTTAAGTAATAACGATCCACCGGTCATAGGCTATGCGTTACCTCGAGCTGTCCATTTTATGGCCAAAGAAGAACTTTTCCGTAATCCGTTTTTGCGTACTGTAATTCAATGGTTGGGAGCATTTCCGGTGCGTAGAGGCGGAGTCGATAAAATTGCTATTCGTCATGCTATGAACCTCTTGAAAAAGAGGTGGGTGTTGGGAATTTTTCCTGAAGGCAGTCGCCAAAAACCGGGAAAGCTAGGACGCTTTCATGATGGGGTGGCTTCTATGGCTTTGCGTACAGCCGTACCGGTAGTCCCTGTAGCAGTTATTGGTACACGTGAGATGAAACGAGGAAAGATTGCCATTATTATTGGTGATGTAATAGAAGTAGAAAAAGCTAAACCGACACAGGAAGCTATTGATGCATTAAATGCTAAAGTAAAAGAATCAATAGAAACTATGATTGCGGACTATCATGCAAGGACCGATTCATGATACTATATGTGTAGCAATACTGTTGCTTTATTGCTGCAATCGTTTTATTGTAGTAGCATACATAAACGGTTGTGGGCATCATATATAGATTAAAGGAGGATGGCAATGGAAATTCGCATTGCAGAGAATTGTGGTTTTTGCTACGGTGTTAAGCGCGCGGTGGCTATGGCACAGAAAACAGCGGAGAATGACTTTACCAGTTATACATTGGGACCGATTATTCATAATCCGCAGGTAGTACAGTCCTTAGCCGATGACGGAGTACGCGCCGTTAACAGTCTGGATGAAATTCCGGATGGACAAGTAATTATTCGTTCCCATGGGGTAGGGCCTGCTATTTATAAAGAAGCAGAAGACAAAGGCTTAGATGTAGTCGATGCTACTTGTCCTCATGTAAAAAAAGCACAGCAAGATGCTAAGTCTGTTGTGGATGATAATATGACATTGGTTATTTTGGGCGAAAAAAAGCATCCAGAGGTAATTAGCATTAATTTATGGGCTGGAAATAAAGGAATAATCGTTGAATCTAAAAAAGACGCCGAAATTATTCCTTTCGTGGAAAATATGGGGGTAGTTGTACAGACGACCTTTTCACAATTTAAGTTTCAAAGTATAATAGGTATATTAGAGAAAAAAACTAAGAATCTAAAGGTTTTCAAAACTATTTGCACGGCTACGCAGGAGCGTCAAAACTCGGCTGTAGAACTTGCGAAAGAAGTAAACCTTATGATTGTGATAGGTGGTAAAAATAGTGGCAATACAAATCGGCTGGCGGAAGTTTGCCGAGATGTAGGCTGTACCACATATCACATAGAGACCGCTGCTGAATTAGAAGTGGCCTGGTTCCAAGGGGTCCAAACAGTAGGGGTTACAGCCGGTGCATCGACACCCGACTGGATAATTAAGGAGGTCATTGAGACAATGAATGAATTTGAAGAATTATTAACTGCACAAGCAAACTGGGACGAAGATCTTAAGAAAGGATCTGTAGTAGAAGGTACTGTTGCACAGGTAGAAGATGAACGTGCCTGGGTTTCTTTCGGTTATAAAACGGAAGCAATCTTGAATCGTACGGAAATCGCATATCCGGCACCGGCTTCTGCAAAAGATGTTCTTAAGGAAGGTGACCAGATTAAAGCGGTTATTATGAACCATATTAAAGAAGATAACCCGGTATATCTTTCTGTGACTCGTTTAGCTAAGGACGAAGATTGGCAGTATGTTATCGAAGCTCAGGAAAAAGATCAGCCAATCATTTGTAAAGGTATTGATGCAATTCCGGCAGGTCTTGTAGTAACTGTAAATTCCTTGCGCGGCTTCATTCCGTTGTCCCAGGGTGACGTATACTTCGTAAAATCTCTTGAAAATTTGGTAGGTACCGAATTTGAAGCTAAAGTACTTGAAATCGATGAAAAGAAAAACCGCTTAGTTCTTTCTCGTCGTGCTGTACTTGAAGTAGAACGTCAGGCTAAATTAGAAGAAGCCTTGAAGAAAATTGCTGTTGGTGAAAACTACAAAGGTGTGGTTCGTAAGATTATGCCGTACGGTGCTTTCGTTGATATCGGAGGCATTGAAGGTTTGCTTCATATTTCCGACATTTCCTGGCATAAGATTAAAAAGGTAGAAGATGTACTTTCCGTAGGTCAGGAAATCGAAGTTAAATTGCAGTCCTTCGATCCGGAAAGCCACAAACTTTCCTTGTCCTTAAAGGCTTTGACAAAGAGCCCATGGGATTTGGCCGAAGAAACTATTAGCGTTGGCGATGTTTTGACCGGTAAAGTTGTTCGTTTGGTAGCTTATGGTGCATTTGTTGCTGTTAACGACGATATCCAGGGTCTGCTTCATATTTCTCAGATTACTAAACAGAGAAATGCTAAAGTGGAAGATTACCTCAACCGTGGTCAGGAAGTAGAAGTTAAAGTAATTTCCTTCAGCAAAGACGAAAAGAAATTAGGTTTGGCTTTGACTGAGCTTATGGAACCTGTAGCTTCCTCTGAAGACGCAGAATAAGATACTAAGTGGGAGATGTGGCAATGAGACGTTGCCGTGTCTCCCTTTCTTTTGAAAAGGCTAGCCGTATAAATCGGTTGGTCTTTTTTCTTTATTGAATAAAGTGAAATATGGTACAATAAAATAGTTAATATATGAGTATTTGAGGTGAGGAGCATGGCAAAACCGTTAGTGGCAGTTGTCGGTCGTCCGAATGTAGGAAAGTCGACACTGTTTAATGCGATTGTAAATAAGAGAATTTCCATTGTGGAAGATATTCCCGGCGTTACTCGCGATCGTATTTATTTCGATGCAGAGTGGCTAAATAAAGAATTCACCATGATTGATACAGGCGGGATTGAATTTGTAACTGCTGGCAGTCATGTTATTCCAAAGATGATGCGTTTGCAGGCACAGCTTGCTATTGAAGAAGCAGATGTTATTTTATTTGTTGTAGATGGTAAGACAGGTATCGTACCGGCTGATGAGGAAGTGGCTAATATACTGCGCAGTAGTGGTAAGCCAGTTATTTTGGTGGTTAATAAAATTGATAGCCAGGCACAGGAAGCCAATATTTATGAATTTTATAACCTAGGTATTGGTGATCCTATCGGAATCTCGGCAAAAAATCTAATGAACCTTGGTGATTTGTTAGATGATGTGGTTAAAAATTTTCCCGATGCCGGGACTACCGATAGTGAAGAAGATACCATTCATGTGGCATTGATTGGTCGTCCTAATGTGGGCAAGTCATCTTTGACCAATGCATTGTTGGGTCAGGAGCGAGTGATTGTCAGCGATGTGGCCGGAACAACTCGTGATTCTATTGACACGCATTGGACACATGGCGATCAGAAGTTTGTGCTGATTGATACGGCAGGTATGCGACGTAAGGCAAAGATTGATGCTCCCGTAGAACGATATAGTATTGTACGCTCGCTTCGGTCGGTTGACCGCGCCGATGTAGTTGTCTTGGTTTTGGATGCTACGGATGGTGTAACTGAGCAGGATAAAAAAATTGCCGGTTATGCGCATGAGGCCGGTAAGGGCATGATTATTGTAGTAAACAAATGGGACCTTATCGAAAAGGATGACAAGACAACCAACAAGTTTACCGAAGATATTTATGATGAAATGGGCTTCCTTCAGTATGCCCCTATTTTGTTTGCTTCTGCATTAACAAAACAGCGTATTCACCGACTAGCGGATATGATTAAATTTGTATCTGAACAGCAACATATGCGTATTTCTACCAGTGTTCTTAATCAAGTATTATCTGATGCACAGTCAGTTAATCCGGTACCGTCAAGAAATGGGCGTGTGCCTAAAATTTATTATATGACACAGGCTAGCGTAAAACCGCCTACATTTATTCTTTTCGTCAATGAACCGGAGTTAATACATTTTTCGTATATGCGTTTCTTAGAAAATCGCCTTCGGGAATCGTTTGGATTTGAAGGAACGCCGATACGACTGATTTTACGCGGTAAGAAAGGAAATGACGACGAATGACGGACGTATTTTCTCCGTGGTTGACAGCAGTATTGGCTTATGTGGTTGGAAGTATTCCCAGTGGGCTGCTAATCGGTAAACTATTTTTTAATACTGATGTACGACTTTACGGTAGTAAAAATATAGGCGCTACTAATACGTATCGCGTGTTGGGCCTGAAAGCAGCGCTCCCTGTATTTATTTGTGACGCAGCAAAAGGAATGCTCGGTGTTTGGCTTATGGGACCGATACCAGAAAATATGCTTATTGGTGGTATTCTTGCCATGGTCGGTCATAACTGGTCTCTGTTTTTAGGGTTTAAAGGTGGACGCGGCGTAGCTACTGGTCTAGGAGTATTGATTTTTCTTGTTCCGACTGTTTCGGCTATGTGTTTTGCCGTCTGGGCCATTATCGTTTATTTTACAAAGTTAGTGTCTTTGGGATCCATAGTAGCAGCAGCATTGGTGCCAATTCTGATGTGGGCATTTAATGCACCCTTGTGGTATATTGTCTTTGGTGCTGTGGCAGCACTGTTCGTTATTGTACGTCATCGGGAAAATATCGTTCGACTTCTGCAAGGCAAGGAATTAAAGGTAGTACGTACAAAGAGTGGTGACACAAAATGAAAGTGACTGTTATCGGAGCCGGTAGCTGGGGAACAGCACTGGCCTTGAAATCCCTGCAGGCTGGTAACGATACTATATTATATTGTCGACGCCCGGAACATGCGACGGCTATGCTCCGCTACCGCGAAAATCGAGAGTACTTAGCAGGTGTTACCTTACCGCCTACTTTAAAAATTAGTGATGATTGCAGACAAGCTGTTAACTTGGCAGATGTCATTTTGATTGTTACTCCTTCCGTATATGTGAGGAGTACTTTGATGGAAATCGTCACTTATATTCGAGAGTCGGCGACAGTAGTATTGTGCTCTAAAGGGATTGAGCGCGAAACAGGGAAACGTTTGTCACAGGTGGCTGATGAGATATTAGCTAAGGTTACTGATAATATTGCTATTCTATCGGGACCAAATCATGCGGAAGAAGTTGGCCGTAATTTACCAGCGGCTACAGTGGTTGCAGCAAAACGGCTGGCTACAGCAGAAGTAGTCCAACAAGTATTGAATTCCGGCACATTCCGTGTCTATGTTAATGAAGACATGACCGGCGTGGAACTGGCAGCAACGACAAAGAATATTATTGCTTTAGCAGCAGGCATTGCCGATGGTATGAAGTTGGGCGATAATGCAAAGGCTGCGCTTTTGACAAGAGGACTTCATGAGATGACGAAGTTAGGCATTGCTATGGGAGCTCGCCGAGAAACCTATGCCGGATTGGCGGGAATGGGTGACTTAATAGCCACATGTATGAGTAAACACAGTCGTAATCGAGCGGCCGGACAAAAATTAGCAGATGGTATGACAATGGATGATATTGTGACGCATACCAATATGGTAGTGGAAGGATTTTTTGCAGTTGCCGCCGTGTACGAGAAAGCCGAACAGTTGGGCGTAGAACTACCGATTACTTCCGCTCTTTACGATGTGTTGTATCATCAAAAAGCGTCATCCGAAGCATTGTGGAGTCTCATGGCACGGGATTTGAAGGATGAAATGAATATATAGTATGATGATTATACTTCGTGCTATTGTATTTTATGAAGAAAGCATTAGAAATAATGTAAGCCTACTTTTATTTTAATGAATTATATACTATACTAGTAGAAGGAATGTAGTCATAAAGAGGATATATGAGAATTATTGCCGGAACAGCCAAGGGGCATACAATAAAAGCTCCTAAGGGCCACGCGACACGTCCAACCCAGGATAGAGTGCGTGAGAGTATGTTTAATATATTGTCTAACTACGGCCTTTTTAATGCTACGGTATTAGATTTTTTTTCTGGTACCGGGGCATTGGCATTGGAAGCGTTAAGTCGCGGTGCGCGCAGTGCTGTCTGCGTTGATGTAGCGACGGCGAAGCTGATTAAGGAGAACGCCGTACACTGTCACCTAGAAGATCGTGTAGAGGTATGGTCGCATCCGCTAATGGTAGCTGTCAAACGCTTGCAAGGCCGTAATTTTGATTATATATTCGCAGATCCGCCTTACGAAAAGGGATTTGTTCAACAGACATTGGATGCTGTAATAGCAACGGATTTGTTAAAAAACGATGGAATGCTCGTCATTGAGCGTCACGAAAAGGAAGAACCGGTGTTACCCGAAGGTTGGCAGATTGTACGTGAACAGCGTTTTGGGTATACTAGGGTGACCTATATTAGGCGTGATGAGCTTGAAAGGAGTTAATACTGTGCGCATAGGCGTTTGCCCGGGGAGTTTTGATCCCGTGACTAACGGGCATGTTGATATTTTTGAACGTGCCAGCAAATTGGTGGATAAATTGGTGGTAGCTGTATTGGACAATCCCAATAAGCATTCGCTATTTACGATGGAAGAGCGAGTGGCACTGATTGAAGCGTCGGTAACACATATCCCGAATATCGAAGTAGATTGTGCCGGTGGATTATTAAACGAATATGTAAAATCCAAGGATAGCCATATTATTATTCGCGGTCTTCGCGCGCTCAGCGATTTTGAATATGAGTTCCAGCGTGCGTTGTTCTCTAAATTTTTGGATGATAACATAGAAACTATATTTATTATGACAAATAATAAATATTCTTTTGTCAGCTCAACAGGTATTCGCGAGTTGGCGAAGTTTAACGGCAAGCTGACAGGCTTAGTACCGCCTGTGGTAAAGGAAGCTTTGGAAGCAAAATTTAACGGTAAATGATGACACTAGGAGTGGAAAGAATGAAAACGGAAAAGCTGTTAGAAGATTTGGAAAACTTAATTGAAAATAGTGGTCGCATTCCGATGACGACCAAGCGTGTAATTGAAGAAGAAGATATCATGCGCATTCTTGACTCTATCAACGAATCCCTACCGTTGGAGCTGGAAGAATCTCGCCGCGTGGTAGCCGAAAAGGACAAGATTATGGCGGAAGCCCAGCGTCAAGCTGATACGCTGATTGCACAGGCAAAAGAATATATTGCTAAGCTGACAGAAGAAAGTGAGTTGGCTAAACAGGCGCAAGAATATGCTAACCAGACGATTACATTAGCTAATCAGTCTTCTAAGGAATTAAAGAATAGTTCTTTACAGTATGCGTCGGATGTGCTTAAGTTCTTGGAAAATAATTTAGAAAAGGTATTGGAAAGCCTTCGTCAGGAACAGGAAAACTTAAAACAGTCTGGTCGTGAGCAGCAATAAATCAATAACAAAAAGCCCGTTGTACTATGATTCATAGTGCAACGGGCTTTTTATTATTGTTGTATAACGTTTTCCTCAGGAATGAGTGGGTCTACATATAATGTTTTTTGATGTGTATAAATAACAAATCCCGGAGGAGAAGCAGGGGGCTTTTTAATATATTTAACTAATGTATAGTCAACCGGCACCTTGGAAGACTCTCGGGCTTTACTGAAGTAAGCAGCGTAACGAGCGGCTAGCTCCAAGAGTTCTTCAGTGGGTTCTCCATCACATTTTAAAATGACATGGGATCCCTGAGTATGTAAGGTATGAAACCATGTGTCAAAGGGTTTTGCCCAACGATGAGTAAGATAGTCGTTTTGCTGATTGTTACGACCGATAATAAGTTCGCCCCCATCGAGATGGATGCGTATAAAATTATCTTTCGCCGGTTTGTACGGTAAAGGTTTTTTCGATTTTTTGATTAACCCTGCTGATTCGCATTCCGTGCGGATGGCCTGGACTTCATTACTCGTTGTAGCCAGTTCTAAACTATAAAGAATGGACTGTAAATAGTCGATGCGAATACGGCTTTGTTCTAATTGATACCGACCACTCTTAGTGCGATTTTTTAACTTGGTATATAACTTGTAGTAGGATTGGGCATTTTCAACGATGCTTAGTTCCGGTGTAAGAGGAATAGTAATCGGTACAGCCGGATCGATTAATACATTGTCAACGGTAATTGAAGCGGCGTAATGGCTATCTTGATAGGCATTGATCATCAATAAATCACCATAGGCTTTATAGGTATCTGCTTTACTGGTATCGGACACTTCTGCTTCGATTTTACTGTGACGCAATTCTTCTTTTTTTATAGCTTGTGTAAGCAAACGTTCTAAATCGTGACCGGCGGTATGGATGGAGCCGGAGGCAGTTATATCTGTCTCTATCGCATAAGAAAGTGAGTCGTGAACAGTTTGTGATGCGGACTCATCGGTTGTGAGATAGGATAGGGGGATGGGTGATGCAATTTTTTTGCCTGAAGTCAATGTGTATTCATAGAGTACGTTGGCAGTAGCTAACTCGCATCTCAGTGAGTATAGCGCTGTAGCCAATTGATCAATTGAACCTTCGGACAAGTTTTCCCATATATCCTTTTCATTTATTTTGGCACGGTAGCATACTTCGCGCAGTAATACAGGACCAAAACCATTGAAGAGTTTTCGTATTGTTTTGCCGACTGTATCATCCGGAAATGAATGTAACATACCTTTAATTTCTTTTTCGGAAAAATCAAAGATGCTTGTTCGCTCCGCGTTGGGAGGTAACTCATAAGGTTGCTTGGGTGAGACGGTACGTTCACGGTTCATAACCGGTGATACATGGATGAGTGACTCTAATATCACACCGTCTTGGACGAAGATACAGTTGGAGTATTTTCCCATAAGTTCTACGTAAATGTGGGTGGCAACGAGTGTACCGTCTAAGGCTAATTTATCAGCCGTAATGTGGATGATACGATCACCATTTACTTGTTCGATGGCCGTAAGACGAGCGCCTTCTATGTGTTTACGCAGAAACATACAAAGTGAGGTCGGCTCTTTAGGAATATCTGTTAAGTGATTGGCCATATATATGCTCGGTTTGGCACCGACGGTTATGATTAAATTACGATTGCCGTTATGCGTGTTTAAGCGAAACAGCAATGTTGTCTTATCTATCTGTAAGAGGCGTTGAATTTGACTGTTCACGATATGAGCTGCCAATTCTCTGACCAATACGGATAAAGTCAATCCGTCTAAATTCATTTTATCCTCTCCTTTCATACTAGCTAGTATATCATATTTATACCTTTTTTTAGGTGGTTATTAGTGTTAGAATAAATATTGATATTAAATGACCTATATGAGAGGATACGATAATGAATAGTATGACAGGCTTTGGCAGTGGCCGCGCTGCTAATGAACAATTGGATGTTACCATAGAGATGAAATCGGTAAATTCTCGGTATTGCGACATCATATGCAAGGCTCCTCGCTTATTTACCGCTGTAGAGGATGAGATACGGCGGATGGTGAAGGGATCATTGGCTCGAGGTAAGATAGAAGTAAGCATTTCTTATAAATCGGGGACAAAGGGACGGACTTTGACGGTGGACAGCGCATTAGTGCAAGAAGTTCGTCGTGCGTTGGTGCGGGAAGGTTTTTATGGATCCGAACAAGAAGTGCCTTTGTCGGCTGTTACGGCTGTTAGCAATGAATGTTTTTCCGTGGAAGAGGTGGATATAACACCGGATACGATTGCTATGTTGGCGATGAAGGCTGCAGAGGAAGCGATAACAAATCTGCTAAAAATGAGGGCTAAGGAAGGTGAAGCGTTGCGCCTGGATATTGAAGCGCGGCTACAGACGCTGGAAAATGTTGTTGAGGCTATCGATTGTCATAAAACTGATGTGCTAACGGCGTATGAAGAACGATTGCGCCGACGACTGGATGACATGTTATCTGCACTCGGCAAGACCGTTGATGAGGATAGAATACTGCAGGAAGTAGCCATTATGGCGGATAAAACAGATATTTCAGAAGAAATTGTACGATTCGGGTCTCATGTGGTACAATTAAGAAACACCCTCAATGATACGGAACCGATAGGCCGTAAATTGGATTTCCTCATTCAGGAAATGAATCGAGAAGTGAATACGATGGGCTCCAAGGGGGCGGACCTGTCGATTACGGATAGAGTAGTAGCATTGAAATGTGAACTTGAGAAGATACGAGAGCAGATACAAAATATCGAGTAAGTCCCAAAGATAAGGAGTTGGAGTATGGGTACGAAACTGCTAAATATCGGTTTTGGTAATATGGTGTCCGCTTCACGGTTGGTGGCTATTATCAGTCCTGACTCGGCACCGATTAAAAGAATGATACAGGATGCACGGGATAAAAGCATTCTTATTGATGCTACATACGGTCGTAAAACGCGAGCTGTTTTAGTAATGGACAGCGGACAAATCGTATTGTCTGCTATTCAACCGGAAACAGTGGCTCATCGTGTAGTGCAGCATACGGAAGAAACAGTGGAGGGATGATAGGCAAATGACGGAGAAGGGAATTTTAATCGTGCTTTCCGGTCCGTCCGGAGCGGGTAAAGGCACAATTTGTGCGGCGCTTCGCAAGGAGATGCCGAATCTGGTGTACTCTGTGTCAATGACAACACGGGCGCCACGTGTGGGAGAAGAGGAAGGTATTAGCTACTTTTTCCGCACTAAAGAAGAATTTAAAGAACTTATCGCAGAGGATGCGTTCTTGGAATATGCACAGGTATATGATAACTACTACGGGACACCGAAGAGTCATGTTATGAAGTTGCTCGAGGAAGGTAAAAGTGTTATCCTAGAGATTGATATTCAAGGTGCAATGCAGGTAAAAGATCGTTTCAGTGATGCTGTGTTTATCTATATTGTTCCGCCTTCCTTGGATATTTTGTCGAATCGGTTGCGCGATCGTGGCACCGATGCGACGGATGTTATTAACAAGCGATTGTCAAAGGCTAGTTCTGAATTAGCTTTAGCGCATCGTTACGACTATATTGTAGTAAATGATGTATTAGAGGATGCTGTGGAAAAAGTGGCCTCTATTTTACGCGCAGAAACGTGTAAGATAAAACGCAATAAAGAAAAGATTCAGGATATTTACAAAAATTATACGAATGACTAACCGTGTAGGTAATTTATGGAAGAGGTGTTGCAGTTATGATGGTAAAACCGCTATTAAAGGATTTGGAAAAACATGTGGATAGTAAATATACGTTAGTTACATTGGCCGCTAAACGCGCACGGGAATTGACCGATGGCGATCCGGCTCTGGTGAATGATGTAGATTCCGATAAACCGGTTTCTGTAGCGTTACATGAAATCGCAGAAAATAAAATCGGGTTTGCCCGCATTAAGGATGGCATTAAATAAGAACGTTATAAATACCGGTATCATACCGGTATTTTCTATAGGAGCAGAGGCGATGAAGAACAAGCATATTATTGTAGGGGTATCGGGAGGAATTGCAGCTTATAAAGCTGTGGAAGTAGTAAGTCGTTTGCGTAAGTTAGGGGCGGAAGTAAAGGTAGTGATGACGGAAAATGCTACTAAATTTGTTTCTCCTATGACCTTCGGCGAGATTAGTGGGCATCCGGTAGCTGTAAAGATGTTTGAAGATGTTCATGATTGGAATGTCGAACACATTGCGTTGGCTACATGGGCAGATGCTTATGTGGTGGCTCCGGCAACAGCTAATGTAATCGGTAAAATCGCCTCCGGTATTGCGGACGATATGTTAACTACGCAAATTATGGCTACACAGGCACCGGTCTTTCTTTGTCCGGCTATGAATACAAATATGTATTTGAATCCAATTACGCAACGCAATATGAACACATTGCGTCAATTGGGGTACCATATATTAGAAGCTGCCAGCGGATCGTTGGCTTGCGGAACCAGTGGTATTGGTAGATTACCGGAACCGGTGGATATTGTGAAATGGTTACAATTTCATCTTATGAAAACAGATTTGTTAAAAGGAAAAACTGTGGTTGTAACAGCCGGTGGCACACAGGAAGCTATTGATCCGGTACGATTCATTAGCAATAAATCCAGCGGAAAAATGGGATATGCTATTGCCGAACAGGCTGCGTTAGCCGGTGCGCGTACAATCTTGGTATCGGCGCCGACTCATCTTGAGGTTCCGTATGGTGTGCAGTTTGTGCCTGTTCAGTCGGCGTGTGATATGCAGCAACAGGTAGAAGCAGTATATGAAGAGTGTGATGCGGTTATTATGGCAGCCGCAGTGGCGGATTTCCGCGTGGCTGAGGCAGCAGAGCAAAAGATAAAAAAGATGGAGCATATGTCTTTGGATTTGGTAAAAAATCCGGATATCTTAAAGGGGCTGGGAGAGAAGAAAACGCATCAAAAGCTTATTGGTTTTGCAGCAGAAACTAATGACGTTATCGAATACGGCCGTGCAAAAGTGCGTAATAAAAACTTAGATATGCTTGTAGCCAATGATGTAAGTAAGGAAAATGCCGGCTTTAATGTGGATACTAATGAAGTTACATTTATTTATCCCGGTGAGCAGATTACTAATCTGCCACTTATGAGTAAGCAAGATGTGGCAAAGCGAATTATTGCAGCCGTAGCTGAATTATAGTAAAAAGATATATTACATTGTGGCCTTGGCAGAATCATACTTTTGTAGTATAATATGCGAGGTAACAAAAGTTACTACAGTTAAATTAGAAATGATATGACTCATCAAGAGTAGTGGAGGGAAAGGCCCAATGAAGCTACAGCAACCATTCTGTGAAGAAAAGGTGCTAATTCCGACGGTAACAGCCGAAAGATGGGGTTTAGGTTCCTCATCTTATTGATGAGGAATTTTTTTGTTGGAGGTAAGATGAATGGCTGAAAAACACGTATTTTTCACGTCCGAATCCGTTACGGAAGGTCATCCTGATAAAATCGCTGACCAGATTTCCGATGCGGTATTGGATGCTATTTTAGCTAAAGATCCGACTGCGCATGTTGCTTGCGAAACGTTGGTAACAACCGGACAGGTACATGTAGTGGGTGAAATTTCTACAAATTGCTATGTGGACATTAATCATATTGTTCGTGAAACAATCCGTGAAATTGGATATACTCGCGCTAAATTTGGATTTGACTGCGATACTTGCGGCGTTAATGTAGCTATTGACGAACAATCCGCCGATATTGCCATGGGTGTTGATGAAGCTTTGGAAACCCGCCAAGGCGGTCAGGATAAGTTTGATAAAATTGGTGCCGGCGACCAAGGTATGATGTTCGGTTATGCAACTAATGAAACCGAAGAATTCATGCCGATGCCGATTGCGTTGGCTCATCGTTTGTCTCGTCAGTTGACGAAGGTGCGCAAAGACGGAACGCTTAATTATCTTCGTCCGGATGGTAAAACGCAGGTAACTGTTGAATATGTTGACGGTGTACCGAAGCGCATTGAAACAATCGTAATTTCTACGCAGCACGGTCCGGAAGTAACGCGCGAACAGATTGAAGCAGATTTGAAGAAGTATGTAATTGCCCCGGTATTGCCGGAAGGCTTTGTTGATGAAAATACGAAATTCTTTATTAACCCGACAGGACGTTTTGTTATTGGCGGACCGCAGGGGGATGCAGGATTAACAGGTCGTAAGATTATTGTTGATACCTATGGTGGTATGGCTCGTCACGGTGGCGGTGCTTTCTCCGGTAAGGATCCTACAAAGGTTGACCGTAGTGCTGCTTATGCGGCTCGTTATGTGGCAAAGAATATCGTTGCTGCCGGTTTGGCAGACAAATGCGAAATTCAGATTGCCTATGCTATTGGTGTAGCACAGCCGGTTTCCATCATGGTAGAAACGTTTGGTACCGGTAAAATTTCCGAAGAACGCATTGGAGAATTGGTGCGCAAACATTTTGACCTTCGCCCGGCAGGGATTATCGAAATGCTTAACTTGCTTCGCCCAATTTATCGTCAGACGGCGGCATACGGTCACTTCGGTCGTACCGATATCGATCTTCCTTGGGAAGAAACTGACAAAGCGGATATCCTTCGTCAGGAAGCAGGACTTTAATTGGATAGCTTGAGGATTGATTCATAAACCTTAAGTGAAGATGTAATAATGGATGCTTTTACCTTCTTGTAATATAGAGAATGGTGAGGCATCCATTTTTCAATTACTAACGGAAATGGTATAATCAAAAGAAGTGACTAAGGAGGTGCTACGGTGCGATTAGCAGAAGTTATTGTCAATAGGCCGGCTAAACAGTTGAACAAGCCGTTTACTTATGAAGTGCCGGATGCACTTGGCGTGGTACCGGTTGGGACGCGCGTTGCCATACCATTGGGGCGCGGTAAAGAAGAGGGGATTATTGTTGGTTATGCGCCTGAAACAGTGGCTCTTAATTTTACGGTTAAGCCTATTCTGTCCGTACTCGATAAAACACCTTGGTTTACACCGGAGATGCTGGCTACCGCAAAAAGGCTCAGCCATTATTATCTTTGCTCCTATCCTGATGCACTTCGCTTATTTACTATTGATAAAAAAGAATTAAAAAGCTATGAGCGCCCTAAGGTAGCCTGGTTATATCCCGAATCATTTCTTACCGTGGAATCCATACCGGCTCGAAAAAAGAGACAACGTGAAGCAGTGGCGTATTTATTGTCCGTTGGCGGTGCCTCCTATGATATGCTTAAAGAGCAAGGATTCTCATTACCTATCATTAAACAGGTTTCAGAGCTTAGTGGGGTGCGACGTGAAGAAAAATATCGACACACGTACACGAATTACGATGCTCGAGAAATACCGGATATACCGTTAACAAATGCACAAGAAAAGGTGTACGCACCGGTTCATGATGCGATTATTCATCGGAGATTTAGTCCGTTTTTACTTCACGGGGTAACAGGTAGCGGTAAGACACAAGTATATATAAAGGCAGCAGCAGCCTGTGTGGCGGAAAATCGTATAGCCGTTATTTTAGTGCCGGAAATCATGCTGACGGATCAAATCGTTACTCGTTTTGTAGAAGCTTTCGGTGATGAAGTAGTTGTTTTTCATAGTAAGCTGACAATCAGCGAGCGCTATAATAATTGGGAGCGATTACGTCGTAAGGATAGTCATATCATTATCGGCGCACGTTCAGCGGTATTTGCACCGACTGATGATATCGGCCTTATCGTAGTTGATGAAGAACACGATGGATCATATAAGCAAGAAGACATGGTTAGATATCATGCGCGGCAGGTTGCTTTATGGCGCGCAGAAAGCAACAGCTGTCCTGTTATTTTAGGATCGGCCACGCCGTCGGTAGATTCATATTATAAGGCTAAGAAGGGAATCTACACGTTGTTGGAGTTGCCGGAACGTATTCATCATCAGCCGTTACCAACGGTGTTGTTAGTGGATATGAAAGAAGAATTACTTCATGGAAACTACTCTGTGTTTTCCGATGCTATGACGGATCTCATTCAACGCACATTAGAAAAAAAGGAACAAATGATTATGCTCCTTAATCGGCGGGGGTACAGCACCTTTGTTATGTGTCGCGAGTGCGGTGAACCGGTGAACTGTCCGCATTGCGATGTATCGTTGGTATATCATAGGGCAAATGAAGCCTTACGATGTCATTATTGTGAATACCATGCACCGGTACCTGAGGTGTGTCCTAAATGCGGTAGCAGGAAAATCAAATTTTTTGGATCCGGCACGCAGCGAGTGGAGGAGGAATTGGCAAAGCGATTTCCTCAGGCGCGCATTGCAAGGCTGGATCAGGATGTAGCAGCGAAAAAAGGACGTGGCGAAGATGTGTTGCACGGTTTTGCTGCCGGTGAGTATGATATTTTATTAGGCACTCAAATGGTGGCTAAGGGCCACGACTTTGAAGGTGTTACGGCTGTTGGCATTTTGACAGCGGATTCTGTATTGAATATACCGCTTTATACGGCAGCTGAACGAACTTTTGATTTATTGACGCAAGCAGCGGGACGGGCCGGCCGCGGAAAATCGGAAGGACATGTGGTAATTCAAACTTACAATCCACTGCATTATGCTATAATAAAGAGTAAGACCCATGACTATAAAGGGTTTTATAAGGAAGAAATCGAAGCGCGCAAAGCGTTGGGGTATCCACCGTGTGGCGAGATGATTCATTTCCGTATGCAGCATGAAAAAAAAGATAAAGCAATGCAGATAGCAACGGCTATTGTAGAAGAGCTCAGTAAAGCGTTTGACGATGATGTTGAAGTACTGGGACCATACGAAGAAGGTGTTAATAGAGTACGCAATCTGTATCGCATATCGGTTATGATACGCGGAGATACCTTATCAGATGTAAAAAAATATATTTATCATTCTTGGATATTTACGCAAGATGGGTTAGCTATTGATGTGGACCCGATGTAACGGAGGTTATATGGCAGTATTAGAAGTAATTAAAGCAGGACATCCGGTGTTAAAGCAGGTGGCAACACCAGTGGAATTTGTGAATAAGAAGATTCGTCAGCTGTTGGACGATATGGCGGAAACTATGTATGCATCTGACGGTGTAGGGTTGGCAGCACCGCAGGTAGGTGTGTCACAGAGAATGTTGGTATTGGATGACGGTAACGGTTTACAAGAGTTCATTAATCCTGAAATTGTAAAAGCTGACGGTGAACAAATTGGATTAGAAGGATGCCTTAGCGTGCCAGGTTATTTTGGTGATGTAAAACGGTATAATTTTGTGGAAGTACATTATATTGACCGTCACAATAAGAAGAAAAAAATTAAAGCTGAAGGATTTTTAGCCCGCATTTTACAACATGAAATTGATCACTTAAATGGTATTTTGTTCGTGGAACGTCTGGAAAAAGTATATGTGGCAAAAGATCAAGCAAGTCAGATAGAGGAAGCGGCCAACGAGGCAGCTGAGGAAACAAAAACATCGATGACGACTTCTGTATAGGTCATAAGGAGAAGATAGATATGCAACACTTGAGAGTTGTATTTATGGGGACGCCGGATTTTGCAGTGCCTACGTTACAGGCATTGATTGAAGGGCCTCATGAGGTAGTAGGTGTATTTTGCCAGCCGGATAAGGCTAAAGGGCGAGGTAAAAAGGTTCAAATGCCACCGGTTAAAGAAATAGCTCTGGAAGCAAATATTCCTGTTTTTCAGCCAGATACGCTAAAAACAGAGGATATAAAAGAATGCCTTCATGAATTGCGCCCGGATATTGTGGTAGTGGTAGCCTATGGTAAGATTTTGCCACCATGGTTAATTCATCAGCCTCAGTGGGGATGCATTAATGTACATGCCTCATTACTTCCGGCATATCGTGGAGCAGCGCCGATTCACTGGGCTATCTTAAACGGCGATACAACGACGGGCATTACTATTATGCAGATGGATGAAGGGCTGGACACCGGAGATATCTTGGTACAAACTGAGGTTGAAATCGAACCGGAGGAAACTACGGGTGAGTTGTTTGATCGATTGGCTCTTTTGGGAGGCTCGATGATCAATGAAGCAATAGACGGTTTAGTGGCCGGTACGGTAACGGCAACACCGCAAGACAATAGTTGTGCTACGCATACTCGCAAGGTGACGAAGGATATGGGGTATTTGCAATGGCAGGAAGATGCTGTTGTATTGGCACGAAAAATTAGAGGCCTTTCTCCGTCGCCGGGTTGTGTAACTTTTTTGAATGGTAAGCGACTTAAAATATGGAAAGCTTATGCGCTTACTGAAGCAGGGGTGGCGCATGAATTCCCCGGGGCACAGGTAGGAGCGATAGGCACTGTTATTGGAATAAATGATAACGGATTTGCCGTACAGACAGGAAACGGCGTGTTAGCTATTACCGAGGTTCAACCGGAAAATAAAAAACGTATGAAGGCCGGTGATTTTTGCCGGGGCCATCAGCTGAAGGCGGGGATGGTATTTGATGAGCAATACACACAATCTATGTGATAAGCAAAGTACGCACAGTAAATATGGTCAATATCCGCTATATTTTCAATTAACCTTTACCGTGTTTGTCATTCTATCTTTTGCCTGGTCTACACTCATGTTTTTACTGTGGCCGGGCATGCAGGCCTTCGGTATTGGAGCGGCTATGACCGGCGAGGTTTTGCTGGCATTGTTTCCTATCGTATGCTGGGTTATGTGGGGAATCATGCTTGCGACAGCTAAAAAGGGAATACGAATTTCGCCGATAGTATTACGCATCAGTAATCGGTGGTTGTACGCTTTTTTCCCGGCGGTATTGGGGCTGGGAAAACTATGTGGTGTTGATAAGGACCGCATAAGTCAGTCTCTGATTGCTCTTATTAATCATTTGGTAGAGCTTAATTTGTATAAAGTGCCGGCAGAGAGAGTGTTGTTATTGACACCTCACTGTTTACAGCAAAGTGATTGTGTTCATAAGGTAACCACGGATGTTCATAATTGCAAGCGCTGTGGACGTTGTCAGGTTGGTGAACTGTTAGATATAGCTGATACGTACGGTTGCCACTTCGTAGTTGTGACCGGAGGGACGCTTGCACGGATGATGATAAAAAAAATACGTCCCAAAGCTATTGTAGCTATTGCCTGTGAACGTGATTTGGTAAGCGGTATGAATGATGTGTTCCCTATTCCTGTAGTAGGTGTTCTTAACGAACGACCATGTGGTCCTTGCTGTAATACGCGAGTAGATACAAAGAGGATTCAAGCAGTTGTGGAGAGATTAATTAATGGATACTAAAAAACAAGATTCGGTATTGAGGACAGGCAACCGGGTAAATGTGCGCTTGGCAGCTGTACGAGCATTGTTGGAGATTAACCGCGATGGCGGATACGCTAATATTGTTTTACAACAATATATTAGTCAGTATCATTTTACGGATGTAGATCGTCGTTTTTTTACTGAGCTCGTGTATGGTGTTATCAGACGAAGAAATTATTTGGATGCCATGATAATTAAACTGACGGGACGACCTATTAAAAAATTATCCGCCATGGTCGTAGAAATTTTACGTCTTGGGTTATATCAATTATGGTATTTAGATCGTGTTCCTCATTCGGCAGCAGTGAATGAAAGTGTAAAACTAGCACGGAAGCTTACGCGCGGATTGCATGGATTCGTTAATGGTGTCTTGCGTAATAGTGAACGCCGTCGCGAAGAATTAAGTATTGAAACAATGGCAGACAGTGAAGCGCAGCGTTGGTCATATGTGTATAATCAACCGGAATGGCTAATACAGCGTTGGCTTAGCGAATACGGCGAAGATACAACGTTGGGACTGTTGTCTTGGTGTAATGACAATCCGGCACTTATAGCTCGCGTCAACACCTTGGTAGCTACGCCTAAAGTGATTGTTTCTGAAATGGAGAAAGCCGGATGGCGGGTAGAACAGAGTACTAAAATACCTGAGGCGTTGCGAATTCTTAGCCATCGAGGTAGTTTAGAAGCTGCAAAATGGGTGAAAGAGGGATCAATCACTTTTATGGACGAAGCTTCTATGGCAGTAGCTTATGTTGTACAGCCAAAACCGGGAGACAAGGTGTTGGACTGTTGCGCAGCACCGGGCGGAAAGACAATGCACATGGCTGCTTTAATGCAAAATAAAGGAACTATTGTAGCCAATGATATTCACAGTCATAAAATCGAATTGATGAAACAAAATGCTCAGCGCTTGCATGTGTCCATTGTTTCCTTGTATGAACAGGATGCTACAACATTACCGGAATCGTATGATAATGCATTTGATAAGGTACTGGTTGATGCGCCTTGTTCGGGCCTTGGTATATTACAGAAGAAACCCGATATGCGGTGGCGTAAGGAAGAAAAAGCTATTGATGCACTGCCGGAATTACAGGGACGTATTTTAGAACGCGCTGCAAAAGCTGTAAAGACCGGTGGTCATTTGATTTATTCTACTTGTACAATCAATAAGGCTGAAAATGAGGGAGTAGTCACTGCTTTTTTAAAGGAGCATCCTGAATTTATCATTGAAGATGCAGCAACATTGCTGCCTTTCGAGACTAAAGGGCCTATGGTTACTTTAATGCCACATAAAGATGAGATGGATGGCTTTTTTATAGCGCGCATGCGCAAGGAGGTTCTATGACAGAGCTGTTGGGTAAATCATTGGAGGAGCTACAGCAACTTATAACGGCTGCAGGCTTTCAGCGGTTCCGAGCAAAACAGCTGATGGATTATATTTATAAACGCTATATATTCTCTTTTGATGACATGGCACAGCTGCCAACAGATTTACGGACATGGCTGAAGGAATACTGCGTTATTAGTTTACCGACGATTGTGACGGAGAAAACGGCACCTGACGGTAATACTAAGAAGTTATTGCTAAAGCTTAGTGACGGCAGCCAAGTAGAAACCGTATTGATGAAGCAGCATTACGGCAATTCGGTGTGCGTGTCTTCACAAGTAGGCTGTGCTATGGGATGCATTTTTTGTGCTTCTACCACAGGTGGATTGTTCCGCAACCTGGAGGTTCATGAAATCGTAGCACAGGTATTGCTGTTTGCGTACGTACTTAAAGAACGTATACATTCCATCGTTGTTATGGGGGCCGGAGAGCCTTTACAGAATTATGAAAATACAATCGGTGCTTTACGTTTTCTGCATGAAAAAGAAAGCTTTGACATTGGCTACCGGCGAATGACCTTATCTACTTGCGGCATTGTCGAAAATATTTATCTTTTGGCAGATGAAGGTATTCCGATTACGTTGGCATTATCCTTGCATGCTCCCAATGATACAATACGTCGTGAGATTATGCCTATCGGTGCATATTACGACATTAAAGATGTATTGGATGCAGTTAAGACTTATTATGAGAAAACGGAACGACGGATTACGTTTGAATATATTTTGATAGACGGCGTGAATGCGTCTAGAGAACAGGCTCATGAGTTAGGAGCCTTGGTAAAGACCTTTCCAAACTGTAATGTTAATCTAATCCCGGTCAACGGGAACGAACATATACAGTTATTTAAACCATCGTCGCGAGCCATTGATGCTTTCAAGTCGATAGTGGCCTCCTATGGAGTAGCTGTTACAGTACGCAAGGAAATGGGAGATGCGATTCAAGCTGCTTGCGGACAGCTAAAGGTTCAGCATATGCGTCAGCAGGCAGAAAAAGCGCAAAGCGAGAAATGAGGTAAGCCTATGAAGTGTATTGGTATGAGTAAAATCGGTTTAGTGCGAAAACGAAATGAAGATAGATTTTGTATCGAGGGACCGTTTTGTATAGTCACTGATGGAATGGGAGGCTATAAAGGCGGGGAAATTGCCAGCACGCTAGCTATTGACAGTATCGCAGAAGCATTACGCAAATTGGATACACCTTCTGAGGAGGCTTTGCAACATGCTGTTAGTGAAGCTAATCGAATGGTGTATGAACGGGTGTTTACGGAACCTGAGCTCAAAGGAATGGGAACGACAGCAGTTGTTGCCTATGAACAGTGTCATACATTATACTGGGCTAATGTGGGCGACAGTCGTCTTTATTTATTTGATGATGATGGTTTGGTACAGATTTCCACGGATCACTCTATGGTACAAAGTTTATATGAGGCAGGTACTTTATCAAGTGATGAAATGTTAACGCATCCGCAACGTAATATATTGACACGGGCTGTCGGTGTAGGTGCTAATGTAGAAGTGGATTGTGGTCACTTGTCGGTTGAATCGGGGAATCGAATTCTTCTTTGCTCGGACGGACTGACGGGGTATATCCCTCAAGACACGATAGAGGCTATGTTCAATGAGCAGTCTGATGACGAACGTTTACTGGAAGATTTAATGGCACTTGTATATGATGCAGGGGCGAAAGATAATGTAACGATTGTAGTAGGCACGATTGAGTAGGAGGCGATGGAATAATGAAAGAAGCAGATAATAGAATGCGCGGCATTATTTTAGATAATCGCTATAAAATCCTCGAAAAAATCGGAATTGGTGGTATGGCCGATGTCTACAAAGGTGAAGATGGGTTACTGGGTCGTCCGGTGGCGATTAAAATTTTACACCAAAATTTTGCAGGTGACGAAGAATTTGTAGCCAGGTTTAAACGTGAGGCGCAGGCAGCCGGGAAGCTGAGTCATCCCAACATTGTCAGCATGTATGATGTAGGCTATGATCAAGGCTATCATTACATCGTTATGGAATATGTAGAGGGGGAAACACTCAAGGAATATATAGTGCGGCATAAGCGTTTATCTATTGATAACGCCGTGAAATTCACGATTGCCATTGCCGAAGGGTTGGAACATGCACATGCTATGGGTATTGTTCATTGCGACATTAAACCTCATAATGTTTTAATTACTAAAACGGGACGCGTGAAGGTAACTGATTTCGGCATTGCCAGAGCAATGAATGCCAGTAATACTGTAATGTATACGAATTCTGTTATGGGATCGGCACATTACTTATCCCCGGAACAGGCCAGCGGGAAACCTGTCAACGGAAGTACCGATATTTATTCCTTAGGTGTAGTACTGTACGAAATGCTAACAGGTCGTGTACCTTATGAAGGAGATACGCCTATTAGTGTTGCCTTGAAGCATGTGCGCGAACGCTTAGTGTCACCTATGCGTTATAATCCAAGCATTCCTCCCTTGTTGGAAGGGGCAGTAATGAAAGCATTGGCTAAAAATCCGGAGGATCGGTTTGCATCTATCACTGATATGATTAGTGATTTACGATTGTCTCAGGGATTTGTCAATTCAAAAAGCGGTCGCATGATTCCCCATGATTTTGCAACGCAAGTATTACCGACGGTACAGGATACTACGGCTTATGAAGAACCGTTGTATGATGACGAGGGTGAAGGAAAAAACAGTAAGAAACGCTCAATGATTGCACTGCTGTCACGATTGCCGCAAAAATATATTCTGCTGGGATCTGTAGTAATCTTTTTGTTGGCATTTTTATGGGCCTTTTTAAGTTTTGGCAATTTCTGGAGCAATGCTACCGTAACGGTACCGAATGTAGTCGGAAAACAGGTAACGGTGGCAAAACATATTTTGGAAGATAACCATTTACGTGTATCGGTAAGTGAAGTAACGAATTCGGACGTACCGGCAGGACAGGTTATCTCACAGAGTCCGGAAGCCGGCGAAGAGGTCAAGGAACAGCGGACGATTCATCTCGTAGTAAGTAAAGGCGCGGGAGATCTTACGATGCCGGATATTACCGGTATGAGTCTTGATCAAGCACGGACAAAATTAAAAGATATGGGACTCATACTGGGCAAGGTTACAACAGCATCTGATGATAGCAAAGAAGATGGTGTTATCCTAATGCAAAGTCCGCCGGCTAATTCTAAAGTTAACAAGGGAACCACTATTGATGTTACAGTCAACAAAATACAGGCTAAAACGGTAACGGTTCCCAGAGTAGTGGGAATGACATTGAAAGATGCCAAAGATGCGTTGGCGTCCATGGGGTTATCAGTAGGGCAAATTAGTGGATCCGGTGATGATACTGCAGTAATTACCAGTCAATCCCCGTCGCCGGGCAGTAAAGTGGATGACGGTAGTTCTGTAGCATTGGCTGCTGAGGCGTCTAAGCCGGCAGAGCCAACGCCGCAGACGGCTAAAGGTAGCGTAAATGTGACCGTACCGTCGGGAAAACAAAATCAAAAGGTACGTATTGTAGTTGTCGATGATAATGGATCAAAGACAATTTATGATGGAGTAAACCATCCGGGCGACCGTGTAGATAAGGACGTATCCGGCGTTGGTAAGGTACGTGTTCAGGTATACTTAGATGGTGCATTAATTCAAGATCAAGCATTGTAGGAGGTTTATGAAAACCGGAATAGTAGTAAAAAATATGAATGGCTACTTCTATGTGCAAGGTGAGGACGGTACTATCACAGAATGTAAGGTGCGAGGACGCCTCAAAAAGGGGCGTTATTCACTCTTGGTGGGCGATCGTGTCATCTATGGCAATGAGGGTACCATTGAAAATATTCTGCCGCGGCGCAATGAGTTAAAGAGACCGCACATTGCCAATATCGATCAAGTCGTATTAGTAGTGGCGGCTCATGCGCCGGATATTAATAGTTTGCTGCTGGATAAATTGCTCGTTATGATTGAACATGCAGATATTCCTTTGGTAGTATGTATCAACAAAAGCGATTTGGCAGATGAAACAACGGCGGAGATTGTGGAGCGTTACCAAAAAGTAGGATATACGGTAGTTATGACATCGACGTATACCGGCGAAGGCATCGATACATTGCGCACTATACTTGATGGTCATGTCAGTGCCTTCGCAGGACCATCCGGCGTCGGCAAGAGTAGCTTGCTCAATGCGGTGGAACCTAATTTTGCTTTTCAGACCGGTGAAGTCAGTGATAAAATAAAGCGGGGACGTCATACGACGCGTCACGCGTCATTATATGCGTTGAACGATCACTCGTTTATTATGGATACGCCGGGCTTCAGTGCCATTGACTTCAGCGATATCAGTCCGGAGCGATTGACTTCGCTGTATCCCGAGTTTATGACCTATGAGGATGGATGCAAATTCAGTCCGTGCTACCATGAGCATGAGCCGGTGTGTACAGTAAAAGAAGCGGTAGAAAGCGGAATAATCCATAAAGAAAGATATGCTTCGTACTTAGCGATTCGAGAAGAAATTGTAAGTCAAAGGAAAAGGTGATAGTATGGTAAAAATTGCTCCGTCAATGTTGTCGGCTGATTTTTCGAAGTTGGCTGTCGAAATAAAAGAGATAGAAGAAGCGGGCGCTGATTTGCTTCATATTGATGTAATGGATGGCCATTTTGTACCGAATTTGACATTTGGCGCTCCGGTGGTACAGGCACTTCGCGCACATACGGCATTACCTTTTGATGTTCATCTGATGGTAACGAACCCGGAAGATTATGTAGAAAGTTTTGCTACTATCGGCGTAGAATATTTTACATTTCATGCCGAAGCAACAGCACATATGCATCGATTGATACAGACGATTAAGGAACATGGTATGAAAGCGGGAGTATCTCTGAATCCGTCTACACCGGTAGCCGTACTGGAAGATATAGCATCTGATTTGGATATGATACTCGTTATGAGTGTAAATCCCGGCTTTGGGGGACAATCCTTTATTCCTCATGCAGTGCGTAAAATTCAAAAGGCGAAAAATTTATTGGAATTTGTAGGCAATAAAGACGCGGTAGTAGAAGTTGACGGTGGTGTTAACAGTAAAACGGTGGAAGCCGTGCGTAATGCAGGGGCTGATATTTTGGTAGCCGGGTCGGCCGTGTTCGGAGCTGATGATCGTAAAGCAATGATTGAGTTGCTTCGCGGGGGCAAATGAGTAAATGCATTAAGAAATAAAATTGTATAAGATGTAAATGATATATAAAACAGGCTGTGATGCAAGGATGCATCACAGCCTGTTTGCGTATAATATAAATGTTATAATACAGATAACGTTAACGGCGATTAAATAAAAAAATAATTTGACCTACAAGTAAACTAAGATACGATAATAGTTCACACCATTCTTCAACAATTTGGGGAGGGACTCCCATAGTAAGCCAGAGAGAACCCAATGATAATAAATGCCCTTCGGCCGTAGTGGCGAACAGCTGCATAACAACAGCCAGTATAACTTCCGGCAAGGGGAAGCGTCGTACTTTCCAATAGGCCAGTAAATAGTAGCGGCAACGTATTATGGCCAAGAAGGAAAAAAAGGCCAGGATGCCGCAGACAATATGAATTGCGGTATAGTAAGGTAATTGCTCATGAGCTGAAAATTTATATCCTTCAATAGGATCAAAACCAAGAGGGGACAAGAAAACAGCGCCCCAACTTAGCTCTCTAAGGCACATAAACCACCAGATAAATGTAATTGCCAGAAGAAGGGCCTTGGGCACAGCATTGGCTAAAGAGAGAGAAATATCCGGTTTGGGACGAAAGACAATATAGAAGGACACACAGCCGCCGATAAATAAGATAAACGCTTGAAACAGCTCGAAAGGACCACTTTCCCAACCAAAGTATAATGGTAAATGAGGTCCTATAAAAGGTAACGCTATAAATGCGAGCCAAGTTAATGGATGCCATACCGGTCGCAGCAAATCAATTCGCATAACAAACTCCTGTAATACCTGTGAATAACAACTCATGATATAGTATTTATAATTCTTACGTAGTATAGCATAAAAGGAGAAACTATGTAAGTGTATAAAAAGATAGTATTCATGCCGAAAAATAAAAGTTGAGATACACGGCTTGCGCAGAGATAGGAAGCTGGACATACCTACCAAAAAAGTTGACATTTACTAGCTTTTTAGCTAAACTAAAGAATGGTACTGGAGTTTTCTGTTAAGTTTTCAGACAGGGTAAGTTGTTGTATCTGAGTAATTAGTTTGATTAGATTGGAGGAGAGGATGAAGGACAGTATATTAGCAGCTGTTACTGAGGAAATTCGGCTTCATGGATCATCATTCCGAATGGAGGATTTAGCGCGGCGTTTAAATATTAGTAAACGAACACTATATGAAAACTTTCGCTCTAAAAATGAAATTTTGGAAAGAATTTTATCGGAAAAAGCCCGCGATTTTTATGAGCAGCATCAGGCTATTTTAGTGGATGAGCAGTTAACGTGCGCCCAAAAGCTGAAACAGTATTTTTCTGTTAAATCGGACTTGTACAATACCCTGAACGGAGATCATTTCCGTGAAATGTTCAATTCCATCCCATATCTTGTTGATCAAGCTATGGCCACCTTTGACAAGGACTGGGATCAGCTACAGGCCTATTTGGAAACACAGAAACAGATAGGAGTTATTAAGGATATCGATATTGATGTTCTAATCATGATGTTGCGGGGAATCGCACGATCAATTGTGTACGACAACAAACGTAATCCGGAAGAGTGCCTGCATGTTTTACCGGAAGCAATTGATATTTTATTACGTGGTATTTTAAACGAGGGAGCAGATAACGCATGAAAAAATTTCGTTATTTCGGAGTAGTGGCCGCGTTTTTGGCGGTTATGCTCGCGTTGGCAGGCTGTGGCAAGGGTCAACAGCAGCAAGGTGAGGTGGACGTCAATACCTTTAAAATAGCAGCGTCCGATACGCAAATACCGGAGTCCTTTAATGGTACGGTAATCGCACAGAATTCCGTGGCGGTACATGCTCGTGTATCCGGTCATGTGGTAGAAAAGTATGTTAAAGGTGGTCAATATGTAACTAAGGGACAGCCTTTGTATCGTTTGGACTCGCGTCAATATGAAGCAGATTTGGCCAGTGCACAGGCAACAGCCGCTCGCTCGAATGCAGCCTACCAAAATGCACAGCGTGATTTACAGCGTTACGAACAATTGGCCAGTCAAGATGCGATTGCTCGCCAGACGGTAGACACACAGGCCAGCGTGGCAGAGCAAAACAAGGCGGCTTATGAAGCAAATCAAGCAGCGATTCGCATTGCCCAGGACAATGTGGAGGACACAGTAGTATATGCACCGTATGACGGTACGCTTAAAATGGATGATGTGGACTTAGGTACTTATGTTACGGCAGGTCAGACTACATTGGTTACCATCGATTCTACCAATCCGATTTTTGTTCAGTTTAGCATGAGCGAATCCGAATACCTTGATTTCATGAAGAACAAGGACATGAAAGCATTAGACGCTACCAAGGATTTACAGCTTCGTCTAGCAGACGGTACTATGTATCCGTTTACGGGCACGCTGGTGCAGGCGGCCAAAACATTGGATAATGGCACCGGTAAGCTCGTACTTAAAGCTTCCTTCCCGAATAATGACAATTTGTTGTTGCCGAATATGTATGCTACGGTTATTTCTCCGGGAGATATTATCAAAGATGCAATCCTGGTTCCGACGAAGGCTTTGGTTCAGGTATTGGATAAGAGCTTTGTTATGGTGGTAGGCGAAAACGGTATGGTTGAACAGGTACCGGTAGAAACCGGCGGCACACAGGGTGTATACACCATCGTTAAGAGTGGCTTAAAACCGGGTATGGATGTTATCGTTGACGGCCTTACCAAGGTGCGTACCGGCATGAAGGTTAATGCGCATGCCATTACTAAAGAACAAATTGAAGTGAATAAATAGGGGGGATATCGTGTCGAAATTTTTTATTAGCCGACCGATATTTGCCATTGTTATATCGTTGATTATTACCTTGGTGGGGTTGTTGGCTATGTTCACCCTGCCGGTTGCTCGGTATCCGCAGATTACACCACCGCAGGTTCGTGTATCGGCGGCATATACGGGGGCTTCGGCGCAAGTAGTCAGTGATACAGTGGCATCGGTTATTGAAAGTCAGATTATTGGTGTTCAAAACATGGACTACATGGTATCCACCAGTACGAGTAATGGTACCTATTCATTGACTGTTCAGTTTGACCAAGGCACCGATGCGGATATGGATACGGTTAATACACAAAACCGTGTGCAGCGTGCGTTGGCACAGTTGCCGACTGAAGTACAGACATTGGGTGTAACCACGACAAAATCTACCGGCGATATGGCCTTAGTATTTTCGTTGAAATCACCGAACGGTACCTATGATCAGACATTCTTAAAGAACTATGCATCCAACTATATGATGGATGAAATTAAGTCAGTAAACGGTGTCGGTAGTGTACAGGAATTCGGTTCCGACTTTGCAATGCGTATTTGGTTGGATCCGGCAAAAATGTCCCAGTTGGGCGTGACGGTAACGGATGTAACCTCGGCTATTCAGGCGCAAAATAAACAGGCGGCAGCAGGTACTATCGGTGCCAATCCGACGCCTATAGAACAGCAACGTACGATGCCTATTACCGTACAGGGTCGTTTAATCAGTCCTACGGAATTTGGAAATATTATCGTTAAGAAGGACGTAAACGGCAATCTTCTTCATTTGAAGGATATTGCGAAAATTAATTTGGGCTCCAAGGATTACAGTATTACTGCTAAAAGTGATGGTAAACCGGTTGCAGTGTTTGCCGTATCGCTTACCAATGATGCGAATGCAATTAAAACAATCGGAGCTATCAAAAAAATCTTGGAAGAACAGGCAAAGAGCCTACCGCCTGATATGGAATACAGCGTTATCATTGATAATACCATGTTTGTATCGGCGTCAATTGAAGAAGTTATTCATACCTTCATAGAAGCGTTGATTTTGGTTGCCTTGATTGTATATATTTTCCTTCAGTCTTGGCGGTCTACGATTATCCCGATGATTGCGGTGCCGGTATCCTTGCTGGGTACCTTTGCCGCATTTGAAGTCTTGGACTTTACCATTAATACATTGACCTTGTTTGCCATGGTACTGGCAATCGGTCTTGTCGTCGATGATGCTATCGTTGTTATTGAAGCCGTTGAATATGAAATGAAGGTTAACGGACTTCATCCGAAAGAAGCGGCTTTGGCTGCTATGAAAAATGTACAGGGCCCTGTTATTGGTATTGCTTTCGTATTGGTATCCGTATTCGTACCGGTATCCTTTATGGGTGGTATGACAGGGATTCTGTATAAGCAGTTTGCCTTGACCATTGCCGTGTCGGTAGTTATCTCAGCTTTTATTGCGTTAACATTGACACCGGCGTTGTGTGCGACTATGTTAAAGCCACATGTGCCGGGGTCACAATCTAACTGGCTATCTCGATCACTGGATCGCTTTAATGAATTGCTGGAACGTTTCAGCGATTGGTATGGATTCCAGTTGGCTAAGTTGGCGCGTAAATTATGGCTTACGGTGGTTGCATTGATTGCTTTCGTGGCAATTGCGGCAGGTGTATTCCGCGTATTGCCGACTTCCTTCGTGCCGGCTGAAGATAACGGTTACTTCATGATGGCTATTAATCTGCCGCCGGGGGCTTCGTCCAGCCGTACTATGCAGGTAATCCAGGATGTAAGTAACTTCTTACAGAATGATTCGGATATAACGGAAGTTGCCGGTGTATCAGGCTTTGATATCTTGTCCAACGCACAGCAATCCAGCTCCGGCGTTATGTTTGCTACCTTGGCGGATTGGAGTCAACGTAAAGGCCCGACGCAAGGTGTAGAAGCAAAAATTGGTAAAGTGTTTGGCTTTGCGGCACATGAACCGCAGGCAACGATTTTGGCTTTGAATCCACCACCGATTCCTGGGTTAGGTAGCTCCGGTGGTTTCACGATGTATCTTGTAAATAAAGTAGGGGATTCGCCGGCGAAGATGATGACGGTAGCAAATTCCTTCTTGGCAGAAGCGCGCAAGAGTCCGGTGTTTGCTTCGGTATATACCACCTATAACGATTCTACGCCGACATATAACTTTGATGTTAACCGCGATAAGGCTGCTCGTGACGGTGTATCGGTGGCCGATATTTACACGGCGTTACAGGGGTTCTATGGTGGTATTCAGGTAAATGATTTCAATGAGTTTGGTAAAAACTATAAGGTAATGATTCAGGCGGATGAAAAATATCGCGTTTCGCCGGAAATGAATCACTTTATCTATGTACGTAATAGTGCAGGCAATATGGTATCGGTTGATACGTATATTATGCCTAAGCCGACAACATCGGCTGCAACGATTACTCGTTTTAACAACTATCCGGCTGTTAAAATCGGGGGATCGCAGAATCAAGGCTACAGCTCCGGTGATGCTATCAATGCGTTGAAGGCAGCGGCGGCTGTGACATTGCCACAAGGGTATACGTATGACTGGGCCGATCAGTCACGCGAAGAAGTTAAATCCGGATCTCAAACAATTCTTATTTTGGGAATGGGGATTATCTTCGTATTCTTAGTATTGGCTGCGTTGTATGAATCGTGGAAAGTACCGTTCGCTGTACTCTTCTCTATTCCTTCGGGGATTATGGGTGCTGCGTTGATACCCTATCTCTTAAACTTTACGGGACGATACAATTTGGCTAACGATATTTATTTGCAGATTGGTTTGTTGACCTTGGTCGGGTTGGCTGCTAAAAATGCTATTTTGATTATCGAATACGCTAAGATTCGTGTGGAAGAACGTGGTATGCGTATTGTTGATGCGGCCATCGAAGCTGCAAAGATTCGTCTTCGTCCGATTTTGATGACCTCCTTGGCATTTATTCTCGGATGTATACCGCTGGCAATTTCTTCCGGTGCCGGTGCGGGTGCTCGTGTATCTATGGGGATTACCGTAGTTGCCGGTATGACCGCGGCGACAGCATTTGGTATCTTTGTTATTCCAATGCTCTTCATTATGATTGAAAAGCTCGGATTCGGTAAGAAGAAATAAAAAATAATTTATAAAGCAGGTGGGATTTAATTAATAAAATCCCACCTGTTTTGTTATATAAGGTATGTTATAGGTAAGTTGTTTATGGTATAATATGAAAGATACAAAAACCAATCGGTTCAACAGTTTATAACGAGGTGATACACATGAGTGAAAAGGTTATTTTTGTAACCGGTCATAAAAGCCCTGATACAGATTCGTTCTGTTCCGCATTGGGCTATGCAAATTTAAAAAATCAGTTAGGAATTCCGGCAAGAGCTATTTGTGCGGGTCCGGCAAATAAAGAAACTACATTTGTTTTAAATCATTTTGGTGTGGAGCATCCGGAAATTGTAACGAGCTTTGCTGTTCGCATTAAAGATGTGATGGAAGCAGTACCGGCCGTTGATGCCGACGCAGATTTGAAAGCAGTATTGGCTTGGCGTCGCGAACACGATATGAATCGTATTCCGGTAGTAAAGGATGGTAAGTACATTGGTCTTATCATGCCGAAAAAATTAATCGACGCGTTGGAAAATGCCTGGGAAGGTAAAGGCGCAGCTAAGGCGGGCGACATTGCTTCGGCGACAAAATGCCAGATTATTTCTCCTGACTTAAAGCTTCGTGAATTTGATCGCGGTCATACCGGTGCATATCCTGTAGTTGATGGTGATACGTATCTGGGGATGGTACGTGCCGGCGTGGAAGCACCGAAGGATAAACAGAAGGTAGTCTTGATTGACCATAATGAAAAAGTTCAGATTATTGATGACATTGAAGATGCAGAAATTATTGAAAATATCGATCATCACCGTATCGGTGGTTTGACGACGGAAAATCCGATTTTCATCCACTATGAACCGGTAGGTTGCTCCTGTACAATCGTTGCTAACATGTACTGGCAGTACAATCAGGAAATTCCGCAGCAGATTGCGGGACTCTTGTTGTCGGCTATCATTTCTGATACCGTACTTTTCCGTTCTCCTACCTGTACTCCGAAGGATGTGGAAACGGCTAAGCGCTTGGCAGAAATTGCCGGTGTTGACTTAGAAGCCTATGGCCTTGAAATGTTAAAAGCCGGTGCGGATGTGTCTGATTTCTCCGATGAAAAAATCGTTCGCACGGATATGAAAGAATTTACTGCCAATGGTCAGGTTATTAGTATCGGTCAGTTGACTACCATGGATGCCGCCGATGTGTTGAAACGTAAGGCTGATTTATTAAAAGCATTGGAAGAATTGCGGAGCAGTAACGGATATGCCGCTTCGTACATCATGGTAACGGATATCTTGAAGGAAAGTACCAACTTACTGTATGCCGGTGATGTAGACGGTGTGGTTAAAGCTGCTTTCGGTCAAGAACCAAAAGAACAGGAAGTATTCCTTGAAAAAACATTATCCCGTAAAAAACAGATTGTACCTCCGATTTTGGGCGCAATGAAATAAGACAGGATGATAGACAGACAAAAACGTTGCGTATTGCAACGTTTTTGTTATTGTATGGCATTCTTAGGAGTTGGCAATGTCGATGTATATATTGCAGAGAGAGGTTTGGTGACAATTCCTAAGGGGCGTAACTAAGAAAGGATGGGTATGGAGACGTTACTGGATGGATTGAATAAAGAACAGCGCATAGCTGTGGAAACCACGGAAGGCCCGTTACTTATCGTAGCCGGTGCCGGTTCGGGAAAAACACGAGTGCTTACATACCGTATCGCACATTTATTGGATAAAGGAGTTAGCCCTTTTGAGATTTTGGCAATTACGTTTACCAATAAAGCAGCCAAAGAAATGAAAAGCCGTGTAGAAGATTTGGTAGGACCGGTAGCCGATCGAATTTGGTTAAGTACGTTTCATTCGTTTTGTGCCAAGCTATTACGGTTTGAGCTGGACAATTATTTAGGATACAGTAAAAATTTTACTATTTATGATACCGGTGATTCGCAGGTAGTGATAAAAGCAGCGTTAAAGGCGTTGAATTTAGATGACAAGTATTATCCGGTAGGTGCCATGCAGTCACACATTTCAGATGCGAAGAACCGTTTATTATTTGCATCCGAATTCAGACGTACCGTCAAGGATTTCTATGCGCAAAAAGTGGCGGATGTATACGAATACTATGAACGGGAGCTACGCAAGAACAATGCTCTTGATTTTGATGATTTGCTGCTGGTTGCGGTTAAGCTGCTACAAACTAATGCATCGGTACAGGATAAATACAGTCATCGCTTCCGTTATATCATGATTGATGAATATCAAGATACGAATCATGCACAATATGTGTTGGCGCGTTTGTTGGCTTCGCAGTGGAATAATATATGCGTTGTCGGTGATGCGGACCAGAGTATTTATGCTTGGCGCGGAGCGGATATTCAAAATATTTTAGACTTTGAAAAAGATTATCCGCAATGCACGACTATTAAATTAGAACAAAACTATCGGTCAACTAAGACGATTTTGGAGGCAGCCAATGCGGTTATTGATAATAATGAAGGTCGCCCGGAAAAAAATCTGTGGACCGAACAAGAAGATGGCGTAAAGATTAAACACTTTACGGCACAAAGCGAACGAGAAGAAGCGGCTTTTATCAGTGAGACTATGTACAAACAGCATGAGTTAAACAACGTACCTTACGGGGATATGGCCATTCTATATCGTACTAATGCGCAATCGCGCGTATTGGAAGAAGGATTGATTAAACGGGCAATCCCTTACACTATGGTAGGGGGGACCAAATTCTACGATCGCAAGGAAATCAAAGATGTCTTGGCGTATTTAAAGGTACTCTTTAATCCTTTCGATGATTTGAGTTTATTGCGTATTATCAACGTGCCAAAGCGGAGTATTGGTGCGACTACGGTCAGCAAGCTACAAAGCTATGCACAAGATACGGGAAGCTCCTTATTTATGACGCTGACGCAGTTACACAATATCCCTACGATAAAGGGAAAGACAAAGGAACGGTTGGAAGAGTTCGGCGTATTGATTTTCGGCTTGGTGGCTTCCATGAATGAGATGAACGTACTGGAATTGTTGGAAGCGATTTTGGATCAAACCGGTTACATGAAGGAATTGGAAGACAGTACAGATCCGCAAGATGAAGCGCGCATCGAAAATATCGGTGAATTACTGTCGGTGGCCAAGGAATTTATGGATGCCAATCCAACCGGGACTGTGCAAGACTTTTTAGAGCAGGTGGCACTGGTGAATGATGTGGATTCCTTTGAACAAGTAGACTCAAAAGTAACGTTGATGACTCTTCACTCGGCAAAAGGGCTGGAATTCCCTGTTGTTTTCTTGGCCGGTCTTGAAGAAGGATTATTTCCTCACAGTCGCACACTTATGAATCCCGAAGAGATTGAAGAAGAACGACGACTTTGTTATGTGGGAATTACACGGGCAGAACGCGAGTTATATGTATCCAATGCGACCACACGCACTGTATTCGGTAAGACGGCAGGCTATTTGCCATCGCGCTTTTTAAAGGAAATACCGCAGGAGCTCATTGAAGAGCTGCGGGCGAAGGCAAAGCGTCCGGAAATGACAGAACGTCGTATACCACCGCATATGTCTGTTATGTCACGACCGGTGACCAAACCGATTGTGCGTAATCCACAGGTAGAAAATTGGCAGGTCGGTGATGTAGCCATGCATACGAAGTGGGGTAAAGGCAAGGTGTTGGCATTACAAGGTGAAGGTGCCGGTTTGAAACTAAAAATAGAATTTCCTACACAAGGGATTCGCATTTTGATGGCGAAATTTGCGCCGATTAAACGATTGGAAGAATAAAACTTTTTAATCATTGCTTACTCTCGATACATGCTTTAGGAAATACACGTAAATAGTTTGGTACTATAGCATAGATTGGAGTGCGAGTAAACAGAGGAGTAAATCATGGCAACGAAAGAAAATGATATAGCTCTTACCATTCATACCTTACAAAAAGAGCTGGCACATCATGCCTATTTATATTATGTAAAGAACGCGCCGATATTACAGGACTATGAATATGATAAATTATATCGAGAGTTAGTAGATCTTGAAACAGCACATCCTGAATACATTACCCCCTATTCGCCGACGCAGCGCGTAGGAGCAAAGGTAGAAGGCGATTTTCCTAAGGTTCCTCACGGACGACCGATGCTCAGTTTGGGCAATGTGTTTAATGAAGCAGAAGTGAGAGCTTTTGATGAACGAGTTACGCGTGAGCTGGGACATCGTCCGGCATATGTGGTGGAATTAAAAATTGATGGCTTAGCGGTTAATTTGCATTATGAAAATGGTGTGCTTGTCCAGGCGGTCACACGAGGCGACGGACGAGTAGGTGAAGATGTTACGGCCAATGTACGTACGATTCAATCCATTCCTCTGTTTATCGAAGAGGCACCGCCGTATATTGAAATTCGCGGTGAAGCTTATATGCCGCATAAGGAGTTTAAACGAATTAATGAAGCACGCGATGAAGAAGGTCTACCTGTATTCGTAAATCCTCGGAATGCAGCGGCAGGGTCCTTGCGGCAACAAGATCCGGCTATTACGGCAGATCGCAATCTAGATTTTTTTGCGTATGCTATCGGTGCCGTGGAGGATAGCCCGATTCATAGCCAAGCGGAGTTGCTGGCTACCTTGGAGACCTACCGATTCCATGTAAATGAAAATTATAAACTGTGTCATTCGATTGATGATGTGATTGCACAAATTAAGTATTGGGATGAAGCACGTCATCAACTGCCCTATGACACGGACGGAATGGTTATAAAAGTGAATGACTTTGCCGATCAAGACATATTGGGAGCTACGGTAAAAGATCCGCGTTGGGCTACGGCATATAAGTATCCGCCGGAAGAAGTGGAAACGATTGTGGAGGATATTACCTTAAACGTAGGACGCACGGGAGTATTGACACCGACGGCAGAATTAAAACCGGTATTTGTATCCGGCACAAATGTGGCAAGAGCTACATTACACAATGAGGATTTTATTAAGGAAAAGGACATCCGTATTGGCGATCATGTGTTGGTACATAAAGCAGCAGAAATCATTCCGGAGGTCATCCGTGTTCTGAAAGACAAACGCACCGGTAAAGAGAAGGTTTTCATGATGCCTTCGCAGTGTCCCGTATGTGAATCGCCAACGGCACGCAAGGATGATGAGGTAGCGGTACGCTGTACCAATCCGCATTGTCCGGCGATTGAAAAAGAAAAAATTATTCACTTTGCTTCACGGGATGCGATGAATATTGATGGCTTGGGACCGAGTATCGTAGAAAGTCTAATTCGATATCGCTTGATAACAACCGTGGTTGATTTGTATCACCTTACGGAAGAACAGCTAGTGACGATGGAGAGAATGGGCACGAAGTCGGCACAAAATCTTTTGAAAGCTATTGAAGATTCCAAATCCCGAGGCTTGGGACGGGTGTTGTTCGCGCTGGGTATCCGACTTATCGGTGCCAAAGCGGGGCAAACCATTGCGGCGCACTTTCCGAGTATGGAAGCTCTTAAAGCGGCAACCTTTGAAGAGTTAACGGCGGTAGCTGAAATCGGACCGACAATGGCAGACAGTATTATCGGGTATTTAAACGATGAACATAATATGGCGTTGATTGAAGGTCTGGCAGCGGCCGGTGTGGTGATGACGGAAGAGAAAACCGAACCGGGCGGAGATGAATTGGCCGGAGAAATTATTGTACTCACCGGTAAGCTGGCGTCTATGGGGCGCAGTGAAGCAGGTAAAATTTTAAGTGATCACGGCGCTAAGATTACAGGCTCCGTAAGTAAGAAGACAACGATGGTCATAGCCGGTGAAGACAGTGGCAGTAAACTAGCCAAAGCCAACGAATTAGGTATCAGAGTTATCAACGAAGAAGAATTTCTCGCACTTATTGCGGGATGGCGTGATTAAACGCTTTCTTTTTGCTATAATGTAACAATGAAAGGAAGTGGACCTATGAAAATCAACCGCGAGGAAATAAAAAATATTGCGCTCCTATCGCGTCTTGAAGTGCCGGAAGAACGAATGGCACAAATGGAAAAGGCGCTTAACGATGTATTACAATATGTGGAAGAGTTGGAAGAACTCGATTTAACGGATGTCGAACCGATGGCACATGCCGTACAGGTGCAAAACGTATTCCGTAAGGACGAAGTAAAGCCGTCGCTTGATCGTAAGCTGGCCTTACAAAATGCTCCTGAAGAAGATAACGGGTATTTCAAAGTACCGCGTGTAATTCAAGAGTAGGAGGAAGAACTGTGACAATTCATGAACTTCATGCTAAATTGATGGCAAAAGAATTATCCGCTGTCGAATTGACGAAGGCGGTTATTGCTCATAAAGAAAAGGTAGAGCCTACCGTTCACGCCTATTTGTCGGATTCTCACGAAGAAGCATTGGCGACGGCAGAAGCCGTGGACAAGAAAATTGCAGCCGGTGAAGAAATTTCCATGTTGGCCGGTATTCCGGGGGCTGTTAAAGATAATATTTGCGTTCAGGGACAACGAGCTACTTGTGCATCTAAAATGCTGGAAAATTTTGTTCCTCCGTACAATGCAACGGTTATTGAAAAATTGCAATCCCAAGATTTTGTTAGCTTGGGAAAATTAAATATGGATGAATTTGCTATGGGCGGCTCTACCGAAAATTCGGCATTGGCAAAAACCAGCAATCCATGGAATGCAGACTATGTACCGGGTGGATCTTCCGGCGGTAGTGCAGCGGCGGTAGCCAGTGGCAGTGCTGTGTGGAGCTTAGGCTCCGATACAGGTGGATCCATTCGTCAACCGGGATCCTATTGCGGTGTAGTTGGTTTGAAACCGACATACGGCAATATTTCTCGCTATGGCTTGATTGCTTTCGCATCGTCGTTGGATCAGATTGGACCGTTGACGAGAGATGTAACTGATGCGGCTATTGTACTTAATGCTATTGCCGGTCATGACCATCGCGACTCTACATCAATTGCCGGTGAACGACCGGATTACACAAAATCCTTGGTACGCGATGTAAAAGGTCTTCGTATCGGTATGCCGAAAGAATTTTTCGGTGACGGTCTTAATGCAGATGTGCGTAAGGTAATTGAAGAAGCGGCCGATACATATCGTAAGATGGGGGCAGAGATTGTAGAAGTCAGCTTGCCTACTTCTAAATATGCATTGTCTGCGTATTATATTATTGCATTGGCAGAAGCCAGCTCGAACTTAGCCCGTTATGACGGCGTAAGTTTTGGTATGCGCGTGGATGCGGATAACTTGGTGGAAATGTCGACAAAAACGAGAACGGCCGGTTTCGGTGACGAAGTACAACGCCGTATCTTGCTCGGTACCTATGTACTTAGCTCCGGCTATTATGATGCCTATTATTTGAAGGCCTTGAAAGCACGTCGTCTTATCAAAAATGAATTTGACAGTGCCTTTGAACAGGTGGATGTTCTCTTAACGCCGACAGCACCGAATACAGCTTTCAAATTCGGAGAAAAGACAGATGATCCGTTGTCCATGTATTTAGAAGATATTTGTACTGTACCGGTTAACTTAGCCGGCATCCCGGGCATTAGTGTACCGGCAGGCTTCGGCTCCAACGGTATGCCTATCGGCATGCAGCTGTTGGCACCGACTATGGGTGAAGAAGTATTGCTCAGAGCTGCCTATAGCTTTGAACAGGAACGACCGGAATGCAATAAAATCGCACCTATCGGGGAGGTAACTCTATGAAATATGAAACAGTCGTAGGCCTCGAGGTCCATACGGAGTTAAAAACTAAATCTAAAATTTTCTGCGGTTGTACTACGGAATTCGGCGGCGATCAAAACACCCACGTATGTCCGGTGTGCTTGGGTTTACCCGGTGTGTTGCCCGTTCTTAATGAAAAAGTATTAGAATATGCCATTAAAGTAGGTTTGGCATTGAATTGCGATATTTTACAGTTCAGTAAATTTGACCGTAAAAATTATTACTATCCTGACTTGCCGAAAAATTTCCAAACTTCACAGTATGATCTGCCGATTTGTTTAAACGGTCATTTGGATATTGAAGTAGGCGGAGAAACGAAACGAATTCGTATCACCCGTATTCACATGGAAGAAGATGCCGGTAAGTTGGTACATAGTGGTAGTACTATCAGTACGTCCGACTCCTCTAATGTAGACTACAATCGTACCGGTGTGCCACTTTTGGAAATTGTATCCGAACCGGATATTCGCTCCGGTGAAGAAGCGCGTGCGTATGTAGAAAAATTACGCTCCATTTTAAAATACTTGGACGTATCCGATGTACGCATGGAAGAAGGCAGTCTCCGTTGTGATGCCAATATTTCTATCCGACTCATGGGGGAAGAAAAATTAGGCACCAAAACAGAAATTAAAAATATGAACTCCCTTACAGCGTTACAAAAAGGGATTGAATACGAAGCACTTCGTCAAGCAGAAGCTTTGGAAGATGGTGAAGCTATCGTTCAGGAAACGCGTACCTGGGATGATAGTAAGGGCATGACGTTGTCTATGCGTAAAAAAGAAAAAGAAAACGATTACCGTTACTTCCCGGAACCGGATTTGGTACCGATTGTTGTATCGCCGGAACAGGTAGAAGCGGCCCGTCAGAGCTTACCGGAATTGCCGGACGCTAAGCAGGCTCGCTTTATGAAAGAATATGGCTTAAATGATGAAGACAGCCGTATATTGACGGCTCTTCGTGAAACGGCCGACTACTTGGATGCGACCGTAAAAGCAGGGGCTGATGCCAAAACAGCAGCAAACTGGATGCTCGGTGATTTGTCCAAGATGGTTAACGAAAACAATCTAACCTTTGATAAAGCACCGGTAACACCGGATATGCTGGCAGGGATGATTGCGCTGATTAATAAAGGAACGATTTCCGGTAAAATTGCTAAGAAAGTAATTGTTGGCATGTGGGATACCGGTAAAAAGGCAGATGTTATCGTTGAGGAACAAGGCCTTGTACAAATTACCGATACCGGTGCTATCGAAGAAATCGTAAAACAGGTTATCGCAGATAATCCAAAACCTGTAGAAGATGTGAAGAGTGGTAACGGTAAAGCTATCGGCTTCTTGGTTGGTCAAGTTATGAAGGCCAGCAAAGGACGTGCTAATCCGGGAATGGTAAATCAGTTGCTTCAAAAGTATTTGAAGGATTAATACAACAATAGCCAAACTGATAGGAGTGATAACTATGGACGAAACAAATAGACAGGAACGCCCGCGTACTACTACGGTATTAACGGACGAGGAACGCCGTAGTTTTCAAGGCATGACTATCGATGAAGATGGACAAGAAACAAAGGGATCCGACATGAATTCCGAAGGAAATCCGTTTGCGGAAGGACGGTTTTCACAGGGCACAGGGATGCCCGGCATTAAGGTATATACATGGTCTTCGCTGGGGTGGAAGGGAAAACTTATCTTAGCGTTGGTCGTATGTATTGTATTAGCGATTGTTATTTTCTTTGGCAGTATTTTCCTTATCGGCTTTGGTATTATTGCCGGACTGGCAGCTATAGTGACGCTGTTGCGAATTGTGTATCGTATGCTATCATCGTAAGGATATATAGCGGCGATATAGTGTGATAGCATGGAAGATACTTCTTTTGGCTATAGCTTATGACAGTAGGGGCATTTGATTTATAGAAATAGAATATAAAAAAGGCTTCGGTCTCTGTATATGCGGAGAACGAAGCCTTTTTTGATTAAAGTATGAAATAGTTAAACACCAACAGGTATTTACCCATGGTAGTAAGCTAAATTATTTGCATGGATTATTTACTCCGGTCATTTACTCGGAGTACTTACCTAAACTATTTAACGGTAGGAGCGGAGGTATCTTTTATGAGATAACTAAACAGTAAAGCAACTACACAGACTACGTTAAGGCAGAGCCAAGCCGTTTGCAAGCCGTAGATGTCGGCAGCCTTTCCCACAAGCGGAGCCACCATACCACCTAGGGTAATGCCGAGTCCCAAGGTAATGCCGGAGGCAAAGCCAATACTTTTGGCAAGGTACTGCTGACCTAATACGACGATAGGGCTGTACTGTGCAAAAACGCCAACGCTAAGCGGAATGAGTAGTACCATGGAAAGCCAGTAATAGTTACTGGTCGTAAAGGCAATCATAATGGGGACTAACAGAATGTAGCAATAGCGAATGACTTTTACAAAACCAATCTTATCGGAGAGAATCCCACCGAGGAGAGTAACTACGGTACCGAGGAAGAAGAACACCGACAGTGCGAAGTTCCCGGATGCCGTACTTTGCTGCAAATGGGTAATCCAATAAATAGGAATAAATGTATTTAATACAGCAAAATTAATCGAGCGTGCAGCGATAATGACAAAGAGGCGAAAGAAGCTTTTCCAGTCATTTACGGCAGAGGCATCGGCTAAACGCTGTGCATTGGTAGATGCTACCGAGGCTTGGCGATGGCGTGGTGCCATTACAAGATATATCAATGCCATGGAAACGGTGAGAACGGCAAAGATGATAAGACCGTGAGGACCGACGATGTAGGCGATGCCTGCTAGAATAGGTCCCACGGCGAAACCGCCGTTTCCGCCTACGGAAAAATACCCCATGGCACGTCCCTTTTGAGGTCCGGAAATACGATTGACCCAGCGAGCTGCTTCGGGATGGAAAATAGCAGAGCCGATACCGGCCATCATAGAAAAAAAGAGAAGGGCCATGTAACTGTCTACAAAGCCGAGGGCAGCGATACTGCATCCGGCAATGACCATGCCCAAGGGAATAAAGAGATGCGTAGAACGTTTGTCGGCTAAGTAACCGAAGAGCGGCTGCGCCACAGAAGCAAGTGCTGTGTTGGCAAACATAATAGCAGCTGCTTTTTCATAATTTAAACCGTAAAGTGTCATGAAGAGTGGCAACAAAGCAGCCAGTGATCCCTGGGCAGTATCATTCATAAGGTGACACAGTCCCGGAAAATACGTTAAAAATCGATTCGGTGTTTCCTGCGGTGCCCGACTGCTGTAGGCCGAAGCAGATGAATTCATTGTAACACGTCCTTTCACATGTAATGCGTATAGATAATAGTATGAAATGTATTGTAGTAGTATTCTTTATATTGTGATTTTATCACATAAATTATAAGGTACACTAGCGAAATAACGCCATATTTTCCTCGTGCGTTCCGTAAGCAGTTAGCAGAGTACCGACAAGATATGTAATGTTTTGTAAGTACGGTAATAAATATGATATAATGCTAGAGTATAAGCCGGTGGAGTGAACCACTCGATGAAGTCTGTGTGTATCACAGGAGAGATGAAGAGGTATCGATGAATATACTATTGACCACACTAAATGCAAAATATATACATTCATCCTTGGCGTTACGGTATTTGCGCGCCTACGGACGAACCAAAGGGCAGGCATATGACATAGTAGAATATACTATTAATATGCCTGTTCTTAGCATACTTGCAGATATAACGGAGCACCGTCCCGATGTGGTAGGCTTTGCTTGCTATATTTGGAATATTGATATGACATTACATGTGGCAAGCCTTATCAAGGAAGTGGCCCCTAAAACGCGTATTGTCTTGGGCGGACCGGAAGTCAGCTATACCGCCGAGACCGTTATGGCGGAGCATCCTTACGTGGATTATATTGTGCAAGGTGAAGGGGAAGAAGCGTTTACGGCTCTTACGCAGGCTTTGCAAGACGGAAGAACTGCAAAGGACATAGCAATTGTCGGCGTACTGGGACGTACTGAGGACGGACGATTGGTTGGTTCCCGAGACATTGCGGAAGTAGCCGACTTGAGCACCATTCCTTTTCCTTACGACGAAAGTGATATGAATGAGTTGACTCATAAAATTATGTATTACGAATCATCTCGCGGTTGTCCTTTTAGTTGTCAGTATTGTTTATCCGGTAATCGCAATACGGTACGCTTTTTTCCGTTGCAGCGAACATTACAGGAGCTTCAGTGGTTTGTAGACCATGAGGTTAAGCAAATTAAATTTGTGGATCGCACTTTCAATTGTGCGCCGCATCATCACATTCCCATTATGGAGTGGATTCATGCGGCGGACACAGCTACGAATTTTCATTTAGAAATGGAAGCCGTGCTCATGGGGGACCGTGAGGTGGAGCTTCTGAGTACGGCACCGAAGGGGCGTATGCAAATCGAAGTCGGAGTGCAAAGTACTCACGAACCGACGTTGGCAGCTATTTGTCGACATAATGACTGGTCGCACATTCAAAGTGTCATCCGTCCGATTATTGCGGCAGGACGAACGCATGTGCATATGGATCTTATTATTGGTTTGCCCCATGAAGATTATGAACGGTTCGGACAGTCTTTTGATGATTTGTTTTCCCTACAGCCACATGCGTTGCAGTTGGGATTTTTAAAACTGTTGCGCGGCTCCGGTGTCAGTCGTATGGATGCGTATGACTACCGCTATGATCCAAAAGCACCGTATGAGGTGTTAGCAACACATGTATTGCCTTATGAAAACATACGGTTTCTCAAACATTTCGAAGATGTATTCGAGCGTTTTTATAACAGTGAACGATTGCGCCGTACCTTTACCTATGTGGGGCAAACAATTTTACAACGTGGCGAAAGTGCGTTCCGTTATTTTGAAGATATGACGCAGGAATGGCTGGCCGCAGGAAATGACAAGCGGAAATTAAACGATCGTGATCAACTGGCGTTCCTACATAATTTTTTTAAGAAACGACATGATACGATTGCCATGGAGTTATTAGGCGTGGATACCCTATATGCATACAAGGGACGTTTGCGTGATGAAGCAATCGGTTTGCCGCCGCCTCGCAAGGAAGAGTTAAAAGCGAGCGAAGCGTTTTGGCGTGATGAAGCGAGTGTACGTCGGTACATACCGGAGTATCCCTTTAATGAGTGGCGCCGCATCAGACATAGCTATGCGGAAGTAACACTGCAACGGGAAACGGCTAAGCGCCTGGGGGTTGACAGTACAACTCCGACGGTAACGCTTATTATAGATGTAGAAGAACGGGTGGCGCCGTTTGTACGACCGGAGGTGAGTTGATGGGAGATACGACAAAGCCGAAACGATATCGGGCATATTCGGCATTTCTAAAGGAAAAATACGGCGAGAAAGTATATAAATTACCGGTGGCTCTGCCCTTAACCTGTCCGAATCGCGATGGTTCGGCCGGTGTAGGCGGCTGCGTATTCTGCGGTGAAATCGGTGCCGGTTACGAGAATCGACCGGCCAGTATGACCATTCGTCAACAGCTGGAAGAAAACATTGCTCACATTGCGCCTAAATACAAGGCGTATAAATATATTCCTTATTATCAGAATTTCAGTAACACCTATGTGGAGCCGGAACGCTTTCGTGCATACATGGAGGCCGGCTGCATCGATACAACCGTAGGTTTGGCTATTGCTACCAGACCGGATTGCATTAACGATGTATATTTAGACATCTTGCAAGACATTAAAGAACGATACGGTGTAGATATTTATTTGGAATACGGGTTACAAACAGTAAATTATCGTACCTTGCAAACGATTAATCGCGGTCATGGTATGGCTGAATTTATCGATGCCGTGTTACGGACCAAACGCTATGGTTTCGACGTGTGCGCACATATGATTTTAAATCTTCCTTGGGATGATGAAACAGATACCATAGAAGGAGCGCGTATACTTTCCGCTTTAGGCGTTGATCAGGTAAAGCTTCATGCGCTGTATATCGTAAAGAATACCCTTATGGCCAAGTGGTATGAGAATAAAGAGTTCACGCTTATTTCTGCGGAAGAATACATTGACCGCGTGATTTCTTTCCTGAGAAATTTGGATGAGCGTATTGTGTTGCAGCGTTTAGTAGGTCGTGCGCCGGAGGAAAATACCCTGTTCACCAATTGGTCTATGGGGTGGTGGCGTATTCAAGAAGAAATCGAACGACGCATGGAAGAAGAACAGGTACGCCAAGGCGATTTATGTGACTATTTGAACGGCCGTGCGGTACGAAAATTTTTAAAATAAGGAGATACGTACATGAGTGAACGTATATTTACATTTCCTAAGTACGAATGGGCAGCTCCGATTTTGGGCTATCAGGATAAGCATTTAAAATTATTGGTAGAGGAATTTCCCTGTCATGTAGTAAGCCGCGGTGATACATTACAGCTTACCGGCGATGAAGCGGTGTTGGATCAATTTGTACGCGTGTTGGAAGAGCTGGTGTTTTTATATAAGGAAAGCGGTCAGGTGGCAGAGCAGCAGGTAAAGATGGCGGCTACCATGGTAAAAAAAGGAAAAGCGGATACCGTACATGCTATGTTTGACGATACGTTGAACGTAACTATGAAGGGGAGAACGATTACGCCAAAAACAGAAGGGCAAAAGTTTTATGTGGACAGTATTAGGCGCAATACCATTACGTTCGGTATCGGACCGGCCGGTACGGGTAAAACTTTTTTGGCAGTTACCTTGGCAGCATTTTATCTGAAAAACAGAGAGGTGGAGAAAATTATCCTCACTCGACCGGCGGTAGAGGCAGGAGAAAAATTAGGATATCTGCCCGGGGATTTGCAGGAAAAGGTAGATCCCTATCTGCGCCCTTTGTATGATGCTTTGCATGATATGTTCGGCGTGGAGCAGGTGCAGCGTTTCATGATGCGGGGAATTATAGAAGTGGCGCCGCTGGCGTATATGCGCGGACGTACCTTGGAAAATGCCTTTGTGATTTTAGATGAAGCACAAAATACTACGCCGGAACAAATGAAGATGTTTTTAACTCGTTTGGGCAACGGCTCTAAAATGGTAGTGAACGGTGATAAAACACAAATCGATTTGCCGGATCGCGTGGAATCCGGGTTAAACCAAGCCGAACATGTGCTTCGTCATGTGCCGGGAATCAAGATGGTTTACTTTAGTGATCAAGATGTGGTACGTCACGATTTAGTCGGTAAAATTGTTAAGGCCTATGAAGCCTATAACGAAGGAAAGGATAGGGAAAAGCAGTGATAGTAGATATTCAATATGAAGATGACTCATTGCGCAGCGAGCAAAATGAAGCAGTGATTCGCCGGGTATGTGACGAAGTGGGACGCGTGTACGGTCCGGAAGAGCCGTGGGAAATGAGTGTACTTCTTTGCGATAACAAGCGCATTCATGAATTGAATCGTGAATACCGACATATCGACCGTCCTACGGATGTATTGTCCTTTGCGCTTAACGAAGGCGATGAAGTTAACGGCGAAGCGGAGTCACAGCTGTTAGGCGATCTTGTGATTTCTCTGGAACGAACAGCGGAACAGGCAAAAGAATACGGACATCCCTTTGAACGGGAACTGGCGTATTTAACAGTGCATGGGTGCTTACACATTTTAGGTTACGACCATATGACAGAGGAAGATAAAAAAGAAATGCGTACCGAAGAGGAGTTTATTCTGGGAAATTTAGGTTATGTACGGGAGGATGCACCTTACAATGAATAAGGCGAATACATTTAAATCGGGATTTGTTGCCGTTGTGGGACGGCCGAATGTAGGCAAATCTACACTTATTAATGCACTTATCGGCGATAAAATTGTTATTGTATCCGATAAGGCACAGACAACGCGGAATCGAATTATCTGCGTGTATACCGACGAAGAAAAGCAAATCGTATTTATGGATACGCCGGGTATTCATAAGCCCAAACACAAGTTGGGAGAATTTATGGTAGATGCGGCTATTGAGTCGCTAAAGGAAATTGAAGCGGTACTTTTCGTAGTGGCCGGCAACGAAAAACGAGGCCCCGGTGATAATTTTATCTTGGAACAGTTAAAGAAAGTAAAGGTTCCCGTATTTTTAGTGATTAATAAAATAGATACACTGGAACGGGAAGATATTCTAAAAACGATTGTAACGTATCAGGAAGCCTATCCCTTTGCAGGTATCATTCCGATTTCGGCAAAGGAAAAGGATAACTTGGACGAAGTGCTGAAGGTATTGACAGAGATACTGCCGGAAGGGCCGCAGTATTTCCCGGAAGATATGATTACGGATCAACCGGAACGCTTGATCATTGCAGATATTGTGCGTGAAAAAATTCTGTTGAAAACAAGGGATGAGGTACCGCATGCAATCGCCGTGGATGTGGATGAAATGAAAACGCGCGATGATGGTATGACCTATGTACGTGCTACTATTTATTGCGAACGGGATTCGCAAAAGGGAATTATCATTGGTAAGCGTGGTGCCATGCTTCGCGAAATCGGTGGTGAAGCGCGTGCCGACATCGAACGCTTACTGGCAACGAAGGTGTATCTCGATTTGTGGGTAAAGGTAAAGAAAGATTGGCGTAATAAGTCCGGTATGTTGTCGGAATTAGGTTATAAGGAATAGCTTAACGATTTGTAAGTTGATAATTGGAAAGGAATGAGAACTATCGATACGCCCCTGGGGGACGGTCTACTCACTATCGGTTTGGCTGTCCTGTGTATTGTAATTATTAATTGTTTGGTGTTGGCAAAATTTTCCTTTGCCCGCCTACGAGAAGAGCATTTGGAGGATATGGAAAATCTCAGCGATTCTGCGCGAGAATTTCTTCGGAAGTTATACCGTAATCCGGAACGCTTTATTAATACGGCACAGTTTATGCTGTTATTTTTTGTTATCTTGCTCGCCGGTGTCGGCAGCCGGTTGATGGAAGGAACGCTTCACAGCTGGCAAGGACAGCTGGCCGTAGAATATCCATGGTTGGCCGAGTGCTTAAACGTAGCAGTGTTACTCGTCATCAGTATGGTAGTCTTGGTGTTTGGGGAAATTATTCCTAAAGCCTTGGCATTGTCCTTCCCTACAAAATATGTTCGTTTCTCTGCCAGCTTTGTAGTTGCCTTAGGTACGATTGTTACTCCTTTTGTGTGGTTAGCGCAGACTATCGGTAATTTCTTTTTGACGCGCATCGCTGCTCCGTATAGAACAGAAGTGGATTTGGTTCATACGGAAGAGGAAATACGCATGATGGTGAATCGCAGTCATTTGGAAGGACAGTTGGATCAAGTGGAAGGCGAACTGATAGACAATGTATTCGACTTTGTAGAGCGCATGGCTAAGGAAGTTATGATTCCGCGACAAGATGTGGACTGTGTGTATGTGGAAGATAGCTTTGACGAAACGATGAAAACAGTAGCTTCTACCAGTCATACGCGATATCCGTTATGCATGGAAGACAAGGATCATGTTATCGGTTTGGTTCACATTAAGGATTTGATGGAGCAGCCGCATAAAGCGCGGAAAGACTTACGATTAATTCGCCGAGATATTTTGACGGTACCGGAAGTGATGAAGCTGTCCGTGTTATTGCAATACATGCGCACCAAACGTATCTACCAAGCGATTGTTGTCGATGAATACGGCGGGATGGTTGGCTTAGTCGGTTTGGAAGATATCATCGAGGAATTGGTCGGTGACATCAAGGACGAACATGAAACAGACATGCCCGATATTGTCGATCACGGGGATGGCAGCTTTGATTTTGACGGTAAAGTCTTGGTTGATGATGTAGAGCATGCCATGAAGGTTACCTTCGATGAGGCAGAAGAGGATACAATCGGCGGTTATATTTTCGGGCTGTTGGAACGTACGCCTGAAGTAGGTGACGTTGTGGAAACCGCAGGCTATACCTTTATGGTTACCGATATGCAGGGCTATCGCATTGCTCGTTTGAAAGCGATGCCGATGGAGCCTGCGGAGCCGGAGGCGACCGAGGATGCTACCGACGGCGATGAAAAAAATGCGCAGTAGCTGCGCCGGATAGGAGGATGTCGTGAAAGAACGGGACGGTATTAATTGCGAAGCCATTGTTTTGTGGAAGCGGAAGCGTCGCCTTCATTCCGTCATTACCTTTTTGACGAAGCAAAAGGGCATTATTAATTGCTCCGTCTCTCATCGCGAACTGCAGCGTATGAAGGATACCGGTTACTTACAACCCTTCAGCAGTGTGTATATTACACTTATGCCGGACAGAGAGTATTATCGGCTCAAGCAAATCGATGGACGCTATTCGATTCGCTCCGTCGAGGAAAGCTTGGAAAGTATATATTATGCGGCTGCCGCAGGAGAGCTAATTACGCGCCTCTTTTTACAAGAGGAACAGGATTTTCGCGTGTATCGTACGGTAGCTGCCTTCTCGGAGAGAATTCGCACTAAGCCGGTGCGACTGGCCGTGATTTTACTGGGCTGGCAGTTGTTGTCGCTGGCCGGCTTTATCCCTGCTGCCGATGCGTATCAAAAGGGGAATGGTACCGATACCTTTTTTGATGAATTGCGAGGGATCACCGGTTACGGGCTTTCCGGAGAAGCAAAGAGAGCTTTGGGTATGATACTCCTATATCGCTGGGACAACAGCGTTACGGTAGCCTTTCCGGCAGTAGTATGGCAAGAGCTGGAAAATAATTTATGGTCCTATGCAACTATGCAAATCGGTGCCGAGCCGACAGCCCTTGCTTTCTTACGGGAACTGAGTGATCATAAATGATAGTTGACAGACTACGTTTTCCTTGCTATGATTCTTCATATATAATATGTGCGATGAAGCAGAGGAGTAGATTCCTTTTCAGCGAGTGAGGACGGTGCAAGCTCACAACGAATCAAAGGCGCTGCGGAGTAATGACAGGAACGCCGTAAGGCTAGTAAAGGTCAACAAGATAAAAAAGAGGGCTTCGGCCAATAAGGGTGGAACCGCGGGTGAATCTCGTCCCTGTAGCGATTTTCGTTACAGGGATTTTTTTATTCCCGTAACGAGCAAATTGACGTGACTTTCTAGGAGGAACACAGCAATGACATTTCAAGAGATTATTTTACAGCTGCAGAAATTCTGGGCAGAACAGGGCTGTATCTTGCAACAGCCGTATGATATTGAAAAAGGGGCAGGCACGATGAACCCGGCTACGTTTTTGCATGCCATCGGACCGGAACCGTGGGCCGTATGCTATGTAGAACCGTCCCGTCGTCCTGCCGACGGTCGTTACGGGGATAACCCAAACCGTTTGTTCCAGCATCATCAGTTTCAAGTAATTGTTAAACCGTCGCCGGAAAATATTCAAGAATTGTATTTGGAAAGCTTGGCACGTCTTGGTATTCACGCCGAAGATCATGATATTCGCTTCGTTGAAGATAACTGGGAATCTCCGACATTAGGTGCTTGGGGCTTAGGCTGGGAAGTATGGCTGGACGGTATGGAAGTCACTCAGTTCACATATTTCCAACAGGTAGGCAGTATCGACGTTAAACCGGTTTCCGTAGAAATTACGTATGGCTTGGAACGCTTGGCGATGTACATTCAAGGCGTAGAAAATGTATATGATTTACAATGGAACGATCATGTAACCTATGGTGATATTTGGCATTTAAATGAAGTGGAACAGTCTGTATACAATTTTGAACTGGCTGATACGGATATGTTGTTCACCTTGTTCGATATGTATGAAAAAGAAGCTGTACGAGTATGCGAAAAAGGCTATGTATTGCCTGCCTACGATTATGTACTTAAATGCTCGCACACCTTTAACTTGTTGGATTCTCGTGGTGCTATCAGTATCAGCGAACGTACAGCTTTCATCGGTCGCGTGCGTAACTTGGCTCGTATTTGTGCACAAAGCTATTTGGCAAAACGTGAAGAATTGGGGTTCCCGCTGTTGAAAGGAGATAAGTAATATGGCAAAGGATGTTTTATTTGAAATCGGGGCGGAAGAAATTCCGGCTCATTATATGCCGGGCATATTGGCACAACTGAAAACCTTGGCAGAAACGAAATTAGACGAACATCATCTCGGTTACGGTTCACTGCGTACCCTGGGAACACCGCGTCGTATTGCGCTTCTTATCAATGATGTGGAAGATAGTTCGGCAGATATTCACGAACGTCACAAGGGACCGTCTGTAAAGATTGCTTACAACGAAAATGGTGAACCCACAAAGGCGGCCATGGGCTTTGCTCGCGGCAAGGGTATCGATGTAAACGACTTAGTAGTGGAAGACGGATATATCTACGCGGAAACCACGACGGCCGGAGTGGCTGCCCGCGATATTTTAACCGAAATTTTACCGCAGCTGATTACGGGACTTAGCTTCCCGAAATCCATGCACTGGGGAAATCTCGATGAAAAATTCGTACGTCCGTTGCGTTGGTTGGTGGCCTTGTATGACACAGACGTATTGCCGATTACGTTTGCCGGCGTGCGTGCGTCCAACAGCAGTCGCGGTCATCGTTTCTTAGGCAAAAAGGAAATCCTTATTCAGCATCCGGCGGATTACGTGAAGAATTTGGAAGATAATTTTGTCATCGTGGATCAAGACAAACGTCGCGCCATGATTGAAGAACAATTACATGCCATTGCCGATGAAAAGAAGGCAACCATTGTTTGGGATGAAGATTTATTGGATGAAATCCTTTACCTCGTAGAATACCCGACGGCATTATGCGGTACCTTTGACGAATCCTATTTAACATTGCCAAGTGCTGCCGTTATTACGCCGATGAAAGATCATCAGCGGTATTTCCCGTTGGTGGATGCGGAAGGTAAGCTGTTGCCGATGTTTTTAACCGTACGCAACGGTGATGCACATTCGCTTAATGTGGTACAGGCCGGTAATGAACGAGTATTGCGTGCCCGTCTTGATGATGCTAAGTTCTTCTTTAACGAAGACCGCAAGAAGGCATTGGCCGATCGTTCCGAAGGGTTGACGCGCATCGTCTTCCAAGAAGGCCTTGGGAACTTGGCAGATAAAACAGAACGTTTGCTGGCGTTGGGTGAATTGTTCGGTGAAGCCTGTGGTCTTGGCGAAGATGATATGGTTGCTTTGGAACGGGCCACCGTGCTTGCCAAGACGGATTTGACTACCGGTATGGTTACGGAATTTACGGAATTACAAGGTGTTATCGGTAAGGAATATGCTCTATTGGACGGAGAAAGCCCGGAAGTGGCAGAAGCCATTTTCGAACAATACTTACCGCGCTTTGCCGGTGATGTGCTACCTAAAACAGCAGCCGGCCGTGTACTCAGCGTTATCGACAAGGTAGATAATATTGTTGCTACCTTCAGCCGCGGTCTTATTCCGACGGGCTCCCAAGATCCTTACGCATTACGCCGACAGACAATCGGTATTTTAAATATTCTCATCGACAGCAAATGGAATGTAAGTCTTCGTCCGTTGCTTCGCGAAGCTATGGCATTGCTTAATGTGCCGGCGGAAAAGAGTGATGAATTATTAGGTCAATTAGAACAGTTCATTACCTTGCGCTTGAAAAATATTTATTTGGATCGTGCGTTGCCGCATACCGTTATCGATTTGTTGTTATCCAATCCGTTAACAACGGTGGCTATGGCCGAAGGTATGGCAGCGGCTATCATGAAGGATCGCATCGATCAGAATACGGAATTGGTTCAGGCCTTCACTCGAATTTACAATCTGGTAAAGGATACGGAATTTGTTGCCGTTGATGAAGGATTGCTGAAGGAAGCGGCTGAAAAAGAATTGTTTGAACAGGCATCGGCCGCCTATGAAGCCAGCCGTACTGCATTGGAAGAAGAAGACTATGTTAAGTTGGTAGGTACGCCGGATAGCTTAGTACCGGCTATTAATCAGTTCTTTGATGCGGTTATGGTTATGGATAAGGACGAAGCAATCAAACAAAATCGTTTGCAGTTGTTGCGTTTAACCTATGAAACGATGGCAGTTATCGGCGATGTAAGTACGCTGAAATAGAAATATAAATAACTGAATAGTAGAATAGAGAATCAAAAAGTAAGAGCTGTCAGTAAATTTTACTTGTCATAGCTCTTACTTTTGTGTTAAGATGATAACGTTAATTTGAGATAGTCCGCTGCCTATGATGTTTGGGTAAGAATGTCTACAATAAGGAGGAAATAAAAGTGAACATTATCAACGTACTTGAGCAAGAACAACTTCGTGCAGACATTCCTGCATTCCGCGCCGGTGATACCGTACGCGTACATGTAAAGGTTGTCGAAGGTAGCCGTGAACGTATCCAGGTATTTGAAGGCTTGGTTATCAACCGTCAGGGTGGTAGCGTTCGTGAAACCTTCACGGTAAGACGTATCGCTTCCGGCGTTGGCGTGGAAAGAACGTTCCCGCTTCACAGCCCACGTCTTGCAAAAATCGAAGTAATGCGCCATGGTGTTGTACGTCGTGCAAAATTGTACTACTTACGTAACCTCACCGGTAAAGCTGCTCGTATTCGCGAAAAACGCTAATCCGGATAAAAGGCTGCCCTTGGAGGCAGCCTTTTATTTTGTCCGAATCTATCACATACACGAATTGCGAATAGGAAATCGGCGAAGACATACGATTATCTTAGTTAGGGTGTTATATATAAAATAGAGTAGCAGTGTAATCATACAGAATGATACTTGATGAAAGATAAAATGATGGGAGGCTGACAATGGATACAAAAAAAGAAGTATTTCCGGTAGTGCATTGGTTCCCGGGACATATGGCAAAGGCTACCCGCATGATTAAGGACTATGTAAAAAAAGTAGATGTGGTGATCGAGCTCTTGGATGCTCGCATTCCGCGCAGTAGTGCGAATCCGGTGATTACCGAAGTGGTTGGGCAAAAGCCGCATATCATCGTCCTCAATAAAGTAGACCTGGCGGATGCGAAGGCAACGAAAGCCTGGACGGAATTCTTTACAGCCCAAGGCATTACTGTTCTTGCCATCGACTCCAAGACAGGCAAAGGCAAGAAGCAGTTGGTCAAAGCGGTAGAGCGATTGAGCAAGCCGATCATTGATAAATGGACAGCGAAGGGAATTCGCAGTCGTTCGGTGCGCACGATTATTTTGGGCATACCGAATGTAGGGAAATCTACGTTGATTAATTCGTTGGCCGGTGCAGCAGCAACGCGAACGGCGGATAAACCGGGACATACGCGCGGACAGCAATGGGTTAAAATCGGTAAAAATTTGGAATTATTGGATACTCCCGGCGTATTGTGGCCAAAGCTGGAAGATCAACGTGCTGCAGCGCGTTTGGCAATGACCGGTGCTATTTCCGATGATGTGTATGATTTGGAAGCAGTTATGAAACAGTTGTTGATGCAGTTAACGGAGCAAGCGCGAGATGTGCTCATGGCACGCTACAAACTGAAGGAGGAACATCTCGTTTCAACGGATACATTACTTGATGCCATAGGTCGTAAGCGCGGTTGTTTGGTAAGCGGCGGTGTTGTGGATTTAGATAAAGCGCGCCGGATTATTTTAAACGACTATCGCTCGGCTAAGCTGGGACTGCTTACGTTAGATGCTGTTGATGAAGAACCGTATTATACCGATGGAGAAGATAAATGAGTGATAGCCCTAAGGTCCCGCTGACACAGATGCAAAAGGATGCGTTTACATCTCTTACGGTAAAGGAAATAAAAGCGATCTTTGATGAAGGTAATTTTCCTTTCGATATGTTGCTATGGGCGCAGGAGGATAGCCGAAGCTCCGTGCAAAAGCTGGCAGCATCGTATGTGATGAAACAAAAAAGAGCGTTGGAAGAGAAACAACGTCTGGATGCGATGTACGTATATGAGGATAGCTTTTATGAGGAGAACCGTTACCACGTTGCCGGTGTAGATGAAGTGGGGCGCGGTCCGATTGCAGGCCCCGTAACGGTGGCTGCCGTTATTTTATCACCTCATACATATATTGCCGGTCTTAACGATTCCAAGAAGCTGTCCGAAAAAAAGCGAGAAGCATTATATGATGAAATTATGGAGAAAGCTATAGCGGTACGCTGCGTGTCCTACGCGGCAGATGTAATCGATCGACTCAATATTTACGAGGCTACCAGGCAAGCCATGTATGAGGCCATTCGCACGTTGCCGGTTGCGGCAGAAGCCGTATTGGTAGATGCCATGCCGCTGCCGGAGCTTACCATGCCGGTAGAGTCCTTAGTAAAGGGCGATAGCAAAAGCGCTTCTATTGCTGCGGCTTCGATCATTGCCAAGGTGACCCGCGACCGATACATGAAATCGTTGGATGCGGAGTATCCGGGATTCGGCTTTGGTATTCATAAAGGGTATTATACGGAGTTGCACAGGGAAGCTATTGAGAATATGGGGATTACGCCGCTTCATCGGCGAAGCTTTGAACCTGTGAAATCAATTGTGAAAGCACATGGTGAAGAAGATTCCCTATAAACATATAATGAAGCAGACGCCCTATAACATGTAAATAGAAATATAGATGAAATAGATACAATAGATAAGATAAATATAATAGATAAAACAGTAAAAAGGCTGTGACCTGTGAGATGATTTTCTCATTGCGTCATGGTCTTTTTTATTTCTTCGGTTCCTTTGCTATAGAAAAGTAAAATGATGAAACGAGTTTCTTCGCAGCGAAGAAGACTGTTTGTATTCGTGTTTTGTTGTACTTGATAGATAGTGTTGCTTTTTATCCGGTATAAGTAATAGCTCGTTCTTATTTATATGCCAAACGGTTAGCTTTTACAAACTGTAACATACGGAGTAGGCTAACAATGATTGCAGAAAAGAACAGAAGGGACTTGCAACGTATGATATGTAATAGAGAATTGGGACGACGCGGTGAAGAGCAGGCGGCATCGTATATAGAAGAACAAGGATATACCATTATAGGGCGCAATGTTCGTCTTGGCCGATATGAAATAGATATTATAGCCGTCGAGGCGAAGGTACTTGTTTTTATCGAAGTAAAAACGCGGCGAACCTATCGATATGGTTTACCTTGTGAAGCAGTCAATCCGATAAAGCAACAGCATATTAAGCAGGCCGCAGTATATTTTGTAGAGCGACTGCGGAGAAAGGCGGTGGAGTCGCCACTGTCCGATCCCATCGGTAACTACGTGCTGCGCTTTGATATTATCGAGGTGTATTATACCTCGGCGGACCATGGTTGGTTACGTCATATGAAGAGTTGTTTCTAAGTATATTCGTGCACACACATTGAGTAACACAGCAGAGGAAGTGAAGGTACATGTATGCCAGAACGTACAGTATGGCTATTAATGGCTTGGATGCCTATACGGTGACGGTAGAGGTGAATATTACAAAAGGGTTACCCGCCTTTGAAATCGTAGGCTTACCAACGGCAGCCGTGCGCGAAGCAAAGGAACGAGTGCGGGCAGCTATTACAAATGCAGGGTTTACTTTTCCTATGCAACGCATCGTCGTCAACTTGGCACCGGCGGATATTCGTAAGGACGGCGCCGGACTTGATGTGGCGATTGCCGTAGGCATTATTTTCGCTTCGGCGCAAGGCGGGCGGAAGTTAAATAAAAATAAAAGGCAGTATATCAGTGACCATACCGTTTTTATCGGTGAAATGGCATTGGACGGGACGATAAAATCGGTACGCGGTATGCTGGCCATAGCCATTGCGGCAGATGACGAACAATGGGAGCTGATGGTAACCGGCGTAGATAATGGCAAGGAAGCAAAAGCGGCCTTTGCGAATCGGGTGATGATCAGTTCTTCGCTAAGTGAATTGATGAACATGCTTTGTAATGACAGTGAAAGAATATATGCCACAGCCGATGATAGATCAGATACGAAAGAAAGCTATACGGCCGATTTTAGCGATGTCAAAGGACAACAGGCAGCAAAGCAAGCATTGGAAATAGCCGCTGCCGGTGGTCATCATGTACTACTTTGCGGCGTGCAGGGTGCCGGTAAAACTATGTTAGCCCGCTGTATGCCTTCTATTTTGCCGCCTTTAACCGAGACCGAGCAGCTGACCATCAGTCGAATTTACAGCATTGCCGGATTATTGCCGTCACAGCAATTAATGAAGGAGCGCCCCTTTAGGAGCCCCCATCACACAATTACTATGGCGGGCATGGTAGGTGGCGGAGCTATTCCCAAGCCGGGGGAGTTAACCTTAAGTCATGGCGGTGTGTTGTTTCTCGATGAAGCGCCGGAATTTAAACGACCGGTGCTGGATGTATTGCGGCAACCCTTGGAGGATGGGGTGGTTACGATTTCACGGGCTTCCGGAAGCTATTCGTATATGTGCCGATTTATTTTGGTAATGGCTATGAACCCTTGCCCCTGCGGTTGGTACGGTCATGAAGACACCATGCATCATTGCACATGCACCACCCATCAGGTAGAACAGTACCAGCGCACCTTGTCCGGACCGTTGCGAGATCGCCTCGATATGTATATACCGGTGGACAGACCTAAGTTAGAAGAATTACAGAATAGTGAGCACAGCGAATCGTCGGTAGCGATCCGTCAGCGTGTAATAGAAGCAAGGGAACGTCAGCAAAAGCGAGCTGCCGCATACGGCATAAAGGAAGATACCCTTAACAGCAGGCTATCTCACCATGATTTGCAACAAATGCTTCGTTGTGACAGCAGTGCCGAGCAAATGATGGAAACTGCATTCACCCGACTTCACATCAGCTTGCGCAGCTATGATAAATTGCTTCGCGTCGCACAAACGGTGGCGGATTTGTCCGGTGACGATCGGATTACCGGCGATCACATAGCAACGGCATTGGCCTATCGAGGACAGTAAGGATAGGTTTGGTTAGTCGATATAAATCATTCGTACCCATACGAGACGAATCATAATTACACATGCGGTACAAATTATAATTACACCTATGGAAAAGGAGACCATCAGTATGGCAACACAAACAAGAGAAACAAATATAACTTCCCATTTTTATATAGCGGTCATGCAATGTGTGGAAGGCTTGGGCGCTATGGGGATACGCCGTTTGATTGCCCATTATAAAACGCCGGAAGCAGCTTGGCAGGCACTGTTAACCAATGATGAATCAGTGTATGCATTAGGAATAAAAGGAATCAAACCCAATACATCAGAGCGAACTATGTTGGAGTCATTGCCGACGGTGCTAAAGAAACAACTGGATTATTGGGATATTCATTTTGTTACCTACTTGGATGCCATGTATCCGCCGCAATTAAAAGATATCTATAACCCGCCGGCGGTGCTTTTTTACCGTGGCAGTGAAAAATTATTGCGTACCGAGCGCGGCGTTGCTATGGTGGGAGCGCGTAAATGTACACAATACGGACGCAATGTGGCAGCTGAGTTTTCCTATGAATTGGGACAGAAAGGTGTCGTTGTGATTAGCGGCGGCGCACGAGGGATTGACGGTTGCTCGCATATGGGAGCCTTACACGCAAAGGCGCCGACAATCGCAGTTATGGGATGCGGATTGGATACGGTGTACCCGCGGGAGCATGCTAAATTATTTCGCGATATTCTTTTAGGCGGAGGTACATTGGTCAGCGAATATCCGCCGGGAGTAAAACCACTGGGCAATCATTTCCCTATGCGCAATCGCATTATCAGCGGTTTGGCTAAAGCGGTAGTCGTAGTTGAAGCCAAGGCCAGCAGTGGCTCCTTGATTACAGCGGACATAGCTATCAATGATGGACGTGATGTATTTGCTGTTCCGGGAAATGTGTTAAGCGGGGAAAGCGAAGGGACGAATTGGTTGTTGCGGCAAGGTGCGATGGTACTTACTCATACCGATGATATTATCGAGGAATACGATTGGGCACCAAAGGAAAGCAAGCAGGCATGTAAGGTGGCAGGTGTAGTCAAGGAAGTAAAAAACCACAATGGCAATAGTGACGATACAAGGAAGTCTACCGACAGCGGAACGGAGAAGATAAAAAAAGAGAGTAGCCATAATAGCGCATGTATGTTAAGCTGTAGTTTGGAAGAAAAGAAAGTATTGCGGGTATTGTCGTACAGTACAACCTACTCCGTTAATGAAATACTAGAACAAACGGACCTTTCTTTATCTTCTCTTCATACTGTATTGCTACAATTAGAGTTAAAAGGTCTGGTGAAGCAAAGCTCACCGGGCAACTATATCATGTTGACACTTGGGAGGAATCAATTTGTCGATTAAACGATCGATTGTTATCGAAGAGAAAGAAAAAACAAATGAACCTAAAGAGGAACGCCAGGTACAGGGTCGTGTATCCGTTACGGTAGGTAAAGATACAAAGGTCGTACAATATGTGGCGTCTGCACCTGAAGACAGAGAGATTCGTACCTTTAAGCCGGATGGAAAAACCTTGGTAATTGTGGAATCACCGGCGAAGTCAAAAACGATTGAAAAATTTTTAGGTCCCGATTATGTAGTGCGTGCCAGCATGGGGCATCTGCGAGATTTGCCGAAAAGTCAGTTAGGCATTGACATAGAAAATGGGTTTGTGCCGCGCTACACAAATTTGGCTACGCGAAAAAAATTAATCGATGAGCTGCGCGCCGAAGCGGATGATGCTAAAGGCGTTCTGCTCGCAACTGACCCGGACCGCGAAGGGGAAGCCATTTCTTGGCATTTAGCATATATACTGAATATGGATACGGCCTCTACATGTCGTATTACCTTTAACGAAATTACGAAAACAGCGGTAGCCGAAGCTATTGAGGCACCGCGCACGATAGATATGAATATGGTGGATGCTCAACAGGCGCGCCGAATATTGGACCGTTTGGTAGGATATAAGTTAAGTCCGCTACTGTGGAAAAAGGTATGTAAAGGGCTGAGTGCCGGGCGCGTGCAGTCTGTGGCAGTGCGCTTAATCTGTGAACGGGAACGAGAAATTAAGGCCTTTGTACCGGAAGAATATTGGACAATCAGCGCCGAGTATCTTACCGAGGCGAAGGAAGCGTTTACCGCAGAGCTGACGCACATCGGTAAAGAGAAGGTGCATATTGCCGATGAAGCAGCGGCGATGGCGATTAAAGCAGCTTTGGATGGGAAGGAAGCTACGGTGGTATCCGTGGATAAACGAAAGCGGTCTCGCAAGGCGCCGGCGCCGTTTACTACATCGACCCTACAACAAGAAGGGGTGCGCAAGCTGAACTTCGGTGCTAAACGAACGATGATGTTGGCACAGCGTTTGTATGAAGGGATTGAAATCGGCGGCTACGGTCATGTCGGCTTGATTACCTATATGCGTACGGACTCTACGCGTATTGCTCACGAAATGCAAGAGGCTGCTAAAATGCACATCATTAAAGAATTTGGCAAGGACTATTATCCGGCGAAACCGAATGTATTCGGCACGAAAGAAAGCAGTCAGGATGCGCACGAAGCGATTCGTCCTACCAGCTTGGAGCTTCCGCCGAAGATGGTGGCACAATTTTTAAATCGCGATGAATTAAAGCTGTACACGATGATTTGGAATCGCTTTATTGCGTCGCAAATGGCAGCGCAGCGCAGCGAAACGGTAACGATGCAATTAGCCGTGGACGAATACACATTGCGTGCTTCCGGGAGCAAGGTCATCTTTAAAGGCTTTACGGAAGTGTATGACGTAGATAAAAACGAAGAAGAAATGACCATGCCTATACTGGCAGCCGGTGATAGCGTAACCAATACGGGAATCGATCCGAAGCAGCACTTTACGCAACCGCCGGCACGCTACTCCGAAGCCAGCTTGATTAAAACCTTAGAAGAACAAGGCATTGGTCGTCCGAGTACGTACGCACCGATTATCGACACGATTATCAGCCGCAATTATGTAGAACGGCAGGATAAGCAATTTGTGCCCACCGAATTGGGATTTGTGGTTGTAGACTTTCTGATCGAGCATTTTGAAAAGTTGATTAATGTGCGTTTTACCGCGGAATTGGAAGAAGAACTGGATGCCATTGCCGGCGGTAAAGAAAACTACCGCGAGGTGTTGGCACAGTTTTACGATATGTTTTCTAAGGAACTGGAAGAAGCCAGTGAGGTGGATCGCGTAAAAATCGCCGATGAAGAAAGTGATGTCATCTGCGATAAATGTGGACATCCGATGGTGTATAAATTCGGGCGGTTCGGTCGGTTCTTGGCATGTTCAAACTTCCCGGAATGTAAAAATACAAAGCCGATTACGGTGAGCACCGGCGTGCCTTGTCCGAAATGCGGCGAAGGGATGATTGTGGAACGCAAATCTAAACGAGGCCGGGTTTTCTATGGTTGCGATCGGTATCCGGAGTGCGATTTTACACTGTGGAATAAACCGGTGAACGAAACATGTGATACCTGCGGCAGCTTACTGGTAGAAAAGACATATAAAAACGGGACGGTAAAAAAATTCTGTTCCAATGATGATTGTCCGACACGTCCGAAGCGGAAGCCTCGCAAGAAAAAAGAGGCGACTGCCGATACGGAACAAACACAAGACACTACTACCGATACAGGAATCAAACACGGTGATACGGCGCAGAATATATAAGGACAACGCCGCTAGGCAGTACAATAAGTAATTACAGTGCCGACGGTAGTGTAATACGTAGGTAAGAAAGTGATGTTAGTATATAAGGAGACTGAAGGTGACAACAGAAAAGGTAACAGTAATCGGAGCCGGATTGGCTGGCTCGGAAGCAGCATGGCAATTGGCGGAGCGCGGTATACAGGTAACTCTTTATGAAATGAGACCGCAAGCGTCATCGCCGGCGCATCATACAGAACAATTTGCGGAATTAGTGTGCAGTAACTCGCTGCGTGCAGCCAATATAGAAAATGCCGTGGGACTGCTTAAAGAAGAAATGCGGCGTATGAATTCGTTGATTATGACATGTGCCGATGCGACGGCAGTACCGGCCGGCGGGGCATTAGCCGTAGATCGTCATAAATTCAGTGCCATGGTAACGGCTACCTTGGAAGCACATCCTAATGTAACGGTTGTGCGCGAAGAGGTAACCTCAATCCCGGATGAAGGAATCGTTATTATCGCCACAGGCCCGTTAACGGCTCCGGTGTTAGGCGAGAAGATTAAGGCGCTGACCGGCAGCAATGATTTTTACTTCTATGATGCGGCTGCCCCGATTGTAACGGCGGAGTCGCTGAATTACGATAAAGTTTTTGCCGCTTCGCGGTATGATAAGGGTGATGCGGATTATTTGAATTGCCCGATGACGAAAGAAGAATACGAAGCCTTTTGGCAGGCGTTGACAACAGCCGAAGCAGTACAGCCGAAAGAATTCGAAAAAGAAATATATTTCGAAGGATGCATGCCGGTAGAAATCATGGCAGCGCGCGGTATCGACACTTTGCGCTTTGGACCCTTGAAGCCGGTAGGCTTGGTGGATAAACGGACAGGTGTAGAATCCTATGCTGTTGTGCAGTTGCGCAAGGAAAATAAGGATGCTACCATGTTTAATTTGGTTGGCTTCCAGACGCATCTGAAATGGGGCGAACAAAAACGCGTGTTCCAGATGATTCCAGGATTGGAACAAGCCGAGTTTGTGCGGTATGGAGTTATGCATCGCAATACGTACATCAACTCCCCGGAATTACTGAATCATGCCTTCCAGCTCAAAAAGGAACCGCGTCTTTTCTTTGCCGGACAAATGACAGGTGTAGAAGGCTATTTGGAATCGGCGGCCTCCGGTTTGATGGCAGGCTTACAGGCTATGCGTTACGGACGGGGCGAAGCGCTCATTGATTTCCCGAAAACGACGGCGATGGGCGGTCTGAGTCACTATATCAGTGCGTACGAAGGCAGTAACTTCCAACCTATGAATATCAATTTTGGTATTATGGAACCATGGCCGGGAAAAATTCGTAAAAAGAAAGAAAAAAATGCACTCATTGCTGCCAGAGCCTTGGAGGAATTGGCTGCAGTGAAAGAAAAGGAGAATTTGTAATGTCAGAATTTCATGCAACTACTATATGTGCCGTAAAGAGAGACGGTAAAACTGCCATTGCCGGTGACGGTCAGGTTACCATGGGCAACAGTGTGGTAATGAAAAATACCGCGCAAAAGGTACGTCGTCTATATAACGGTAAGGTGATTTCCGGCTTTGCCGGCTCCGTGGCAGATGCATTTACCTTGTTTGAAAAATTTGAAGGCAAGCTCAATCAGTACAATGGACAATTAGTTCGCAGTGCGGTAGAGTTGGCAAAGGAATGGCGTAGCGATAAAGTATTGAAAAATCTGGAAGCCCTATTATTGGTAACGGATGGCACGTCGATTTTGCTGATTTCCGGTAACGGTGAAGTGATCGAACCGGACGATGGTATTCTGGCTATCGGTTCCGGCGGAAACTATGCATTGGCAGCCGCACGTGCATTGGTGGCGAATACGACACTCAGTGCCAAGGAAATTGCGGAACGATCCTTGCATATTGCTGCAGATATTTGCGTATATACCAACCACAACGTTATTGTGGAAGAATTATAAGGGGGTGTGACGGATGGAAATGAATTATACACCGCGTCAGATTGTGGCTGAACTGGATAAATATATTGTAGGGCAACAGGAAGCTAAGAAAATGGTTGCCATCGCACTTCGTAATCGGTGGCGTGCTAAGCAGTTGCCGGAAAGCGTACGGGAAGAGTATGTGCCGAAGAATATTTTACTCATCGGCCCTACCGGCGTAGGTAAAACAGAATTGGCCCGTCGCTTGGCAAAATTGATGAAAGCACCGTTTATCAAGGTGGAAGCAACTAAATATACGGAAGTCGGCTATGTTGGGCGTGACGTGGATCAGATGATTCGCGATCTCGTGGAAAACTCCGTGCGCATGGTTAAAGAAGAGATGTTGGCTGCGCAGGAAGAAAAAGCAATGGAATTGGCTAACCAGCGGTTACTGCAAATCCTGTGGCCGAAAAAAGAAGACTCCGCCAAGGGGCGTAAGTTTAACAATCCTTGGGAAATGCTTTTTAACGATAGTGAAAACGAAGATACTAACGAAGCAGAAGAAGCTAAGACACCGGCAGAAGATCCGGATATGTCCGAAAAGCGCGCAGCGTTTTATGAAAAACTTAAAAACGGTCTTATGGATAGCCGTGAAATCGAAATTGAAGTGGAAGAAGCACCGAAAGGCTTTACCGGTATGCTTACCGGTAGCACACCGGATGAACTATCCAGCAATTTCCAGGACATGATGGAAAACATCATGCCTAAGAAAAAGAGAAAACGCCGTACTACGGTGGGCAATGCTCGCAAGATTTTCAGTCAAGAAGAAGGACAGAAGCTTCTCGATATGGATACGGTAACGGAAAAAGCCGTAGAGCTGGCTGAAAAAGAAGGGATTGTATTTATCGATGAATTCGATAAAATTGCAGGTAACAACGGTCGTAGCGGTGCCGATGTATCCCGTGAAGGCGTACAGCGCGATATTCTGCCTATCGTCGAAGGAGCAACGGTATCTACAAAATACGGTCCGGTTAAAACCGAACATATCTTGTTCATTGCTGCCGGGGCTTTCCACGTGTCCAAGCCGTCTGACTTGATTCCGGAATTGCAAGGGCGCTTCCCGATTCGTGTCGAATTGAACAGCTTGAAACAGGAAGACTTCAAGGCAATCTTAACGACACCGGAACAAGCATTATTGAAACAGTATCATATGTTGCTGAAGGCAGATAACGTAACTATTCATTTTATGGAAGAAGCCATCGATAAGATTGCGGAATTGGCGTATCGCGTTAATAATGAAACGGAAGATATCGGTGCTCGTCGATTACATACGATTTTAGAAAAACTGTTACAGGATATTTCTTTCAATGCGCCGCCGGCGGAACCGGTTGATGTTACCATTACAGCAGCCATGGTAGAATCTCAGTTGGGAGATATCGTTAAGGACGTCGATTTGTCGAACTTCATCCTGTAAGAGCAATGTGTATCATTCGTTACAGCCTATGCGTAGATACTACCGGTGATACCTAGTAACGGGTGATGAAAATATAAAAGAGGTAATGTATCCTTTGCGGATGCGTTACCTCTTTTTTTGTTTAGCGGTATTCCTTCGGAGAAAAATTGATTTATGACTGAATAACAAGATGGAGAAGAGAAAGTGTGGAGCTATGAATATGAGTTGTTCATTTTAGGTTATCTTGTTATAATGAACACAATTATACACGTAGTGAAGACAAGATGGGGACGAAGATGGAAAATCTTATATGTATCTATTAAAGAATAAAGAGGCAAATGATAAGAGGGATGAGGAGGATACACGATATATAGAAGAGGTGAAAGAAAGGATAATTTAGATGACGTTTAGAGAATATATCGATATTATTGAGTTTATCATCATTGTAATTGGAGGAAGCTGTTACCTATTTAAAACATTCGGGGAAAAAATAGGTAAGTATTGGATGAAACCATGGCTTTGGTTGAGAATAGCTAGTATTATTACATATATTAGTGTATTCCATACTGCATTTTATTTATTAGGTAATGGACCAGTAATTATTCGGGTTGTGGATGTATTAAGTAAGTTGGAGACGGGGGCATTTTTAATTACTTTTTGGGGATATCTCTTGCAAGCGTGGATACAATTAAGAGGTGAAGAAAATTATTACATGATTAAAATTATATTGATTTTAGTGTTTTGGTTAATTAGTCCAATTTTTATATGGAGTCTTCTTAAAGAATGGAATTTAATATAGTGCAGGAGAAATAGATATGCTTCAGTATGATATATGGATACTTAAATTTTTAGTGTATCTAATTGCTCTATGGCTAATCCCACGATATGGTCTACGGCATTTCACAATACGCATTAAGATGGGAAGTATAGTATGGAGTTTGTCGTTGATGTTCTATATTGTAATGCGTGTCATACAAAATCGACTTATGGAGGTATACATATTAGATGTTAGGACACTGGCATTGCTTTCACTAGCTTTGTTTTTTCATTTAGCCTCGGTTCTTGTAGTGATTTGGCTGATTTATGTGGGCTATCGAGATAATTTAGAAAAGGCACAGAGATATTCTATGGGGCTGATTGTTTTAAGAGAATTAGGATTCTTTCCAGAGATTTTATATACCATGGGGATTTTAATATTAGGGGTAGCCATACTAAAGAAAAACGAAACAAAGTAGTATTGAGAGGATGATCAAGTAAAGGGATTGAAAGGAGCGTATATTCTTGATAAAAATGGAAACTGGTGAAAGGTTGGTGATGTAAAATGTTCAATTACCGACCCTTACATATACGCAGTGAATGGAGTTTATTCATTTACAATTTGAGGTTATTATGGAGACGGCGCAAAATTCCATTGCTTGGGCAGCGCATTAATCGTGAGACATATGCATTCTCCGTAGCCTTTTCTTTTGCGGGACTACCTCTAAGTTTGATGTTTTTCTCTCCTCTTATACGTTTTGGAATAGTTACGAGAGTAGAGGCTATTTATGGTATGTATGCCTTACATTTAGTAATCTATCTATTTGTACTTTTTGTATTGGGGCGGCGTTTGCAGGAGTGGGGAATACCACAGTGGTGTGTTTTATTGGTACTTGGAGGATGTGCATGGGGGAGCTATTATATGGGATATCCTATGACTTTTGATATTAGCAATCCTTTTGCGGTAGCTCGAGGAAGTGCTGGCAATTCGGTAATACTAAACCTTCCGCAATATATGGAATGGACATTTTGCATTAATTGCATAGGATTTTTCATTCCTAATAATAAGAAGAAAAATAGGTTTGGCGAGACTGTTAAAAAGGGAATTATTTTATTTGGAAAATGCGTCAGTGATGTGGACATAGCTAATCAAAAATACATAGAAGACTTGGATGAGCTTAAGTTTATACTTTCAATGAGTATTAAAAGTGGACGGTCATTTTTAGTGAATGCATTAAACTTTAGAGGACGTACTGCGTATGATGATTTTGGAATAATTGGTTTGATTATGTTAGGCTGTCAAGGAATAGCTGCAATGTCTTGGTATACGGGACATAGTCTAAATATAGACGATCCATTTTTTGTATGTATGGTATTACATATTGTATTTTTTATTCCAACTATCAGTCTATGTATACGACGGTTACATGATGGATATCACAGTGCCTTTTTAATTCCCTTTATGTATATTCCCCTCTTTAATTTATATGTATATTCTCTTCTACTTTTTAAAAAATCATGGGAAATAGAAGATAGTGAAAGATAATAACAGATCCATTAGTTTATTATAAATATTAGGGGCTTCTATTTAGTAGGAGTTATCTTGTTTCTTTTGTGAAAGGAGAATACTTAGAGAATGGTGAAGCGGAAAAAGTAAAAATATATTGTAGACATTTATCCGCAGATAAAGATCTTGAGTATTACCCTTAT
>Cam_p2__coassemble_842_pt1 | contig 162025 bp, 145 predicted proteins | sample Cam_p2__metabat2_low_PE_032 | metagenome-assembled genome bin Cam_p2 | reverse complement strand
GAAAAGTATGACAAAGATTTTTAAGAGTTTACACAAAATATTTGACATACCCGAATTACTCGATATCTGATGATACACTAAAAGCATAATTGAATATACTATTTGGTATAGAAGCTTGCTTTATGTAAGGGGAGGATGTTATGAAACGACTCATGCTATTGTGTGTATTTGTTATGGCGCTGCTGGTAGCCGGTTGTGCGCAGGTGACATCGGAGATTAAGGTGGATTCCGATTTTGGTGGCAGTTGGCAAGCTACAATTCAAGCGCCGGCACCGATCAGTAAAGACGATATTTTAAGTGCAGTAGCGGATAAAAAGGAAGGCACACAATCCATTGATGTGACAAAAATTAAGCTGGTGCCGGTAGATGCAACGGGTAAAGAAATCAGCGGGGATACACCGGGAATGCGTTCACAAAGTTGGAAGTTGGAAACTAAGTTTGCCAACAAAGACGAATTAGCATCGATTAGTAAGATTGCTTTCGGACGCAGCAATGGAGACAAAGCGATTAATGTAATTTATCCATATGGCGACGATCCGGATGTGTACATGTTTAATTTGGGACAAGCATCGGGAACGACGACGATTACCGTACCGGGTACCATCATTAAAGAAAGCGTAGGCAAGGGCATGGTGAAGAGTGATGATACTATTGTGTTCGCGCAAGGTACGCCGATTAAATTCCAATTTAAGAAATCCGGTTCGTGGGGGATAATCATCGGCGGTGTTTTGGCTATCGTTGTAGTAGCCGGTGGTTTTGTATGGTACCGTCGCAGACAAGCGGCTGCATAAGGGGGAGTTATAGATGAGAAAATACATAAGTGTAGTCATTGCTATGGTGCTCATGCTGTGTGCGTTGGTACTCGGCGGTTGTGGCTCCTTGTCGTCCACTAATTTTGAAGGCACATGGGCGTATGTGATGCAACCGAATAAGAAGAATGTCGATTATAATTATGATTCGGATATGCTGTATGTCATTACTATGACAAAGAAAAGTGAGCATACCTATGAATCTACGTTCAGACAATATAAATATGTGAAGAAAGATATTAAATTGTTGAACGAAGAAGAATATGCCAAAGGTGATCGCTTTTTCTATTGGTTGTCTATGATTCCGGAGAAACCTAACGCGGCAGGTGTAATGCCAAAGGTAGAAATAGATTTTGAATTTAAACATCTTCCTACGGATATGGAAGCGGTCAAGATGACGGAACGGGATGGCAAGCTATATACGGATGAAGGCACTGAATTTACGTTAGACAGTAAGACAGGTAATCTAATTTCCGGTAATCAGACAATGGCTCCCGTAGAAAACGGAGACTTGACGAAGTTCAAGGAAGAAATGCAGCAGCACATTAAGGATTACTTCCAAAAGAAATATGTGGATACGAAGAAATGGGATATTACGGACTACGTATTTACCGATGCCGGTGATTCAGTTGTGCAAGGCGATTATAAAAAATAAGCAGGATGATTATAACGGTGTGCTTTCTAGGTGTTTGTGATGTAAGTTAAGGTTCAATATTCTCTAGCAATTAATTAAACAAGGGAACATTGTATAGATCATAGCAGATAGCTCCTAGGGAGAGAGGGTGAAATAAAGTGAGATTCAAATGGATGGTTTCGTTATTTGGTGTTATGGGATTGGTCGGATTTATTGGAGCAACAACAGTTGCTGATGCTGCATTACCGAGCGGTCCTAAGTACACACTCACTCGTGCCGATTATGGGAAATCGTTCGGTACAGCGCCGAGTGCGGCGGATATGAATGTTATAGGTGTCAATATTGGTACCCCGGTATCTGCGGTGATAAAAAGCCTGGGGAAACCGGACAGTTGGGAAAATAAAAAGCATGGCCTGTCTGCAATAATCAGGTATGGTGGGATTGCTTTTGGTCTAATTGGTCGAGGGAATAACGCAACAGTTGCCAACATAGTGCTAACCAATAGGGATGCTACAACTGCCAGGGGGATTGCCGTAGGTGATTCTCTCGAAAAAGTGTATGAGGTATACGGAACACCGGATTTTATTATTAAAGAAAAACAAGCCTGGATATACGGTTCTCTAGACCATCCTTCAGGTAATCGTACAGGTATTACCTTTGGTTACAACGACAATAACCGAGTAACCGATATTGTGATAGAAAATACAGATGTAACCGGTGATTTATGGTAGGTAAACAACTGACCAAACTCACTAAAAACTAACCAAACTACTGACCAAACTAGCTAAACACTGACCAAAAATTAATCCGTGTGCATAGTTGTTTGGAATAGAAAATAGATCCGTCTTAGTTACTTGTTAGTATCTCGGAATAAAAATATAAAACCGCTATAACACTAGAGTCATCTAATGTTATAGCGGTTTTTAGTAAGGTAAAAGTAGTATATAAATATCTATACTTTATTTTTAGAGCGTTTTATAATGTACGCATACATTTTGGGACGTTCTTTCTAATTAAGGAGTTTATTATGAGCCAAAACGAAAAATACATCTTTGAGGCAAACAGATTTGCCGATATAGAAACGCTATCGGAAGTTTATAATCAATACTATGCGTATGTCGCAATGTCCGACCTTACGCTGGAAAGCAAGAAAAAATACTTGGATTATATTTTAGCGAAGCAAAAAGAATTAACTATTGCTTCAATAAAAACGCTGGCTGACTTAGAAAGGCAGAATAAAGCACTACTAAATCTTAGAGATGAACTCTCATCAAAGAAGGTCATATAGAGGTGAAGCTTCTTTGAAAACGAACACTCCTTTTTCATGGTAACTATAATTTAGTCTTTATATGTATTGTTAACAGAGACTTATTTTATTAGCATCCCCCGTAGCGTTCAATGAGGTAATCCATGGCTTCAATGTAACCATCCAAGCCGTGACCGCGGATGGTTTTTTCCGCATAGTAGCCTACATAGGATATGTGTCGGAAGTCTTCGCGTTCCAACGGGTTGGTGATATGCACCTCCACCGTGGGAATGCCGACAGCTTTTAGTGCATCCATCAAGGCTACCGATGTATGCGTATAGGCTGCGGGATTGATGACGATGCCATCGTATACGCCGTAGGCAGCTTGGATATAATCGACTAAATCCCCTTCGTGATTACTTTGCTGGCAAGTAACGGTTACGCCGCAATGATTCGCATGGGCTTTGATGCGCTCCAAGAGGGCCGGGTAGGAGGTATTGCCGTACAGCTGTGGTTCGCGAAGTCCTAACAGATTGATATTAGGCCCGTTGATGATTAAAATGTTCATAAAACTCCTCCTTGATGAAGCGCACGGCGGCCATGGCGTCGGTGCAGTCGCATTGGGCTTGTGAAAAGGCTTCGTATAAAGGATAGCGCACGCGAGCCAGTTCACGAAGTCGGCCGATACCGCCGGTGGAGAGAATGCGATCCGCCGTGTCCAGTGATTCCAACGGTCGCTGAATCCAATAGATGCGTCCGTTTTGGCGAAGCAACGCATAGTTTTCGGGACGGGTGATAACGCCGCCGCCGGTGGCGATGATAGCGCCGGTTTCTTTGCACACATCATTTAGAATTTCTGTTTCCTTCTTGCGAAAGGAGGGCTCGCCGTGATTCTTGATGTATTGTGACGGATGTTCGTAGCGTTCTTCAAAGATGGCGTCGCAGTCGAGTAAAGGACGACCGGTCTCTTTGGCTAAGGCTTCGCCGATAGTTGTCTTGCCCACGCCGGGCATGCCGATGAGAATAATATTTTCCTGTGCCGAGCGCATGGCGGTAATCATTTCGCGAATGCGTTCGATGGGAAACTGCGTATTCATAAATAATTCTGCAGCGTACACGCCTTGGGCAACGAGCATAGGCAATCCGTCGCTATAGGGAATACCCATCTCTTCGGCATCGATGAGAAGCTGCGTGCGATACGGATTATAAATGACATCGGCTACACCTTCCAAGTGGTTAAAGGGGCGAATATCTATGAGGCGGCGCGGTGATTTAGGATACATGCCTACGGGCGTGGCGTTGATGATGATTTGCGCAGTATCGTAAAAGTCGGCAATGTCCTCATAGAACGGGGCGTTATTGCGTGATACATGTGTGGTATGAGTGGCCCCTAAATCGGTTACTACTGTGTGGATTGTACCGGATGTTGCGCCGTCGCCGAGGATAAGAACATCCTTGCCGGCTACGTCAATGCCGGCGTTCTTTAATAAAAATACAAAGCCGTTGTAGTCGGTGTTATGCCCGAACCAACCGTCGGGGCGACGGACCATGGTGTTTACGCAGCCTATTTTTTTTGCCGTATCGGATAGACGCGTACAATAGGGCATAACATCTTGCTTGTAGGGAATGGTGATATTAATACCGCACAGCTCGGGATCGGCTAAGAAGCGTTCCAGCTGATGCGGTTCTTTTTCAAATAAGGTATAAACGGGATTGCCCAGGGCTGCGTGAATCTCGGGGGAATAACTATGACCCAAGGTTCGCCCCAGCAGTCCGAAGGCCGGTGTATGACTCATTGGTTAACGCAGCTCCTTTTTTATTTCTACTAAAAAGTCTAACAGAACGAGGGCCACGACGGCTTCCACGACGGGAACGGCGCGCACGGCAATGCACGGATCGTGACGACCTTTAATTAAGAGGGACGTATTTTCCTGCTTTTCAAAGGAGAAGCTGGGCTGTGGTTTTGAAATCGAAGCGGTAGGCTTCATACCTACGCGCAAGACAATCGGCATGCCGTTGGTAATGCCGCCTTGGATACCGCCGCAGTGATTGGTTATGGTTTTTACCGTACCGTCTTCCAATACAAAGGGATCGTTTTCTTCGCTGCCCAGATGATCACAGGCATCAAAGCCGGTGCCGAAAGCAACACCTTTTACGCCGGGAATACCGAAGATGGCACGGCTCATACGATTTTCGATGCCGTCAAAGTTAGGATTGCCCATACCGGCGGGAATGCCGGTGGCAAATACTTCAATGATGCCGCCGGTAGAATCGGAGTCGTTCCGCAGGCGATCCAGTACATTGATAGCATTCAGGCGAGCCGTAGGGGATAGCATGGCAACGGTTTCAAAGCCGGCCTTGTGAAGGGCGTCCATATCGGGAGCGGTGTAGCTTACCTCGTCATCGTTAACCGTGCCTAAGCGGCGCAGATGAGCACCTACGCGAATACCTTCCTTGGCGAGGAGCTGTAAGGCAATACCGCCGGCACAACACAACGGTGCCGTAAGGCGACCGGAGAAGTGACCGCCACCGCGCATGTCTACGCTATCGCCGTAACGCATGCGCGCCGTATAATCGGCATGCGATGGGCGCGGTACATCGCGCAAATTATTGTAATCCGCCGATCGCTGATTGGTATTGGCAATATAAAAGGCTAACGGGGATCCGCTGAGCATACCGTCTACGATGCCGGACAGGAACACCGGTTCGTCTGCTTCCTTGCGCTGTGTGGTGACTAAGCTTTGACCGGGAGCACGGCGCTTCATAAAGCGACGCAGTTCATCCAAATCAATGGTGTGTCCGCAGGGAAGTCCGTCAACGACGGCACCGATAGCGGCACCATGGGATGTACCGAAGGTAGATATGTGAATGTGAGTACCGAAATCAGAGCTCATAGCTGTTACCTCCTAACGTTTGCCAATCATCAAAAAATTGCGGATACGATTTAGTAATGGCTTCGCTGTCGCTGAGGGTGACGGGATTGTCACTGATAAGGGCCGCCAATGTGCCGGCCATGACAAGGCGATGGTCATTATAGCAATGAGCGTGCCCCCCTACGAGTCGGCCGGTACCGTTTACATACAGCGTATCGCCGTCGATGTAAGCACTGCCGCCGAGAGAAGTAATCATCTCCGCCATAGCTGCCAGGCGATCGGATTCCTTGAGACGCAAACGCGCGCCATTGTAGAAGCGGCTTTGTCCTTCTATGCCGCAAGCCAAGATGGACAAGATGGGAAGCAAATCCGGACATTGCTCTAAATCTACGTTAAGCGGCAGGGTAGCTTTACCGGTGGCAGTAAGTCCTTCGGCAGTATAGGTCAAAGTGGTGCCGGCTTTTTCGATAATGGCGGCACTGCGGCGATCGGCTTGTACGGAATCGGCAGTAAGGCCGGTTACTGTAATGGTTTGCCCGGTCAGCGCTGAAGCTACGAGCCAGATGGCTCCGTTTGACCAATCGCCTTCGATGGCATAGTCCTTTACACCATGGTAGTGGCTGCCTTCGGGAATATGAAAGGTATCGCCGGTTACGTTGACGGTGACGCCGAAATCCTGAAGAACGCGAATGGTTAGGCGCACGTAATCGCGCGACTGCAAGGGACCTTCACTGATGACGGTAGTTTCCCCCATCAGCGGAGCAGCGAGAAGCAAGCCGGAGAAGAATTGGCTGCTAATGTTGCCGGCCATGGAGAAGGTACCTCCCGAAAGGAGTCCTGTCATGGTGAAGGGAGGCGCATCGTTGGAAAAGGTAACGCCGTGTGCTTTCATCTGTCCCAGTAAGGGCTCTAACGGACGCTGCGGCAAACGACCTTTCGCGTCGACTTCGGTGGTGCGGCATAAAGCAGCGGCTACGGGAAGTAACAGACGTAAGGTGGTACCCGATTCATGGGGACGTACTTGCCCCGGTGAAGCCGGCGTTGTAATAGGATGTACACGAACACCGTCTTCGGTTCGTTCGATGGTAGCGCCTAAGCCGCACAGGGAATCAATGGTAGCATCGATGTCGCGAGACGAGCGATGAAATCGTATATGAGAAGCGGAGTCTGCCAGCGCGGCCGCCATGAGAGCGCGGTGCGCATGAGCCTTCGCAGGGATGGCCTTAATTGTGCCGCCGGGAATAGCAGCCGTAATGGTGCGCATAGTTCATCTCCTTTAGTAACGTAATATATGGTAATCAATTATATGCTATATACCTACATGCTAATTCAACTACATGTGTACCTACTAATTGAATAGTAAGGGTACGATGTATACATCAACGGCAGGCTGATCCGATTATAGATTCATCCAATGTTAAAAATACTATGTGTTGCTTAATGGTATAGTAATCAAACATTGGCTAAGGATGCCGTTAATTGTTCGGCCAAGGTTGCATGCGGTACGGTGATGCGTTCACTGTGACCGTGCGATGTAGGTACGATAATGGTCACATCAAGACCGTGACTTTTTTTGTCGTGACGGGCAGCTTCCAATACATAGTCCAGCGGAACCTCGGTCGTCACCGGTAGATGATGAGCGCGGAGCAATTCGATGAGCCGCCGATATTCTTCGGCAGGCAGACCGTAATGGGTGAATCCCAAATGAGCCATCAAGGCGATCCCGATGGCAACGGCGTAGCCGTGAGGCATCGTGTAATGACTGTATTTTTCTAAGCCGTGCGCCAAGGTGTGACCGAGATTTAATAATTGGCGCTGCCCTTGTTCCGTTTCGTCCGCCGCTACAATGCGTGCCTTGGCGGCAACGCATTGGGCGATGACATCGGTCAGATGTGAGCTTTGTGGTGTTAACGGCTCCTTGGTGAGCAAGCCCAGTAAGGCCGGATTATCCAGGAAGGTATACTTCACAACTTCACCGCAGCCACCGATGAATTCTTCCCTGGGTAAGGTGTGAAGAACATCGGGATCACAAAATACGGCACGAGGCTGTTTAAAAGCACCCCACAAATTTTTACCGGCCGGTAAATTGACCGCTGTTTTGCCGCCTACGGAGGAATCGACCATAGCCAATAGCGACGTGGGAATCTGTACATACGCAATACCGCGCATGTAAGTGGCAGCGGCAAAGCCGGTAATGTCACCGACAACTCCACCGCCGAGGGCAATGAGAACATCGCGGCGTGTTATGCAGTGATCGGCTAAAAAGTTGAGTATGTGTAGTAGCTGCTCCGGACTTTTAGATTCTTCCCCCGCCGGCAAGGTATATACCAAGGGCTCGTAATCGGCGGCTTGTAAGCTGCTTACGAGGGTATCCGCATATAAAGGTCCCACGTGGGTGTCGGTAATGATGACGGGATGACCGGTTACGGACAACGCACGTATATGATGACCGACGGTGGCTAACAGGCCGTGTTCGATGTGAACGGTATAGGCCGGCTCGGTATGGACCACGATGCGCCGCGTGTCACTGTGAAGCGCCGGTGCTTCCGTGCCGATAGTGTGCGTCGCTGTGACCGATTCGTTCGTTGGGTGATGCAGTGAAGATTTCATGAGAGCCTCCTAGCGGCGAAGCGCATTGCGCAAAGCTGTTACATCGCGAGTGACTTCATCGAAGGCATCCGGTGTCAAGGCTTGCGGTCCGTCGCATAATGCTTTGGCCGGATTGTTGTGTACTTCAATGATTAAACCGTCTGCACCGGCACCGGTAGCTGCCAAGGATAAGGGATGTACCATGCGGCTCATGCCGGCGGCATGACTGGGGTCGATGATTACCGGTAAATGCGTCAGCTCGTGCATCATAGGAATGGCGGTGACATCCAGGGTATTGCGCGTTTTCGTTTCGAAGGTACGAATGCCGCGTTCGCAAAGCACTACCTGATGGTTGCCTTCGCTCATAATGTATTCCGCTGCCATCAACCACTCTTCGTAGGTGGCACTGAGACCGCGTTTTAAGAGGACCGGTTTATCCAATTTGCCCACTTCTTTGAGCAAGGTGAAGTTTTGCATATTGCGCGCGCCGATTTGCAGCATGTCTACGTCTTCGAATAGAGGCAACTGGGAAATGTCCATAATTTCCGATACGATGGGCAGTCCCGTTTCTTTTTTTGCTTCCAACAATAATTCAATGCCGTCGGCCCCCATGCCCTGGAAGGAGTACGGGGAGGAACGAGGTTTGAACGCACCGCCGCGAAGGATGGTAGCACCGGATGCTTTTACCTGTTTGGCAATATCAATAATTTGTTCGCGAGATTCTACGGAGCATGGGCCGGCGATCATAGCGAAGTGACCACCGCCGATTTTAACACCGCTTACATCGACTACGGTATCTTCCGGATGAAGGCGACGCGTTGCATTTTTGTACGGTTCCTGAATGCGCGTAATTTTTTCTACTACCGGCATAGACTCGATGAGTCGGCCGTCGAGAGAGGAGGTATCACCGATTAAACCGATAAGGGTATATTTTTCCCCAATCCATGTACGCACCTGCAGGCCGAACGACTCCAGCCATAAAATTAAACTCTGAATCTCTTCTTCTCTTGCGTTTTGTTTTACTGTTACAATCATGGTTATGACCTCCAAAACAATGTACCATTCTACTATTCTACACAATATAGTTACACGCTACAGCAAAATAAAAAGGCTACCCGTAAGGATGTACGGGTAGCCTTTTGGCTTTATAAGCGCGTTGGATTACTTAACCGAAGTTTTAGCGCAGCCCAAACAATCCTTACCAATAGAGTTGGTAAAGAAGTAATACCAAAAAAAGTATGGGCTGCTCATTACTCGGTTATGCATCGTATTCACGCTCCTTTTGCTTAAGTGTTGGCAATATTGTAACGCCATACGCATATAAAAAGCAAGTGTATTTTTTAGAAAAACAAAAAATTTTTCAAACCAATGCTTATTCCAAGTCGTCAAAGTCGAAGGCGGCTGCTTTGGTATAATTGGTTACCTTCGCTTCAAAGAAGTCCGTCTTGGTGCTGTTCAGATTGGAGAAGCTTTCAATCCAAGCCATAGGATTTTCCTTGATGTCCGGGTAGAGCGGCTTGAGGCCGATCGCATCGAGACGCAGGTTAGCCAGGTATTTAATGTAGCGTTCGATAAGGACATTGTTGATGCCTAAAATCTTATCATCCGTAATGTACTGCCCCCATGCGATTTCATGCTCCGTACCTTGGCGCAGCATGTCGACTAATTCGTCTTCCAGCTCCGGCGTAAATAATTCCGGTCGCTCCGTGCGCAGTTCCTTGATGATGTTCTGGAACAAAATGAGATGCGTTACTTCGTCGCGGTTAATATATTTGAAAATCGTACTGGTAGCCGTCATCTTGCCTTGGCGGGCCAAGGTGTAGAAGAAGCTGAAACCGGAATAGAAGTAAATGCCTTCCAAAATATAATTGGCCATAATGGTGCGAATGAAATTATGTTCCGACGGATCATCGCTGAACCGCTGATAGATGTCGGCGATAAAGCGGTTTCGATTCAATAAGTGTTCATCCGTGCGCCATTCGTCGTAAATCTGATCACGGGTGATCGGATTGGTTACGGTGTCGAGAATGTACGAATAGCTTTGGGCATGAATTTCTTCTTGGAACGCTTGGATGTTGAGCAGCGAAGCTACTTCGGCTGCCGTTACGTAGCGACTCAGGTTCGGCAGATTTTCGCTTTGAATGGAGTCGAGGAAGTTTAAGAAGGAAATAATTTTATCGAAGGCGCGGCGTTCACTGTCCGTCAAATAAGGAAACTGCTTAACGTCTTCGTTTAAAGAAATTTCCTCGGGAATCCAGAAGTTGTTGAGCATGGTGCGATACAATGTATTGGCCCAATCGTATTTGATGCGGTTCCATTCGCGCAGGTTAGTAGTATTGCCGCCGATCATGCTTTCCGTACCACGATCGCCGTGTTCATTGAATATTAATTTTTTATCCATTAGGAAGAACCTCCTTCTAGGTAATGGGGATCAGATAAACAGACGGGCAGTGAAACACTGCCCGTACATACGGTTACTTTTATTATAATATAGCTTGGGCACCGCGCCTAGTGCCATCAAAAGGAGTAGTCACTGTGCTCGGCATCCTCCAGAGGACCGGTTACTGTGTGCAGTAGTCGCAAGCGGATGCGTGAGGGCGACCGGTGTCATCAAGACGAGCAGCTGGTGCATTCGTCCATTTCAAGAGACTGGTTGCGAATGTAGTAAATCGTCTTAACGCCTTGCTTATAGGCCTCTACATAGAGGTCGAGAATTTCTTTGGCCTTCATCTGCGGTGTAATGTACAAATTGAAGGATTGCGCCTGATCGATGTGACGCTGGCGGGCGGCGCAGGCCTTGATGCTCCACTGCTGATCAATGGTGTGTGCTTCTTTGTAAAGCCAGAAGGTGCTGTTATCGAGATCCGGTGCGGTCTTCGGTGTGAAGCTGCCCTTCTTTTCTTCGATGAAGAATTTTTTGAAAATCGGATCGATACCGGCGGTGGTATTGGCAATATTAGACGTGCTACCTGTAGGGGCGATGGCCATGAGATAGCCGTTGCGCATACCGTACTTGGCGACATCCGCCTTTAGCTGTTGCCAACGGGGCGAGGTATAACCGCGGCGTTCAAAGTATTTACCGGTTTGCCATTCGGATCCTTCAAAGGCCGGGTAGGAACCCTTTTCCTTGGCCAGCTCCATGGATGCCTTGATGGCGTAGTACGCAATATCTTCGAAGAGCTTGTCCGCTGCTTCGATATGGGCATCGCTTTCCCAAGTCAGGTTGTGACGCACCAAGTAGTGATGGTACCCGCTGGTGCCGAGACCGATGGCGCGATATTTTTCACTGGTAACGCGGGCTTCCGATACCGGGAACTGGTTGATGGAAATAACATTGTCCAACATGCGAATTTGGAGGCGAATGTTTTCTTCCAACTCTTCATCGGTAATCTTGCCGAGATTGATGGAGTTCAAGTTACAGGTAACCATGTCGCCGGTAATCGTGGTGGTCGTAATGGAACCGTCCGGATGAATGGTTTCGCTGCCCTGCTTGGAGAAGCCTACGTTCTGTGCAATTTCGTGGCACAGGTTGGAGGCGTAAATCATGCCGGCATGCTTGTTCGGATTCATGCGGTTTACGGTATCGCGGAAGAAAATAAAAGGCGTTCCCGTTTCTACGGCACTGCGCATGATTTTCTTCATCATGTCCAAAGCGGCTACTTCGATGCCGTGCAGGTCCGGACTCTGTTCGCACATGAGATAGTGCTTGGTAAATTCTTTTTTGTCGTCAGAGTCGTAGAAGTCTTCCAAGGCAAATCCCATTACCCGTTCTACTTCATGCGGGTCGAACAGAGTGAAATGTTCGCGGGCAAGCAAGCGCTCCATGAAAATATCCGGAATGGAAATGGCCGGGAAAATATCGTGGGCTTTACGACGATCGTCACCGTTATTGGTGCGAAGCTCAACAAATTCGTAAAAGTCTTTATGCCAAATATCAAGCGTTACCGTAGCGCCGCCTTTGCGTTTGCCTAACTGATCAACGGCAACGGCCGTATCGTTGTAAAGGCGAACCCAAGGAATAACGCCGCCGGAGGAATTTTTATAGCCGCGGATGTCACTGTTAAGCGCACGTACCTTGCCGAGGTAAATCCCCAGGGCACCGCCGTGCTTGGACACCTGCGAGAATTTGCAGTTTACATCGTAAATGGACCACAGGTTGTCGTCAACGCCGGAAATGAAGCAGCTGCTCAGCTGATGGAACGGCGTACCTGCATTGGCCAAGGTCGGCGTAGCGGTGGTCATCTTTAGCTGGCTCATGAGATCGTAGAATTTTTTGGCAAACTCTACCTTGCGATCTCCTTCAATCAGTGCCAAATGCATGGCGATGGCCATGAAGCGTTCCTGCGGCAATTCGTAAATTTCTTTGTCATAGCCTTTTACCAAATAGCGGTCGGCCAACAGCTTGATGCCTTCGTAGTTGAACAGATAGTCGCGCTTCGGCTTGATGTAATCGCCGAGCTCTTCCAATTCTTCCGGCGTGTACTCGGTAAGGAAGAAGTCTGCATAACGACCGTTCTCTACCAAGGTTTGTACAAGCGCGGTAAAGTTACCGTAACCGAAGGCTTTATATTTGCGGTTAATAGCGGCTTCCTTGTATAGGTCAAACAGGAACAGACGAGCGGCGACGAACTGCCAATCCTGATTCATGCGATTGACCATGTTGCCGAAACCGTCGTCGGTTTTTTGGATGACCTTTTCGATAGCGGTTTGCACGAGGATTTTTTGAATTTCCTTCGTACTCATGCCGTCTACAAACTGCAGCTTACTATCCATTTCCAGCTCGATAGGGTCACAGGTTTCTTCTAACCCCAGGCAAGCGAAGGCAATCATCTTCTTAGTTTTTTCGACGGATAACGGCTCGTAATGTCCGTCACGTTTTTTAATCATTATTCCCATTGCCGGTAGATCCTCCTTACTTGTTAGACAACAAAATACCCCTGCCGAAGCGAGGGTACTACATGATGATATATACACAAATACATAACCTACGCATTGATCAAAGAAGCCCGTAACGGCGGTACGTATCGCAATTATACGGCTAAATTTGAAATCAATATATAGTAGGTTGTTTTATATAAAGTTATATCTATCCACAATATAGTGAAAAAGACAACGTAAATTATACTATCAATATCGTGATTAGACAACCGCAAAATTGGCATAGCCTTATGCAAGTTCGGTGGCATTTCTATGAGAAATCTGTAAGGGCGTAGCGACTTGACAAGGAAATACAGGCGTATACCGGCATCGATGCGTATGACGGATAGATATAGAAAGTTGTCACCCCCATGATGTTGTATAGGATTTTGTATACTTTGTATAGCGTTGCTGGTAGAGATTATTTTGTCTTCAACAGTCTATCAAAACGAGGTATTAATTTAGTTAGAAGTGGGGTGGGTTTGTACAGGACGAACTTTTTATACTTGGTGGATTGCAATAGATGGTAGCATAGTCTTGTTGACAGAAAAAATATTTACTTTTATACTGAAAGCGAACTAAAAATCCGGGGAGCTGACAATGGAGTCGGCTGAGAGGAAGCTAGCGCTTCGACCCGTAACCTGATGTGGGTAATGCCAACGTAGGAAGCAAACGGACAGACATTTTTGGGAGGTCCCCTTCATCAGGGCCTCTCTTTTTTGTTGCATCACTTCCGGTGAAGTGGTGCGTAGTCGTTTGTTACAGGAGGAGACTCACTATGGAATTTACTACACAAATGGACGCAGCGCGCAGAGGCCTTATTACGCCGCAAATGAAAGTGGTTGCCGAAAAGGAACATATGGAACCGGAGACACTTCGTCGCCTTATAGCGGAGGGCAAGGTGATCATTCCTTGCAATGTGCATCACCGTGCGCTCAGTCCGGAAGGCATCGGCTCGATGCTGCGGACAAAGATCAATGTTAACCTTGGCACATCGCGGGATCTTACGAATCTTGACATGGAATACCAAAAGGTGCAGACGGCTGTAGATATGGGGGCAGAGGCGATTATGGATCTTAGCTCCTTCGGTGATACGAAGGTGTTCCGTCGCCATTTAACGGCGAAGTGTCCGGCTATGATCGGGACCGTGCCCATTTATGATGCGGTGGTATATTACCATAAGGCGCTGAAGGACATTACTGCCGAAGAGTGGCTGGATGTGGTGCGCATGCATGCGGAAGACGGCGTGGATTTTATGACCGTTCACTGCGGTATCAATCGAGCTACGGCGGGACGATTCAAGAAGAACAAGCGGCAAATGAATATTGTATCCCGCGGAGGATCGATTATGTTTGCGTGGATGGAGATGACCGGCCGAGAAAATCCGTTTTATGAATATTTCGATGAGCTGCTGGATATTTGCGCGGCCCATGATGTAACCTTGAGCCTCGGCGATGCTTGCCGTCCGGGATCCTTACAGGATGGTACGGATGCGGCGCAAATCGAAGAGCTGATTACGCTCGGCGAATTGACGAAGCGTGCATGGGATAAGAACGTACAGGTTATGATCGAAGGGCCCGGTCATTTACCGCTTAATCAGGTAGCGGCGAATATGGAAATTCAAAAGACATTATGTCACGGGGCACCGTTCTACGTGTTGGGACCTATCGTAACGGATATTGCGCCCGGTTACGATCATATTACGTCCGCCATCGGCGGGGCATTGGCGGCGGCATCCGGCGCAGCGTTTTTGTGCTATGTAACACCGGCGGAGCATTTGCGTTTGCCTAACCTGGAGGATGTAAAGGAAGGCATTGTGGCTACGAAGATAGCAGCCCATGCGGCAGATATTGCCAAGGGAATTCCCGGCGCTATCGAATGGGACTACAAGATGGGGGAAGCACGGCGCGTTCTTGATTGGCCGGCACAGTTTGAGTTAGCCATCGATTCGGAGAAGGCGCATCGCTATCGGGAAAGCTCCAAGCCGGAAAAGGAAGATACCTGCAGTATGTGCGGTAACTTCTGCGCCGTGAAAAACATTAATCGTATTTTGGACGGTGAGGACATTACCGTGTTTGATGAGTAAGAAAAGAGATTATTTTTGTTGGGCAGTCCTGTTGGCTGCCGGATTTCTTCGTACGGGTGCTAGTTACGGGGGCTCTTATGGCTTGCGTTAGCGAATGGATGTCTTCTAATGTATATTAACGGATGGATCTCCTCTGTTGATGATGCGATGAAGGAGAGAACGGAACTATTTATTTATCGTAGTTATGCAAAAAGGGAAGAAGCTTTTCCAAGACAAATTCAGGTTGCGCTTCGGGAACAAAGTGACCGCAGCTGTCTATGCCATAGCCAATCATATTCGATGTTTTTTCTTTCCAACCGGCAAGCAATTCGGCAAGAAAAAAGCAGAAGTTCCGGTTGCTAGGCTACCTTACCTATGTTACAATGGACCGACGCAGGAAGTGTTTATCTTGGCACCCACTTCCTAAAAATAAAAATCAAGAGGAGGTTTTTGTATGTGGAATACGAGAACAATGATTATGAATGCCTGTATGGCAGCGCTGTATGCGGCGTTGACATTGGGACTGGCACCGCTTAGTTATGGGCCGATTCAGGTGCGCATTTCAGAATTTTTAACATTGGCGGCGTTTTATAATCCGCGCTATATTCCGGGCTTGGTGATTGGCTGCTTTATCGCCAATATAGGAAGTCCCTTTGGTCTTACGGATATGATCATTGGTACGCTGGCCACCTGTATCGCTTTATATGCGATGCGCTATTGCCGTACTGTTTGGCAAGCTTCGTTGATGCCGGTGATTTCCAACGGAATTATTATCGGTTTGGAGTTGGCGTATTTGGGAGAAATTCCCTTTGACAGCGAATTACTGTTGACCATGCTGTATATCGGCATCGGTGAGCTGATTGCGGTGACGGTCATCGGCGTAGGCATTATGAAATTACTTATGAGTAATCATATTGTGCGTGACTATGTGATGGATAAACAATAAAAAATAGGAAGCCTTGAAGAATACTGACATGCCCCAAAGGTTAGATTGGACGCTAGCCTTTGGGGCATTGTGTATTGTTTCTAAAATAAAGCATATGAAGGTGTTGTCGTAGCCGGTGCGTACATCGCGTTTGTAGATGGCCACACTTTCATGAATGCGATTCGTAGCGTATAAAAATGTTTCATTGGGATGAAGAATAAGGGTACTGGCCTGTCCTTGACCGGTGTAGGTGTCGGGCAAAGAGGGAAGAATTTGACGAGGTACGACAGAGCCGGTCGCGCCGTCGTAATCGTAAAAGGTAACAGCATTTCCCTTTTCGTTGACAAGGTATACATGACGATTGTCAGCGGTTACCGTTAGATGACGTGGTTCGGCAACCGATATAAGCAAACATAGGGGCACTCCTTTCAAACGTTAGATTGGGATTTTTTTATATAGCACAAAATATTCATAATGGTAATGCACTTACCGTGATAGGATTGTGATACTATTATAGTATAAAAATTTATACATGTGGCAGAGTCTACATTTTTGTATGAAGTATATAAAAACATTACGCTTAACACCTAAAGGAGGGAGTCGCATGATATACTATTTCACGGGAACAGGCAATTCACTGGATGTGGCGAAGCGTTTGGCCACATTGTTGGACGACACGGTGCGGCTCATGGATATTCATGAGTCCCATTCTGTCATTGAAAGCGCGCCGTCCATCGGTTTTGTTGTACCGGTGCATAACTTTGATATTCCCGAGGCTGTGAAGGATTGGTTTCGGCGCGCTAGGTTCAGCGGTTCCTTTGGGCAGACGTACTTTTACGGGCTTATTACTTACGGTGGTGCGGAGGGCAATGCGCGGGCAAACCTGCGCCGGGCATGCTTAAAAAAGGGGTGGGACCTCGTGTTTAATACGATGGTTATGGTGCCGGACAACGCAGGGCCGATCATTCGTCGTCCCTATGACTTAACTAGTTTATATACGTTGGACGAACGGTTGGCGAGGATTGCCGAAGCGGTGAAAGGTCGTCGGCGCAGTCATGAAGAGGAGCCGTATAGTTACAAAATGGCACTAAAGACAGAACTGTCAAAGATTTATCTGGACAGTCCCGTGGTGGCGATGAAAATTGATCACCACCGTTGTATTCGGTGCCGATTATGCGAACGACTTTGTCCGGTAGAAAATATTTATTTTAAGGAAAAGAAGAAAAAGAAAGATAAGGCAGCAAAGGCGAGCAAGTCCTATGCGGGAAAGATGAAACTGCGGGGTCACTGCATCCATTGCTTGGCGTGCATTCATTGGTGCCCTACCGGCGCCATTCGCATGGGCTATATTGATTTTATGAATCGGCAGTATACGAATCCCTATATCAAGGCCCGGGAGTTATTGAAGCGGTAACATAAAAGAGAGCAAGATATACAAGGGCGATGATACAGATACTGACAAACGAAAGTGATGACAGGGGTATGCGTCTGAAAGTGATGATAGGAATAGGAGCCGATACGCGTAATGATTTGAATGCTACTATGCCGGGCGCAAGAGAAGCGAGAGGAAGGACGAACATTTGATGAGTACACAGGATACGACATGGACAGTACATAAGAAACGATTTAGTGAATTAACCGTGGAGGAGCTGTTCGCTATTTATCGATTGCGGGTGGCGGTATTTGTAGTGGAGCAGGCTTGCCCGTACCAAGAGGTGGATGAGCGTGATTTGCAATCGTACCATCTGTGGCTTGCCGATGAAACGGGTACGCCCGTTGCGTACTCGCGGGTGTATTGGAAAAACGAAGCGGACGGACATGCTTCATTCGGTCGTGTTATCGCCGCGCGACGTCGCTGCGGTTTGGGTACGCAGATTGTAAAAGCAGCTATGGACTGTGCCAAGCATGATCTGGGAGCGCGTTATATCACAATCGAAGCGCAAAGCTACGCGCAGCCGTTTTATGAAAACGTAGGCTTTAAGGTTATTTCCGACGAATTTATGGAAGATGGCATACCGCATAAGGAAATGCGTGTAGAAGCATAAGGGGAATTAAAGAAGGCGATGCTCATATATCTCAGAGGTCAAGTCTTGCGAATGAACACATAAAAGAAGGAGACTATCAGCAGCGAAAGCTCGGTCTATCGAAGAATGTAATTTAAATAAAGCGATGCTCATATATCTCAGAGGTCAGGTTTTACGAATGACACTCTTGCGATATATGAGCATCGCTTTTCTTTTTGGGGAGAGAAGAAAAGAAGGGAGACTTGACTGCCGAGGCATGAATCTCTCTTTTTTCATCCCTCAGAGGAAAAGCCCCTATAGTAGCGATGAAGAATGCCTTTCGTAAGACTAGGCTTCAAAGCGCTATTATAGGGGCTTTATTTATTCGTAAGACCGGGCTTCAAAGAGCTATCGTAGGATATTTTTTATTTTTTGTTTACAAATTCATTTTTAAAACGATTTATATAATGAGGGGAATTTTAATGTAAGAGAAATATTCGTTTTGTATTACAAAAACATATAACCTGTTGACCCTTGCAACTTCTACCCTCATGAGAGTTTAGGACGAGTGAGTTACGGATGTATTGCGAAAAAAGTATAAATAATTATGTTTAAAACTAGGCCATTTTTTGCCTGTAATAAGTGGAGGGGTAATTTTTGTTTTGTAAAAACATACAGAAATTTTTACACGTTAGATTGTCGCTCGTTACAATTCCGTGACAACGGAATCTAACATTTTAAAAATGACGTTTACAAGTTTACATCTGCTGGATGGTAATAAGTGAGGGGAGAGACCCTCGATTATATATGGGAGGTATTAGCTATGAATTATCTTGGCGAGATTAACAAATTTCAAACATGGGTGGCGGTGCATCCGGAGTTGTCTGCGGCAGCACGAATTCTATGGTTTGCCCTTATGCATTACAATAACGGTTGCGGTTGGAAGAAAGAGTTCAGCTTGTCTGTGTCGGGCTTAGCGCTAACGACCGGTCTTAGCGAGTCGACGATTTACCGCGCGCGAAAACAGCTGTGCGATAGTGGACGCATCGCATTTTCTAAAGGGCATTATGGACAGGCATCGGTATACCGTGTCATTCCTTTTGCTGCCAATACGTATCACAATAGCAGTGGAGAAGCCGAAAGTCTAACCCCTACGGAAAAGGAAAGCCGTACCTGTATTAATGAGGGACAAAATAATACATATGATGGCAATAGCGAGCAACACAATAAGCAGTTCGGTAGTCAGGACAATAGTCAATATGGCAGCTCTTGTGTCGGTCAAAGTAATGATCGACCGGTGCCTTACCGTCAGAAGTACAGTCAGACTAACTGTCAGAGTAATTGTCAGAGTAACTGTCAGGATGACTGTCAAAATGAAGGTACTTTTGACGATATACCTAAACAAAATAAAAATAAACAAAACGATGGTAAAGAAAACCTAGCAAAGAAAGAATACCCTGCGGAACTCGCTGATGAAGATGGATTTATGCCACCGTCTTTAGAAATGGTGCGGGCCTATTGTTTGGTACGGGGCAATACGGTGGACCCCGAACAATTTGTAGACTACTACCAACGTCGGGATTGGTTTGTGGGACAAACGAAGATGAAAAATTGGAAGGCTGTGGTGCGAAGTTGGGAGCGACGCAAAATCGTTAATACGCAGACAACACCACCTAAAGAGCAGACATCATTACTTACGGGTTACACGCCGCCGAGAAAGTATGTGTATATAAACGGTGGTGATGGCAGTTATGTAGATTATCAAGGAGGGCCGGTTCAGGTTAAGGATGGACAATTCATATTTAAATAGTATTGAGTGCAGACAGGCAAAGTAGAGCATGGTACGAAGTACCCATAGCAATAAATACTATCAATCACAGTCAACCATCACTGACGGGCAGCTTGGATAAAGTCTTCAAAGATGCGTTTGGCAAAATCGGCAGTAGCCGTCATCATTTCCGGGTGAAATTGATAGGTCATGAGATAGGGATACTCGGTGCCCTCCATGGCTTCCACGGTGCCGTCCTTGGCAAGACCGGTGACGCGCAGCTCTTCGCCGACGCGGCGGACGGTTTGATGATGAAAGCTGTTGGTGACGATACTCGTAGTGCTCAGCAGCTGAGCCAAATACGAATCGCCTTCTAAGGTAACGGTATGCGTAGCCAGGTCGGGGCGTTGGTCCTGGGAATGTTTTAGTGTGCAGCGATCGTCATACTTGAGATCCTGATACAAGGAGCCACCGTGATAGACATTGATGATTTGGTGACCGCGGCAAATTCCCATGATGGGCAAGCGCCGACGCTGTGCTTCTTCAAGGAGAGCGAAGTCGAAGCGATCCCGTTCGGGCCATACATCTTCGATGCCTTGCAACGGTTCTTCGCCGTAATGAAGGGGGTACACGTCATGACCGCCGGTGAGGAGCAGGCCATCTACGGCAGCTATCATATCTTTGGCAACCTCTTCGTCATCGGTAAAGGGCAGCATGATAGGAATGCCACCGGCATTGATGACGGATTGTACATAATCATGGTTTACAAAAGCGCGACGATAGCCGGGACATACACCGGCGGTATCGATGATATGACTACCGGACAAGCCGATACGTGGTTTTTTCATAGCAATCACCTTCCAAAGTTTATAAAAAGTTAGACAGCGCAGATCGTTGTGCGCGAGCCGAGCTGACAAGACGGTTACAATTCGCAGAGAAAACGATACGAAGTGCCGCCGCAGGTACGTTATTTATTTCTCTTGCGGCGGATTGCCCTCAGTATAGCATAGGCGGACATAATCGGATAGCGACAAAAATCACGAAGCGCATTCGTACTAAACGGAGACGGTGACAGCATTGTTGTAATGCATTGCTGCCATGAGAAGATACCGCGCTTTCGCTAAGGACGGCAGTATTGAGTATTTGAGTATAGGTCTCATGTGTGTTACAATGAACTGTATATGAGTGCGTGTATATAAAACGCCACATCGCCGCCGTGAGTTTCGGGACGGTGCGACAGTTGTATTACGACGTATAAAGGAGATAAGTGACGTGGACTACATTATTATGTTTATGCACGAGTACGGCTATTGGGCCATGTTTATTGCTATGGTGTTGGAAAATGCAAATATTCCTATTCCCAGTGAAGTAGTCTTAGGATTTGCCGGGTATTTGATTGCACAAGGTGTATTCGATATGACGACGACGATGATCGTCGGCGTGCTTGCCGGCATTGTAGGATCGGTGTTATCGTACTGGCTCGGGGAATACGGCGGACGACCGGTGCTGCTAAAGTACGGTAAGTATATTTTTTTCAACGAAAAGAAGTTTGCCATGGCGGAGTCCTTGTTCGGTAAATACGGCGGCGCGGCGGTGTTCATCGGTCGTTTGTTGCCCGGGGTGCGCACCTTTATTTCATTCCCCGCAGGGGTAGCGCGGTATCCTATGCCTCACTTCCTTTTATGGACGACATTGGGAACGATCCCATGGACGCTCCTCTTAGTATGGCTAGGTGTTAAATTAGGTGAGCATTGGAAAGATTTAATCGCGTATAATCATGAATTGCTTATTGCGATGATTGTGGTGTTTGCCTTTATCGGCGTGTACTGGTTGATCAGACATAAGCGGCGTAAGCAGAGGCAGGAAGAGAGGTAGGCGGAGGAAGACGTGAAAATACATCGATTATCCATAGTTTTCTTTATTGTCACCTTGGTTATGTATGTGGCCGGCAACGTATCGTTGCCGATAACGGACCCCGTAGAATCTGCGTATGCGTTGACGGCAAAGGAAATGGTGATATCCGGTGACTGGTTGTCACCGCAGATTTTTCACCAGTATTGGTATGATAAGCCGGCGTTGATATATTGGTTGATTGCGCTGTCGTACAAGCTGTTCGGCATTTCCGATTTTGCGGCGCGATTGCCGTCGGGGCTATTGGGCGCGTTATCGGTGGCGTGGATGTACCAGCTGGTACGCAGTATATCCGGTCGTCGTCTGCTGGCGATTTGGAGTGCCATCGTACTGGGTACATCGCTGGAGTTTTGGATTTTGGCACATGGTATCGTCACGGATATGGCATTGCTTTTGGCTTCGGTAGGTACCTTCGGGTATGCGTATCGCGGTTTGGCGGAAGGACGTACCAAGTGGATTGTCATTGCCTATCTCTTTGCCGGTATCGGCGTGTTGGCCAAGGGACCGGTGGGCGTCGTATTGCCGGGGCTGTTGTTCCTTGTCTATGCCGGTGTGATGCGGTCGTGGCGCATGGTGCGATTGCTGTTTCCGTGGCAAGGGATTCTGGTCTTCTTGTTGGTGGCCGGGCCTTGGTACGGTTATATGTACCATACACACGGGCAAGCATTTGTAGACGGCTTTTTAGGTTTGCATAACATAGGTCGGGCCCTAGAGTCCGAGCATCCGGCGGACAATCATTGGTGGTATTACCTGGCATTGTTCCCGGCGGCTTCCTTGCCTTGGACGGGCGCCGTTATTTACGGTATGTATTACGGTTGGCGCCAGCGTTCCGATTTTTATTTGTTCTCCATGATTGCCGGCTGGGGGACGATTCTCTTTTACACATTGATGGCTACCAAGTATCCGACATACACATTTATCAGCCTGGTGCCGTTCAGCTTTTTAGGGGCCGTAGGCATTGTAAAGCTCTTGCGCATCGGCGCCGATCGCCGCTTGTGGTGGATCTTGATGGGACCGACCTTTTTCCTGTGGGGGCTGTTGGCCGTAGGCAGTTACTTTGTCGGCTGGGGCTTTTGGTATTTACTGTATGTGCTGGTAGGTGTCGGCATTGTATTACTGCTGGCGTGTTACTTTAACGGTAAGCGCTATTTACTGCCGGCGGTTATCGGCTTGGTGACGATGCTCATTGCCGGCGTGGTGATTTACGAAGGCGTGGCACCGCTGGTGATTCGCCGCTCGTCGGTGGATTACGTACCGGCGGTGGAGGCCTTCCGCGGACAGGTATATTATTATGATGGTTACAGTACGTCCTTGGTGTATTACACGGATCGCGAAGTGATTCGCATCAACAGCGATTATGCACCGGAGGAAAAACGCAGTGCCGTATGGAATGGCAAGTATAAAATGCCCATCGTATCCGAGCAGGCAGCCTATGCCCAGTTGAGCAAGGAGCAAGCGTTGGTCATCGTACCGCGCAGGTCGCTGAAGTATTTACAGCAATCGCCGCTGATGGGATTGTTCCGCGTGTATGCGGAAGAGCCGGGGGTTATCATTTTTATGACAGGCAGCGGCTTGGTTACCATGGGAGATAATTGATGAAGGACAGCATAGCGAATTTTATTGACAGCTTGGCTGGCTACGAAGCGCCGCAGGTGTATAATCCGTGGCGTGATTACGATGAGCGATACGACATAGGACCGGAAGCACCGGCCATTCGCCGCAGACAACTGGCGGCCTATTTGGCACCGCGCCTCGGTCGGTGCCCCTATGTGGTGGTGGCGGAAGCCATCGGTTACCAAGGCGGTCGCTTTACGGGGATTGCCATTACTTGTGAACGCATGCTGCTGGGAGAACATCCGACGATTTCGCCGTCCATGATTTTTCCCGGCGAAGCCATGCGGACAAGCCGCAGCGACAGCCCGTACATTACTAAGGCAATGCAGCGAACGAAGGGCTTTAACGAACCGACGGATACCGTCGTGTGGAATGCAATAATTGAGAATGGTCTCGACCCGTACCGCGTGTTGCTGTGGAATATCTTTCCCTTTCATCCTCACAAATCGGGCGAGGCCTTGTCCAATCGCACACCGACACCGACAGAGCTTACGGCCGGGTGGCCGTACACGAAAGCGCTGCTGGAATTAAACGGTGCATGCCGCATTCTCGCGGTCGGTCAAAAGGCGGCGCAGACGCTGGCTGCCTTTGGAGTGGAGGCAACACCGCTGCGACATCCGGCCAACGGTGGTGCGGCGCTGTACAAGGCACAGTTTGGGGATATGGTGGCAACGGCTGCCATGCACGGTGATACATGGGCATCGAATAAGGAAGACAGGTAGCCCATACATGAGCAGCGAATCGTGCAAATAGGTAATTATACAAATTGAAAATTTTTTTCATCGTTCCATAGGTTTTACTTTCCTCGAAGAAATAATTTGTGGTATACTAATAGCAACGTATTTGATCGGCTTAGGACAAAATATATTGGGTAGGTCTAAGGTAGTTGCTCGTGATTGACCTGCAGCGTATATTGTTCGGACTAATTGCACAACGTATACCAGGTGTACCTATAAGGGACACTCTATTTTGGTATGTTCAAATGATACTTGCAAGGTCAGCCGTAAGGCTGGCCTCTTTTTTATAGGAGGATTGTATATACTTATGACAACAAAAAATGAAATGACTGCCGTATTAGAATCGGTATTACAGGAAGTGGCCGGGGTAGATGCGCCGGTGAAAGAAGTAAAGCGTACGCGCCGCACCGCTAATCATAGTGAAGGTACTAAGGGCGATGCCCGTAAGGAAGCTGCACCGCGCCGTTCCCGTCGCACCACGACAAGTAAAACAGACGGCGATGCAACCACCAAGCGTACGACTCGCCGCACGAGCAAGACGAGTCGCACCGTAGCCGCCGATGGTGAACAGCATACGGCGCGTCGCACTACGCGCAGCACAGCCAATAAAACAAAAGCAACCGGTGCCAATGAAAAGACAACGCGCACTCGCACGAATAAGAGTACGCGTACGACGCATCGCGAAAGCACGTCGGGCAAAAAGGAAAAGCTCATGATCATTCCGCTGGGCGGTCTTGGAGAAATCGGTAAGAACATGACTGTGTTCCAGTACGGCGACGACATTATCGTTTTGGATGCGGGCTTGGCATTCCCGGACAGTGACATGTTCGGCGTGGATATTGTCATTCCGGACATGAGCTATTTGATCGAGAATAAAGACAAGGTGCGCGCCGTGGTTATTACGCACGGTCACGAAGACCATATCGGTTCGTTGGCGTATTTGCTGAAGGAAATCGACGTGCCCGTGTATGCGACGAACTTGGTATGTGGTCTTATCGAAGGCAAGCTGCGGGAAAACCATGTCAGCGCGGATAAGCTGAATACGGTGAAGGCCGGCGATGAAATTCGCATCGGTGCCTTCAAGGTAGGCTTTATCCAGACGAATCACTCCATTCCGGATGCCTGCGCTATCTATTTCCAAACGCCGGTAGGCACAGTAGTACATACGGGGGACTTTAAAATCGATCAGACGCCGGTAGACGGCAAGCTGATGGATGTTCATAAATTTGCCGAATTGGGCAATAAAGGTGTATTGGCACTTCTGTCCGACTCTACCAATGTGGAAAAGCCGGGCTTTACGCCATCGGAAAGTACGGTTGGACCGGCGCTCTTGCGTGCGGTAGGGGAAGCCAAGGGCCGCGTTGTGTTGGCTACCTTTGCGTCCAACGTGTCGCGTATTCAGCAGGCCGTCGATGCTGCCGTAGCCTTCCATCGCAAGGTAGTGGTGCTCGGTCGCAGCATGGTTAATGTTACGGAAATTGCCGTGGAACGAGGCTACCTCAATATTCCCGAAGGCACCTTGATCGATGCGGACGAAATGAATCGTTACCGCGATGAAGAAATTATGATTTTAACCACCGGCAGCCAAGGCGAACCGATGGCCGGTTTGTCTCGCATGGCTACCAATAATCATCGCAGCGTAGAAATTACGCCGAACGATACGATTATTATTTCGGCTACGCCGATTCCGGGGAACGAAGCGGCCGTAGGTCGCACTATCGACAACCTGCTTCGCTTGGGTGCCAATGTTATTTACGGCAAGGATCGCGGCATTCACGTATCCGGTCACGGCAGCCAGGAAGATTTGAAGACGATGCTCAACTTGGTGCGTCCGCGCTTCTTTGTTCCGGTACACGGCGAGTATCGCATGCTTAAAAAGCACGGTGAGTTGGCGGTGTCCATGGGCATTGTGAAACCGAATCATGTGCTGGTCGGCGATAACGGTCAGATTTTTGAGTTTACCAGTCGCACGGCCCGAAAAGGCGGTCATGTAACGGCGGGCAAGGTGTTCGTAGATGGTCTCGGCGTCGGCGATGTAGGCAATATCGTTATTCGCGATCGCCAGCAGTTGGCACAGGAAGGTATGGTTATCGTAGCGATGGCTATGGATCGTGCGTCCGGCACCATCGTGTCCGGTCCCGATATCGTATCCCGCGGCTTTGTGTATGTACGGGATGCGGAGGATTTGATGAAGGAAGCGCAGCATCGCGCCGAAGCGGCAGTAGAACGCTGTGAAATGCAGAACATCAAAGACTGGGCTACGATTAAGCAGCAGGTGCGAGATGCATTGGGTAAATTCTTGTATGAAAAAACCCGTCGTCGCCCGATGATTTTGCCGATTATTCAAGACGTATAAGTTGATGCGTGTGCAGCGGCTACAAGTCGATGGGTGTATGAGCGAATCGTTGGATACGCTACGTAGTCGCGCTGTGTAAAATAGTATATAAGGATGGATGGCGTATTATCACGCAGGTACATCCAACAGACGGTCGTTGCTTAACAGGCGGCGACCGTTTTGTATGTCTTGCCATTGACAAGCTGTGCCGCCAGGATACGGACGATGCATAGGTAACCGTCATTTGGTATGCCCAGCTATTTCTTATAGGCAAAACAAATGAGAAGTGGTATCATATAACGATAGAACGAATATATTCGATAAGGGAAATATGATGAGGGAAATACGATGAGTGATGATAAACAATTAGCAATTTTACAGGTCAATCCGTATGCGATTGCCTACATGGATAGTCCTACGGATGAAATGAAAATGACCGCGCTTCGTAAAAATGGGTTGGTCATTCAACATATCAAGGAGCCTACGGAGGAAATGATGAAGGCAGCGGTGGACTCCATGCCGCGGGCGTTGCAATACATTGCGCATCCCAGTAAGGAGCTGCTGCGCTATGTAGTCGATCGAGGATGGAACAATTTATCCTTAATCGACAATCCCGACGATGAATTGATTCACGTAGCCTTGGCACAGTCCGGTTGGGCCATTCAATACATTCCGGAGCCATCCGAGGAATTACAGCTGTTAGCGGTGACACACAATTACGATGCCATTAAGTTTTTGGATCATCCGTCGGAAGCGGTGCAGATGGCGGCGGTGAAGGAAAATTATCAGGCCTTGCGCTACATACAGCACCCGGCACTGTCGGCGATTCTGGAAGCGGTGCGGCAGGATGCCAGAGCGGCGCGATTGGTGACGGATCTCGATGAGGACACGGCGCTGGCCATGCTAACGGTGAACTGTTTGGTAGGTAAATATTTGCCGCCGTCCTTGGTTATCGACGTGGGGCGTTTGACGAAGGCGTTGCAGGATGTAGTGGCCGATCCCGATGTGGATGAAAGCTATATCCGCCATTTGGTAAGCAGCCGTATTTTTGATGTTCATGCGGTGAGCTTTCCCATGAATCCGCTATTGATTATCGATACGCATGGCAGCGCCAAGGCACGGCGGGTTGCCATGGATGAAAAATTAAAATTTTGAGAGGTGTATATATGAATTTTAGAGATACCATGAAAAGTGTAGAGTTGGTATTATCCGTCGGACAGGTACCGCTGCTCGTAGGCGATACGGGTATCGGCAAAACATCGTTGGCGCGTAAGCTGGCAGAACGGCACGGCTGGTCGGTGGTGACTATCGACGGCAATTTGCTTAAAGAAGGCGAAATCGGTGGCTTGCCTACGGTTGTGTCCCCGGAAAAAAACAGTAGTGATACGATGCGCGTTACCGTGTATGCGGTGCATCATTTGTTGCGCCGCGTAGCGGAGGAAACCGCGGCCGGTCGGGAGGTGCTCCTCTTTATTGATGAAATCAATCGCTGCGAACATGCGGTGCAGCAGGAGCTGATGAATTTGATTTTGAATCGGGAAATCAACGGCTTTGTGTTGCCGGATAAAGTGCATATCGTAGCGGCCATGAATCCGGCGGATCGCTATGAATACCAGACGGTGGAAATGGATGTGGCCCAGCAAAATCGTTTTGTTTGGCTCACCATGGAAGCGGATTATTTGCAATGGCTCGATTGGGCCGCCGAAGAAGGATTGGATGAAACGGTGATCGAGTTTATCGCCACCTTCCCGGAATATTTGAATAAGAGTAATACCGACGATCTGCAGGCGACGCCGCGCAGCTATGAACGCGTGTCCGCTTTGTATCGCGCTTACATGGCAGATGCGGACGCTTTCGGCAGCGATGTCTTTTACAATGTGGTGCGCGGTAATGTAGGCACGGCGATTGCCCGTGAATTTATGGCGTTCATTGAAAGCGACCGTCAGCCTTTGCTCGGCTTTGACGATGTGTTCGGACAGGACGTGGATATGACACAGGTCGCCGCATGGATTCAAAAGGAAACACCGACGCGCCTTTACCTAGCAGCCAAGCATGTGCTGCGCTATATGGAAGAGCGTCATGAGGTATGGGCCGGTGATGAAAGCGCAGTTTTGCAGCGCTTGGTGGAATGGTTAGGCCTGTACCCGGAAGATTTGCGGCTGGGGCTTATGAAGGATATGAAAAATGCATTGCCTTATGTGTACGATAAAGCCAAGGGCTACGATGGTTTTGTAGATATGTATTTCGCAATGCAACGCGATTGAGATGAGGCGGTATGATGACTGAAAGACAGTGGCAGGCGTTGCCGCTGCGCGAGCGCATCGGCAGGCTGCATGAAGAAACAAAGGATGCCGTGGAGAATCATCGCAGCGAATACTGGCGGGACGCATCGCTGACAAGCGAGGAAGCGGAACGAAAAGCAGCGTATGAAGCGAGGTTCTTTTCGATTGTAGCTGCCGTAGGACGGCGCCTCATCGATGAGGATCCCTTTTACGGCTACTTTCTGTTTCAAATGGGACAGACCCTGGCATGGCATTTGACGGATGCTACGGGGGTTACCTTTAAAGATACGCGTTACGTGCTTCGGTTTAATCCGTTTTTATTTTTAACACTTACGCCGGAGCAAATGATGACGGCACTGCGCCATGAAATTCTTCACGTCGTAGCCCTTCATCCGCTGCGCATTCGCCGCTTGCGGGAGCAATACAGTCCGCTGGCCATTAACCTGGCCATGGATTTGGTGGTGAACGGATATTTAACGGAGCTTCCCGATGAGGCCGTAACGGTGAAGGGCGTTAACGCCGCATACGGTTTGGAGCTGTTGCCCTTTAAGAGCTTGGAATATTATATTGAGCACATCGAGGAAGCCATCGATATTGCTCGCGAAACGGACGGCAGTGCAGAGGTGGGCGATATATGGAGCGATCGCGATGCGTACGAGGTGGCTACCTCCTTCGATGCGGCGCATACTCACGACGAATGGGAAGAGATTCCCGTGGAAAGCGATTTGATGCAGCAGTTTACGGAGAAGGCTGCCAAGGCCGCGCAAAAGGGCGGCACGCCGGGGTATATGGAACCGCTGCTAAAGCTATTGGCAGAGCAAAAGGAAGGCTTGCCGTGGCAGTTGTATTTAAAACGTATGTTGGGCCGCGTGGTAAGCGGCTATAAGAAAACCAATACCCGCCGTCATCGGCGACAGCCGGAGCGGCTCGATTTACGGGGACAGCTTAGAAAGCATCGGGCGCGCATTGTGGTCGCCCTCGATTGCAGCGGCAGTATCAGTGATGCGGCGTTTACGGAGGCACTGCGCGAAGTGCTTCGCTTGGTGAAAAGCTACGATTATGAAATTACGATTGTCGAATGTGATGATCAAATCCGGCGCACTTATACGGTGCAGCGGCCGGAGGATGTGCAATCTCGGTTGGCAGCGCGAGGCGGTACGGCCTTTTCGCCGGTGATTGCTTACGGCAACGAGCATCAGATTGACGTGCTTATTTATTTTACGGACGGCAAAGGGGAACCGCGGCTTACCGTCGATCCCAAGGGCTATCCCATCTTGTGGATCTTAGCCGACTCCGGACAGCAGCTGTCGTTGAAGCGTCCTTGGGGTGCTGTAAAAGCGATGCGCACGCGACCCTTTGAAATCGTAGAAGGCGAAATGGAATATGAACGCACCGACGGATACTCCATGAATAACCAAGAAGGATTTTCGATGATGAATCAGGAAAAGGATTGGGATGATTGAGACCCGATGAATCTTGATTGATAGACGGTGTAGGGCAAGCACTATATTTTTTCTATAAAATTTCTTATAATAAGTATATGTTACTCGGTATTCATAGGCTATGAGTCGCGATGGGACTCATGGGCAATGCGTCAAAATCGGTACTCATAGATTATGAGTCGAGATGCGTACTCATAGATAATGAAGCGAGGTAACAACTACTAACTTGCTCGGGACGGCGGTAACCAAACGCAGCCCCCTGGGCAAATAAAAGACGGAGAGATTTATATGAAATACAGTGAGACGAGAGCCGTTGTGGAAACCGGTTTTTTAACGGCGGTAATTATGGTATTGACCATTATCGGTACGAACATTCCGCTCATGGGATTTTTGAGCAGCATTGTTGTGCCCACTACGGTTGCGGTGGTCGGTGTACGGCATGGTGTGCGATGGAGTATATTGGCCGTCATCGGTTCGACCATTGCCTTGTCCTTTTTGTTATCGCCCATGGTGGCTTTTGCGGAAGGATTGACCTTTGCCTTGCCCGGCGCCTTAGTGGGGTATGGTTTCAGTAAGCATTGGGGCCTGGGCCGCTTGGTGGGCATTCCTGCCGTGGTGGCTACGGTGGCAACGGTGCTGCAAATTGTAGGCGGCATGTATTTGCTCAACATAGATTATGTGGGCATGTGGGAATCCGTAAAATCGGAGGCCATGAAGAACGTCGTCGACATGTATACGGCACAGGGCATGACGGCATCGCAGCTGCAGGAAATGACGCAAAACATGCAGCGGCAAATCGAGTTTATCGGTCGCACGCTGTTGACGGCTTGCTTTGCGGCCATGGGAATTTTGTCGTATTTGACATGCCGCTTGACGGCGATGGTATTGCGCCGAACGGGCAGTATGGATCGGCAGCTGCCGGGATTATCCCAGTGGCGCATGCCCGTAGCGGTGCTGTACATTTATATTTTAGGATTGCTCCTGATGTACTGGGGCGATACGCGCTCTATCGAATGGCTGTCCTTGGTCAGCCTTAATATGTGGTGGATCGGCGGTCTGCTTCTGGCGTTGCAGGGACTGGCCTGCGGTTGGAGTTTATGCAAAAGCTATCGACTGGGGCCCGTGCTTAGAACTTTCTTGATGGCCATGCTGTTTGTCATGCAGATGACGGCGGTCCTTCTGGGAGCCCTTGATATATTACTGGATTGTCGAAACCGCTTTGCTAAGCGGTCTGAGTAAGACTGAGAAGAAAGCAGGGACATCGTATGAATTCAGAACGAGATTTTTTTAGAATATTGACGCGTACGACCATCGGCGTAGTGCTTATTTTATTGGCTGTAATTGCGTGGTTAAGCTGGCCCTTTGCGGTATTGAGTTTTATCTTTGTCATTGCCGTTTATTTGTATAATCATAAAGCGGTGCGACGGGAGCAACGCATTTGGAAGGAGCAGTTTGATGCCATTGCCAAAGGCGTTACGCAGGCGTCCAGCTTTGCGCTACAAAATTTGCCGACGGCTATTGTTATCATCGACAGCAAGGCGCGCATTTGTTGGTGCAACAGCGTATTTCGCGATTGGCTTACCGTAGATCTTGATAAGACACAGCGATTGAACAGCTTTATTCCGGCGCTGCGATTGGATAAAATTTGGGGAAAGTCCGGCCACTTTAACGAACATATTGATGAGCGGTACTTCCGCGTTATTTACAAGTACATTGAAAATCCGCATGCCTATGCCGAGTCGGAGGATGCGGAGCTGGAATCGTATATGGCCTTTTATTTTGATGATATTACCGAATCGGAACAGTTGCGCCTGGATGCGGAAGCATCGGCACCGGCTTTCGGCTTTCTTATGATGGATAATATCGAAGATGTAACGAAGGGTCTTAGCGATGTGGAATACACGAACTTGTGGGCAGAAATCAATAATGCCGTAGTGGAAGAAATCGATAAATATGACGGCTTCATCCGGAACTATGCGGAGGATTCGTACATCTTCTGTATTTCCAAAGAAGCCCTAACGGATATGATTGCTCATAACTTTCCGCTGTTGGCACGGGTACATAGTATTCCTACCAGTCGCCGCATACCGGCTACCATCAGTATCGGTATTGCCGCAGGCGAACCGTCCATCAAAGAACAATCGGAACGGGCGCGGTCGGCATTGGAATTGGCATTGGGCCGCGGTGGCGATCAGGCCAGTGTGTACATCGGATCCGATTTGACCTTCTACGGCGGCAAGACGCAGGGGTCCGAAAAGAATACCCGTGTGCGCGCTCGCGTGGTGGCACAGGCCATTAAAGAGCTTATGGATGATGCGGACAATGTTATCGTCATGGGCCATGAACGGGAAGATTACGACAGCATCGGCGGGGCCATCGGCGTAGCGGCCATGGCCAAGGCAGCCGGCAAGATTGTGCATGTCGCCGTAAGCGATCAGACGGTGGCGATTAAAAAATTATCCGATTTATTCCCCACAGAGCCCACCTTTGCTCGTCTGTTGGTAACGCCGCAGGAAGCGGAGGAATTGACGACGGATAATACCTTGGTATTTGTAGTGGATGTGCATCGCCCCGACATGGTGGCGGCAGTAAAGGCGCTTCAAAAATCAAAACGCCGCGTGGTTATCGATCACCATCGCCGGGCATCGGATTTTATCGAAAAGCCGTTGCTTACCTATTTGGAACCGGCTTCGTCGTCGACCAGTGAATTGGTGACGGAATTGATTCAATACTTTGCGGAACCGATTTCGCTGAATGTTATCGAAGCCAGTGCGTTATACGCGGGTATTGTGGTGGATACGAAAAACTTCGCCGTTCAAACCGGTTCGCGCACCTTTGATGCAGCGTCCTTCTTGCGGCGTTCCGGTGCGGATTTATCCATTGTACGCCATCTCTTTATGGAAAGCTTTGAGGCGATGCAGTATCGTTCGCAAATGTTGGCGGAAGCAGAGCGCACGGAAGGCTTGGCCTTTACGGTATGCCCCGGCGGTGTAAAGGGGCCGTCTATTTTGGCGGCGCAAACAGCGGATGTGCTGATTACCATTGAAGGCATTGAAGCTAGCTTTGTGTTGTATCACTTGCCCGATGATGTTATCGGTGTCAGTGCGCGTTCGCAAGGCAATGTAAATGTACAGTTGATTATGGAAGCCTTAGGCGGTGGCGGTCATCGCACTGTCGCCGGTGCACAGCTTTCACATATGACCATAGAAGAGGCCAAGGCAGCCGTGCAGGCGGAAGCGCTGAAAGCCGTGGAACAGATGAAGAAGGAGGAACAGGAAGAATGAAGGTAATCTTGCTGGAAGATGTAAAAAAAGTAGGTAAAAAAGGGGAAATCGTAGAAGTAAGCGAAGGCTACGGCCGCAATGTGCTCATCAAAAAAGGGCAGGCCCTGGAAGGTACGCCGGCAAACTTGAACAATGCCAAGCAGCGTCAGGCATCGGCCGCACATAAGAAGCAGGTGGATGCGGATGAAGCTAAAATCTTGGCCAGTCAGTTGGCCAAGGTGTCCGTTACCATTCCCGTGAAGATGGGTGAAGGCGGTCGCGTGTTCGGTTCCGTAACGGCTAAGGATATTGCTGATGCATTGGCATCTCAGGTGAAGGTAGACGTGGACAAAAAGAAAATCGAAATCAAAGAACCGCTTAAAACGTTGGGCGTTCATGATGTAGTCATCCGCGTGCATCCGGAAATTACGACGACTATCAAGGTAGACGTTGTAGCCGGCTAAGCGGAGCGCATACTAATCAAATCAAGTTGGATTGGTAGCTACAAGTTACGTATAGGGTATCCGTACATCCGTCAGAGTGATGTGAGGCGGATGCCCTCTTTTGTTGCAAAATGCCTAAGAGGCAGCATGGCATGGGCCGTGCGGAAAGGGGTAAATTATGGCTGAAGCACGTATTCCGCCACACAGTATAGAAGCGGAGCGGGCCGTATTGGGAGCGCTGCTTACCAGTGAGGATGCGTATGATACGGTGAGTACCATCGTTAAGACGGAGGATTTTTACCGCGATGCACATCGCGTGATTTATGAGGCCTTACAGAATATCATTCATACGGAACGGCGGGCCGACTTTGTTTTGTTAGCCGATGAATTGACGCGTATGGGCAAATTGGAAACGGTAGGCGGCATTGCGTATATTACATCGCTTACGGAAGACTCCTTGGCAGCGTACAACGTGGAAGCGCATGCACGGATCGTCAGTGAAAAGGCACAGCTTCGCCGGCTTATCGATGCGGGCAACAAAATTGTAGGGATGAGCTATGCCGGCGAGGAAGAACCGCAGTCGATCATTAATGAAGCGGAGCAGCTAGTGCTCAATGTAAGCGGCCAAACAAAATCGGAAAGTACCTTTACGCCGATGGGGATGGTTGTTCAGCAATCTATGGAACGAATCAATGAAATTCAACAATACGAAGGATACCTGACGGGCTTGCCTACGGGCTTTCACGATTTGGACGAAGTCACCAACGGCTTGCAGAAGTCGGACCTCATCCTCATCGCGGCGCGTCCGAGTATGGGGAAGACGGCGTTTACGTTGAATATTGCACAGAATGTTTCCATTTTGGCAAAAAAGACGGTAGCTTTTTTCTCTTTGGAAATGTCTAAGGAGCAGCTGGTCAATCGTATTTTATCGTCCGTCGCAGAGGTGAGCTCGGAAAAGCTTCGCACGGGACAGCTGGAACCGAATGATTGGGCACGGGTCATCAAGGCGGCGGATATGATGAGTAAAGCACCGCTTTACATTGATGATACGCCGGGGCTGACGGCACAGGAAATGCGGTCTAAGCTGCGGCGACTCAAGGTAGAACACGGCCTTGATTTGGTGGTTATCGACTATGTGCAGCTTATGCAGGGACGCGGTCACGGCAACAGCGATAATCGGCAGCAAGAAATTTCCGAAATTTCCCGTAATCTTAAATTAATCGCCCGTGAAATGGATGTACCGCTCATTGCGTTGTCGCAGTTGAGCCGTGGTGTGGAAAGCCGTACGGATAAACGACCGATTCTCAGTGATTTGCGCGAATCGGGATCCTTGGAACAGGATGCGGACATTGTAGCATTCCTGTATCGTGATAAGTATTACAATGAAAATACCGAGAAAGGTGATATTACGGAGGTTATTATCCGTAAGCATCGTAACGGGGCGCTCAAAACGGTGGAACTCATGTTCCAAGGCGAGTTTACGCGCTTCCGCGATGTAAGTTATCGTAACGAATAAGGAGGGATTCCCATGAATCGATGGAAAAAAGGTTTGATTGCAGCGGCTGTAGCATTGGGGCTGGGCAGCGGCATGTATATGCCGGCGGCACAGGCAGCGTCACCGTGGGAAATATTGTTTCAAGGTGCGGCATCCATGGCCTATGTATCGACGGCGCTGTCCAAAATCGACGACACCGATGAAGGACAGGCGGAAATGCTGAAAGAAACGAAACGCAGAACCGGTTTTTATGACAACCCGGCCTATCAAGAACGGGTGGATCGAATCTTGGGAACACTCGAAGCATCACCGCAGGTCAAACGTGATTACGTGGTTTATGTAGTACCGGATCCGGACATCAATGCGTTTATGACCTTTGGTCGCGTCATGGCTGTCAATACAGGAACCATGGATGCGATGGATGATAATGAGCTTGCCTATGTTATGGCTCATGAAATCGGTCACGGCGAGCACAAGGATTTGGTCCATGGAGCTAAGAAATCCGTAGGCTTGGCCACAGCCATCGGCATGGCTACATCCGGAGCCGACGGAGCCGGACAGATGCTGGGCGGTATTATCGGGCAGTACATGGAAAATCAAGTATTCACCATGGGCCAGGAAAAGGATGCGGATAAATTAGGCTTTGTTATTTTAGCCGACTCGCCTTACAATTTGGGCGGTGCGCCCAGCTCGATGGCGGTTATAAAAGCTAAGTACGGCGATTTGTATCACGAAGGCTTGTCGAAGGTGTTGTCCCCGAACAATCATCCAAAGACCAGCGATCGTATTAGGGATAATGTAAAGCGCATGTATGAATACAGCCGTAAGCAAGTGGATGTGAAGGACAAGACAGTATATCTAAATAAGCAGGCTGTTTACACCGGTACTACTATGGGACGCTACACGGACGAAATGCGGGCGTTTTTGGTAGCCGGCAAGTTGGCTCGATTGGCGCATGATAATCAATTAACGGCTACATCGGTTAACGGTAATCAAGTTATGATGGGGACGATGTCATTGGTAACGGCAGACAATGCCGATGAGGCATTTAAGGTGTCAACGGCGATAAATAATGCGTTAACAAAGAAAAAATAGTAAGAAATCCCCGGGACAACCCTTCGAATTCATACTTGCTATTAGTAAAAGTCATTGTCTATAAAAGTCCCTTTAGTACTGGCTTGGGCACGTCTGTACATCGTCAGTTAATCGTCAAAAATGAGGGAGCTATGCGGATTTAGTAACGTTATTTTGCGTTTTATGCCGCCTGTGCTATTCAACTATTAATGTGCCTGTGCTATAATGAGCATGTCTTTAGAAGGGAATAAGTTCTCAATCGGCAGGACTTATTCAGGTATATGTTTATTTGGAAAGAGGTTTGTAAAATGGGATACGTAAAATTCTCTTATGACCAGCTCAACAGACTCTGTGTAGACGCTTTCGTAAAATTCGGTTTCTCCAAATCCGATGCTGAAATTATTAAAGACGTACTTTTGACGTCTGACTTATACGGCATCGAAAGCCATGGTATGCAGCGTATGGTTCGTTACCACAAAGGTATCGAAAAAGGTACGATCAAAGTTGACGCTAAACCGGAAGTTGTTTTCGAAACACCGGTATCCGCTGTTATCGATGGCCACGAAGCTATGGGTCAGTTGAACGGTCACTTCGCTATGGAATTGGCTGTTAAAAAAGCTAAAGAAAATGGCGTAGGTATCGTTTCTGTACGTAACTCCAACCACTACGGTATTGCCGGCTACTATGCTAACATGGCAGTTAAGGAAGGCTTAATCGGCTTCTCCTGCACTAACTCCGAAGCTATCATGGTTCCGACCTATGCTCGTAAAGCTATGTTGGGTTCTAACCCGCAGGCTTGGGCAGCACCGGCTGATCCGTACAACTTCTTCTTCGATGCTTCCACTACAGTAGTAACTCGTGGTAAACTCGAAATGTACAACAAATTGGGTAAAGCTTTGCCGGACGGCTGGGCATTGAACAAAGACGGCAACCCGTCCACTGATGCAGCAGACGTATTGGCTAACATCTCCGCTCATATCGGCGGCGGTATCATGCCTCTCGGCGGTAGCACTGAAAAATTAGGTTCCCATAAAGGTTATGGTAATGGCATGGTTGTAGAATTGTTCGCAGCTATCCTTTCCATGGGTGGTACTTCCAACAAATGTATGGTTGGCGGCAAATCCAACATTTGCCACGGCTTCATGGCTATTAACCCTGCATTCTTCGGTGATCCGGAAGCTATTAAGAAACATTTCTCCACGTACCTCCAGGAATTGCGTGAAGCTCCTAAAGCTGAAGGTCAGACTCGCATTTATACTCATGGCGAAAAAGAAATGGAAGCTATTAAGGACCGCGAAGAAAACGGTATCCCTGTAATCGATAAGACGATGACGGAAGTATATGACCTTTGCCAGTACTTAGGTCTTGACTTCTCCAAATACTTCGGCGATTACAAACCGCCAGTAGAAGGCGTAAAAGCTACGTACTAATTTGACGATTGTCAAACAGTAAACAGTGAAATAAGGCATAGAAGCGATGGTGTTCGGCCGATACAACTGAATACGAGTCGATGCGTAATCGACGATGCTCTTACATGACAGAGCTGTGAAACAGTCAGTACAGAAGTTGGTCGAAGCCTCGTTTTGTATAAGAAGAAGAGGAAATCCAGGGGATTTAGTGATTTCCTCTTTCTTTTTAACCTTATGGTTTCGAAAAAGTTATGTACAGTATGTACTATGAGAATTTTATATTGAACTAAGGATAAATTTGTACTCTATAAGTAGTGAGAAAGGGTGATTTCACAAATGACTATTGCACTCGCATTATTGCCTATTTTGTGGCTCATCGTTGCCTTGGCAGTGTTGAAAGTGCCGGCATGGAAAGCATGTTTAGCAGCCGCTATTATTTCCTTTATTATTGCCGTAGTACCTTACGGTAAAGATTCGGCTATCATGCTCTCCGGTGCACTGGAAGGTGTGGCACTGGCAGTTTGGCCTATTTTACTTGTTATTACCGCTGCAATTTTTGCATATAACTTGGTAGTTCATACCAAAGCTATGGAAACGATTAAAGCTATGCTTTCTTCCGTAACCAGCGATATGCGTTTATTGGCATTACTTCTTGCATGGGGCTTCGGTGGTTTCATGGAAGGGATGGCCGGCTTCGGTACTGCCGTTGCTATTCCGGCAGCTATGATGGTTGGCGTTGGCTTTGACCCGTTGAAATCTATTTTGGCTTGCTTGGTAGCTAACTCCGTACCGACTACATTCGGTTCCATTGGTATTCCGACGACGACGTTGGCTTCCTTGACGGGACTTGATCTTAATTTGCTCGGTACGTCTATTGCACTGCAATTATTCATTCTTAACGTTGTAACTCCGTTCTTCGTAGTTATGATTATCGGCGGTGGCGTAAAGGCACTGAAAGGTGTGTTCCTTACCACTTTGATTTCCGGTTTGGCATTGGCTATTCCTGAATTATTCATCAATAAAGTAGCCGGCCCGGAATTATCTGTTATCGTATCCTCCATCGTTATGATGGCTTCCATCGGTATTTGCGCAAAGGTATTGCCGACGAATAATCCGGAATATCAGTTTAAATCCGAAACGCAGAAAGTTTCCGGCGGTGAAGGCTTCGTAGCTGCTATGCCGTTCATCCTTATTTTCGTATTGTTATTGTTAACTTCTAAATTGGTACCGGCTATCAATGGTCCGCTCAGTGCGATTAAAACGTCTGTACCGATTTATGCAGGCCCTGGTGCTAAACCGTACACCTTCGTATGGATTGCTACTCCGGGTATCATGATCTTCTTGTCCGCTTTCATTGGCGGTGCTGTACAGAAAGCCGGATTTGGTGAAATGCTCGGTGTATTGGGCAAGACTTTCAATGGCTTGAAATTTACGTATATTACGATTATCTCTGTAGTTGTAACTGCAAAAATCATGACCTACAGTGGCATGACAGCAAATATTGCGGACGGTCTTGTGGCAGCAACCGGTACATTGTATCCGGCATTTGCTCCTCTTATCGGTGCGTTGGGCTCCTTCTTGACAGGTTCCGGTACAAACTCCAACGTATTGTTTGGACCATTGCAGACGGCAGCTGCTCAGAAATTAATCCCTGGCGATGGCGAATTGGCATTGTGGCTTACCGCAGCAAGCTCGGCAGCTACCGGTATCGGTAAAATGTTCTCGCCGCAGAGTATTGCTATCGCTATCGGCGCCGTTGCTCCGGCACTCGATGAATATGTAAAAGAAAATAAGATTGATGCAGCAAAAGCAAAGGAATTGCATGACAGCATTGAACCTAGCTCCATTATGCGTTATATCTTCAAATACTTCTTGCTCTACGTTATCGTAGCCGGTATCATCTGCTATCTCAATATCGGACAAGGTATCATCTAATAGGATGTCTAGAAAAGGAGTGGCTTTGGAAATTTCAAGCTGTACAGGGATTTTACTACTGCATATCTTGATCGGTACTTAGCCATGTATAAAGAGAACCCTCTTCGGAGGGTTCTCTTTTTGCGTAGAGAGCATATGGCGCAGAGTATTCTTAATTGTCATTACGGGCATCATCATAATCCGCGTATTGCACAGAATTTTTTATGCAGGAAGAGCTTTGGATAGCGTAGCCGGAGCAGGTTATTCGGAGTAGATTATTGGAGTAATTATTGGAGTAGATTATTTGGAGTAGGTTAATCGGAGTAGGTTGTTCGGGTAGTTTATTCGATGGAGCTTAGCCGATGTGGCTCTGCCGGCGTAGATCATTCGGTGTAGCTCTACTGGAATCGATTATTTGATGTGGTTTGTTTCTATGGAGGTAGTGGAAAGACAAGTTTCAATGAAATTCATGGGAATGGAGATGTGATAAAAACGATAGTTTTTTAACAGTGGATATGCTACGATACAAAGAGAAAAGGAGTGATACCCATGGAAGTAAAACATACCTCTGTGTGTCCTTACGATTGTCCGGATGCTTGCGGACTCGTGGTGACCACGGAAAACGATAGAGTCATTAAGGTGCAGGGAAATCCGGAGCACACGTTTACGCGCGGTACGTTATGCATGAAAATGCAACATTATGAAGAAACAGTACATTCCCCGGAGCGATTGACCACACCGCTTCGTCGCACCGGTGCCAAGGGAGAAGGACGATTTACGCCCATTAGTTGGGAGGAGGCTATCGAAGAGATTGCTTCGCGTTTTCACGAGAGTATCGTTGATTACGGCGGTGAAAGTATTATGTCCTATTCCTATGCGGGGACGATGGGATTGGTGCAGAAAGCGGCCGGTAATCCGCTGTTTGCTATCTTAGGGGCTACACGCCAAGATCGAGGCATTTGCTCGCCGGCGAAGAGCTATGGTTGGCAAGCGGTTATGGGACAAACCTTGGGAACCAGACCGCAGGAGATGGCCCACAGTGATATGGTAATTTTCTGGGGGCTGGATGCTACATCGACAAATCTTCACAGCTTACATGATGCAACGGTAGCCCGAAAAAACGGAGCCGAGTTATGGGTGATTGACACGCGTCAAACGGTATCGTTTCGTCAAGCAGACCATGGAATTCAACTGCGGCCGGGTACGGACAGTGCGTTGGCATTGGCGGTGGCTCATATCTTGGTACGGGATAGATTGATAGATACAGAATTTGTAAAGGAACACGTGCAGGGGTATGAACAGTTCGTAGAAGAGATATTACCCGGTTGCACGCCTCAATGGGCCATGCAAATTACCGGTGTCGAAGCAGCGGATATTGAAGCGTTGGCACAGGCATACGGCAAAGCGAGAGCACCGTTTATCCGATTGGGCAGCGGCTTGTCGCGCTATGGCAACGGAGCCATGACTGTGCGGTGTATCGTTGCATTGCCGGCATTGGTAGGTGCGTATGCTCGTAAAGGCGGCGGCTTTTTGAGTAGTGCCGGCGGCAGTAGTTTTGTAGGCGGACACATAATGGATTGGGATCGATACGCGGCGAAAGAAACGCGCTTGGTGCCGATGATTCGTCTGGGGGAAGCGTTAAATGAAGTCGGTGAGAAGGCACTGCACTGTTTGTATATTTATTCTTCAAACCCGGCTATTACATCGCCGAATCAAAATCTGGTGCGCCGCGGATTGGCGCGAGAGGATTTGTTTACCGTGGTTCACGAACGATTTATGACGGATACGGCAAAATACGCAGACATCGTGTTGCCCGCAACGACTTCTTTGGAGCATGATGATCTATATAATTCGTATGGGCATTACACTATCGGCTGCGGTTGGCGTGCGATTGCGCCTGTTGGTGAAAGTAAATCCAACTGGGAGGTGATGCGCCTGTTAGCCGGAGCAATGGGCATTGATCATCCTGTGTTTACTTGTTCCGAAAGAGAATTGATTGCTCACATGTTGGCAGATACGACGCTTACGGAAGAAGAAAAAGAAAAAATTTGGCAGGGACAACCGGTGGAGATGACATTGCCCGAGGATTATAAGCTGCAGTTTAAAACGCCGTCCGGCAAGATTGAACTTTGGACGGACCGCGATGAAGAGCCGATGCCGCGTTACACCACCCCTCATGGAGACGAGGCGGAATTTTGGTTGATCAACGGACCGGACCCTCGCATTTTGGATTCATCCTTTAATGAACGTGTATTTATCAGTGACGGCCCTTTGATGAAAGCGCGTATGCATCCGGCAGATATGGATAAAAAGAAGCTTCGTGACGGAGCGAAAGTTGTTCTTTACAATGACCGCGGCGAGGTGCGAATGACACTGGCTACGGATGAAGCCGTGTTGCCGGGAACGGTAGTATCCGATGGTGTGTGGTGGCAAAAATATTCCTCCGATGATGAGCACGGCATAAATGCATTAACAGCGGACAGGCCGACGGATTGCGCTTGGGGAAGTACTTTCTATGATGTCAAGGTAAATGTACGCGTTGATGAATAAGTATTACTCATAGGGTGGACAAAGTGCGTCTTATGAAGACAGGATACGGGGTTGTCGGCTTGTGTATATAGGACATAGACCGATAAAATCCTGTTTCAGAGGACAAGTATGCTAAATTGTAATACGTTTTTGCAGAAAAATCTATAGAATACATTTGTCTATTGAGGAAAAGCGTTGTATAATCTTAGCTACGAATTATATTTTTAAGAGGGAGGATGGTAGTATGGAACACAATGATGTGAAATTAAACAACAGGGCGTATATCGCTGTCGGTTTAATGCTGTTCGCTTTGTTCTTCGGTGCCGGCAACTTGATTTTCCCGGCGTCCTTGGGACAGCATGCCGGTGAAAATGTATGGTGGGCGGTATTGGGCTTCATCATTACGGGGGTAGGTTTGCCGCTATTAGGCGTTATGGCCATGGGTTATTCCGGTTGTAAAAACGTACAGGAGTTGGCCAGCCGCGTTCACCCCGCTTACGGACTTATCTTTACAATTTTGTTGTACCTGTCGATTGGACCGGCTTTTGCTATTCCGCGTACCGGTACAGTGTCGTATGAAATCGCGATTAAACCTTTCTTGGTAGATGGTGGCAGCGATATGGCACAGACTATATTCCTAATTGTATTCTTTGTCGTATCCTTATGGTTGGCAATCAATCCGCAAAAGTTGGTTCAGCGTATCGGTAAAATTTTGACGCCGGCGTTGCTAGTCACTATCGTTATTTTGATTATTAAATCCTTAGTGGATCCTATGGGTGCGTACCAGGCACCGACAAAGGAATACGGTACTGCCGGCATTGCCGTAGTACAGGGTTTCTTGGATGGTTATAACACATTGGATGCGTTGGCTTCGTTGGTATTCGGTATTTTGGTTATCGAATTTGTTATGCTGTCCGGCGCCAAGACGAAACAGGAAGTTACGGCTTCCACTTTTAAAGCCGGGCTTATCGCCGTTGGTTGTTTAGGCTTTGTGTATGTATTCATTGCCAACATCGGTGCAACCAGTGTACAGCAGTTGGGTATCCTTGATACAGGTGCTCCTGTATTGGCAGATAGCGCGAAGATTTTATTCGGTAACTTAGGGGCCATGATTTTGGCGGTTATCGTATTGCTGGCTTGCTTGACCACCAGCATTGGTCTTATCACTTCTTGCGCTACTTATTTCCACAGCGTATTCGGTGGATTGGGCTACAAAGCATATGCCGTTCTTTTTGCGGTAGTGTCTTTCTTCATCGGCATGTTCGGTTTGAAGACGATTATCGTATCCGCTATTCCGGTGCTCATGTTCTTGTATCCGTTGACGATTGTTATTATTGCCTTAGCGTTTCTTAATAATACCTTCGGCGGCCGTCAGTGCGTATATGCATGGAGCATTGGCTTAACATTTATCGCTGCCTTGGTAAGTGGCGCCGAAACGGCCGGTGTTAGTCTTGGCGGTTTGGAAACATTCTTCCAGCAGCAGGTTCCGTTCCACGCAGTAGGGATGGGTTGGGTAACCTTCGCCGTAGCCGGTTTTATCATCGGTCTTATTCATAAGGCAATGGTAAAACGGTAGATTGCAATAGTAAAATAGCAGATTTCATTCACTTAGCAGCTATGCAAGGAATTATAAAATTCCTCGTATGGCTGCTCTTTTATTATCAAGAACAGCATGGCAAATATCGTTAGGCAGGTAGGGCGGATTAGTGTATAATGGGACATGTAGTTTTGTTGTAGGATAGGAGGATTAACCATGGATTGGTTACGTAGGAAGCCCTTGACCGACTTGGTGCAAGCTTCGAATGAAAAGAAGCTGTCTAAAGCATTGAGTGCACTGGATATTACATTGCTCGGCTTGGGTGTTATTATCGGAACGGGAATTTTTGTATTGACGGGCATCGGCGCAGCGCAATATGCGGGACCGGGATTAATGTTGTCCTTTGTACTGGCTGCGATTACCTGTGCATTCGTTTGCTTAGCCTATTCCGAATTGGTGTCGTTGATTCCGGTGTCGGGTAGTGCTTATACATATACGTACGCATCGCTGGGAGAATTTTTCGGTTGGTGGGTCGGATGGGGACTCGTCCTGGAGTATTCCGTCGGTGCCAGTGCCGTAGCCGGCGGTTGGTCGGCTTACTTGGTAGGAATTTTGCACTCCGCCGGCATTGATATACCTAAGTCGCTTACCACGGTGCCCTTCGAAGGGGGCATTGTAAATTTGCCGGCCATGCTGGCGGTTTTGGTTGTAACGGTGCTATTGGTCTTGGGGATTCGTGAAAGCGCCCGCGTGAATAAGACCTTGGTGTTTATTAAAATCGGAACCATCTTTCTCTTTTTGTTTTTAGCAGGACCTCATGTGGATGTAGCGAACTGGGATCCCTTCTTGCCCTTCGGTTGGCAAGGGGTAACGGCAGGTACGGCCATTTTATTCTTTGCCTACCTTGGGGTTGATGCTTTGGCTACGGCGGCGGAGGAAACAAAAAATCCTCGTCGCGATATGCCCGTAGGGATTATTGCTTCTTTGATTATTTGTACCATTTTGTACATTGCCGTATGTGCGGTGATGACCGGCGTTGTACCCTATCCCGAATTGGATACGGCTGCACCGGCTTCCTTCGTGTTGGAATACATCGGCTCGCGTCTGGGATCGGCCATCGTGGGAACCGGCGCCTTGTGTGGCTTGTCTACGGTGCTATTGGTTATGATTTACGCACAAACTCGGGCGTTTTACGCCATGAGCCGTGATGGTTTGATTCCGGAAGCATTGTGCCGCATTCACAGTAAGTATCGCACACCGCATATTATCACTATGATTGTGGGGACGGTGGTCGCATTAATCTCCGGTTTTACGCCGATTCATATCGTAGCGGAAATGTGCAGTGCCGGAACGCTCTTTGCCTTTATGTGTTCCTGTGCGGGGATTTTAGTATTGCGCCGTGTATATCCTACGGAGCATCGGGATTTCCGTTGCCCTGCAGTGTACATTGTGGCACCGTTGGGACTCCTTTTCTGTGGATTTGTATTTTCCCAGTTATCATCGCATACACTGTACTTGTTCACCGGCTGGAGCCTCTTGGGAATTGTGATCTATGCCTTGTACAGTCATCGCCATAGTCTACTGAATAAGGACAATGTGTAAAAAATAAAAATATTTTTTAGAAATTAGTTGCGCTTTTCATCGGTTAGTGCTATTATAATGGACAGTGATACGTGATATACGGATTATATAGTTGCTGATTATGAAATCGTTATATTAATAAGTAAAACGGATGTGGTTAATCCGGATGGTTATGAATATAGCGGATTGGTAGCAGGTCGAGATGCGTAGGCGTATCCCTCACCGATTTGGTTTTGTCGGTGCGGATAGGTGAATTGGTTATAAGTTTTTGGAGGACATCATGTTAGCAGTGGTTTTGGTCATTATTAGCTTGCTAATTATTGGCATTCTAGTCATTATTAGCATTATTAGCGAAACACAAAACTTAACAGCGTCCGTCTTAGAAGCTTTTAACATGAATTCATTTACCCCCGCCCGTGCGAGCCGTACTTGATACGGTTGCTTGGTGTTCCCTTTTTCGGGGATACGGGGTACCGTGATAAAAGCTCGCGGTAGGAACCTAGATATATATGGCTTTTAAGACGATTTCCTTGGAAATCGTCTTTTTTTGTAGGTAAAAGAAGGTAGATACAAGATAACAAGCCATAGGAAAAAGAGAGAGAACCACATGAGAAGGAGAGAGCTCATGCGGGGAATTGAGAGGCCTTAACGGGCGAGAGATGAGAGAGACATTATATATACGTCATACGCAACGAGGTTGCGAAAGTTGAGAGAGTTATAGTTGTGCACGAACACACAATGGAGGGATTACGATGATGAGAAGCGATAATGTAGAAAAAGGCGTAGCCAGAGCACCGCATAGATCCTTGCTGAAAGCATTGGGATTTGTTGATGAAGAAATGGGTAAACCGATTATCGGGATTGCCAATTCCTTTAACGAAATTATTCCGGGCCATATGCATCTGAAAAATTTGGTGCAAGCCGTAAAGGATGGGATTCGCGAAGCCGGCGGTATTCCGATGGAGTTCAATACGATTGGTATTTGCGACGGTTTAGCCATGAACCACATCGGCATGAAGTATTCTTTGGTAACGCGTAATATTATTGCGGACTCCATTGAAGCAGCAGCCATGGCAACACCGTTTGACGGCATGGTATTCATTCCGAACTGTGACAAGGTGGTACCGGGTATGCTTATCGCTGCGGCTCGCTTGAATCTACCTTCCGTGTTTGTCAGCGGTGGGGCAATGCTTGCCGGTGTGCACAATGGTAAGAAAATCGGATTGAGCGATGTGTTCGAAGCGGTAGGACGATACGAAGCGGGTACCATGGACGAAGAAGAATTGGCAGCCATCGAAGAAAGTGCTTGTCCGACGTGCGGTTCCTGCGCCGGTATGTATACGGCGAACACCATGAATTGCTTGACGGAAGTTCTCGGCATGGGACTTCCCGGTAACGGTACGGTGCCGGCAGTGTATTCCGAACGACTTCGCTTGGCAAAACGCGCAGGCATGCAGGTTATGAAAGTGTTGGCCGCCGATCTTCGACCGAAGGATATTATGACGGAAGATGCTTTCTTCAATGCGGTGTCGGTTGATATGGCACTGGGCGGTTCCTCCAATACGGCGCTTCACTTACCGGCCGTAGCACATGAAGCCGGTGTGGAGCTTACCCTAGATGATTTCAATACGATTGCTAAGAACACGCCGCAGTTGTCTAAGCTTTCACCGTCCGGTGTGTATTTCATTGAAGATTTACATGCAGCCGGCGGTATCCCGGCAGTGATGAAACGCTTAGCCGATAACGGACGCTTAAAGAAGGATGCCAAGAATGTAATGCTTACTACACAAGGTGTTGTGGCAGACAGCGCTAAGGTATTGGATGAAGATGTAATTCATCCCTTTGATGCGCCGGTATATCCTACCGGTGGGATTGCGGTACTAAAGGGCAACCTGGCACCGGATGGATCGGTTGTAAAAGAAGGGGCCGTTGACAAGGAAATGCTTGTTCACAGTGGTCCGGCTAAGGTATTCAACAATGAAGAAGAAGCGGTAGAAGCTATTACCGGTGGCAAGATTGTAGCCGGTGACGTAGTGGTAATTCGTTACGAAGGACCGAAGGGCGGTCCGGGCATGCGAGAAATGTTAACGCCGACGGCAACGATTACCGGTATGGGATTGGGCAAAGACGTAGCATTGATTACGGACGGTCGATTCTCCGGAGCAACGCGCGGTGCTTCCATCGGTCACGTTTCACCGGAAGCAGCCGCCGGTGGTACCATCGCCGTAGTCGAAGACGGTGATATCATCGAAATCGATATCCCGAATCGTCGTTTGAATGTTAAACTTTCCGATGAAGAAATTGCCCGCCGCAAGGCAGCATTACCGCCGTATAAAGCAAATGTAACCGGTTATCTTCGCAAGTATGCAGCCCATGTGTCTTCGGCAGCCGAAGGGGCCATCGAAATTTTTGAAGACTAAGGTAGAGGCTGTAAGCAGAGGAGCAGTAACGACCGGCATAAGCAATAGAGGGGAGAGAAATAAAGAGAATCTGGGGAAGAAAAAGCCCGTGAAAAAGTCAGAGGGAAAACGTTAGAGGGAAAACATTAAAGAGAAAAAAGATACTATATGATGAGAAACTAAGAGGATATAAGAATGCATAAACTATATGATTTCATGGAAGCCCGGGAGCGCTTGAGTACCGTTACGGTAAAAACAAAGCTCATCCACAGCACGGTGTTTTCCAACGAATGCGGCAATGATGTGTACATCAAGCCGGAAAACTTACAGCGTACGGGATCGTTTAAATTACGCGGTGCTTATAACAAGATTGCCAAGCTCACGAAGGAAGAAAAGGAACGCGGTGTTATCGCTTCCTCCGCCGGCAATCATGCGCAAGGTGTGGCCTTGGCGGCGCAGCGGTTAGGGACACAGGCAGTGATCGTTATGCCTAGGCATACACCGCTTATTAAAGTAGACGCTACCAAGCAATACGGCGCAGATGTGGTATTGGCCGGTGATATTTACGATGAAGCGTATGCGAAGGCAAAGGAGTTACAAGAAGCCAACGGTTATGTATTTGTACATCCTTTTGATGATCCCGATGTCATCGAAGGGCAAGGGACGATCGCACTGGAAGTGTTAGAGGAGTTGCCCGATGCGGATGTATTGTTGGTCCCCATCGGTGGCGGCGGACTTATCGCTGGTGTAGCGGCAGCGGCAAAGATGAAAAATCCGCAGATTAAAGTAATCGGCGTAGAACCGGAAGGCGCAGCCAGTGCCAAAGCCGCGTTGGCCCAGGGCGGCCCTGTTGATTTGGATGGTGTCAGCACCATTGCCGACGGCGCAGCGGTTAAGAAAATCGGCGGCCTCACCTATGAATACATTAAGCAATATGTGGATGAAATCGTCACCGTATCGGATTATGAATTGATGGAAGCCTTCTTGCTGTTAGCGGAAAAGCATAAAATCGTCGGTGAAAATGCCGGTATTTTATCTGTGGCGGGATTGAAAAAGATCAAGGAAAAAGGCAAGAAGGTAGTATCGATTCTTAGCGGCGGTAATATAGATGTATTGACGATTGCCTCGATGATAACGAAAGGGCTTATCGTTCGCGGTCGTATTTTTACCTTCTCCGTAAATCTGCCGGATAAACCGGGTCAGTTAGTGGCAGTATCGGAAATCTTAGCCAATGAAAACGCTAACGTTGTTAAATTGGAACACAACCAGTTTAAAAACCTGGATCGCTTCCACGAAGTGGAATTACAGGTCACCGTGGAAACCAACGGGGAAGATCATATTGCTAAGATTACTAAAGCCATGAAGGACGCCGGATATGACATTCATCGGATTAACTCCCATGAAGTGCATGATGTGGTGGAACGATAGTCTGCGGTAGTACATAATTACCACGGCTATCAATGGTGACGGACATAATACGATGTAAGAACAACGTATATAGAATGTATAGAGAATATAGGAGAAGAAACGAGAGAAAGGAAGGGTAACTATGAGCATGATTAACGGTGCCCGCATGGTATTGGAAACCCTGTACCGCATCGGGATTCGCGATATTTTCGGCTATCCCGGTGGCGCGGTTATTCCCATTTACGATGAGATTTACAAGTTCGATGGACTTAATCATTATTTTGCCCGTCATGAGCAGGGGGCGGCTCATGAAGCTGACGGTTATGCCAGAGCTTCCGGGCGTTGCGGCGTATGCCTGGCAACTTCGGGACCGGGGGCAACAAATTTAGTGACCGGTATTATGACGGCACATATGGACTCTGTACCGATGCTGGCCATAACGGGACAGGTGGGACGCTCCCTCTTAGGAAAGGATGCATTCCAGGAATCGGACATTGTAGGTATTACCCTCCCCATTACGAAGACGAATTACTTAGTGAAAGATATTCGCGATTTACCGCGTATTTTAAAGGAAGCACATTACATTGCCACGACCGGTCGACCGGGGCCTGTGCTGATAGATATTCCCAAGGACATTCAGTTGCAGGAAATCAGTCGTGATGAATTCGATCGTTTATATAATAAGGAATTTATATTGGAAGGGTATGATCCGAATTATAAAGGCCATCCTTTGCAAATTAAAAAAGCGGCGCGACTGTTACGAGAAGCAAAACGACCGCTTATCATTGCCGGAGCAGGCATTTTAAAATCCGGTGCGTCGAAAGAGCTTTTCGAGTTGGCCGAAAAATTGCACATTCCGGTGACGAATACCTTGCTTGGTTTAGGTTCGTTCCCCAGCGATCATCCACTGGCGTTGGGGATGTTGGGGATGCACGGCACGGCAGCGGCAAACTATGCTACGACGGAAGCCGATGTGGTAGTTGCTGCGGGGATACGCTTTGACGATCGTATCACCGGTGATCCCAAAGAGTTTTGTAAACAAGCGCATATCATTCATATCGATATTGACCCGGCAGAGATTGAAAAGAACTGCAAGGTAGATGTACCTATCGTTGGTGACTTGAAGCAAGTATTGTCAGAGATACATCCGCTGCTGGAACCGGATACGCATGAAGATTGGGTACGACGCGTGACGGAGTGGAAGACTACTTACAAGCTGCGTTACCATGAAGCGCCGGACGGCAAGCTGGTGCCGCAGGAAGTGCTGACCGTATTAAATGAAATTTTACAAGGTGAAGGCATTGTGGTTACCGATGTAGGTCAGCATCAAATGTGGGCAGCACAGTACTTGACCTATCGTCATCCGAATACGATTCTTACTTCCGGCGGCGCCGGTACGATGGGCTTCGGGGTACCGGCAGCCATCGGTGCTCAGGTGGCTATGCCAAGCAGCAAGGTTGTCCTTGTTGTCGGTGACGGTGGCTTCCAGATGACGGCGCAGGAAATGATGCTCATGCAGCAATATAAGCTGCCCGTAAAAATTTTGCTCTTGAACAATTCGTATCTCGGCATGGTACGGCAATGGCAAGAGTTGTTTAATGATCGCCGGTACTCCTACGTGGATATGGAATACAATCCGGATTTCATGAAGCTGGCCGAAGCATATGGCGTAAAAGGTGTAAAAATTCAAACACATGATGAATTACATACAAAACTGGCCGAAGCTATTCGCAGTGATGAAGGTGTACTCATCGAATGCGTAGTGGAACGAGAAGAAAATGTATATCCCATGATTCCTGCCGGTAAGACGGTAGCGGATATGGTAGGGAAGAAAGGGGTGGCTGACTGATGTCCAGAGATCATGAAATTTTGATTATTGCTAAGAATACACCGGGCATCGGGGCCCGCGTTCTTTCCTTGTTTAATCGCCGCGGGTATTCGGTTAAAAAGATGACGTCCGGTGTTACGGTACAGCCCGGCTATGCGCGACTTACCTTGACGGTGGATGCGGATGCGGCTTCGTTGGATCAAATCCAAAAGCAGATTTACAAGCTCATCGATGTGGTTAAGGTGAAGGTATTCCCGGACCACAATGTGGTACGCCGTGAGCTGATGCTCATTAAGGTAAAGGCGGATGAACATACGCGATCACAAATCGTTCAGATTGCCACCATTTATCGCGGCAACATTCTTGATGTATCGCCGACATCGCTCATCGTTGAGTTGACCGGTGATACAGAAAAGCTACGTGGTTTTATTGACATTATGCAGGATTACGGTGTGTTGGAAATTGCCAAAACCGGTATTACCGCAATGAGTCGTGGCGAGCGCATGTAATTCTTATGGATTGGCGTTTGGCAGATGGATACAGTGAGAAAGACATCGGAGTGGTGCTGTCGAAACGTGCGATAGATACGAAAGCAAATGCGAACAAAGGGGGATATATGACAGAAAAAGAGAGAGAGCAAACAAACGAATTGTTATTATCTTTCACCGATGTGGCGTATGTGCGCGGCGGTCGGCATATACTGCGCCGAGTAAACTGGCAGATGCGCCGCGGTGAAAACTGGGCGCTTTTGGGATTGAACGGTGCCGGTAAATCCACCTTGCTGGGCATGATACCGGCATACACCTTCCCCTCAAAGGGCGAGCTTATCGTTTTAGGTGAAACCTTCGGCCGTTATCCGTGGCAGAAGATTAAGGAGCGGGTTGGATTTGTCAGCGCAGCCCTTCATCAATTCGCAGGTACATTGAACAGTGAAACCTTAGAAAATGTGGTGCTGTCCGGTGCGTACAGCTCCATCGGTATTTACCGTGAGGTTACCGAGGAAGATAGGGCACGGGCTAAACAGTTAGTCGATGAATTCGGACTCGGCTATGTAGGGCAGAATCCTTACGGGATGCTGTCGGCCGGTGAACAGCGGCGCACGCTGTTGGCGCGGGCTGTGATGGCGAATCCGGATTTGCTGGTGCTGGACGAACCGTGCAGTGCTTTGGATATTCGGGCACGGGAGCAGTTCTTGGCCACCTTGGAGGAAAAAGCCAATGAACGCACCTGGCCACCGTTCATTTATGTGACGCATCGAACGGAGGAAATCATGCCTTCCGTTACGCACGTGGCTATTTTGGATGATGGCGAGTTGGTCGCGAAAGGGCCAAAGAAAGAAATTCTTACCGGTGAACGACTATCGGCGCTGTACGATGTACCGGTGAAGGTCGTATGGGAACAGGATCGACCGTGGCTGATTGTTACGGCGCGCTCGTAAGTTATGATGGTACTTCCGTTATTGATGGGCAGCGAAAGAAAGCGTTGTGTATTAATAACGTAGTATATATTTTTTGGTGCCGCATAGAAAGTGAGGGCGACACCGCAAGGTACAATGATTGAGAAAACAGGAGGTCATTATTATGGCAGGGAACATCTTAGGAACAACAGTATATTACGACGCAGATTGCAATGTAGAAAAATTGGTTGGTAAAAAAATCACCGTATTGGGCTATGGTTCTCAGGGCCATGCGCATGCGTTAAACTTAAAAGAAAACGGCATGGACGTTACCATCGGTTTGCGCAAAGGTTCCAAATCTTGGACCGCCGCTGAAGAAGCCGGCTTCCCGGTAAAGGAAACAGGCGAAGCTGTTAAGGGTGCGGACATCGTTATGGTTTTGATTCCGGACGAACTGCAGGCAGATACCTATGCTAATGCCATTGCTCCGAATTTGAAGAAAGGCGCTTACCTTGCCTTTGCTCATGGTTTTAATATTCACTTCAATAAAATCGTACCGCCGGCTGATGCCAATGTATTCATGGTAGCTCCGAAGGGCCCAGGTCATTTGGTTCGCCGTACCTTCCAGGAAGGCAGTGGGGTACCCTGCCTCGTAGCTGTAGAAAAAGATCCCAGCGGCGACACGATGGAAATTGCAAAGGCGTGGGCTGCCGGTATCGGTGCCGGTCGTTCCGGTATCTTGGAAACGACCTTCCGTCAGGAAACGGAAACCGACCTTTTCGGTGAACAGGCTGTATTGTGCGGCGGCGTATGTGCATTGATGCAGACAGGTTTTGAAACTTTAGTAGAAGCAGGTTATAATCCGGTTAATGCGTACTTCGAATGCGTGCATGAAATGAAGCTTATCGTTGACCTTATCTACGAAGGCGGCTTCCAGACTATGCGTAACTCTATTTCCAATACGGCCGAATACGGAGACTATCTGACCGGTCCGAAGATGATTACCGAACAGACGCGTCAGGCTATGCGCGACGTATTGAAGGATATTCAGTCCGGTGCCTTTGCGGAAGCATTCATTAAAGACAGCAAGACCGGCTTCCCGTTCCTTAAGGGTGAACGCGCTAAGGCAGAAAACCACGAAGTAGAAAAAGTAGGGGCTGCATTGCGCAACTTGATGCCGTGGATTAAAAAATAATTAATCCGTAATAATCGGTGTATAAATGATTGGTTTCCTTGAGCGCCGGCGACATTTTGAACAGTTGGCGTTCAAGAACCGCAATTATGTAATCGCTGTACGATTATGTAATTGTATTTAATGTTATTATATATAGTGGTAAAAATAGACATCTGTGATATAAAATAAATGACGTAGACCTACTACGACAGCTACTTGAAGCCTGGTCTTGCGAAAGGCATTCTGCATAGCTATCGTAGTAGGTCTTTGTTATTCTGAAGAGGGGGGCGTTGCATCGCTATCATGGGAGGTCTTTTTATATGAGGAAAGGAGGGCATAGCTATCGTAGTAGGTCTTTGTTATTCTAAAGAGGGAGGGTGTTGCATCGCTATCGTATTAGGTCTTTTATTTCTCGCCTCTTTTGCATTATAATAAAAAGCGTATATGAGATTTAATTGGCTGGTGGCAGTAGTTTCTGTACTACGGGTAACATGCGTGTCGATGGGAGAGGCTATCTGTACGGCAGTTCGTTGTGGTGTAATAGGTGTTGCTATCAGTTGTAATGTACGATACATGGGAAATAAGAGTCGGCAGTATCCGGATGAGAGTGCCGAAAGAGATTACGAGGTGGATGAAATGATTACACAAATTATACCAAGTTATACGTTTGGTGGATTCGATGCCTATGAAGCGGTGCCGCAGATTGTTGCACCGTATGGCACAAAGGTGTGCTTCGTTGGCGGCGAAACGGCATTGAGTATAGTAGAGCCCATGCTGCGTCCCATTATGGAGAAAGCAGGCTTTACGATAACGGGTAGCGTTATGTACGGCAAGGAGTGTACGGTGGCTAATGGTCGTGCGTTGGCTATGCGCTCTGAGGTTCAGACGGCGGATATGATTTTTGCTATTGGTGGCGGCAAGGCTATTGATACGGTAAAAGTCATTTGCGAAGAACCGACGCGCAAGCCTTTCTTTACATTCCCTACCGTAGCATCTACCTGTGCGGCTTTATCGAAGGTGTCCATTGTATATACCGATGACCATGTATTTGAAGAGGTGCGTGAGAATACGTATCCGGCGGTACATGCTTTCATTAATAGCGATATTTTGGTCGCCGCACCGACACGTTTTGTGTGGGCCGGAATGGGTGATACGGTGGCTAAACATTTTGAAAGTCATTTTTCTGCTCGCGGTCGTGAAACGGATTACGAAACACAAATGGGATTAGCTTTGTCCTCTATGTGTGTGGACCCGATTATTAAAGGTGGTGCAGCAGCGATGAAAGCCGCCGAAGCTCAGGTGCGCAATGCAGCTTTTGATGCGGTGGCTATGGCGGTTATTGTTACCACCGGACTCGTGTCGGGCATGTTGGCGGAAGAATATAACAGTAGTGTGGCACATGCGCTTTGCTATGGTTTGACTACGCAACCGGCTGTGGAAGAGCATCATTTGCACGGTGAGATTGTGGCGTACGGTGTGTTGGTATTGCTCACGATGGATGGTCAACGGAGCGAACGAAACGAATTGATGAAGCTGTATCGCGCTATCGGATTACCGACGCGATTACAGGATCTGGATATGACAAGGGACATGTTACCACCTGTCATTGCGCGCGCCTTGGAGGTACCGGATGCTAAAATCGCACCGTTTACCGTAACGGCCGAAGGATTATACGAAGCCATTGAAGCATTGGAAGAAGCGAATTAGGTGGGAGGATTATGGTGCAAGAAATCGTAGTAGGCGGTTTGTATCGTCATTTTAAAGGCATGTATTATTACGTATCGGATATTGCGATTCACTCGGAGACGGGGGAACCCTTTGTAGTGTATCAACAGCTTTACGGTGAACGAAAGACATACATTCGTCCGTTGGCTATGTTTGCTAGTGAAGTAGATCATGATAAATATCCGCAGGTAACACAGAAGGAACGGTTTAAACTGATGAGTGGCCGTGACGAATAAGTCGGGGAGGCGAAATGAAACAAAAATTTTTCTTTTTTGATATAGATAATACACTGGCTGTATGGCCGGACGGCTGTATCCCGGATAGTACCATGGATACGTTGCGCCGATTGGAGAAGGCGGGACATCGGGTGGCACTGGCGACGGGGCGTTTGCAGGCAGATGCAAAGCGTTTTGCGATTATGGCCGAGCTCGGTGATTTCGTTGCCGATGGCGGTCGCAGCATGACGGCGGAGAATGAAATTGTCTATATGGAAGGCATGGATCGCGACATGTGTTTGGCCTATTTGGCACAACTTGATGCAAAGGGATTGCACTGGGCGGTAACGGATACCAATGAATTGCGTCGTGTTACTCCTTATGAAGACGTATTGAATTGGCATCCGTCATGGGATGTGTTTACTACGGTACATCAAGCGGACTATGATTACCGTAGGACGGAGCAGTTTTATAAAATCTATGCGTTCATGACGCCGGAGGAAGAAACGCAAAGCGGCGTGGTACATATGACAACGGATCTTATTCGTTACGGTGAAAACTGTATTCTGTTTGAGCCAATGGAGAAGGCGCGCGGTGTGCGAGCCATGCTGGCGCATTATGGAATGGAAGACACGGCGGCAGTCGTATTCGGCGATGGTTATAATGATTTGTCGATGTTCTCGCCTACGTGGCTGAACATTGCTATGGGGAACGGACGTCCGGAACTCAAGGCCGCAGCGGACTATGTTACCGATGATTGTTATCATGATGGCATCTACAATGCATGTAAGGCGTTCGGTTGGATTTAAGAAACGGCGTCAAGCAGACAGTATGTAGGTTGCTTGTTACGGATAATTAAATATGCTATAATGAAATGTCAAAAGCCGCTCATGGTTGTGAGCGGTTTTATTCTATATCACTAGGAGGAGTTATGAAGCTACAAAGATGGATGGCTTGCCTCGCCCTCAGTGCGGTGCTGTTTGTTACCGGGGCTTGCGGTAATGCACCGGCCGAACCGGCAACGCCTTCGGCAGAGCCAAAAGCGACGGCACCGACCTTTGACAGTACGCCCGTGAAGGATCATTACGCCGTGGTCACGACGAACATGGGAACCTTTAAGATACGGCTGTTTGGGACGAAGACACCGATTACGGTGAAGAACTTTGACAGCTTGGTAACCAAAGGGTATTACAAGGATTTGACATTTCATCGTGTTATTGACGGATTTATGATACAAGGCGGGGATAATAAAAAGGGTGGTCCCGGCTATGAGATTCCCGATGAATTTGCTAAGGACTTGCATTTCAATGCTATGGGCGTGGTGGCTATGGCCAATCGCGGTCCCAATACGGGCAATGCGCAATTTTTTATAACCTTGGCACCTACACCGTGGTTAGATAATAAGCATACTATTTTCGGTATGGTCGTACAGGGAATGGATGTGGTAGAAAAAATAGGCAAGGTACCTACGGATAGTCACGATGCACCGAAAACACCGGTGGTGATTCAATCGATTACCTTGGAGCCTATGCCGGATGCCAATCCTTCGAAATAGGAGGGCGTATGGAAACAGGTACGAATGCATATTACACATATATGGTAGAATGTGCCGATGGGTCCCTCTATACGGGATGGACCACGGATTTGGTGCAACGGGTGAAGGCACATAACGGTGAGATTCCCGGAGGTGCTAAGTACACGCGGTCGCGACGACCGGTTAAGCTGGTTTGGTATACAGCCTTTGAACGTAAAAACGATGCACAGTCTATGGAGGCACAGGTAAAGCGGATGGTGCGCGATCAGAAAAGAGCGCTTATTGCGGCGTTTCAAGCCGAACAGGCAACCGCAAAATCCGCGGACGGCTAGTGTAAAATGCATATTATCTATGGTATAATAAAACGATAATAGACTTTTGCTATATATTTTCTGGGAGGCAATGATGAAGCGTGTAATGGTGGCTGTAAAGAGCGTGCAACGCGATATAGCCGGTGAAGATACGGTAATTGAATTGGTCTCGCCGGGAAAGTATTACGAGCGCGGCGGTGTTAAGTATATTCGTTATGAAGAAAGCGAAGTTACCGGTCTCGAAGGAGTGCAGACGACGATAAAGGTATATCCCACGTCGATTGTGCTTTTACGCAACGGTAAGGTGACCATGCGACATTACTATGAATTGGGTAAAGAGCGGGAGTCCGAGTACAAGACGCCGTTTGGCAATTTAAAAATGGTTGTTAACACCCACGAGCTGACTACGGATATTACCGATGGTATCGGACGAGTCCATTTGGGCTACGATATATCGGTAGGCGGCGATTGGCAATTTTATAATCAGTTGGATATAGAGTTACGGGAGGATGCAGAGTATGGAAATGAAGGACGTGCTGAAACAGGGCATTGAAGCGGCCGTTGAAAAAGCGTTGGCTGACGGCAAGCTGCCGGCAGGCACCTATCCGGAAGTAGTGTTGGAGGTTCCGCCACAAAAAGAATTCGGCGATTTTTCGACAAATATCGCTATGCAGTCGGCGCGTGTAGCAAAGATGAATCCGCGTGCCATTGCGGATACGCTGATTGCCAATATGGATTATCCGTGGCTTGATAAGGCAGAAGTAGCCGGGGCCGGCTTTATCAATTTCTTTGTGAAAAGCGACATGGTATATGATAGCTTAAAAGCAGCGTTGTTAGCCGGTGAAAATTATGGTAACGCACCGTTGCGTGAAGAAGATACAGTACAGGTAGAATATGTCAGCGCAAATCCGACGGGACCGCTTCATGTAGGTCACGGTCGCGGCGCTGCGTACGGCAGTGCATTGGTGAATTTGCTTCGCGCCGCCGGATATAATGTAAGCTCCGAGTACTATATCAATGATGCGGGCAAGCAAATCGATAATTTGGCTAAGTCCGTAAATGCTCGTTATTTAGAATTGTTAGATATGAAATTCGAATTTCCGGAAAACGGCTATCACGGCCAGGATATTGTAGAAACGGCGCAGTCCATCATCAACTGGCGCGGCGATTTCTTTGCAGTTATTCCGGAAACGGATCGGTTGCCGTTCTTCCGTGAGTTCGCACTGACGGAAAAATTGAATGCTTTACGCGTTACACTGCGTAAATTCAATGTAGAATTCGATAAATGGTTTAGCGAACGCCAGATTCATCGCGATGGCGAACTTAAAGAAGCCGTTCAGTTCTTAAAGGATACCGGCGACGTATATGAAAAAGATGGCGCATTGTGGCTAGCATCTACACGTTACGGCGACGATAAGGACCGCGTAGTTATTCGTGAAAACGGCGAACCGACGTATTTGGCGGCCGATATTGCATACCACCGCAATAAATACGAACGGGGCTATAAGAAAATGATTAATGTATGGGGTGCCGATCATCACGGCTATGTAGCCCGCGTTAAGGCAGCTATGCAGGCATTCGGCTACAATCCGGATAATCTGGAAGTGCTTTTACTTCAGATGGTAGCACTCTATCGTGACGGCGAAATGGTGAAGATGTCAAAACGTACCGGTCAGGCGATTACGCTGGACGAATTAATGGAAGAAGTTGGCGTTGATGCGGCACGGTATTTCTTCCTTATGCGCTCTTTGGACAGCCAGCTTGACTTTGATATTAACTTGGCGGCATCTAAGAGTAATGATAATCCGGTATACTACATTCAATATGCGCATGCACGTATTCACAGTATTTTCAATCAAGCGAAGGAAGCAGGTATCAGCTACGGTGATTGGGAACATACTTCCTATGATAGCTTGACTGCCGACATCGAATTAGAATTGATTAAGAAATTGGCTGCCTATCCGGAAGAAATCGCACAGTCGGCGTTGCATCGGGCACCGCATCGCATTGCGCGTTATCTATATGATTTAGCAAGTATGTTCCACTCCTTCTACAAACAAGGACGTATCATGGGTGTAGAACCGGAACTGCAGCAGGCTCGATTGGGTCTTATCACGGTTATTGCAAATGTATTGAAACACGGTTTAGGCGTATTGGGCATTTCGGCGCCGGAAAAGATGTAAATTGGGAGGAACCATGGCAACTAAGTATATTTTCGTAACAGGCGGGGTTGTATCTTCATTAGGTAAAGGTATTACGGCAGCATCCTTGGGACGATTGTTGAAGAATCGCGGATTTAATGTAACCATTCAAAAGTTCGATCCGTATATTAATATTGACCCGGGAACGATGAGCCCTTACCAGCATGGTGAAGTGTTTGTTACCGATGATGGGGCCGAAACCGACCTTGACCTCGGTCACTACGAACGCTTTATTGATATTAATCTCGGTAAAAGTTCTAATGTGACGGCAGGTAAGGTGTACTGGTCCGTTATCAATAAGGAACGTAAAGGTGATTACTTGGGAAGTACCGTACAGGTAATTCCTCATATTACCAATGAAATTAAACAGAACGTATATCGCGTAGGTAAGGAAGATAACGCCGATGTAGTTATCACCGAAATTGGCGGTACCGTAGGCGATATTGAAAGCTTGCCGTTCCTCGAAGCCATTCGCCAGGTTAAAAAAGAGGTAGGTCGTAACGATGTACTCTACATTCATGTAACCTTGGTACCGTACATTAATGCAGCCGGCGAATTGAAAACGAAACCGACGCAGCATAGTGTTAAAGAATTGCGCAGCATCGGTATTCAGCCGGACATCATAGTATGCCGTACGGAAAAGACGATTTCCAATGAAATGAAAGAAAAGCTGGCTCTTTTCTGCGACATCGATCCCGATGCAGTTATCGAAAATCAGACATGCAGCACTATTTACGAAGTGCCGTTGATGATGCAAGAAGAAGGCCTGGACAGCATCGTTGTGAAGAAGCTTGATTTACCGGATCGTCCGGCGGATATGGAAGCTTGGAAGAAGATGGTTGACAAGATTCTTAATCCGAAGAAGGAAATCAACGTAGCTCTCGTAGGTAAATACGTGGCGCTTCACGATGCTTACCTCAGCGTGGCGGAAGCGTTGACCCATGCAGGTATTGCGGAAGATACAAAGGTTAATATTAAATGGGTGGATTCCGAAGAACTGGAAGAAGACGGCGTAGATGTAGCTGAATTCTATAAAGACGTAGACGGTATTGTTGTACCGGGCGGCTTTGGCTATCGCGGCGTGGAAGGTAAGATTCGCACGATTCAATATGCGCGCGAAAATAAGGTGCCGTATCTTGGCTTGTGCTTGGGAATGCAGACAGCCGTTATGGAATTTGCTCGTCACGTAGCAGGTCTTGAAGGCGCCAGCTCTACAGAGTTTGAAGACGGTACGAAGTACGGCGTTATCGATCTTATGCCGGACCAAGTAGATGTGGATAAGAAGGGCGGTACAATGCGTCTCGGTCTTTATCCGTGTAAGACTACAGCGGGTACGAAGGTACGCGAAGCCTATGGGGAAGATCTTATTTACGAACGTCATCGTCATCGCTATGAATTCAATAATGAATATCGCCAGCTTTTAACGGATAAAGGTCTTATCATCAGCGGTACTTCGCCGGATAATCGTTTGGTTGAATGCGTAGAAATTGCCGATCATCCGTGGTTTGTAGGGGTACAGTTCCATCCGGAATTGAAATCTCGCCCGACTAATCCGCATCCGCTTTTCAAAGGCTTTGTAGAAGCGGTGTTGAAGGTGTCCGGTAAGTAATGAAGCGCACGGTTGGAGGATCGAGGTACCAGCAAATCGCAGCGGATGTGGCCGGTAAAATTGCGTCCGGTGATTATGCTCCGGGAGACCGCATTTTCGCTCGATCGGCATTGTCGGTGCAGTACGGCGTTTCGCCGGAGACGGCACGCCGAGCGATTGCGTTGTTAGCTGATTTAGGAATTGTAGAGGTTATTAAAGGAAGTGGCTGTACGGTTGCTTCCCGAGAAAAAGCGGAAGCGTTCCGCCGTCGCTTCAACGATTTTACTTCTGTCAGTACCTTGTGGCAAAGCTTTGATGATGAAATCGATACACAAATTGCCGGCTTGCAGCGATTAAAGGAAACAGCCGGTAAGCTTAGCGAACATTTGGCACATTATCAGCATACAAATCCGTTACAGCCATTACATATGCGGGTTACCGAAGGATGTCGCTATTTGGGTGAATCCATTGGTACTATCAAGTTGTGGCAAAATACGGGCGTGACTATCGTGGCTATTCAATCGGAAGGAAAGATGATCATATCGCCGGGCCCTTATGCAACATTGACGGCCGGTGAAGAAATATTCTTTGTCGGTCCCGAAGACTCGTGGCAACGATTGCATCATTTCTTATATAATGATATGCCTACCCGTAAGAGCGGACAATCTGAAGATAGTGATACGATATAACAAAATATATAAAGGGGTGTAAGTAGATGTAACCCCAAAACGTGAAAGCGGTTTGAAGATATAGAAGTATCTTCGAACCGCTTTTCTAATGCCTACTTAAAGAGAGTGCTTTTGACAAAGAAACATCTTAATGATATAATAAGGTTGTTACTTTTTATGACAGCCGTAAGGATATGTGTAGATTGTGATAAGGTACGACAGTGGCCATAGAGAAGGTGGCTACATACGTACTTTTTTATTTATTGAAAGAAACAACTTGTATTTTATATTGAGTTGTTTAAGAGGGGCGCGATGTTTTGCGGGTGTTGATGTTTTACAGGTGTTGATGGTTTGAAAACAGCAATGCTTTGAGAATATAGACGTTTTACATATGCTAACATTGATATTTAAATATATTAATACAATTAATGTAGATAATAGGTTGAAGACATAACGTATAGTCGGCAATGGTTTATCAAATGAGTATGAACAATATCATGCGTATTTAGTAACCATTGTAATACATCCGGTCGTACACGGCATAAATAAGAGGAGGTCTTATATGATTGAATTTAAAAGTGTAGCAAAACGCTATGGCAAAAAAGAGGTATTACACGATATTAGTTTAACGATTCCCGAAGGGGAAATCGTATCGATTATAGGCGGCAGTGGTTGTGGTAAGACAACGTTGTTGAAGATGATTAACCGATTAATCCCCATTACATCCGGAGATATTGTGGTGAACGGCACAAGTGTTCATGATTTACAGCCCGTAGAATTGCGCCGGAAGATTGGCTATGTTATTCAGCAGACCGGGTTGTTCCCGCATATGACGATTCGTCGTAATCTTGAATTGGTAATGGATTTACATGCTATACCTAACAACGGTCGGGAGAAAACCATTCGCAATATGATGGATACCGTAGGGTTAGCTCAGGACTTATTGGATCGGTATCCTATCGAATTATCCGGGGGGCAGCAGCAACGTGTGGGCGTGGCGCGAGCGCTCATTGTAGATCCGGAAGTTATTCTTATGGACGAACCGTTTTCGGCTATTGATCCGATTACGCGAGTATCTTTACAGGATGAATTACGCAGTCTGCAGGATACGGTTAAAAAAACAATCGTCTTCGTTACGCATGATATGGATGAAGCGATTAAAATTTCCGATCGTATTTGTTTATTGCGCGAAGGGTATGTAGAACAATATGATACGCCGGAAGCTATTTTGCGCAATCCCGCTACGGCGTATGTAGAAAGCTTTATCGGGAAGAATCGCATTTGGAATTCGCCGGAATTCATTAAAGCCGAAGACATTATGATAGAGGCCGATAATTTATGTACGCCTACAGATAGCTTGGTGCGATGCATACAAAAAATTAAAGCCATGCCACAGGAATTTCTGATTGTAGTAGATAAGTACAGCCGTAAGTTCCATGGATTGTTGAATGCTCGTATGATTCGTGAACAGGATGACTTGCATAAGACGGCTGCGGATATTATGAAACAGCCTAAGGCCGTTGCTCATGTAGGCGATTCGTTACCGGATGTGCTTAATACCATACGCCAACTTCATCGTCCCTATATGATTGTGCTTGACGATAAGGAATGCCTGGCCGGGATTATTACCCAAAGTAGTTTGGTGGCAACTATGGGTAGTCAATATATTGATGAAGAGGAGGTTGTATAATCATGGACATATTTAATTACATGCTGCAGAACTCCTCACAGGTGTGGTCACTTCTGTTGGAACATATTCATTTAACAGCCGTATCCGTAGGACTGGCAATTTTGGTAGGTGTGCCGCTGGGGATTTTAATTAGCTATGTTAAGCCATTAAATAAACCGGTGTTAGGCTTTACCAATCTTATTCAGGCTGTACCGAGTATGGCACTTTTAGGCTTTGCCATTCCTCTTCTCGGTATCGGTACCATTCCGGCGGTAGGTGTAGTGTTCTTATATTCATTGTTGCCGATTGTAAAAAATACATATATCGGTATCAGCCAGATTAATCCGCAAACCATTGAGGCCGCTAAAGGGATAGGAATGACGCGGGCCCAGATTTTGTTTAAAGTACAACTACCGTTAACCTTGCCCGTGTTGATGGCAGGGGTGCGCATCTCGGCAGTAACCGCGGTAGGCCTTATGACGATTGCCGCCTTCATCGGGGCCGGTGGCTTAGGTTTCTTGGTGTTCAGTGGGATTTCTTCCGTTAATAATGGAATGATTATGGCCGGAGCGGTGCCGGCTTGTATCTTGGCGCTCCTCATCGATTGGGTGTTGTCTGCCGTAGAATCATTGGTAACACCAATCAGTCTGCAGCCGGGAGTATTAAAAAATAAATCTGCCTTAATTACGTCCCGCCGGTATAAGAAAGTTATCGTCGGTGCGGCGGTGGCCTGTCTTGTGGTAATGTTTGGCAGCGCAGCCTACAGCAGTTTTTTCAAGGACAGCAATGTATTGCGCATAGGCAGTAAGCAGTTTTCCGAACAGCTGGTATTAGGAAATATGTTGGCTGAAATGATTGAGAAAAATTCGGATATAAAGGTAGAGAAACATTTGGGGGCCGGTGGTACGCAGGTATTGTTTAATGCTATGCAGAAGGGTGATCTGGATGCGTACATTGAGTATACCGGTACCGTGTATGTAGATGTGTTAAAGCATGCGCCGGAAACAGATGCAAAACTTGTATACGATACGGGACGTGAAGAGATGGCAGCCAAATATAATATGGCGTTACTCGACGCAGCTCCGTTCTCCAATACATACACCTTAGCAGTACCGAAAAGTGTAGCTGCCGAATATAATTTATCAAAACTGAGTGATTTGCGTCGAGCCGGACGCTTCCTTAATGCCGGGACTACGTTGGAGTTCTTAAATCGTGCGGACGGCTTAAAAGGATTAGAGCAAGCCTATGACTTTACCTTTAACAGTGCTAAAGGGATTGACGGGGCAACTCGTTATGTAGCTTTGGAAAACGGTCGCGTACAGATTGTTGATGCATTTAGTACGGACGGGCTTCTTAAGAAATATGATTTAACCGTTCTGGAAGATGACGCGGCCTTCTTCCCGCCTTACTACGGTGTGCCGGTAGTTCGTCAGGAAATATTGGAAACGCATCCAGAATTGAAAGATATTATTAATAAAATGACTGCAAAACTGGATACAAAGACAATGCAGGATCTTAATTATCAGGTTGATGTGGAGCATCGCGATCCAAAGGATGTGGCACATGATTTCCTTGTTAAGGAAGGCTTAGTACAATAAAATATATAAACAAAGAACGACAAGGTATAGTCTTGTCGTTCTTTGTTTATAAGGGATAGATTATGATGAAAATGTGATTTATCATATAGATTTCATAAGTAGCGAAATGATAGGAAAATCTTTTGTTTAGCTCGATTATGAAAAAATATATTGATTTTTTTCTGTAGTTAGGGTACTATATATGTGTAATCAATAGTAATTATTGATTGTTATTTATTATCAATTATAGTGTATATAGATTATAAGTAAGCAGTAAAAGTTACAGTTGCTGTTTACGGTGTAATGAAAAGGAGATGAAAACATGGCAATTATCGGCAAAGAATTACCGGAATTTAGTGTACAGGGGTTCCGCAATCCTGATGTGGTTACCGTAACTAAGGCTGATGTTATCGGCAAATGGAGTGTGTTCGTATTCTACCCGGCTGACTTCACCTTTGTGTGTCCCACAGAACTGGAAGACTTGCAGTCCCATTATGAAGAATTGAAGGATATGGGCGTAGAAGTTTTCTCCGTATCCGTTGACTCCGAATTCGTTCACAAAGCATGGGCCGATGCATCCCCGAACATCGCCAAGATTCAGTATACTATGTTGGCCGATCAGAAACATGAATTGGCTGACTTCTTTGAAACTTTCTCTGAAGAAGAAGGTCGTGCGTATCGCGGTAGCTTTGTAGTCGATCCGGAAGGTCGTGTACAGACGGCGGAAATCCATAACATGGGTATCGGTCGCAGCGCCGACGAGTTAGTGCGTAAAGTGCAGGCAGCTCAGTTTGTAGCTAAGCATGGTGACCAGGTATGCCCGGCTAAGTGGAAACCGGGTAAGGATACCTTGAAACCGGGTCTTGATCTCGTAGGCAAACTATAATATAAATATAGAATAATGAATAGCGAACTTCTTAACAGTTAGATTGTATCCCTTTTCCTCAAAATAGCGGCGGTGCTCTTCGGAGCATCGCCGCTTGCCGTATGTGGATAGTTTTATAGGTGGAAATAGAGTTAAAAACGGTACCGTCTATATTTCGTTATCGAGAGAATTCCTATATTGATTTATTTAAATTATTAGATTTATGGGAAATTTTATTATATAATAGCGTTACAGGTAAGTATCAGGTTAGTAGGAAGAAGGAGTTTGGATTTATGGAAGTGTCATATGAGCGGTTGGCTACAATTTTTAAAGCGCTAAGTGATGAAACAAGATTGCATATTATCGACATGCTCTCTTGCAATGAATTGTGTGCATGTGATATCTTGGCAAGCTTTAATTTATCGCAGTCTACGTTGAGTTATCACATGAAGATTTTAATTGATGCCGGTGTGGTAAACTCACAGCGCAACGGATTATGGACGCGCTATTCCATCAATGAAGAAACCTTTGGTGAATTGGTGCGTATCATTCCCGAATTATATCAAACAAAGGATGAATGCATTTGCGCCCAGATTAAGTATTGTCGGTTAGAGGATAAACCGGAGTAATTGCCGATGCGTCGTTGGATAATGCATGTTGATATGGATGCTTTTTATGCATCGGTAGAACAACGCGATCATCCCGAGTATAAAGGCCGCCCTGTTATTGTAGGCGGCCTTTCTTTGCGTGGCGTAGTAGCTACGGCGTCCTATGAAGCGCGGCGGTATGGTGTGCACTCGGCTATGAGTATGGCTAAGGCGCGAGAACTATGCCCGGAGGGAATTTTTCTGCGTCCTCGCTTTTATCATTATCGGGCAATTTCTGAGCAAATCCATCGAATCATGGAACGCTACTCGCCTTATATCGAACCCTTATCGTTGGATGAAGCTTTTCTGGATGTGACGGGGGCAGGCGCACAATTTGCCAGTCCTTATGCTATGGCCCGCCAATTTAAGGATGACGTATTGGCGGCAACGGGATTAGTAGTTTCCGTCGGGGTGGCGCCTAATAAATTTTTGGCTAAGCTGGCTTCGGATATTAGAAAACCGGATGGTCTGGTTATCGTACCGCATGGCAAGGAGGCGGCAATGATAGCGCCTTTGCCGGTGCGGCGGTTGTGGGGCGTAGGTAAACGGACGGCTCAAGCACTGGAAGGAGCAGGCTTTTATACCATCGGTGATATAGCGGCATTAAAAGATGAGCGTCCGTTACTTTCCATATGTGGTTCTATGGGACGGCGTATGTATGAAATGGCACAAGGAATTGATCATCGTCCGGTGGAATATAACCGCGAGGTACAATCCGTAGGTAATGAGGAAACGTACGAAACGGATTTGGTTGATGAAGCACGTATTGATTTAGAATGGCGTTATTTTGCGCATTATGTAGCAGAGCGCCTGCGCAGGAAACGATTGCGCGGGCATACAGTGGCTATCAAAGTGCGCTATGCAAATTTTTCTACCGTAACGCGACAAACGAGATTGGATCATGCCACGGATAGTGAGAATGTATTGTATCGTGTGAGTAGAATGTTGTATAATAGGCTCAACAACACTATGCCGGTACGGCTATTGGGGGTAACTGTAAGTGGCTTGGAAAAGGCGGTTGTTCAGCCATCTTTGTTCGAAGAAGATCGAGCGGAAGAGAAGCTGGCTACCACCCTCGATGAGCTGACAAAGAAGTACGGCACCGAGGTTGTCATGAAGGGCGCGTTGTGGCAACGCAGCGTTGCGTGTAGAAAGGACGGGAAGTTGGATGAGAGAGATGACACATTTTAAATTGAAGTATGGTAAAGGATATGTAGAATTTGATTTACCTAAGGAACGTGTACTTAACGTGGTGGAAGGTGCGCCGTACCCGGCCTTGGATGATTTGAATGCGGCCTTGATTGAGGCATTGGATCATCCGGTGGGAACTCCGGCATTAAAAGAAATCGTAAAACCCGGCGAATCGGTGTGTGTAGTCGTATCGGATATTACACGCGGGTGGATTCACTATGAACGCTTTTTGCCATATTTGTTAAACTACCTGAATGCGGCGGGTATTCCGGACAAGGATATTTTCTTGCTCATTGCCTACGGTGCGCACCGTTTGCAGACGGAAGCCGAGTCTCGTCTTGAATTCGGTGATGAAGTGGTGGATCGTGTACGCATCGAGCATAGCAGTGGTATCAATCCGGAGAGCAAGTTCCGTCATTTGGGGACGACGTCTCACGGTGTTCCCATCGAAATCAACGAACTTGCGTTGGATGCGGACCGTCTTATTCTTACGGGAGGAATTATTTATCATTTGATGGCTGGCTACGGTGCGGGGCGCAAAGCCATCTTGCCGGGAATTTCTTCGTACCAGGCGATTCAAAAAAATCATTGCTTATGCTTGCAGGATGAAGTCGGCGGCGGCACCAATCCAGAAATTGTAAGCGGCAACATTGCACATAACATTATGCACGACGATCAGATGGAGCATGGTGAAGCGGCTGATGCGGACTTTTTGGTAAACGTTATTTGCAATGCCGACGGCGAGCACTGCAAATTTGTTACCGGTCATTGGGCCAAGGCCTGGGAGCAGGGGACGCAATTGGTAGATGAGATTTACGGTGTGGAGATCTCCGAGAAGGCAGATTGTGTTGTAGCTACCGCTGGCGGGTATCCGAAAGATATCAACCTCTATCAAGGGGTTAAGACGCAGGATAATGCAGTGAAGGCTTGCAAACCGGGCGGCGTAGTCATTTTAATGATGGAGCTAGATGATATCAGTGAACCGGCGGAGTTTATCGATTGGTTTGCTACACAGAACTTATATGACCGTGAAGTGAAATTGCGTGGTGGGTTTACTGTACCGGGCTTTATTTCTTTGCACCTTGGCGAAGATTTTCAAAAATGTAAGCATATTTTAGTGACTAAACCGGAAAATAAAGAAGTGTGCGATCGCGTAGGTATTGAAGTAGTGACCAGCATTGAAGAGGCATTGGCTAAGGCGGAAAAAATTATCGGTAATGATACCTTCACATATAATGTAATGCCTTTGGCCAGCAACACCATGCCTATCGTTAAGAAATAACAAGGAACTTAGGTAACATAGATAGGAGAGGTATATATGCATAGTCGACAAGGAATTGTGGGACCGTCGTTTATCACTTCGGTGCGGCGTTCGCTACAGAATAAATATAAAGAAGATATTCGTATTCGCAATTTGATCGAAGAATTGGGTGCGGAGAGAGGTCTTAAGCCGGATGAGGCGGAAGTGACCAAACAGGCGCATGATGAAGTGTCGGCACGATTGTATTATACGTCTCTCTTGGATGGCTTATGGCAGGAAATTTATGAAGTGCAGCAAACATTGCAAGGGTTACATGTGTATGACTCATTGGAACGCGAGTTCAGCGACGTAGATGCAGAGAATGAATTTGGCGACAGCATAGATAATGTCATGTTGGAAGATGTGGACATCAATGGACTGGGCGGCGCTGTTCAGGTGCGGGGAGACAGAGCAATGGCAGAGCGTCATGACGGGACGATGGCATCGCGCGCTGCCGGAGATGTCATGCCACGTCATAACAAAAGTGAAGTAGTGACGCGGCAAGATGGTGATGTAGCAGTGCGTCCGGAAAGCGGTGATGTGGCTATGCGCAAGGAAGCGGCGGTGCCGATGACCAAACCGGTAGGGATGCCTGTGGAAAAGGAGAATAATTTACCGACTCCGCGGCAGAGTAGTGTACCGGTAAAAACGGGACTTCCCGTTATTGTCGGAGAAGATGCAACAACTATAGATGTAACGGCGCTTATGGAATGCATGGATAGCAAGTCCTTAAAAAAATTAGGTAAGATTCTAAAAAAGGCCGGCCATAAGGCGAAGAAGGCTGAAAAGGCGGCGCATAAAGAAAAGAAGCATGGTAAAAAACATGGAGCCCATGCAAAAGATAAGCCGTGCAAAGGCTGTAAAACAAAATGCAATCCTTGTAAGAAAGATAAAAAATAAAGGCACGCTCTGCCCTACGGGACTATCAAGCGATGGCAATGATAGTCGGTGTAGAGCGGAGCGGCCTTTTCTTTTTATAGCGGTGATTGCTCGTTGGATACGTGCGTTTTAAAATAATTAACCCATAAGCGTGTGGCAGGGATGATCATAGAGCGTTCATCCCAAACCATACCCAGCACCCAATTGATACAAGGGGTAATAGGAATGATGCGGAAAGCATCTCCCGATAGACGACGGCAAATGGCTTGCGGTAAAATGGCCCCGCCGAGACCGCTCTTGACTAATTCGGTTACAAAATCCCAATTATTACTTTGCGCCACGATGTTGGGGCGTGCACCGATTTCTTGGAAGCGACCGAGGATGATGTCATATAATGAAAAGGACTGTTGGAAGAAGACCAATGGTTCTTTTTTTATTTCCTCCAAGGTGACGCTGGTGTAGTCGGCGAAAGGCGAGTCCGGTGTGACAACATAGCGTAGAGGCTGTTTGGTGAAAATATAGCTCTGTAAATCTGCATCGGCCATAGCCGGTACCGGTAGTGATACGAACCCGACTTGCAAGCGTCCTTCATGAATCAGTTCGGCAATATGATGGGAGCCATGCTCTGTAACCTGTAGTGAAATACGAGGATACGCTTTCATAAAATCACGAATCAGCGGTGATAAAAAGGAGGATCCCACCATGGGCGGAATACCTAAGCTTAGGTTACCTTCCTCCGTATCATAATCGCGACTCATTTGATGTTGCAAGGCTTCAAAGCGTTGTACCAGATTTTCTATTTGCGGTAATACGGCTTGCGCATCGGCGGTGAGTTCAATGCGATGGCCGCAGCGTTTGAAAAGCTTGGTATTCCATTCGTTTTCGAGAAGCCGTACCGCTTTTGAGAGAGAAGGTTGACTTACATGCAGTGCTTGAGCAGCTTTGGTAAAGCTTTTATGCTTGGCTACAGTGACAAAATAAGTAAGATGCGTAATATCCATAGTAAAACTCCTTCGATGATATTCTTTCTTTTATTATAGCCAAAAGGAATATGAGAGTATAGTAAATTTATATTTTTATTATTAAGACAAATGGAGTATCATAAGACAACGGAAAGAGTTGTTAACAAAGAGTAAAACAATATGCTTTGCCGAAGAAGGTTGCAAAGCAGTGGGATTAGGTAGTTAAGGAGCGTGAGGAGCGATGAAGCGCATCGCATTGATTGTGACACAGATTATTGGGCTGGCTATTATCGCCGGCATCGGCAATATGATTACCGAATTATTACATCTTCCCTTACCGGGGACGCTGGTAGGAATGATTTTATTATTTGTTTTATTACTGACCGGTGTGGTTAAGTTGGAATGGTTCGAACAAGGAGCGGCAGTGCTCATTGGTGAGTTGCTCTTATTTTTTATTCCCTCGGCCATCGGTATCATTCAGTATTCGCAGCTTTTCGGATCCACCGGAGCTATGCTGCTCGGTGTTATCGTCACTAGCATCATTACCTTGTTAGCATCGGTAACGGTTATTACATTAAGTATTATGAAATTGCGCAGAAAGGGGTATCGGTTATGGTAAACTACAATATATTCCAGCTTATCAGTATCCATATTATCGAATCCTTGGTGGGCACGTTGGTGCTGTACTATGCGTTTAAAAAGTTATATGAACGGTCCGGCAAGAAATTATATTTAACTCCCTTGCTGGCAGTTCCGGTCGTTATTGGTTTGTTCTTGGTAACTATGCATATTCCCTATAGTACGTATCAAGAAGGCAGCCAATATATTTCTTTGATGTTACAGCCGGCGACGGTAGCCTTCGCTGTGCCTTTGTATAAATTCCGTGGCGTTGTTAAGGAATATGCCGTACCGCTTATCGTAGTTATTGGTATGGGATGTTGGGTAGCCTTTTTGGGGTCGATGGGATTGGCAGAAGCTATCGGGCTCAGTCCGGAACTGGTGCATAGTATTGCACCGCGTTCCGTGACGACACCGTTAGCATTGGCTGCATCCGATACGTTGGGTGGGGACCCGACGATTACGGCTATCCTTGTTATTGCCACCGGCTTGTTGGGAATGATTATGACAACGATGCTGATCAAACGTCAGCGTATCCATAATCGTTTATTGAAAGGCATGTTATACGGTATTTCCGCACATGGTACGGGAACAGCCAAGGCTTATGAAGACGGTCCAAAGACAGGCGCTATTGCTTCGCTGTCGATGATCTTCATGGGTATTATGACCACCATCATAGCACCAATTGTATCGGCGTTGGCCGGAGTGCTCTAAGAAAAGCTTGTTGTAACAGTGGTTGTAAGGGTAATTTGATACAGGTCACCGTAGCGTGACACCTCGCACCGGCACTGTCTGTAGAAAATTGCAGACGGTGTCGGTGTTTCTTTCTATACTCTTATATGTTTATTATAAATGGAAAAATGATTTTTGTAGATAGACATACAGGCGGAGCTGTGGTAGAATGTGCCTAATAGGTAGGGTATTTAGAGAAAAAGAGGTGTTATATATGCTAGAGAGCATAGTAAACGGAGTTAATGATGTGTTGTGGGGATATGTATTAATTTACGCCTTGGTAGGAGTAGGCGTATTTTTTACTATCTACTTGGGCTGTCCGCAGCTGATTCGATTCGGTCCGGCCGTGCGTCAGGTATTCGGTCGTTTATACAAGGAGCATCCGACGGATCGTGACGGTCACTCCATTTCGTCGTTTCAAGCGTTGGCAGTAGCTATTTCGGCGCAGGTAGGGACAGGTAATATTGCCGGTGTAGCTACGGCAATCATGGCCGGTGGTCCCGGTGCTATTTTCTGGATGTGGGTCAGTGCCCTATTTGGGATGAGTACTATTTTTGCCGAAGCAATGCTGGCACAGCAATATCGCAAAGAGGTGGCCGGTAAATTTATCGGTGGCCCGGCGTTTTATATTTCAAAGGGTCTTGCCGGTATTGTTGGACAAGGTACGGCACGGTTCATGGCAGGCTTCTTTGCCGTAGCAATTATTATTGCATTGGGTTTTATCGGCAACATGGTGCAATCCAATTCGATGGCATCGGCCGTGCAGAATGCATTTGATATCGATCCGTTATATGTGGGCGTGATTATTGCCATATTGGCCGGACTGATTTTTATTGGCGGCATCAGTCGCATTGCTCGCGTTGCTCAGTTGGTTGTTCCTTTTATGGCATTCATCTATATTGTGTTAGCCATTATTATTTTAGTGACGTATCGATCGGAAATAGGTCCGATGTTTGAACATATCATTGTAGGCGCTTTCAATCCGGAAGCCATAGGCGGTGGTGTACTGGGGGTTACCATGAAGGAAGCCATTCGCTTTGGTGTCGCCCGCGGTCTTTTCTCGAACGAAGCCGGTATGGGCTCCACACCACATGCGCATGCTACCGCTTTAGTAGCACATCCGGTATTGCAAGGTTTTACGGCTTTTATCGGCGTGTTTGTAGATACGATGGTAATTTGTACGGCAACGGCATTAATTATTTTGTTGACCGGTGCCAATCAGTTAGGTCTTGATGGTCCGTTGGTAACGCAACAAGCTTTCCAAATTGCCTTTGGTGATGTGGGACCGAAGCTTATCGCTGTTTGTTTATTGTTCTTTGCGTTTACTACTGTCATCGGCTGGTATTATTTCGGTGAATCCAATATCCGTTACCTCATTGCATCACCGAAAGGGGTAGCGGTATATCGCGTATTGGTATTGCTCTTTATCATCGTAGGTACTTTGGGGAAGGTGGATCTCGTGTGGAGTCTCAGTGACCTCTTCAACGGTATTATGGTAATCCCGAACTTGATGGCTCTTATCTTACTTCGCAAGGAAATAAAGCATATTCTTCGTGACTATGATCGACGTCGCCAAGGCAAGGTGCCGGTGTACCATTATCCGAAGGTGGAAACGGAACGATAAAATTTCAAGTGGCACAGCCGCTCCAAATACGCTACAATAAAAGCCAAAGGAGTGGTATCGGATGCAGTTTAAAATCAGAAATTTTTTTCGCAGTCATCATACGAATGACTTATACAATAACATGGACATTTATACCATCATTCAGTTGGTAATTAAGGGTGCCTTGGTGGGAATGGTCGCCGGCTTTTTCGGAGCTACCTTTCGCTATTTCATTCATTACGGTGAGGAAGTGCGCCGTGTGTATATGATGAATACAGATTGGCTCAGTATAGTCGGCTGGGTGGTGCTCATGATCATCTTAGGATGGATTTGTGCGAAGCTACTGCGCTGGGCACCACTGTCCGGTGGGTCCGGGATTCCTCAAATCGAAGGTGAAATGATGGGAATCTTTGATATGAATCCATACCGTACATTGGTGTCTAAGTATTTAGGCGGCATTTTTAATGGTCTGTGCGGATTTTCTGTCGGTCGTGAAGGTCCGTCGGTGCAACTGGGCGGTTCGGTAGGAAAAATTTTAGCCTATTGGTTTAAAAGCCCTCTTCGTGAGGAGCGCATCCTCACTTCGGCAGGGGCAGCCGCCGGTTTAACGGCAGCTTTCAGTGCTCCGGTGTCGGGAGCCATCTTTGTTTTTGAAGAGGTACATAAAAGTTTTTATCCTATGTTGGTGATTCCCACCTTTACGGCAGCGTTGATGTCTAATTTCGTTACCAGCACTATTTTTGGTCTGCAACCATCATTAGGCTTTACGGTTATGACCGGACTTCCCTTATCGTCCTTTTCCTACTTATTACTTCTCGGTGTGGTGATGGGACTTATCGGGGTGGTGTTTAACCGCACTATTTTGTTAGGGAAAAAATTATTTAGCCGTTGGTCAGCCGGCGGTACGGTGAAAATTATAGTTACCTTCTTGGTGGTGACCATGATTGGCTATGATTCACAACTGCTTCTCGGAGGCGGCAATGATTTGGTAGGACAGCTATCGGCGGAACACTTGGGATTGTGGCTGCTGGCAGGCATTGTGGTAGGTAAGATTTTGCTGACTGCGTTGTGTTATGGCAGTGGTGCACAAGGCGGGATTTTCTTGCCGATGCTTGTTATCGGGGCAGCTGCCGGAGCCTTGGTACAAGCTGTTTTGGTTACGGCAGGATTAATGGATCAAGCCTATTTGGGAAATTTTGTCATCTGTGCCATGGGAGGTATGTTGGCTGCGGCTATGCGTACTCCTTTGCTATCGATTCTGTTAGTCCTGGAGATGACGAATAGTTTTCATAGTATTTATTCCGTCGGCACGGTAGCTATCGTGGCATACTTGACCGCTGAATTATGCAAGGAAGCGCCGATTTATGATTCCTTGTTGGAAATGATGGCCGGGCCGGCAGAAAAAACAGATGCGGTACAAACCTTTTTTGAAACGAAAATTCCTGTCGTTAGCGGGATTACCGGTAAAGAGTTACGCACTTTGAATATGCCGGAGGGAACAATTATCGTCAGCATTGCCCGGCGCGGCATGCACTTGGTACCGTTAGGTGATACTAAGCTGGAAGCCGGTGATGAGTTGTATATTTCATGCCGGCGCGGCAGGCTGGAGGCGGCGAAAAAATATTTCACCCAATCGTAGTCGATACACGCAAGTAGCTTTTCACTGCTTTTATTTGTACGGTATGTTTGGTTAACATGTAACGTAGTAGCAATGAAGGTATCATCATAGAAGTGTTTATTCTGTTGTGATGAAATAATTAGTTATATAAAGGCTGTAATGAAATGAGTTGTGTCTCTCAGATCGTTACAGCCTCTTATTTTGTAAGTATATTTTGTTGTATTCCGTAAAAGTATACTATAAGGAAAAGATAAGACATTATAGCAAGTGATTTATGGTATAATCAAAATACAATTTAATAACCATATACAGCTGATAACAAGTGTGCGAGTGATTGAGTGAAAAGGAGGATCGTATATGGATGCTGCAGTAATGGGGCTTGGTGTATCGCCGATAGAAATTATCGAGTTGATTGCATTAGGCGTAGTAGTGGCTGCGTTAGGCACGTTAATCGGTGCCGGCGGCGGAATTATTTTTGTACCGGTGTTCTTATATATGTTTCCGGATTGGTCACCGGCGATGGTAGTCGGTACATCCCTGTTGGCGGTTATGTGTAATGCCATATCCGGTTCGTGGGCATATGTACGGCAAAAGAAGGTATTATATAGCGCTGCTATTATTTTCAGTATTGCCACCTTTCCGGGATCGTACATCGGTGCGCAGGCATCGGGAAGTTTTAATGAAATGACGTTCCGATTCTGGTTCGGGCTATTCCTTTTGTGTATGTCGGTACTCATTGGGTATAAGAATTGGAAGAAGGGCGAACGCAAGGAGGAAAAACTGACTCGTGAAGAGTTGACCTATAACAAACCCTTGGGGATAGGTATCAGTGCTGTTGTAGGTTTTATCTCCAGTATCTTCGGTATCGGCGGTGGATTGATTCACGTGCCGGCGCTTATTTATTTAATGGGATTCCCTACGCATATGGCAACGGCGACGAGCCATTTTATTTTGGCAGTATCGACTATGGTGGGTGTGGCGTCTCATTTTATATTTGGACATATCCAGTTTGCCGTAGGCATTCCTTGCAGTATCGGTGCTATTTTCGGAGCTCAGTTGGGTGCGCAAATTTCTAAGCGCATGAAGGCAACCTCCATTTTAATGGTACTGTCCATTGGTGTCGGTGCATTGGCATTGCGCCTGATTTATACATCTCACATGTTTTTTTAAGGAGCGAATTTGGTAATGAAGCAAAAGAAACAACGCAAGCAAGCGATGCCAGTAGTAAAGGATACCGTAGGCGTAGCGGTGCGCGTCGTATTACAAATTTTGTATGTCGTTCTGGCGTACCTGTTTTATATGGACTATGGGGTGACTCTATTGGCGGGATTGGCACTGTTGGCGGTGATCATCGGCGGCGGATATTGGGCACTGCGGAAACAGGCATTGGCGACTAATCGTCATATGGCCGATACATGTCGTTTTATTGTAGCGTATGTAACAACCCTGGTGGCGGTGTTCTTTTATTCATTGGCCATGTATCGCTCTGATCAGTTGAATGATATTTCGAAAGCGATTATTATAGTCGCATCGTTGTTCGTATTTTATTGTATTAGGACAGCGACTAAAGGAATGTTTATAAAAAAATAATTTGACATAGTAAATAGGCTATCATCACTTTTGGGGGAGCCGGTCTTGCGAAGACGCCCTTAAATAGTGATGATAGCCTATTTTTCTATGCGATATTTTTTTGCGTATGGAGAGGAGATACGAAAGGCCTGCAGCATAGTACTGAAGGCCTTCTGTTATTCTACGGGATGTGTGTATTTACAAAATGCGTTCCGGTGCACGACTGGAGAGAATTTTATAGGCGAAAGGGGAGACCTTTAAAATTTCACAATCCTCCGGCGCAAGCTTGGTACGAATGGCTGCATCATGGTTATTTAATAATTTAGCAGCCCAGTTTGGATCGATTAAGGCAGAGCCGCCTACGGCCGCCATATCAGAGTTCGTTAAGGCTTCTTCCACATCGCTGCGAGTTTGAATGTTACCAACGGAAATAATCGGTAAGCGACCGTTCACGGTTTCGTTGATGTAGGCAAGAGTGGATTTATCCGTATACCCCTGTTCGGTAGCTACACTGCCAATATGACTTTGGGAAATGTGCAGATAATCCAACTGCAAGGAAGCAAGTTTATCTACCAGATATAAGGTGTCCTTCAGTGTAATCCCCGGTGTCCATTGTTCGCGCGGCGATAAACGATAGCCAACAATAAAATCCTTACGACCGGCTTCGCGGGCAGCACAGAGTACAGCTTCTACTACGGCCAAGGGGAACGCAGCACGTTTTTCTAAGGAGCCGCCCCAACGATCGGTACGCGTATTGGAATGGGGAGAGAAGAATTGATGAATTAAATAGTTGTTTGCACCATGAATTTCTACACCGTCAAAGCCGGCTTTGATGGCACGGATTGTGGCGGCCTTAAAGTTTTTAATTACATCTGTAATCTCTTCTTCGGTTAACGGACGAGGTGTGCGATACCCTTCGAGAGGGGCAGCTACATCACCGGCTGATACGAGATCGTGACCGAAGATGGCATCAGCCTCTGCCATACGACCGGCATGGAAAATTTGCATAATCGCTTTGGTGCCGTTCCGTTTCATAGCGGCAGCCATTTTTGATAAGCCGGGAATGAATGAGTCGTCGTAAATTGCTTCTTCACCGAGCCAACCGCGACCGTTCGGTTGAATGTAGGAGCATCCGGCAATGTACATACCGACAGCACCGGTGCGAGATGCATAGTAGTCAACTTCTTGCGGTGTTACATAACCGTTAGCATCGCTTAGACATACGGTGAGCGGTGCTATAACCAAACGGTTTTTAAGCGTAGCCCCATTGGGTAACGTTACAGTATCTGTTAATGTATGCATAGTATCACCTCGTAATTTAGGTAGGAAAAAATTATTTGAAATGTATACTGTCAAAATGAAAGCAATGTGCATTGCTATGGGTAATTACTCAAATCTGATAGCATACATATAAATTGTTTACAATGATATTCTAACATGGATGAAAGCATAAGAAAAGAAGGGGGTATGGGTATATACTCCCTTCTTTTTGTGGTTATGTTTTTGGCTATACGGTTATATCGTGTAGCAGTGATTACTTATTGCAGTTCTTTTAAAAGAGCAACGAGGTACGTGAACATGCGTTCTACGGAAGGAACACTGACACGTTCCTGCGGTGTATGGGCATGCGTGATAGTAGGTCCGAAGCTAATCATCTGCGTATTTGGTAACGCAGCACTTAAAAGACCGCACTCCAAGCCGGCGTGAATAGCGGTTACGGTCGGTTCATGTCCGGTCACTTGTTTGTACACGGCGATGGCTTGTTCTTCCAACTTGCTGCCGCGAGAATATTCCCAAGCCGGATAGCCGCCGGCTACCGTTGCCTTGGCACCGAGGCTATGGGCTAAGAGCGTAATTTTGCCGGTTAAGTATGTAAGAGCGTGTTCGGATAAGCTGCGGATGGAAATGAGAATAGATAGTGTAGCGCCGTTATCTTTGACAATGGCCAGATTATTACTGGTTTCTACAAGATTATCCAACGAGTGGCTCATGCCGAATACACCATTCGGAGCAAGATAGAGGAAGAAAATAAGTTTTTGTGCTGTTTCGATGGTATATACCTCAGCCGGTACGTCCGTAGGTTCGATGCGTACGGATATATCTGGATCCTGCGGTGTAAATTCCTGACGGAACTGAGCGGCAGCTTCGGTGAGTGCTTTGGTTACGGCCGGGACGTCAGCGGATTTAAGAACGATTCGAGCATGGGAATTGCGAGGGATAGCATTGTGTTTTGTACCGCCTTCAAAGAAGGCAAGCTGGAAGTCAAACTGTTGGCGAAGATCTAAGAGTAAACGTGCCAACACCTGATTGCCATTGGCGCGTTCTTTGTGAATTTCAATACCGGAATGCCCGCCGAGTAATCCTTCCATATAAAGGTTCAAAGCCGCATCATAAGCAGATGGGCAGGCTTCGCGTTCAGCCGGTACGTCTACTTCTACGCGACAACCGCCGGCACAGCTGACGATGAATTCACCTTCCACTTCGGTGTCGATATTTAAAAGATATTGACCGTGAAGGTTTTCTCCTTTTACGGCCAATGCACCATCCATGCCGGTTTCTTCGGCAGTGGTGAACAAGCATTCCAGGGGACCATGCTGAATTGTATCGGAATCGAGGACCGCAAGTGACATGGCTACGGCAATGCCGTTATCTGCGCCTAAGGTAGTGCCGTTGGCATGGAGCCATTCACCGTCCATGATATGTTCGATAGGATCCTTAGTAAAATCATGGGTGGAGTCGGCCGCTTTTTCGCAGACCATATCCATGTGGCCTTGCAGAATGACAGCCGGACGATCTTCATAACCGGCGGTAGCCGGTTTGCGAATAATAACATTGTTGGCTTCGTCTTGTAGTACATCCAGATTGCGATCCTTGGCAAATTGTACGAGCCAATCGCTGACAGCTTTTTCGTTGCCGGACCCACGCGGAATTTGGTTCATTGCTTTAAAATATTCTATTACCTTGTTTGCGTCCATAGTAATTACTCCTTTTTTATGATGTGTAGTGTAAACGTAGTTTATATAGGCCATGACATATCCTGTAGATAGCACATGCATCTCGGCCATATATGACTAACGTCTTAATAGATACATCTTCACTATACCACATTACAGGCTTTTTGTGACATTAATTTTCAGTATACAACGAGAGGTTGATACCTGTTATAATAGAAAATAATACTGAGGCTACATATACTCGTATGATTGTACACCGTATAAGTAGGTGCTTCGTTATATGGTGACATAGCCAGAAAGGTAGGGAGAGGGCATGACTTATGATAAAAAAGTAATTATTATCGGTACCGGCGGAACGATTGCCGGCCGTAGCGGAGCGGCTGAGGATTTGACGGGGTATCATGCCGGCGAATTGTCGGTGGAGTCCTTGTTGTCATCAGTGCCGGGCTTGATGCAGTACGGACCGTTCGAGTGTGAACAGTTTTCCAATATAGATAGCTCGGACGTTACGGTAGAACATTGGGTGCGACTGGCGGCAACGGTGCAGCGTTATGTCGATGATGATACGGTGGCAGGTATTGTGATTACACATGGTACGGACAGTATGGAGGAAACAGCATATTTTCTTCATTTGACGGTGGACACGGATAAACCTGTGGTACTGACGGGATCCATGCGACCGGCTACGGCCATCAGTGCCGATGGGCCGCTGAATTTATTGATGGCAGTACAAACGGTACGGTCCGAGGCTTCCCGGGGAAAGGGAATTATCGTAGCATTAAACGGATACCTGGATTGTGCTCGCGAAGTGGCAAAGCTGCACACTACGGATGTGGCTACCTTCGGCAACGATTATTTTGGGCATATGGGACTGGTACAGGATGGCATTCCTTTTTACTACTATGAACCGCTGCGTCGACACACGAAATATAGCGAGTTTGCACGCCTGGGCGAACAGACATTGCCGCAGGTTGAAATTCTGTATTTGTATGGCGGCATTAAAGAGAATTTTGTAGCAGCGGCTCTTAGCCAGCGTTTAGACGGCTTAGTAGTGGCCGGTCTTGGCCACGGGATTATACCGCAGCGCATACAATCGCAGTTATCATCGCTTACTATTCCGATTGTGCGTGCATCCAAAACAGGGCATGGCATGGTATCGCCTATGAAAAACGATAGCCTACACGGTATGGTGGCAGCAGATACATTGACGCCGGTGAAGGCGCGTATTCTCCTCATGTTGGGACTTACGAAAACGCGACATGTCGATGAATTGCAATCTATGTTTGGTACGTATTAACAATAGTGAAAGGGAGGCAACCCGTGTCGAAATCATGTCATTCATAAGACTTGATTTTCATATACGGGATACCTCCCTTTTTGCTATTTTAAATTTTCCACGCAACGAGCCAAGGCAAGGCGGACGGCTTTGGCTAATGTATCTCCGAAAAGGGAGAAGGTGCCGGCATCGGTAAGAATTTCACCGCCGGTATCAATGGTGAGTATTACGCCGTCCGTAGCGGTACCCGTAGCTATGTTGTGAGTGACTACGCTCGTTTTACCGGCATCGGCTACGGCGGCTGCTTTAGCTTCCGTTACCGTGATGAGCGCGCGTACCATGGCACCATCGGTTAAAGCTTTGTTGGTAAAAATCAGCAAATTGATAGTACCCGGACTATGAAAGGAACCATCGGCTTCTTCGTAAAGATAGCCGTCGCCGGCGCGATGAGCGGTAGCTTCAAAGCCGGCAGTAGCAATTACTTCTACAATAACCGAGCCTTGCTCCACTTTGGCATACGCATGTTTTTCCATAGAAGCACTTGTTAAGAGACCGGAACAGAAATTGACGGGCAAGTCGACTTGCTCAAATTCTGCGGCTAAATAGTTAGCCGCAGAGCCACCGGGTAATTCCTTTTCTGTTTCTACAAAGAAGGCTAACTGCTGATTGCGTACGGCCATGACGTGGTGCAGGCCACCGTGTAAAGGACCGGTACAGATAGCGTAGTGAATCGTATCAAAGTCTACCGTAATAGAATTTATTGTGGTTGTTACACGACCTCCGGTGATAAGCTCGGCAGGAGCCGTGTAGGGATTTGTTTGCATTGTTAATACCTCGCGTCATTGTATAAATGATGTATAATAGTAGATATTGTATTACTTTTATCTTACTCGTTTTTATATAGTTTGTCATTAGGGTATCGCGGAAAGGAGACGTTTATGTTATTAGCCAGCGCGTCAGCGACGACGGTTGCCGACAATGTAAAGGAACAGGTTCATCAAGGGGTAAATTACATCGACAAATTACAGGATTTTGCGTTGGCGCATGGTCCTTCGCTGGTGATGGGGATTGTGGTGTTCATCATCGGACGATATATTGCCGGGGTCATTAAGAATATTGCTGATCGTATGATGGTCAAGGCTAACTATGACCATACGGTTATTTCCTTTGTGGGACAAATTATTTACTATAGTATTCTGATTATTGTACTGATGACGGCATTAGGTGTGGCAGGCTTCCCGACAAATTCCTTCTTGGCTGCCTTTGGTGCGTTAGGTTTAGCTGTAGGCTTGGCTTTACAAAATAATCTATCAAATTTTGCATCCGGTTTACTCATTCTGATTTTTAAACCATTCAAAGCCGGTGATTGGATTACGATTAATGATGTATCCGGTACGGTAACGAGCATTCAATTTATGAGTACCACTATTGTTACTAAAGAGTCGCGGACTATTTTTATTCCGAACTCCATGTTGACTACAACGCAAGTGACGAACAGTACTTACGGAGACACCCGCTATATTCCTTTTGTTTTTGATATTGCGTATGAAAACGACCATCATCAGGCAATTGCGGTATTGCGTGAACTTTTCCAAGCAGATAAACGCATTTTAAATGCAGAGCATATGGAAATCGGCATTAAAGAATTTGGGGATAATTCCGTACGCATTGCGGCATTTCCGCTTATTAAAAATGAAAATTATTTGGCCGTCTTTTACGATACCATGTCTGCCGTAAAGGATGCTTTCGATGCACATGACATTAGCATTCCGTACCCACAGCGGACAGTGCATATTGCAGATTATCCGAAGGCCGGTATCGATGAATCGGTGTCTCCGTTGCAAACGCCGTCAAGCAAAAACTAGTGGTAAGTAATAACCAAGTGATATGGTATTGTGGTCGAAAATAAACAGTACGGAGAAACGAAGGCTTCCATAAAAGAAAAGAGAGGATGAAGGAGTATGTGGAAACAAACAATAGTCACAGGCTTAGTGGTAGCAAGTCTGTGCGGCACGGCGCTGTCGGGAACAGTATATGCCGCTGACGGTCCTATCGATTTGCGTGCTCGTATTCAAACCGAGACGGGAACAGCAACGCCATCGCCGACATTGCCGGTGCCGACAGTGCATGCGGAAGCATCGGTGTTGATCGAGGCTGAATCCGGGCGCATCTTATATGAACACAATGCAGATAAATGGATGCATCCGGCCAGTACGACAAAGATGGTTACGCTCCTAACGGCGTTAAAGCTACGAGGTACACGGATGGATGAAATGGCGACCATTACACCGTACGCCACCTCCATGGAGCCTTCGGTGTTAGGCGTGCGCGTAGGTGATGAATTGCCCTTACAGGCTGTGGCGGAAGGTATGATGGTAGCCAGTGGTAATGATGCGGCTGTAGTAGTGGCGGAAAATGTAAGCGGTTCCGTAGAGGCCTTTGCGGAAGAAATGAATAAAGTAGCTGCCGAAGCCGGAGCAATACACAGTCATTTCTTAAATCCTCATGGATTAACACAGGTAGGGCATCATACGACGGCGCGGGACTTAGCTCGTATTGCTGCCTATGGAATGCGAATTCCTATGTTCCGCGATTATGTGGCCAATGACTATTACAAGATACCTTATCAAAACCGTGCGCCGGAAACGGTGCGTACTACAAATCTGTTTATCCGCAATAAATATCCCGGTGCCAATGGATTAAAGACAGGGTATACGGAAGCCGCCGGAGATTGTTTGGTGGCTTCGGCTACCCGTAACGGTCATACAATGATTGCCGTTCTTCTCAATGATGACTACCGGTGGAGTGATGCACCGGCCCTTTTGGATTACGGTTTTGCTACCGTGGGAGGAGAGAAATGAAAGAGCACTCCTTTTTTGCCTTATTACATCGCATGCGGTATATCCGTCGGTGGGGGCTGATGCGTAACACGGAAGAAGAAAATATTTTGGAACATAGCTTGGAAACAGCGTTCATCGCACATAATCTGGCGTTGCTTCACAATGAATGGTTGCGTAATTTACCTGCAGATTGTAAGACCGAAACCTCGACAGAGGACAACGAGATCGGCGAAAAAATAGCTGCGACGAATCTTGTACCGGTGGATGCTAACCGCTTGGCGGTGCTGGCCATGTACCATGAAGTAAGTGAAATTTTTACCGGTGACATGCCGACACCTATAAAATATTTTGATCCTCAGCTGCGTAGCTTATACGGTGATATTGAGCGACGAGCAAGAAATTTACTCGTCGGTACGTTGCCGGTATCGCTGCGCGACGAATATCGACAGGTTATCGACGAACCGGTAGAAGAGAGTTACCGGCGATTGTTAAAGGCTGCGGATACTCTGGCCGCTTTTATGAAGTGCATCATAGAACGTCGTGCGGGAAACGATGAATTTGATGATGCATATAATTCGATTTACAATAAACTGATGGCAATGGAACTACCGGCAGTACATCGCTTTATGGAACTCTACTTACCGGCTATGGGATGCTCTTTGGATGAGTTGAAGAATGACTGACTAAAATAAAAAGGAAAGAATGGATTCGTAGTAGGGCATACGATTAGGTGTCCAGTATTTCCTGATTTCGCAGTAGCACTTTTTTCCCGCGCCAAGCAAAAGCGCGATGACCGAAGGCATTTTTAAACTCTCGATTGCTGAGAGGGGCCACTTCGGATACATCAAGACGAGCCTGTATTCGGCGGAATTCGGGAATCGGTGTTTCCGGAATTCCGCGATTGTGCGGGCATACCTCTTGACATACATCACAACCCCAAATTAACGGCGTCTTGCGGATGATACTTTTTTCATCGTCCGTAAGGTCGCCTTTTTTTTGTGTTACATAACTTTTGCAGGTATGAAAGTGGAAGTCTTTATCGCCTAAGGACTGTCCCGGGCAGTGACGTATACAAGCATTGCAGCCGAGGCAGCTTCGGGTCATGGGAGTAGCCGGCTCTAAGGGGAGCGTGGTAAGGATGGAGCCGATGTTGGTATAGGTACCCCAAGTAGGATTGATTAAGGCGCGGTTCTTGCCATAAAAACCAAGTCCGGCCAAGTAGGCCATATAGCGATCGGCTAATGGCGAAGTATCACAGTGAATTTCAAATTCTGCTTCCGGTGCTATTAGGCGCAGTTGGTCAATAAGGCGAGACAGATAGTCGGTTACGACCAGGTGATAATCATCAGCCCAAGCATAACGGGCAATGTTGGATGTTGTTTTTGCGGGCGTGTTCATGTAATAAGGAAAGAGGCAGACGATAGCACTGCGCGGTGTTACCAGGTGCGTTCCGCCTTGCAAGCGTTCTTCGAGGGTACCGGCCGTGAAGGGACAAGGTTCATTCGTGAAGAGATGTTCTTTGGCGTCGGCCGGTAAGGGCCATGGTGCAATACCAACGGTAGGAATGCCGAGACGGTGACAAAGAGTTTCAATCGTAGAAACTGTTACGGAAGTGGAGTCTGGGGATGCAAGGGGGTTAGCGAGTGAAGTTATTTTGTTTGTCATAGGATCACCTACTTTCTGCTAATTATCGTGAATTAAATATTGAAATAGCTATGGAGTATGGGGCTTATTATAGCGTAAGTGAGAAGAAATAGCAAAATATATAGATATATACATAATGAGCATATTAAACTTTTAAAAATAACTATAGCTTATCAGTGAAACGTAAGTTATAATTATATTGAAGTAGTGAATAAAAGACTAATGTATATTAACTGTGGAAAGTTTGCTTGTGAATTAAGTAATGGTACAGGAGAAAAACGATGCTAACATGTGTGCGAATGCTACAACCGACGACGCTGGATGAGGCGTATGAATTGATTACGACACGGCATAAAACAGCGCCGCTATTGGCCGGAGGATGTTGGCTGCGCTTGGGAAAGCGCCAATGGCCGGCTGTTATTGACTTAACGGAATTAGAATTGGAATATATCGTAAAGGACGGCGATGAATACGCTATCGGAGCGATGACGACGCAGCGCGATGTGGAAACCTATGAAGCGTTTCAACATTTGGGCGGCGGCATATTGCCGCAGGCGCTGTCTTCCATTTTAGGTGTGCAGTTTAGAAATATGGCGACCATCGGTGGATCGGTGGCGGGACGCTTTGGATTTTCCGATATTATTCCGGCGCTGTTGGCACTCAAAGCAGATGTAGTACTTTATAAAGCGGGACGCATGTCCTTGGAAGACTATCTTACATATGACAAGCGGGATATTTTAATAGAGATCCGTATAAAATGCGAACAACCGGCGGTGGCTCTTGTGGCACTGCGCAAATCTGCTTCGGATTTTCCGTATTTGGTAGGTGCCATGCGTCATGATGCAGTAGGCTACAGTATTTATATCGGGGGTCGTCCCGGGGTAGCGGTAAAAGCAAAACGGGCAAGCAGTATTTTAACAGCCGGCAGAGAGAATGCGGTAGCCGAAGCCGGTGAAGCAGCAGCGGCAGAATTGTTCTTTGAAAGCAATTCCCATGCATCATCCTCGTATCGACAGGCGATGACAAGGGTGTTGATTGAACGATTATGGTATACGGTGACGACAGCAGGCGATAATGCAGGGGAGGTACCGGCATGGAAGTAACATTAACTATTAACGATAAAAAAATTAATATTGATATTGCGCAGGATGAAGCGTTGCTTACGACATTGCGCAATCTCGGATATTACAGTGTACGATGTGGTTGTGAAACGACAAATTGTGGATTGTGTACGGTATGGCTTGACGGCAAGACGATTTTATCTTGTGCGTACCCGACTTTCCGTGCCGTAGGACATAGCATTACTACTTTGGAAGGATTGGCGGATGAAGCGGCCTATCTCGGTGAGTGCCTGGCTTCGGAAGGAGCGGATCAATGCGGTTATTGCACGACGGGTATGATGATGAGTGCTATGGCGTTGAAACGTGAAAAGGAAAATCCTACAGACGAAGATATTAAAGCGTTCTTAAAAGGAAATCTTTGCCGTTGTACCGGCTATGAATCGCAGCTAAGGGGCATTCGCAAATACTTGAGAGGAGACGAGGTATGAAACACGTTGGCAAGGGATATAAAAAAATAGATTCCGCTATGATTCTCAGCGGTCGTGCCGTATATACAGAAGATTTAGTACCGGCTCATGCATTGGTTATTAAAGTATTGCGCAGCCCTCATGCATTCGCGCGTATCGTGACAATTGATACGGCAGCGGCGATGCGCGTTCCCGGAGTAGTAGCCATTTATACATATAAGGATGTGCCGCAGCGGCGATTTACCTTGGCCGGGCAAAGTTATCCGGAACCGTCTGCGTATGATAAGTTATTGTTGGAGCCTTTGGTGCGTTATGTTGGTGATGAAGTGGCCTTTGTGGTAGCAGAATCGGAAAAGGCAGCCAAGCAGGCGATGTGGCTTATCAAGGTAACCTACGAAGTATTGGATCCGGTTCTTGATATTCATACGGCTTTAGATCATCCGAGCGTAGTACATCCGGAAGAGGATTTACATTACAATTTCCCTGTAGGCGGAGATCCGAAACGAAATTTAGCCTGCTCGTATAACCATGTGGTAGGCGATGTTGAAGGAGAACTGGCAAAATGCGATTATGTGGTGGAAGAAACCTATTTTGACCAAGCTGCTTCGCAAACGGCGATGGAAACATTCCGTACGTTTTGTACCATTGACCAATTCGGACGATTGGTATGTACCAGCTCGACGCAGATTCCTTTCCACGTGCGTCGTCATATTGCGCATGCTCTTGATATTCCGGCCAGCAAGGTGCGCGTGATTAAGCCGCGTATCGGCGGTGGTTTCGGTTCAAAGCAAACTGCTTGTACCGAACTTATTTGTGCCTTTGTCACTTGGACGTTAAAAAAGCCGGCAGTTCTTATTTTGGATCGCAAGGAAGCCATGAACTGTTCGACCAGCCGTCATGCCAGAGAGTGGAAGGTGCGCCTAGGTGCAACGAAAGACGGCATCATTCAGGTGATTGACATGGTGGCCATATCCGATGCCGGCGCATACGGTACGCATGCATTTACTACCTTTACTGCCGGCGAGCATAAGTCGGTGCCGCTGTACAATAAAGGGAAGGCAGTACGCTACAGCTCTAACATCGTGTATACCAATCATATGCCGGGTGGTGCTTTCCGTGGTTATGGTGCAACGGAAGCCTTGTGGCCTTTGGAATGTGCGGTAACAAAGCTGGCGAAGAAGATGGGCATAGATGAAATTGAGCTGCGGGAGAAAAATTTAATCAATGTAGGCGAAACATCTTTGGTGTACGCTCCGGATGAGGTATTGGAATCCGGTAATCTCAAGGAAGCTATTGCGAAGGTAAAGACTATGGCGCGTTGGGATGAACGTCCGAAAAGTTGGCAAATTGATGAGCATCATCGTGGCGGCTTGGGAATTGCTTTGGCTTTTCAAGGATCGGGGATTGCCAACATTGATAATGCTACCGTGGAAATTCGTTTGAACGATGAAGGCAATTATATTTTATACACCGGATCTACGGATATGGGTACTGGTTCCAACACGGTACTGTTGCAGATGGCTTGTGAAGTATTGGGATGCCCTATGGAAGCGATGAGTTGTTACGAAGCGGATACGGATGTAGTGCCTTTCGATCCGGGTTCATATGCATCGAGTACAACCTACGTAACCGGGACAGCGGCCAAGCTGGCAGCGGAGGAGTTACGTCAAAAAATTATGCAGCAGTTTGCTACGCTGCTGGAAACAGATACAGCCAATATAGATTTTGATGGATTGACAGCGCGCACCTTGGATGACGGTCGCACTATGACGACAAAAGAAATGACGGCGAAGTTGTCCGTAGGACCGACGTACGGTCAGCTCAGTGCAACAGCTACCTTTGGCAGTCATACATCACCGCCGCCGTTTATGGCCAGTATTGCGGAAGTAAGTGTGGATACCCAAACGGGACAGGTAGTGCCTATTGAATTTTATTCCGTAGTAGATTGCGGTACGATCGTAAATCCGACGTTGGCTAAGGTACAGGCGGAAGGCGGTATTGTGCAAGGTATCGGTATGGCTCTTTATGAAGAAGTTCGGTATTCTCAGGCGGGGCAATTGGAAACCAATAACTTTATGTTATATAAGATACCGGATCGTACTGATACAGGTAAAGTGACGGTGGATTTTGTAGAGTCCTATGAGCCGACGGGGGCTTTCGGAGTAAAGTCTATCGGTGAAGTAGTTATCAATACGTCATGCCCGGCTATTCAAGGCGCCATTCTTAATGCATGCGGTGCAGAACCGACCGAATTACCTATGATTCCTGAGGTTGTTTTTGAAGCTATGCATAAATAACAACACATTAATCATCCTTATGGGAGTATAATAAAGGGGAGCTTACTGCGTAAACGGCTTAACGCGCCGCGCACGCTTGCACAGGTATAGGCAGGTTTGTTGGTTTGCAGTGAGGAGGCACAGCTATGACCATGACACAGGCAAAGCATTGGAACGCACTTATCGCACCGGGAATTACATCTATTGTTGGTGCCGGCGGTAAGACGACGGTATTATCTAAATTGGTGGAGTACGGTCGTTTGCAAGGCCAACCTACATTGGTAACAACGACGACTAAACTGTACGAATCACAGGTAGCGCAGTGGAATCCGTACTACGGTGAGGATTTTAATCGCGCCGATGAGCTTTGTACGGCAGCGGTTCATCAAGGTCGTTGTGCCGCTTGGTTCGGTGGTATAGATGGAACAAAGGTTACAGCATTGTCATCAAGACAAATCGATGATATGCACAAGGTACATCCGAATTGGCAAATTTTGGTGGAAGCGGACGGAGCCCGTGAAAAATGGTTGAAGGCACCGAAGGAAACGGAGCCGGTTATTCCCAAAGAAACAACAATGACCATAGGTGTTATTAACTTGCAAATGTTGGGACAAGCTATCGATGAAGAGCATGTACATAACATGGCTGAAGTATCGGAGGTTATGGAGCGTCGTGTCGGAGCTGTAGTTACACCGCATATGCTGGCACGCTTGGTATTGCATCCGCACGGTCTTTTTCAGTACAGTCGCGGACGCAAAATCTTGTTCGGCACCGGCTATGATACGGTGCAGCATCGCATGATTGATGCCTTCTTGGACTGTTTGGCCGGTGCGACTATTGATGGGATTGTCCTCGCTGACGGCTATAAGGCGAGCTGTGAAATTAGGCGGCATATCCAATGTCGTTAGGTGTGGTGGTATTGGCGGCCGGTTTGTCATCGCGCATGGGACGTTGCAAAGCACTGTTGCCGTGGCGAAATGGTACCGTACTGGATGCAGTGTTGGCAGCATTTACGGATTTGCCGATGCAAAGTGAACGAATACTGGTAGTAGGTCGTGACCGAGCAACGATGGAGCCCATCGCTACTCGGCACGGCTTTTGTACGGTAGAAAATCCTTGTCCAGAAGACGGTCAGGCCTCCTCATTACGACAAGGGGTGGCGGCTTTGGGCGACGTAGACGGCATTCTTTGTGCCGTTGCGGATCAACCACTATTGGAGGCACGGTATATACGGCGCATGGTCGATGTGTTCGGTAAGCACGGCGGCAACAGACAACGAATTGTTTGTCCGCAATACGGTGATACGAGAGGTGGCAATCCGGTTATCTTCAGCGCTTCATGGCGCGAGGACTTAATGAAGGTGATTGGGGATGTAGGCGGTCGTGCAATTGTGCGCGGCAAGGGTAAGGCGTATGTGAGTTATTGTCCCTTGCCGGCTGAGGTAGGTTGCGATCTCGATACACCGGAGGAATATGCAAAGATGTATCGATTATGGGGTAAACTATGAAACCATTAGTATTAGTCAGAGGCGGAGGCGATATTGCTTCCGGCTCTATTTATCGCCTGAAACGAGCAGGCTTTCCGGTGGTAGTCAGTGAGATTGCCATCCCGACTATGATTCGCCGCGATGTGTGTTACGGCAATGCCGTTCATTTAGGCGAGATGATTTTAGAACGATTAACAGCGCGTCATATGACCTTGGCTGAAGCAAAGCAGCTGATTGACAGCGGCGATGCTGTTATTCCCGTAGTGACGGAGCCCTACGAACGAATCTTGGATACGCTGCGACCGACGATTGTGGTGGATGCCATTTTAGCAAAACGAAATATAGGCACTCGTAACGATGATGCGGAACTCGTTATCGGTTGCGGACCGGGATTTACTGCCGGTGATGATGTAGATGTGGTTATCGAAACCATGCGCGGTCATACCTTGGGACGGTGTATTTACGAAGGCACCGCCTTACCTAATACGGGGGTACCCGGTAATGTGGGCGGTTATACGACGGAACGGGTTATGCACTCGCCGTGTGACGGTCTCTTTACGGCACGTCGTCATATCGGAGAAGAAGTTGAAGCCGGCGAGGTCGTAGGTTATGTGGATAAAGAACCTGTGAAGGCGAAGATCCGCGGCATCTTGCGCGGCATTTTAACCAGCGGTCTCATGGTGACCAAAGGCTTTAAGTTGGCCGATGTGGATGCGCGATGTGAAGAATTCCATTGCTATACGATTTCGGATAAGGCGTTGGCCGTGGCCGGCGGTGTGATGGAAGCGATTACCGCGTGGCAGGCAGAGCGCGAACGGTGTTGACGAAAACAGACATTTACGAGGAAAGAGGTTATAGGATGACAATGTATGATGTAATGAAGCAGCAACTGGATAGAGATGAGGCTTCGTGGATCGTGACGGTAGTGTCCGGCCCTCGCCAGGGTGATAAGGTAGTATACGGTGCAGACGGTACCGTTTTATACGGCCAGTCCATTGAAGGCTTTACGTTGGACAGCAATTTACAGAATCAAATTGTGCGCGTCGGCGCAACGGAATGCTTTGTGGAACCGGTGGAAAAAGATCCGGAAGTATTGGTACTCGGTGCCGGCCATGTAAGTCGTTGCATTGCGGATATGTTGCTGTTCATCGGTTGCCATGTTACGGTTGTAGATGATCGCAGCGAGTATTTGCGCGAAGACTTTTTCGACAGTCAGGTTAAACGCATTTGTATGGATTTTCGCGAATTGAAAGGAAACTTGCCGCTTACTTCCTACAACGGTATCATCATTGTTACCCGTGCTCACGAATATGACAGTATATGCTTGAATCAATTGCGCGAGTTACTGCCTACGTACATGGGTGTCATGGGCAGCCATAAGCGTATCTTCCACGCCTTTGAAGCATTAAAGGCGGAAGGCTGGACACAGCAGGAATTAGATATGATTTACGGTCCTATCGGTCTTGAAATCGGAGCGGAAACGCCGGAAGAAATTGCTCTTTCCATTGTCAGCGAATACCTGGCGGTTACACGAGGCAAGCAAGGAAGGTTTTTGTCGAGAAAGGGGCTAAAGTATGAAGCGTGAATTTATTGAATATTTACAAGCGCGGCCCGAGAGTACCTTAGCTGTTGCGACAATCTTAAAGACAGAAGGCTCCACACCACGCAAAGCGGGGACGACTATGATCGTTCATCCGGATGGATCCATTTTCGGTACCATCGGTGGTGGGCGTGCAGAAAATGAAATACGCCTCAGTGCATTGGATGCATTGATGAAGAAGGAAGCGTTTCGTCGTATCGATGTGGACCTCAATGACGATGTGGCCATGAAGGAAGGGATGGTCTGTGGCGGTCATCTTGATGTGTGGATTGAAACGCAGAACGCCGGTGTGCAGTGATAAATTTGGTTTTACACCATACATAAAATAGTATAGAATGAAGGGTATAAGTGTATAGACACTATACCCTTCTTTTTTTACGAGTATCCTCATAGGAGGTTTCATATAATGTCGCTTCAAATTCAAGGGTTGATTCAAACATTTCGGGTCGGCGATTTTTTCGATATCCTTTGCGTGGCCGTAATATTTTATTTCTTGTACAAACAAATAAAGGATACCCGCGCCATGGCTCTCTTAAAGGGCTTGGCAGTGCTGCTGGTTATTAATGTCATCAGCCGTTTTTTTGATTTGCACGTAGTGAGCTGGCTCCTCAGCCAAGGTATGACAGTTCTTCTTGTTGCCTTGCCGGTCGTATTCCAACCGGAACTCAGACGCGCGCTGGAACAGCTGGGGCGCGGACGATTATTGGCTAAGAAGGTGGATGCCAGCGAAGCGGAAATCGAAAGCATGGTGGGCGAAGTCGTAGCGGCGGCGAAGGTTATGTCGCGCGAACGCATTGGTGCGCTCATCGTATTCGAACGCGAAGTAGGTCTCGGCGAAATTATCGATACCGGCATTGATATTGACGGTAAAGTATCACGAGAATTATTAAATAATATTTTTATTCCCAATACACCGCTGCATGACGGTGCCGTAGTTATTCGCAATAATCGGATTATGGCGGCGGCTTGCTTATTGCCGTTGACGCAGCAGCGTACGCTTAGTACGGAATTGGGTACGCGCCATCGTGCCGCTATCGGTCTTAGTGAACAGGCCGATGCTATCGTATTGGTAGTCAGTGAAGAAACCGGTAAGATTTCCTATACATACGGCGGACATATTTACCGTAATTTAACGGAAGAAAAGCTGCGTGAAGCATTGCGTACTTTCTTGGATAAGCCCAAATCGGCCTTTTCCTTCGTTAAGACATGGAGGTGGGGCAAATGATGCGATTGCTGCGTAAAATGCAAAACAACTGGGTTGCCAAGGTATTGTCCTTCCTCGGAGCGGTACTGATGTGGTTTTATGTTATGAAGGAACAAAATCCGATTACCGATGCTACCTATACAGTGCCGGTCCATGTACAGAATCTTAGTGACAAATACGTGGTAGAAGATATTCCAAAGCAAGTTATCGTTCATTTGCGAGGGCCCCGTAATACCATTTTGGCCTTAGCGCAAAACTCTTTACGGGCGTATGTTGATTTAGGAGATATTTCACCGGGACAGCAAAATGTACCGATTCAGTTTGTATCGCCCAGTGGCTTGGCACTGGTAAGCATGACCCCGGACAATGCGACGATTTCCGTGGATGAATATATGGTTAAGGAATTTCCCGTAGAAGTGCAACAGCTGGGGAAGGTGGCCGATGATATTGCGGTGAAGAAAATCAGCACCGTGCCGAAGGTGGTATCCGTCAGCGGCCCTAAGCGGTTGGTAGCAACAGTATCGCATGTGCTGTTAAAAGTAAACATGGTGGACCGCAAAAGCAACTTCACTTCATCCGGCGTTATCACGGCAGTGAATGCAGCCGGCGGTGTTGTAGACGGTGTGACCATTACGCCGCGCCAAGGACAGGCACAATTGGAATTGGAACAAATCCGCTTTGAAAAGAATTTACCCGTTACGGTAAGCACGGTCGGTGAAGTACCGGCCGGTTATGTAGTGCGTAGTATTACCGTCGATCCGCAGCAGGCCATCGTAAGCGGTAAAGAAAGTGCTATTGGTGGACTTTCGGAAATCAAAACCGTGGATATTCCCTTGCAAAATGCAACGGAAACCTTTGCCGGCGATTATGAGCTTCGGCAGGAGGACGGCATGACGGCGGTGCCTACTCGCGTACATGTAACGGTAGATATACGAAAAAAATTATTAGGAGATACAAATGCTAAGAGTCATTAATTTTAGGGTTAATGTAAAAGCGCAGAAAGATTTGACGGCGCTGTTGGAGAAAAAATATCCCCCTTTGCGCGGCCGCATTCGGACGGTGCATGTTGTACGCCGAGCCGTGGATGCCCGCAAGAAACCGCTGATTACCTTCGTGTATACATTGTTCCTGGAGGTCAATGACGAAGAGACAGTGTTAAGAAAATTAAGTCGCGACAAAAATATAAGTGCCATGCAACCGGAGGAGCCGGAAACGATTGTACACGGCACGAAGAAGCTGCAGCATCGACCGGTGGTTATCGGCTTTGGCCCGGCCGGTATGCTGGCAGCGTTTTACTTGGCGCGTGAAGGCTATCGTCCAATCGTGCTGGAGCGTGGACAGGACGTGGATACGCGGACGAAGGATGTAGAAGAGTTTTGGACGCACGGCCGTTTTAAGGCGGAGTCCAATGTACAATTTGGCGAAGGCGGTGCCGGTACCTTTTCGGACGGCAAGCTGACAACGCGAGTAACGCATCCGAGACTTCACGAAATTGCGCAATACTTTGTAGAGTTCGGTGCACCGCAGGAAATTTTATTTAAGCACAAGCCTCATGTAGGCACCGATATCTTACGCGGTATGGTAAAAGGCATGCGTGAGCAAATTATTGAGTGGGGCGGTGATGTGCGGTTCGGTGCGAAGGTAACGGACTTGCGTTTAGAAAATGGCAGAGTGGCGGCCGTAGTCGTTAACGACGATGAAGTTATTCCCGCTTCGGTTGTTCTCATGGGCATCGGTCATAGTGCGCGCGACACTTACGAAATGCTGTATCGTCGCGGCGTAGGTATGGAAAGCAAGCCCTTTGCGGTAGGTGTTCGCATTGAGCATCCGCAGCACGTCATCGATGTATCGCAGTACGGTGTGGAGCCGGCGGAGTTAGGATTGGGTGCGGCCGAATATTCTGTGGTGTACCACGATAAGGAAACCGGTCGTACGGCATATAGCTTTTGTATGTGTCCGGGCGGTCAAGTCGTAGCCAGTGCATCGGAAGACAATCATGTGGTCACGAACGGCATGAGCCTGTATGCACGAGACAGCGGTGTAGCGAACAGTGCCGTGGTAGTGACGGTAGGCCCTGATGATTTCGGTGAGCATCCCTTGGCAGGGGTAGTGTTTCAACGAGAATGGGAAGCAAAGGCCTTTGAATTGGGCGGACGAAATTATTGTGCGCCGATTCAGACCGTAGGCGACTTTTTGAGTCATACAAAGGGCAATATACCCGAGACGGCGGTACATAGCTATACACCCGGTGTGGTGTCGGCCGATTTGCATGACTGCTTGCCCACCTATGTAACGAGTGTTATGGAGCGGGCGTTACCGTATTTCGGACGTCGCATCAAAGGATTTGATGCACCGGAGGTATGTATGACCGGGGTGGAAACAAGAACATCTTCGCCGCTGCGTATACAGCGTGATGATGATAGAGTATCGCCCACGACCAGTGGGATGTATCCGATGGGCGAAGGAGCCGGATATGCCGGCGGAATTATGAGTGCAGCTTTGGACGGCGCGGAAACAGCGATTCGCATTATGGCGGAATATGCGCCGTTGGCACTATAGGAGGAATGAAAAGATGGCAAGATTATTTGGTACTGACGGTGTTAGAGGTGTAGTTAACGAATTTTTGACACCGGAGTTAGCCTATCATTTGGGACGTGCGGCAGCCGCTCATTTCGGAGAATCCAAAGAACGACCGGTCTTTTTAATCGGCCGCGATACCCGTATATCCGGTGCTATGCTTGAAAGCGCACTGGCCGCCGGCATCTGCTCGGTAGGCGGTGATGTGGTTATTGCCGGTGTGATCCCTACACCGGGGGTAGCGTATTTAGTACGCAAACACGGTTGGGATGCAGGGGTTGTTATTTCCGCATCGCACAATAAATTCCCGGATAATGGTATCAAGTTTTTTGACAGCAAAGGATTTAAATTGCCCGATGCGGTAGAAGATGAACTGGAAGTGTTGTGCCGCAAAAGCGGTGAAAACGAATTACCGCGACCGGTGGCAGAGCATGTGGGACGCATTCATTGGGACAGCTCGCTGGCTCATGAATACGCTCGCTTTGTACAGTCTACCGTTGATGTATCCTTAGAAGGATTACGCGTTGTGTATGACGGGGCCAACGGAGCGGCTTCCATGGTAGGTCCGGAAGTATTGCGCGGCTTAGGTGCCGAAGTGATTGCTATCAATGTGGATCCGGATGGGGTGAACATTAACGAAAATGCCGGCTCCACACATTTGGAAGGACTTCAGGCAAGAGTGGTTGCCGAAGGTGCGCAGGTGGGGATTGCCAATGATGGTGATGCGGACCGTTGCTTGTTAGTTGATGAAACGGGGACGGCTCTTGATGGCGATCAGATTATGCTTCTCTGCGCTCGTCATCTCAAAGAACAGGGCAAGCTGAAAGACGATATGATTGTGGGCACCGTTATGAGCAACATCGGATTCCACAAAGCGGCGCACGAACTGGGAATGCGTACCTTTGCTACTGCTGTAGGTGATCGCTATGTATTGGAAAAAATGCGTGAAGAAGGGTATTCTATCGGCGGCGAACAATCCGGTCATGTTATTTTCTTGGATTATAATTCTACCGGTGACGGTTTGCTTACCGCTGTACAGATGTTGTCCATTATGAAGGAAACGGGCAAGCCTTTATCGGAATTGGCCGGTATTATGACAAAATATCCGCAGCTGCTTATCAATGTGCGTGTTCTCACGAAGACGGGGTGGGAAGAAAATCCTCTTATTCAGGCAGAAATTTCCGAAGCCTCTCGTGAGCTTGGCGAAAACGGTCGCGTGTTGGTACGTCCGTCCGGCACAGAACCGTTGATTCGCGTTATGGCCGAAGGTCCGGACCAAGCACAATTGGAACGTTTATGTCAAACCATCGCCGACTGCATCGGTCGCGAACAAGGCTTGGCAGAAGATTAATATAGCGGAAGAGCTGCTTTCCTCGGAAGGTGGCTCTTCTTTACAATGTAGGGGACTATCATTTATAATATACCGTATAGCAGTGCGCCCCTGGGGGCAGGCTATTAGATCTGTCGAAGCAAATGATGAGGAGGTAACGGAATTCGTAACAGCGAATAGCGCAAGTACTGAACGGAGACAGACGATTTCAGTAGACGAGGTAGAGGAGTATCGAAGTGTCAGCGGATGCCTCTCGGCCCGATAGGGTCGTCAGCGAAACAGCAAAGACCGATGGTGACATCGGAGACAAAGGGTTTCGCAGAAAAAAGTACATACGCAATAACAAGGAGGAATAACACCATGTGTGGTATTGTTGGATATATCGGCTTTGAAAATGCCGCCGATTTTATGTTAGAAGGATTGTCGAAGCTGGAGTATCGCGGCTACGATTCGGCAGGGATTGCCGTTATCGGTCCTGATAATGTAATAAAAGTGCAGAAAAAGGTAGGCCGTTTGGCCAACTTGGAAGCCGTTGTTAAGGCAGATCCGAACCCGGGACATGTGGGTATCGGTCATACTCGTTGGGCTACTCACGGTCGTCCGTCGGATATGAATGCACATCCGCATACGGATGCTAAGGGCTTGTTTGCTGTCGTTCACAACGGCATTGTAGAAAATTACTTGCCCATCAAAGAAGAATTGATTGCCAAAGGCTATGAATTCAAATCGGAAACCGATACGGAAGTAGTCGCTCATTTGTTGGCAGACTTGTATGACGGTGATTTCGAAGGAACTGTACGCCGGATGCTAGACCGCATTGAAGGATCCTATTCCTTGGTCATTACCTGTGCCGACGATCCGTCCCGTATCATTTGTACAAAGCAGGATAATCCGCTCGTTATCGGTCTTGGTAAAGGAGAAAACTTTATTGCCTCCGATATTCCGGCCATTATCAATCGCACGCGGGATACATATATTTTGAATGATGGCGAAGTAGCCATCGTAACGGCAGACTCCGTAGCGATCAGTGACCGTGCGGGACATCCGATAGAAAAGGAAATTTATCATGTAACATGGAATGCGGAAGCAGCCGAAAAAGGCGGCTACGAACATTTTATGCTGAAGGAAATCTACGAACAGCCGAAGGCCATTCGCGACACCTTGACAGGCCGTATTTCCAAAGACAATACGGAAGTAGTTTACGAAGAATTGAACTGGACGCCGGACGATGTAGCTTCCATTAACCGCGTACTTATTACGGCATGCGGTACAGCATATCATGCCGGCTTGGTAGCAAAATACTATATCGAACAGTTGGCGCGCATCCCGGTGGAAGTGGATATTGCCTCCGAATACCGGTATCGTAATCCGTTAACCGATAAGAATACCTTGGCTATCGTTATCAGTCAGTCCGGTGAAACCAGCGACACCTTGGCAGCATTGAAGGAAGCGAAACGCTTGGGTGCCCGGACATTGGCCATTACCAATGTGGTAGGTTCGTCCATATCCCGTGAAGCGGATCAAGTTATTTATACATGGGCCGGTCCGGAAATTGCCGTAGCGTCGACGAAAGCTTATACGACACAGCTGGTAGCACTTTTACTGCTGGCCGTATACTTGGGTCAGCTTAACGGCAAACTGGACAGCGGTTTGGCACAGCGTATTCTGACAGACCTACATAAATTGCCGACGTTGTGTCATGAAATCTTTGAAGGTGTAGATGATATTAAATCCTTTGCCCGTAACTATGGTTTCCGTGAAGATGCCTTCTTCTTGGGACGCTCTATTGACTACGCCGTAGCGATGGAAGGCTCCTTGAAGTTGAAGGAAATTTCTTATATTCATGCGGAAGCATATGCAGGCGGTGAATTGAAGCATGGCACCTTAGCGCTTATCGAAGAAGGCGTGCCGGTTATCGGGTTGGCAACGCAGGAAGATGTGCGCGAAAAAATGATGAGCAACATCAAGGAAGTAAAAGCGCGCGATGCCGTTGTTATCGGTGTCGGTGTAGACGGTGATACGGAACTGGCTAAATACGTGGATCATACGATTTTCGTACCGAAGGCCGACAAATATACGGTGCCGATTTTAGCGGTTATTCCGTTGCAGCTATTGGCTTATTATGCAGCGATTACGCGCGGTGCCGATGTAGATAAGCCGCGTAATTTGGCAAAATCCGTAACCGTAGAATAAGCATAGCAATATAGTACGTGCGTCCGACTGCGGACCATATGAATATGGGAGTGGCCGAAGTGTGGTCGCTCCCTTTTTTGCATGGCCCTCGTGGGTTGGGCGATACATCAGTAGATAAAAGTAAGTAAAGAACGCGCTCATCAGTGCGTGGATACTAGGAGGTTTGTAATGGCAGTAATATTTTCGGGCATTCAGCCCAGCGGCGAATTGACATTAGGTAACTATTTGGGGGCTCTTCGCAATTTCTTGGATTATCAGGATGATAACGAATGCTATTATTGCATTGTTAATCAGCATGCGATTACAGTGCCTCAGGATCCGAAAGAATTATTTGAAAATACTCGTAAATTGGCAGCATTGTACTTGGCAGTCGGCTTAGATCCGAAGAAGGTTACGCTTTTCGTACAATCCGAAGTACCGGAGCATGCTAAGCTGGGATGGGTGATGAACACCATCAGCTACGTAGGCGAATTGGAACGCATGACGCAGTACAAGGATAAATCTCAAAAGCGCGGTGATTCGATTCCGGCAGGTCTTCTTACCTATCCGCCGTTAATGGCTGCCGATATTTTGCTGTACCAAACCAATTATGTGCCGGTCGGCGAAGATCAGCGTCAGCATATGGAATTGACTCGCGACCTGGCGCAGCGCTTTAACCGCGTATACGGTGAGGTCTTTACTATTCCGGAAATAAAAACCGGTATCGGCGGTGCTCGCGTTATGAGCTTGCAAGAGCCGACAAAGAAAATGAGCAAGTCCGATGATAATCAGCTGGCGACAATCCGCTTGTTAGATGATGAAAAGACGATTGTCAAGAAAATCAAACGAGCGCAAACCGACTCGGATAATTCCGTTCATTACGATAAGGAAAATAAACCGGGCATTTCTAACTTGATGGGCATTTATGCAGCCATTACCAAAACGCCGTACGAAACCATCGAAAGCGAATATGCCGGCAAGGGATACGGTGTGTTCAAGAAGGATGTAGCCGATTTAATCGTCGGTGCGTTGGTACCGATTCAAACTCGTTACAATGAATTAATCAACAGTCCGGAGCTGGATACGATTCTTGACGAAGGGGCGGCAAAGGCACATGAAAAGGCGGCTAAAACCTATCGCCAGGTAGAATTGGCCATGGGATTGCATCGTAAATAAGCGACAATCGGGATCGTAAGACCAAGGGAGGCGACAAAGCTATGGATAAAGCAGCGGTGGAGCGGCGGTTTCCTTGTGGTGAAGTGGAGGAATATATAACAAACTATAAGGTAGTCATCATAATCATGCGTCTGTTTTATCTGGCTTTGGCGATGTGGGCCTTTTGGCACTCCCGACATGGCGACATCTGGAACCATCTTATGATTGACTATATTGTCATCGTCTTTTGCCTGTGGCGGATACATCATCAAGGCGATCCGGTGGTGTATATCTGTAATAAAGGGATTGTCATACGGCGAAAGGCGGCAGATTTTTTTGAACGCATTGATATGGCTTGGGATGTAGAAAAATATTATAATTATATACCTTACGGTAACATTGTAGGCTTTACGGCCAACTGGGAAGAAATTCATGTGGCTAACCTCAATGACGGTGGTCTCATGATCATATCGGTGGACCTTCAGTTTTTGCGTTACGCCGATAAAATGCGTTTGCTATCCATCATCGATGATAGAGGGCATAAGGATGATTAAAAAAGAGCTACCCTGTTTTGACAGTCATAGGTAATCAATACTATGTCTGTGGCGGGGTGGCTCTTTTTATTTTTATGAAAAACAAAAATGTAAGACCTTACTACAAATGATTAGACGGGAGGAACCATTAGACAGGAGGAACCATTAGACAGTACAAACCATTAGATGGTACAAATCATTAGTCGGTATAATTCGCAATGCATGTGATGATGTACCTAGCGATACAGAAGTGATACGAGAGGGAGACGCACAGCGATACGCGCGAGAGACGCAAACCGATACGCACGGCGATACGCAAGAGAGACGCACGGTGATACGCAAGAGAGACGCAAACCGATACGCACAACGGTACGCAAACCGATACGCACAACGGTACGCAAACCGATACGCACGCCGATACCATTCTTAAACTAAACAAAACAAAACTAAACAGTAGGAAAGAAAACCATCAAAGAAAGGAGAGCGCGGTCTGAAAAAAGAATCTTTTATTTTCCTCTTTACAACTTTATTGAAGTAAAGTATAATAGGCCCATGAGTTAACCAAGAGACGCTCTGGCAGCAAAGAATTCGTTCGATAGTAATGAAAGATGTTTGCTCATCCAACACTACCGAGCGGCTAAGCGGTGAGAGGAAGGATTACCTTGACTACAAAGGTAATCGTATGAGATGAAGAAAAGGGAGTGTGACCACCATGAATTGGAAAAAAGTAGTGACATTAGGTATGGCAGCGTTGACATTGGTAGCGTTTACCGCCGGTTGCGGCAGTGATACGAATAAGGCGGATACGCAGACGTTGCCGAAAAAGATTGTTATCGGTCTTGACGACAACTATCCGCCTATGGGATTCCGCGATGAAAAAGGTAATCTCGTAGGCTTTGATATTGATATGGCGAAGGAAGCGGCCAAGCGAGCAGGCATGGAAGTAGAATTCAAACCTATCGACTGGGACAGCAAGGAAGCGGAATTGAAGAGTAAGCACATTGATGTTCTCTGGAACGGTCTTACGGTAACGGAAGAACGCAAACAGAACATGGCATTTACCAAACCGTATTTGAAAGATAAACAAATCATTGTAGTCAGAAAGGATTCTCCGATTAACTCCAAGGAACAGTTGGAAGGTAAAATCGTAGGCACGCAGCAGGGCAGTACCGGTGAAACGGTAATGGAAAAGGATCCGTTCACTAAAAAAATTAAAGAAGTGAAAAAATACGGTGACTATGTAAATGCGTTTATGGATCTTAAATTAGGTCGTATCGATGCCATGGTTGTAGACGGCATCGTAGGTAACTATACAATGAGTAAAGAACCCGGCGAATTCCGTGCGGTAACGGGCAGTGATTACGGCTCCGAAGATAATGCTATCGGCCTTCGCAAGGAAGATACGGCATTGCGTGAAAAACTGAACAGCATCTTAGGCGACATGATGAAAGACGGCACAGCAGATAAGCTGGCAGAAAAATGGTTCGGCACGTCTGCGTTGCTCGACAAAGATGCCTATAAATAAAATGGCAGTACCCAAGCGTAGGGAGGCATAGTCCTCCCTATGTTTCATGTAGAGGAGGTTATCATGGATTATTTACTTCATATCGTTCCGATTATTTCCGAAGGATTGGAAGTAACGGTTTCGTTATTCTTTGTGGTGTTGGTGCTATCGTTGCCATCCGGTATTTTACTGGCTATGCTTCGGTTGTCACCGCTGACGATTGTACGTCGTATCGTTGAGTTTTATGTGTACATCATGCGTGGCACGCCGCTTATGCTTCAGATCTTATTTATTTATTACGGCTTGCCTTTTATTCCTTACATCGGTGTACAGTTAGATGCACCGACGGCGGCAGTGATTTCCTTCGTATTAAACTATGCGGCCTATTTGTGTGAAATTTTCCGCGGCGGTATTCAATCAATTCCGAAAGGGCAATACGAAGGAGCCAAGGTGTTGGGCTTTACCTATGCGCAGACCATGCGTAAAATTATTTTGCCGCAGGTGATTAAGCGCGTGTTGCCACCGCTGGCTAACGAAACGATTAACTTGCTCAAGGATACATCCTTGGTGTATATTTTGGCGATGAACGATGTACTCCGCATCACTCGCGGTATTGTGCAGCGTGACTTTGATACGTCGGCCTTTATCGTGGCCGGGGTCTTTTACTTGATCATGACCTTTGTTTTGACGAATATCTTTAATTACTTAGAAAAACGGTATGCCGTATATGATGAATAGGAGGGCACTATGAGCTTTATTGAAATGAAACATATTGAGAAGAGCTTTGACGGCACACCTGTTCTGAAGGATGTGTCACTGGAAATGGAAAAGGGGGAAGTCGTGGCGATGATCGGACCGTCCGGTTCCGGTAAATCCACGTTTCTTCGCTGCTTGGGGCAACTGGAAATTATTGACGGCGGGTCCATTTGTGTAGATGGTACCTATCTGGCTAAGAGCGAAGGCACGGCTAAAGCGGTATATGCGGATAAGGCAACGCAGCAACAATTGCTTTTGCGCATGGGAATGGTATTTCAGCAATTTAATTTATTCCCGCACATGACGGTATTGGATAATATTTTGATTGCACCGAAGATGGTGAAGGGCATGAAGGAGGCAGATATTCTGCCGACGGCGGAACGGCTTCTTAAAAAAGTAGGCTTGTGGGACAAACGGGATGTGTATCCGTCGCGTTTATCCGGTGGTCAAAAGCAACGTGTGGCAATTGCGCGGGCGTTGGCGATGAATCCGGACATTATGCTCTTTGACGAACCAACATCGGCTCTCGATCCGGAGCTGACCGGCGAGGTATTGCGCACGATTAAACAACTGGCGGAAGAACACATGACGATGATTATTGTCACCCATGAGATGGCGTTTGCTCGGGAAGTAGCAGACCGCGTTATCTTTATGGCTGATGGCATCATCCAAGAAGAGGGGACCGCAGAAGAGGTATTCGGTGCTCCGAAATCGCCGCGTACGAAAGCTTTCTTGGATTCTATGCTGTAGGTTTAAAAAGAAAATGAAAAATTTTTTATAAAAAAGAAGGAGTTCATAGGCACGGCAAAGAAATAAATAATATAAAGATTACATGTACAGATACCGGATGGAGTATCCGTTATGGGAGGGATTTATATGACGGTAGAATACAAAACGATTGTTGTTCCGGCAGATGGTTCGGAAAACTCAAAGCGTGCGTTGCAGCATGCCGTATCCATTGCGGAACGCAATAAGGCACAGCTTGTTGTTGTTCATGTAGCTAACATCGTGTCGGCTATTTCCAATTTTGACCAGACTCCGATCAGCGGTGGCTATGTATCCGAACAGATTGCGGAAGACATGGAAGAAACGGGCAAGGAAATCCTTAACGATGTAGTGAAGGAAGTGCCGGCGGATGTAACGGTGAAGAGCGTATTCGAAGTAGGTTCACCGGGACCGGCTGTGCTTGCTGTGGCAAAGAAATTCAATGCCGATCTTATCGTCATGGGTAGCCGTGGCCTCGGCCCATTGAAAGGCTTATTCATGGGTAGTGTAAGTAGCTATGTAACGAGCCACTCCACATGTCCGGTATTGGTTGTTAAATAAGTATGACGGCAGCTGAAGGCTTTGCTCGTAAGAGCAAAGCCTTTTTTTGGAATTACGGGGACAGGTGAGAAAGGAGCGAGCGATGGATACAAAAATACTGCAATGGTTGCGTAGCCGAGTGCCGGAATGGGAAGCAAACGGTTGGCTCAGTGAAGAGGGGGCCCGCGAGATTAGGAATCGGTATTTGGCGGCGCCTATCACCAAGGGGCCGTCTATGACGCGTTTGTTGGTGCTCGCCATGGGATCTATATTGGTAGGCATGGGAATATTTTTGCTCTTTGCCGGGTATTGGTACGGATTTTCACCGAATGGGCGCTTCGATTGGAGCCTGGTTATTGTGGTGCTGTCTTTATTGGCACTGGGGATTGCTGTGGGACATGCCAAGCGCGGCGGCGCGCTTGCGGAAGGAGCAACATTACTTTTTATGGGCGCGCTTAGTGTGTCGACGTTTCTCATGGCCGATACATACTATACCGGCGAAGCGGTGGGCATCTATGTGTTGATGGTGTTAATGCTTAGTTTGCCGGTTATCTATATCATGGAATCCGGCATCGGCATGATCGTGTATTTATTGGGTGCCTTGGTATGGAGTGTGTCGTCGCATGCGGTGGCAGTTCATGCGGAACCTATCGTGCTGTGGGGGCTGTTGGCATTGGGCGTGCCCTTCTATTGGCATACGATTCAGCGATATAAGGAACGACACTTTCTCTTGCTGTGGTTGTCGTGGGCATATATGGCAGCTGCGTTGGGAGCCTTGTTTTTCGTCATTGAGTCATATAATCTGTCGCTGGCTTTGGTACTTGTCGGTGCCTTTGCCAACGGCACGTTTGCCATGGGAAGTCTTTCGCGGAGCAAGGGCATTTGGACATTGCCGTTTCGCGGAATCGGAGCATTGGGACTTTTATATGTAGTCGTGTGCGGCACCTTGCTCAGCACTTGGCAAACGGAAGCGGTGATTACCCCCGGATGGTTTACAGGATTGCTTGCCGTAGTGGGACTGGGCGCTACGCTATATTTGGAACGGCGCTTGTTACAGGCACGATTGGTGACGGAATCGATCATCGGGCTGTGCCCGCTAGTCTTGGCCGGCATCAGTGGAGCCGTTCACGGCGGAGTGTCTCCTTTTATGGCGTCCGCAATCTTTAATGTGTATATCATCTTTTTAGCCATCATCATGTGTATACGCGGCACGGTAGAAAAACGGGTAGGTCTTTTTAACGGTTGTGTCGTGATGTGCATTGCCATGATGGGGGCGCGATTCTTCGATCCGGCCTTTACCTTTGTAGAGCGGGGCATTGTATTTCTACTGGTAGGCTTGGCTGTGTTCGGCATTAATGCATTTTATATGTGGCGTAAGCATTTGCAGGTACAGCAAGGGAGTCGGCAAACGAACCGACAAATAAATCGGCAAGCAAACCTACAAACAAATCGAATCGGTACAGATGGAAAAGAAAAGACATTGCCGCAACGTGAAGCTGATGACAATACATCTTCGGTTGTGCCGCTGCGCATGACTAAAGGAGAAGGACATCGTATGCTGCGAGAGTCTAAGCGCGATGAAAGCGAAGCGACGAAGGGAGGCGAAGACCATGAAGTATAGAAAATGGATTGTCTTTGCCTTGGTGGCCATCGGTGCCATTGTGTCGCAATTCTTCGTGCAACAACGGTATACAAGCCTACTTCAGGTAGGCAGTGAATATCAGTGGCCGGTGTCTATCAGTCGAAGAGCAAGTTGGATTCCGTCCGACTATTTGCATGTTACTTTTTTTGGTGCCCAAGGCCCGTGGATGGGAGAGCGGGCACCGGTGGAGCAGCAAGAAGCTTATGTTGTGGTAGTGCCCAAGCCCAGCGGATTACTTGCGGTTAAGGAAGTTACACCCAATCGACCGGATAGCGGCGAATACATATTGGCTCGTATTACGCGTTATGAAAACGGTATCGCAGAATTTCAGATTCCCTTTGATCGCGTTAAGGTGGATCTCAGTAAAGTGAATCCGCAATTTTATAAAGGCTATAAGGGCACGCTGTTGGCAACGCTAAAAGTGAAAGATGGTCACGGTGTGGTGACGGGTGTTTACTCGAAAGGTGTATCCATCGAGATAGCAAAGCCCGGCAGCATTGAAGAGCAGGAACGAGATAGTCGCATACCCTTGGAAGAGTTGGGAAACGGTGACGGCAAGATAACGCCGCCCGTAGAAGAGTAGCGGAAGACGGAGTATTGGGTATATAATAGTACCGATACTAATTAGAGGAGTGACATGATGGACCTGCGTATAGAAGAAATAGATTATTTGCAATTAGCTGAGTTGTTTAAGGTGCTCGGCGATCCTACACGATTGCGCATCGTGCAGCTGTTGCTTGCGAAAGAGATGTGCGTATCCGATATTGCCGATGCCATGGATATGGGACAGTCTGCCATTTCCCATCAACTGCGCGTGCTCAGACAAGCGCGGCTTGTCACCTTTCGCAAGGAAGGCAAGACGGCATGGTACAGCTTGAACGATGATCATGTGACGGTATTGCTCGAACAAGGCATCGAGCATGTATCACATCAATAGACGAGTAACGTGTCATTATATGAGGGGCTGCTTTGTTCATTGCATGGACTATGAACAGAGCAGTCCTTTTTGCCGTCCTTTTTTAGAAGACAGGTTGCGGTTTTTGGTTGGTGATTACGGGGTGGGAGTGCTATAATAAGATGTTGTATAATAACACAGTTAGGTAACCGAATGAGTGGGGCCGCTGCGGCGGTCATGTGAGGATCTACATGAATTACAATACAATGACATTACAACTGACAGACCCTTTATCCTTTTGGCGTCACTTTGATGGCCGGGAACGGGTCTTTTGGTATGATACACAGAAGCAGCGTTTGATTATCGGTGCCGATCGTCGTGCGGTGCTGCAAACGGAAGCTGATAGTAAGGCGTATCCGTACATATTTTACGGGCGTACCTTTTTTGACACGGCCCGCGGTGATCTGTGGCGAGATATGGGCAATGAAATGATTGCATTCTCCCATTATTACATAGCCGATGCCGACGGTGAGCGCTATATGTATGCGGATGTACCGGAAACAATTGATGATGATCGAACGATACTTCGCACACATCACTATGAGGAACGTACCGATGACTACGAAGCTTGGCAACGATTGTTTACGGCTATTACATCGGCGATTCAAGACGGGCGCATTACTAAAGCCGTAGCCTCCCGCGAGGTGCACTTGGTGGGCGATGAGGATTTTGATGAATGCAGTATTCTCCATCGTCTCGTCAGCAATAATCCGGGATGCTTTATCTTTGGCTACCATAAAGAGGGACGTACCTTCTTGGGGGCATCGCCGGAGATTTTAGTGCAAAAGGAAGGCTTCTGTATTACCAGCTATGCTTTGGCCGGTACAATCGGCAAAACGGCAGAGAATCGCGAGGCGCAGGGACAGCGGTTGCTACATGATGATAAGAATGTGCGAGAACATGGTATCGTGGTGCGCATGATTACGGAATCTATGAAGCGCTTGGCTTCTTCGGTAACAGCGGGGCCGATGGAATTGATGGAGTTGAAAAATCTGTTTCACCTGCGTACCTTGGTGACTGCCGAGGACAGCGAGCACAGCTTGTTGGACTGGAGCGGCGTGCTGCATCCGACGCCGGCTATGGGCGGTCAACCGCGGGATGTTTCTCTGAAATTACTCAAGGAGTATGAAGGTCATGAACGCGGACTGTATGCATCCCCGCTGGGCATGTGGGACAGCAAAGGCGACGGCGTATTGGCCGTAGGCATTCGATCGGCCCTTGTTAAAGGCAAGCATATGTATGCGTATGCGGGCTGCGGCATTGTGGACGGATCCGAGTGCGATGAAGAATATACGGAAACGAAGACAAAGCTGAGAACGATAGTGGAGGCCCTGTAATGAATGAGTATTTAGCGTCTGCCGTAGATGAGCTGTATCTGTTAGGCGTTAGGGATGTTGTATTCAGTCCCGGCTCTCGGTCTACGGCCTTGGCAATTTTGTTTACGGCGTATAAGAAATTTTCTACATATATGAATTTGGACGAACGGTCCGCCGGCTTTTTTGCCCTCGGATTAGCCAAGGCATCACGGCGTCCGGTGGTGTTGGTTTGTACCTCCGGTTCCGCCGGTGCCCATTATTTACCGGCGCTGGCAGAGGCGAAGCACAGTCGCGTACCGCTTATCGTCATTACGGCGGATCGTCCGGCGGAATTACGAGCCGTGGGAGCGCCGCAGACGATGAAGCAGGCAAATTTGTTCGGTGAGTTCGTTGCTTACTACGAAGAACTGGCGGCCCCCACAGAAAGTACGCCGAACGTGTATCCGCGAACGGTGATTCAAAAAGCCATGCTGGCTGCTACAGATGTAGCCCCGGCACCGGTGCATATTAATGTTCCCGTCAGCGAACCGTTGATGCCGGATACAGATGAATCACATTTTACTATGGGACCCAGCCAGCGCGGATTTCGTATTATACCGGGACAAATGACAGCGGCGTTGCCGGAACTTCCCGTAGGTCGGCGCGGTTTATTTTTATGCGGGCCCGATTATCGAGGGGATAGCTATGCGGCTGACATAGTAAAGCTGGCCGAAGCGTGGCAGGTGCCCATATTGGCGGATCCGCTATCACCGGTGCGGCGCTTTACGCATTCGCACATTATAGACAGCTATGATGCGTTCTTATCGTCTGATGAGGTAAAGGCCGATATAAAACCGGATTTTATGGTGCTGTTCGGACAGATTCCCGTATCAAAACGGGTCCAGCAGTTTATGCGTCTTCATAATGATGTACTATGCGTGCAGGTGGATCCGTCAGTGGAGTATCGCAATGCGGCCTTGACTACGAATGTAGTGGTGCGCAGCGATGTAGCTTTGTTTTGTCGTGAGGCATTAGCGCAAATGTTGCCTACGGATGTAACAGAAGCAACGGCGTACACAGCTCGTTGGCAGGACTATCAACGACGAATGCGTACGCAACTATCTACTGTAGCGTCGGAGCCGTTCCTTTTTGAAGGGCGCATCATTAGCTTGCTCCAGAAACAGATGCCCAAGGATAGTCGCTTGTTGGCAGCAAACAGTATGACCATTCGCGACATGGATTACTTCTGGACAGCCGGTTCGGCGGATGTAGAACTATTGGGCAATCGCGGCGTTAACGGAATTGATGGTACGGTGTCGACGGCGTTGGGAATAGCGGCGGCCGGTAAACGCACCGTTATGGTTACCGGTGACTTATCGTTTCTACATGATATGAACGGTCTTATCATGGGGAAAACACATCGGATTCCGTTGGTAATTGTTCTGTTCAATAATGATGGTGGCGGTATTTTTGAATATCTGCCGCAGCGGGAATCACCGCACTTTGATGATTTGTTTGCTACGCCGCACGGGCTTGATTTTGGCGGCTTGGCACAGCTTACAGGGTTGCGGTATTGTAAGGCGGAGTCGTATGAAGCATTTAATCGCACGTTGGCGGAAGCGTTAAGCGGCGATGATATATATTTGATTGAAGTGCCCACCGATCGGGCACGCAGTAGAGAGTTACATAGAAAGTATACGGTGATGCGATGAGTCATGAACTTTATACGAGCGAAGCTTTAATAGGAGATGATTACGAGGCAATGGTACTGGAGGAATCGTTGCGCGAAGGACAGGGAACCTGTATCGGCATAGACAGTAAGGAATATTATGTGCATATGCATGGGGATAAGCACGGCGTGCCGCTGATTTGTTTTCATGGTTTTGGCGAGGATGGACGCACTTGGGATCAACTGACATTGCCCGGTTTCCGTATCTATGCCATTGATATGATGGGGCATGGTAAGACTTCGGTACCGTGGAGTCCGGCATCGTACGATTCGGATATTATATTGGATGATTTACAATTTCTTTGTACAGTCATCAGCCGGAGAAAGCCTTTCGTACTATTAGGTTACTCTATGGGCGGCCGCCTGGCTTTACAAATGGCATTGGAGTATCCCGACTTGCCTTATCGTGCGTTGATTCTCGAGTCGGTGTCGCCCGGTATTAAGGATAGACATGATCGACTGCAACGGTGCATAAAAGATGCGGGATTGGCGGCTAAGATAGAGTCACATGGGGCAATATGGTTTGCGAACTACTGGGAAAAGTTACCTATCTTTGAAACGCAACGCCATTTGCCACCGGCCGTACAGGCGGCTATTAGGCAACGCCGTTGTGAGGTATCGCCGCACGGCCTTGCCGGCATGCTTCGCGGCGTAGGGCAGGGAATGTTCCTTTATGCAGGCAATAAGTTGGATAGACTGAAGATGCCTACTCTTTATATCAGCGGAGAGCTGGATGAAAAATATGATACGATTCGGCGCGAGGTGTATGCGCAGTGGCCAAATATTACGACAACGTCTGTTGCCGGTGCGGGGCATAATGTGCATGTAGAAAAGCCGGAGGAATTTGCCGAGATTGTCGGCTTATTCTTAGGCTGTTAACACAATTACTATCTTTCATATAGATATGACAGAATGTATAAGGAGGTCATAGTATGAGCAAATTTAACTGGCAAGTATTGGACAGAGGGTATGAGGATGTCATTTATGAAACCTATAATGGTATTGCTAAAATTACCATTAATCGTCCGGAAGTACGCAATGCGTTCCGCCCTAAAACAGTAGTGGAACTGATTGATGCGTTTACGGTCGCCCGCGATGATGCGGAAGTAGGTGTTATTATTCTGACCGGTGCCAACCATGGACAGGGTGAGGATAAGGAAGCGTTCTGCTCCGGCGGCGACCAACGCGTTCGCGGTAATGGCGGTTATGTCGGTGAAGACCGTATTCCTCGTTTGAACGTGCTCGATTTACAGCATTTAATTCGCATTACGCCGAAACCGGTTATTGCTATGGTTAACGGCTATGCAATCGGTGGCGGTCATGTGCTTCATATCGTATGTGACTTGACCATTGCTTCGGAAAATGCGAAGTTCGGGCAAACTGGTCCGCGTGTAGGATCCTTTGATGCCGGTTACGGTGCCGGTTACTTGGCTCGTTTGGTAGGTCATAAAAAGGCTCGCGAAATTTGGTTCCTTTGCCGCCAATACACGGCACAGCAGGCATTGGACATGGGGCTTGTCAATACGGTGGTACCTTTCGATAAGTTAGAAGAAGAAACGGTGAAATGGTGTGAAGAAATTTTACAGCTTTCCCCGATGGCGTTACGTTTCTTGAAGGCATCCTTTAATGCCGATACGGACGGTTTGGCAGGTTTGCAGCAGCTCGGCGGTGACGCAACCCTTCTTTACTACACAACGGATGAAGCCAAGGAAGGCCGCGACGCATTTAAGGAAAAACGCAAACCGGACTTCAAGCAATTCCCGAAATTCCCTTGATGGTGAGGTGCAGTCATGGAATGGCTTCGACGATGGGCGGTTGAACGGCCGTCGGCACTCTTTTTAAATGAGTGGACCTATGGTGATGTGTACGAAGCGACGATAGCGGTGGCTACCTACTTGCAAGAGGCATTGGACGGGCAGCGGCGTGTGGCACTTCGAGCAGAAAACTCCGTTGCTATGGCGGTCACTTTATTTGCGGCGCTGTTGTGCGGTAAGGAAGTGCTGACGATAAATACACATTTGACGGCGGGCGAGGTGGCGGATCAGATGCAAACGTTAGAGATTACCAGCTTGCTAACCGTAGCCGGGGATGTCCCGTGGGATGGAATCGAGGACATTTCAGCAATGGGACTTCATAGTTTACATATAACCGTGCCGACACGCTCATCAAAAGCGGCAGAGAAACGCGATGTGTTAACGGAGGCCGGCGGTAAAGCGGTGATGCCGAATTCACCGGCAAACACATCCTTTTGTTGGCAGCCGGATGATACGGCAATAGCGGTGATTATGAATACCAGTGCGACTACGGGACGCTTCAAATCGGTACCTATTCGTTGGGGACAGATTCGCGCGCATGTAGCGGCATCGGTGGAGGTTATCGGTGTCGAAGCCGAGGATAACTGGCTTGTTGTGTTACCGATGTTCCATGTGTCGGGATTGTCCATTATACTTCGTACCCTTTACAATGGTACGGCAGCCACGATTATGCGCAAGTATGAAGAAGGTCCGGTACTGAAGGTTATCGGCGCAGGTAAGGTGAATATGATTTCCTTGGTGCCTACGATTTTACAGCGAATTATTGAAGCCGTGCCGACACATGGTTTGCGCATGATTCTCTTAGGTGGTGAATTTATTCCGCAGCCTTTGATTAAGCGATGCTTGGAAAAACGGTTACCCGTATATAAAACATACGGTATGACGGAAAGCTTTGCACAAAGTGCAACCTTTAATATTTTAGCGTATCCTCATAAATTGGCGGCGGTGGGTAAGCCCTTGCCGAGCGTAACAATTACCGTTAAGAATCAGGACAGCCACGGTGTCGGTGACATATGGATACAGTCGCCCATGTTGATGACGGGGTATTTGGGAAAGAAACCATTATCGCCGGAAGGTCTTAATACCGATGATATCGGTTATATTGATGAGGATGGCTTTTTATATTTGTTAAATCGCCGCAAGGATATTATCATCTCCGGCGGAGAAAATATTTATCCTAAAGAATTGGAAGATACCTTATATGAACTGGACGGCTTGGAAGAATGTGCGGTCATACCGGTAGCAGATGCACACTGGGGACAGGTACCGGCATTGTTTTATGCCGGTACGGTAGCACCGGAGGCAGTACGTGATTTTTTGGCAAACCGTTTGGCGCGGTATAAGTTGCCGAAGTACATACGACAGATTGCGAGTCTGCCGAAAAATGCATCCGGTAAAGTACTGCGAGGCGAGCTACACCTATGAAGGACAGCGATAATGTACGGTTCGTTGCCGCATCGGCAGAGAACGATGACACTAACGGTGCATCTGTACCGACAGCGGTGCAGGTTGCCCGAGTGACTGTACGACACGTTGTGCTGCCGATGAAATTTGCCTTTGTCACGGCAAAAGGGAGGCTGGCGCAGCGCGACACTTTATGTGTGACAGTTACCGATAACACAGGACTTACGGGCTATGGTGAGATAGTGGCTTTTACGACACCGTTTTATACGGCGGAAACGCTGGATACGGCGTGGTCACTGTGCACCGAGTGCATCGGTCCGCGCTTAGTGGGGTACCGTATAACGAATCCGGAACAGGTAGCCGACGATATAGTGCGATTAATCGGTAGTGACGCCTATCCAATGACAACGGCGGGCGTTGAAAATGCACTGTTGGATCTATACTATAGGAAGTTGGGTCGGCCTATGGTAAGCACCTTTTTCGGTGAGCCTCTTACGCCGATGATTGCGTCGGGGGTTGTCATCGGAGACATGGCGCTGGATGACATGTTGGCAAAGGTGAGACGAGAAGTTGAGAAGGGATGTAAACGTATTAAATTGAAGATTAATCCATCGGATGCGGTAGAACGGGTGAGCTTGGTGCGCCGCACTTTTCCGGAGATTACATTGGCAGCGGATGCGAATCGCAGCTTTCATGTCAGTGAATGGCCGTTGATACAGGCACTGGCACCGTATAAGCTGGCGTGTGTTGAAGAACCGCTGGATGCGGATGTGTCGGTGCTGGGAAAATTGCGGCAAGATACGCCGTCAAGCACACCTATTTGCCTTGATGAAAGCGTGCAATCCATGGATGATTTACGACGGGCACACCGTGCAGGTGCCTTGGACGTGCTCAATGTTAAAATCGGTCGTCTCGGCGGCTTAGTACGGGCGAAGGAAATCATTCACTATTGCCGGAGGCAGCATATCGCCTATTGGATTGGAAGTATGGTAGAAAGCGGAATATCTAAGTGGCTGCATGTACAGTTGGCAGCATTACCGGATACGTATATGGCCGGCGATTTGTCGGATTCCGCCAGATATTTTGAAAAGGATGTGATATGTCCGGATATCGCATTCAGTGAAGGATCTATGCAGGTGCCTACAGGTATAGGCTCGGGGGCCGTTGTGGATGAAGCTGTGCTGAATCAGTATACGCAGCGGCAGGTAACTTTTACGCCATGAAAAAGAGAGGAGCGAGACCGATGAAGTCGTTAGTAGAGCAGCTTACTATTGAATATGTGCGCTGTACGGAAACGGGATTGGAAAGCCGTATGAAATTGGGTCCCTTCCATGCACAGCCGTTCGGTTATTTGAACGGCGGCGCCACGATTGCATTCTGCGAAGCTATCGCCGGTATGGCCTCAAATGAGATTGAAAGAGGAGAGTATCTGGGGGTGGGACAGTCCGTTACGGCACATCATGTGCGACCTAAAAAGGCGGAAGGGACTGTTACCGCAATCGGAGAACTGTTGCATCGCGGTAAGCGCAGTCATGTATGGTCTATTCGCGTCGTTGACGAGGAGGATCGATTGATCTCGCAGGTTACGGTTGTAAACGCCCTGATTGCAGCGAACTAACTCAGTGTTACGGTCGATGTGAATTGGAGGTTTTTTTATGGCTACCGAAGAGGTAAAAACAGAGCTTCACGAGCCAATTATGTCGCCTCAAAAGGAATACGTGGAAATCAACGGCTACGTTGTATTTTGGGGCTTGTTTTATGCTGCTTTGTTTGCGTTGGCAGTAGGGTATTTATGTCTTAAAATCGGTCAGACCGTCGATGCGTTTGCACCGGTATCGGTATTGGCTATGGGCATGGCGATTATGTTCAAACGCAAAAATGCATTCCCGGAAACGGTGCATATCCAAGCCATTGCCAGCTCCGGTACAAATGTGTTGTGCGGGGCCATGTTTATTTTGCCGGCTATTTATATTTTGAAAATGCCGAGCTTATCCTTCTTCCAGATGATTGTGCCGATTATTCTCGGCGGTCTTTTGGGTGTGTTCCTGTCCGTTATGTTCCGGCGGTATTTCTGTGAAGAAATGAATTCCGTATATCCGTTCCCGGCCGGTCGTGCCGCTGCAGAAGTATTGAGCAGCTCTGAAGGCAGTAAGGCAAAGCTGATGATTGTCAGCGGTACCTTGGCTATGGCATACGACTTTGTATTGAACAGCTTAGGATGGTGGAAGGAAGGGATTTCTTCGGCAGCTTTTTCCTGGGGACAGGTACTGGAAGATAAATTAAAGCTGAGCTTTGGTCTTGATAGTGATGCGGCCTTGCTCGGTATCGGTTACTTTACGGGGTTGCGTTACGCAGCTATTATTGCGGCCGGTTCCTTCTTCTCCTGGTTTGTATGCGTGCCGATTGTATACTACTTAGGTGGTACGCATCCGATGGTGATTGATGGTCAGACGGTGATGTTGGCGGATGCACCGGTACGTGCCGTATTCAGTAACTATGTGCGTCATGTAGGTATCGGTATGCTGGCTATGGCCGGGGTCATCGGTCTTTTGACAATGGCCGGTGTAGTTAAGGATGTTGTCGTTCGTGCGTTAAAAGATATCTTTACGCCGAATAAGACAGTGCAGGTAGAAATCTTGCGCACGCAACGCGATTTACCGATGTCCGTATTGGCATTAGGTATTATTGCTACTGTCGTTTTATTTGCTATTTTTTTCCATATTTATTACGCGCAAACTTTCTTACAGACGATTTTAGCCTTCCTTATTGTTTTGATTTTGGGATTCCTGTTGTCTGTAGTAGGTATCAGTTCTATCGCTTTTACCGGTAATGAACCGGTATCGGGTATGACCATCTTTATGATTATTCTCTCGGCGGTAGTATTGGCTTCTACCGGTATGACCGGTGATGTCGGTATCATTGCAATCCTGATGATGGCAGCGTTTCTGGGTACCACTATCGGTGTAGCCGGTAACTTTATGTCGGAATTGAAGGTAGCCTACTTGGTAGGTGCTACGCCGAAACGCATGCAGCTGTGGCAGTTGGTAGGTGTTATCGTATCTGCTGTTGTGTCCGTAGGCGTATTGCTCTTGTTAAATCATGCATATGGATTTACCGGTCCGGATGCATTGCCGGCACCGCAGGCAAATGCGATGGCAGCTATTGCTCAGCCGCTTATGTCCGGCGGTAGCGCTCATTGGCCGTTGTATATGGCCGGTGCTCTTTTCGCCGTTGTGCTCTGGATGATTGGTGTGCCGCCGTTGGCTTTTGCCCTTGGTAGTTACTTGCCAATGGAAATCAACTTACCGGTCTTGGTAGGCGGCTTGATTTCTCATTTGGTATCTCACAGCAGTGATGATACGGATACTAATGAATTGCGCCTCAGTGAAGGCAGCACTATTGCATCCGGCTTTGTAGCCGGCGGCGCTATCGGTAGCTTAATCAGTGCGGTATTGCGTATCGCCGGTATCGACTGGTTTGCTAAGGCATGGCATGCTACCCAAGGTGCTACATATTTGGGCATCGTAATGTACTTAGTACTTTGCGTGTTCATGTATAAGGTAGCGGTAAAGGTAAAAGCTAAGTTATAATAACAAAAATAGCCCTCTCCCACTAGGAGGCTCGGTCTTGCGAAGAGCCTCTGCGCGGGAGAGGGGCTATTTTTTTATATAGTTCGTGGAGAGTGAAGGGCCTCTACAGAGAACATACTGTTTTTATTTATATACTGTTTTTATTTATATATTGTTTTTTATAAAGGGATGGGAGTGAAGAGACTCCACGTGGGAGAGGGTTTATTTTTTTATATTCTCTTATATCGGAAAAAGGTAATAGGCAAAGAGTATGGCCAGTGGCATGGTGACGGCCGAGAAGAGGGTGGTGGCCATGACGATTTGCGTAGCCAACTCCGGATGATTTTTCATTTCAAAGGCGATGAGGGCCGTGTTTACCGCGGAAGGTACGCTATAGCTAATGATGATAGCCTGGGCAGAGATAGGATGCACCGGTGAATAGAGGGTGATAAACAAGAGCATCAAGGTGGCAGCAATAATTGGACCGCCGATGAGGCGTAAGGCCGTAGCGACCATAACGTCTTTCTTTATAAAATTCAAAGGAGTGCGACTCATTTGTACACCTAAGGTCATCATAGCCATACCAACGAAGGCATGAGAGAAGATGCTCAGCGGTGACCAAACCATAAGAGTGGTAAGATCGTAGGGAATCCAGCGCGCCAGAACAGCAGCGGGGGCTACATATAACACCGGCATATGAAAGACCATGCGCAATGCATCACGTTTAGTCAGTATGCCGACACCGGCTTGATAAAAGCCCAGCGTATTACAGCTGATGGTTTGGATGATAAAAGAAGCGATAATGGCGACGATGCCTACTTCCACATAAGGTGTTTTGCCGTTGACGATGTACGGTACATTGGAAAATACAAAGGTGGCAATGGCAATCCCTATATTGCCTCCATTGTTAAACATGGTAGCATTGCGGATGATCTGGGTTTTCTTCAAATCATAGCCCAGCAGTTTACTGACGCCGACACCAACATAACTGTTGCTGATTAAGATGAGCAGGGCACAGAAGAAAATTTCGATACTTTCCGTTGTTAAATGAGCCGTGTAAATTTGAGTGAATACGTAGGTAGGTAAGAGAATAAAAAAATTCAGTTTACTCAAGGTACGTAAATCCAATGTAAATAATTTATCCAATATAAAGCCGGCGAATACCATAATGAGAATCGGCATAACGCTGGTCCAAAAAATATGTATAAACAGTTCCATACATGACTTCCTTCCTAAGAGAGGGACAACCTCCGTTAATTTTATACCTACACTTGCTATTTATACTATATCACAGTGAAGTAAGAATAAAAATATATTAATTTCCTATAGCCGGTATGAAAATATGTACTGCCTACATTCTTTAGTGAGATACTATCATAATGTAGTACCCATAGAAAAGAGAATGCATATAGCCTGTGATTAGCAAAGATAATTAACTGACAATTTATGCCTATGTGATGAATGAGACGTGCGGAACTGCGTGTTTTGTAGTAATATGGATATGAACAGATAAATATATATTGTGCTCTGCTTTTAGAAAGACTGCGATGGCGTATATGATATGGTGATGAGCGGAGCATCAGAGTCGATACGATAAGGAGGTAGTGAGATGAATAAGAAATGGTTGGGGGTAGCATTAAGTGCGTTGTTATTGGTAACGGCCGGTTGCGGGCAAAGCGATGATACAAAAAAAGCGGATGTTTCAAAAGAAACTATTACGGTGTCGGCAGCAGCCAGCATGCAGGCAGCTATGAATGAGCTGAAGGATGATTACGTGAAGGCACATCATTTGGATGCTTCCCAGATCGCAATTAATTACGGCGGTTCCGGTACGCTGCGGCAGCAAATAGAGCAGGGGGCACCTACGTCCATTTTTATTTCTGCTAACGAAAGTAATATGAGGCTGTTACAAGATAAGAATTTGGTGGAAAAGGTAAAGCCTTTGACGGCGAACTCATTGGTACTTATCGTTCCCAAAGGTAAGCAGGCCTATAAAATCAGTGATTTAGGAAATGTAAATCGCTTGGCTATCGGCACGGTTGAAACGGTACCGGCCGGTAAGTATGCAGAAGAAAGTCTTAAGAAATTAGGTGTATGGGAACAAGTACAGCCTAAGCTGGTATATGCGAAGGATGTAAAAGCAGTAACCGCTTATGTTGCGGAAGCAACAGCGGATGCAGGATTTGTGTATAAGACGGATGCCATGGCTTCCAAGGATCGCGTTGTTATTACCGATACGGCTCCGGCAGACAGTCACAAGCCGATTATCTATCCTATTGCGTTAGTAACAAAGAACGAAAACCAATTGGCTAAGGATTTTTATGCGTATCTGACCAGTGCCGAGGCACAACAGATTTTACAGAAGTATGGATTTACCAGTGTACCGAATGCAGCAAAATAAATGCATAGCGGTAGCTAGCAAGGAGTAGTTATAAACTATGAGTCCATTATGGTTGTCGCTGGAGGTTGCTCTCCTGGCATTAGTACATATTATCGTAGTGGGCCTGCTGCTGAATTATATATTGAAGCGGTATGATGTGAAAGGCAAGGCACTCATCGATTCGGTGTTGACCTTGCCTTTAGTTTTGCCGCCGGTAGTAGTAGGCTTTGCGTTGTTGGTTATTTTTTCCCCCGGCGGAGCCTTTGGTGCGTGGCTGCAGTCCATAGGAATACAGGTGGTATTCAGCAAAATGGGGGCTGTATTGGCATCATCGATCATCGGCTTTCCATTGTTTTATCAGACAGTGCGGGCAGCGCTAAGTTCGATTGATCCCGCTGTAGAAGATGTGGCTCGTACCTTGGGTGCTTCGGAACTGCGGATTTTCTTTACTATTTCTATTCCCTTGGCTTGGAAGGGAATTGTGACGGGGGCTATTTTGGCATTTAGTCGAGCATTGGGGGAATTCGGTGCGACGATTTTAATTGCCGGTAATATTCCGGGGCTTACACGGACCATGCCGCTGGCCATTTATTCTTTAGTGGAAGTAGGCGATTACAGCGGAGCCTTTACTATTGTCGTTTATATATGTGCGCTTACGCTGGGTTTGTTGTGGAGTGTACATCTTATTACCAAGGGTGGTTTATTCGGACAGCGGCGATGATATAATTGTTCTGATTGTTTTGAGGTGAGCATTTTGGGCGTTAGTGATATTGGCGTTAATATTATTGGTGTTAGTATTATTAGTGTTACTATTTTTAGTAGTGTTGCTGTTTTGAGCGCTAGTCGTTTTAAAGTTAACGGTGCGACGTTGAAGGATGAAGGAATAAGGAGCGATGGAGTTTGATATCTTTTGCAATAACAGTGCAGCGCCCAACGCTGTTAATACAGGCAGAGGGCGTGTTGGATACCGGGATTACTACACTAACCGGTTCTTCGGGAAGCGGTAAGTCTACCATCATCAAATCGCTGGCCGGTTTGGTACGCCCTACTACGGGATGTATTATCCGCAATGATGAGGTATGGGTGGATACGACAAAGAATATTTTTCTGGCTCCGCAGCAACGCTTTGTAGGTTATATGCCTCAGGGAAATATTGTTTTTCCACACATGTCGGTATATCACAATATTACCTATAGCAAGCGCGGTGATGAAGCATTACTATCCCATATTATGAATCGCTTAGGACTTGGTAAGTACAAAGATATAAAGGCAGGCACATTATCGGGCGGTGAGCAACAGAGGGTAGCATTAGGGCGTGCTCTATATGCTAAGCCGGTCATACTGCTTTTGGATGAACCGTTGTCGGCATTAGATTGGAATTTGCGGGAACAGGTACGCCGGGATTTGGTAGATATTATCGGTGAATGGCAGATTCCCTGCTTATGGGTTACTCATGATAAAAATGAAGCTGATGAGGTAGGACAACAGCGATGGCATTGTGAGGCGGGGCAGTTATATACAGAATAAACAGGATGAGAAGCTTATAGACATGAAAAAGACCGACGATGGAAAACCACCGTCGGTCTTTTAGTATGCACTTGCATACATGTAATGCCACTTGGCTATATTGTTATATAGTATTGCAACCTTGCGTTCACTATAATCAAGCTACTTAGTAGTTAGAATTAGAGAAGAACGTCGCTATGCTGGGAGAAGTAAGCCTGTGGATGAGCACATACCGGGCAAACCTGCGGAGCTTCGTTACCTACATGAATGTAACCGCAGTTAGCGCAAATCCAAGCAACCGGCTGTTCGCGTTTGAATACTTTACCGCCGTTTACATAGCTAAGAAGATCGTTGTAGCGTTCTTCATGACGAGCTTCGATGTTACCAACCTGTTCGAAGAGGTAAGCGATTTTAGCGAAGCCTTCTTCTTTAGCTACTTTAGCGAATTCCGGATACATCGTAGTGTGTTCGTAGTTTTCACCGGCAGCAGCGTCTTTCAAGTTAACAGCTACGTCAGCGTTAACGTCGCCACCCTGGAGAAGTTTGAACCAAATTTTAGCATGAGCGCTTTCGTTCAAAGCGGTTTCTTCGAAGTAATCAGCGATTTTGTTCAAGCCTGCTTTACGAGCTGCAGCAGCATAATACGTGTATTTACGGTTAGCCTGGGATTCACCAGCAAATGCAGCCTGTAAGTTCTGTTCAGTTTTAGTTCCTTTTAATTCTGACATGATAATCTCTCCTTTATGCACTCACATAAACAACAATACATACAAACTTTTAGAATGTAGCAAACAATTCAAATTAATGAATAATCATTGTTGATTACATTATAGGACATAGAAATGAGAAAAGCAAGTCTTTTTTATCGAATTTTATAAATTTGTTTTCAAATGATAATGCTTATCAATGTAGAGTTTATCTATGTTTTGGGAATACGTGATAGTAAGATGATGTGCTATGCTCTAATTTTGTTAAATGAGAATTAATATCATAATAAAGAATTCTCTATTGATAATTAACGGAATATATTCTTTATATACCATTCAATAAGGTAACTAAACACGCTTTATAATAAGATAACCTACGTTACCGTAACACAGTTTGTACCGGCGCAGATTAGGAAATCAAAAAGATAAGCGAAAGGATATACTTGTAACAAGTAAATTATGTCGAGTAGCCGGACGAAGCAGATTATGACAAGAAAGGCGGAGCAGAGTAAGATAAGAAAGATGAAGTAGATTATACCAAGAAAGGTGAAGCGGATACTATCAAAAGAGATGAAGCGGGTAAGGGCGTATTGAATTTTGCATAGGGAAAATAAGAGTGTTACAATAAGAAAGTAATAAGGTAGCGTAGCGTGTAGGAGGCAGTTATGGCATTTGTTAGATATTATGTAGGCGATATAGTAAAAATGAAGAAGACGCATCCCTGTGGTAGTGACGAATGGGAAGTGCGACGTATAGGGGTAGATTTTACTATGGTGTGTCGAGGCTGCGGTCACCAAGTTATGATCGCTCGCCCTAAATTTGAAAAGGCGGTTAAAAAGATTGTGTCTCGCGGACCGGATGCCGTAGAGTAAGAAAGGAAGTGCGACATGGTTAAGCTTACAACCTATGCAGCCAAGGGAGGTTGTGCCTGTAAGATAGGGCCGCATATATTGGCAGGTGTGTTGCAGCAAGTTCGGGTACCGACGAATGAACATGTGCTGGTAGACATGAAAGGGGCTGATGATGCCGGCGTGTATCGCTTGACGGATGATGCGGCATTAGTACAGACCTTGGATTTTTTTACGCCCATCGTAGATGAGCCTCGTACCTTCGGGCGCATTGCGGCGGCAAATAGCGTCAGTGATATTTATGCTATGGGAGGACGCCCGTTGACAGCGATGAATATTGTAGGTTTTCCCGTGCCTTTGGTAGAGCAAGGTGTATTGACGGAAGTGTTAAACGGGGCGGCGGATATTCTGGAGTCTGCCGGGATTGCAGTGGTAGGCGGACACAGCATTGAAAACGAAACGCCTATTTTTGGTTTGTCTGTTACAGGAGTGATTCATCCCGACAAGGTATGGAAGAATAGCGGTGCTAAGGTTGGCGATGCATTGATTTTGACTAAGCCTATAGGCACAGGCATTATGAGCACTGCTTTAAAAGGCGGCGTCTTTGAGAACGGCACGCAAGAGGCGGCAAACAGTATGTTTACACTTAATAAAGCAGCGGCAGAAACGGCACAACACTTTACGGTACATGCTTGCACGGATGTGACCGGATTCAGTCTTATGGGACATGGGCGCGAGATGGCGGACGGTAGTGATGTGTCTATTGTTATCAACACAGCGCAGCTGCCTTTGTTTACGGATACGGTGGAAGCGGCATCTATGGGATTGGTGCCGGCGGCAACGTATGGAAATCGTAAAGCCGTATCGGGTATTTGTTTTGCAGAAAACTTAGATGAAGTATGGAGCGATATTTGCTTTGACCCGCAGACATCCGGTGGATTGCTGTTGGCGGTGCCGCTGGAGGAAGCCGATGATTTAGTGAAGGCCATGCATGAGGCAGGTGTAGTTGCAGCAACGCGCATCGGTGAAGTAGTAACGAAAGGAGATTGCGCAGTATATGTCAAGTAAAGAAGTAGTAGTGGACGTACGGGGAAAATTATGTCCGGTCCCCGTTATTGAAAGTAAAAAAGCTATGGATGCTTCTCCGGAAGCGGTAATTGTTACCGTCGTAGATAATGAAGTCAGCCGAGATAATGTAATTAAGTTGGGAAAATCTAAAAAGTATGCGGTAGGTATTCAGCAACGCGGGAGTGCTTACTATATTCGAATGACGCCGCCGGGTAATGATATAGTGATAAATCAGACAGAATCGGTGGCTACAGTACATGAGAAAAAAGAAATTCCCGAAGTAGGCGGTCGTGTTCTTTTGATGACCAAGGACTATCTTGGTGAAGGCAGTGAAGAGTTGGGACGCTCCTTGATGAAGACATTCTGGTTTTGCTTGACGGAAGCTGATGTAAAACCGAAAAAGATTTTCTTCATTAACAGCGGCGTTAAAATGGTTGCGGAAGGATCGGAACACTTGGAAAATCTGCAGGCTTTGGCGGATGCAGGTGTAGAGATTGCGGCCTGCGGTATCTGTCTTGATTTTTATGGCTTGAAGGAGTCTGTTAAGGTTGGCACCATTACTAACATGTATGTTATTTCCGATTCGATGATGACGGAAGCCATGGTCACTCTGTAGGCTAAAGGATTAGGAACGCGCAATGGATACTTTGATTATGTTCACCAGTTATTATTTTGCTACTAAAGCAGAGACCCTTTTCAAAGAAAAGGGACTGGTGATGAAGCTGATTCCTACACCACCGCAGTTACACCATGCATGTGGCTTGTGTATTTTGCTAAAGCGAGTAGATTTGGGAACGGCTTTAGGGTGCATGCGAGATAATGGTATATCGCATTCCGGGGTATATAGCTACGGTGGATCGGCGAAAGATTGTGTAAAGCTATCGGCAGATGAATTGTTCGGTGCATCGCTTAGGGGATAAGTGAGCAGAAAATCATTGCCTAAGATGAGTCAGTAGAGATTATATAAAACTTTATAAAACGATGTAAAAAGGCCATCGGTTTTGCAAATGCAAAGCCGATGGCCTTTTTGTTACGGTAATTTACTTGTGGATAGTATTCTGTTTATACATTAAAACGGAAGTAGGTTACATCGCCGTCTTTCATGACATAGTCTTTGCCTTCCAAGCGAACAAGACCTTTTTCTTTGGCTGCAGTTTGACTGCCGCAGGCAATGAGGTCATCATAGGCAACAATTTCTGCACGGATAAATCCTTTTTCTATGTCGGAGTGAATTTTGCCGGCAGCTTGCGGTGCTTTAGTACCGTCTACGATCGTCCAGGCACGCGCTTCCATTTCACCAGCCGTAAAAAAGTTAATCAAACCGAGCAAACTGTAGCTGGCTTTAATGAGCTTATCAAGACCACTTTCGGTTACGCCTAAATCTTCGAGGAAGGCTTTGGCTTCTTCGTCGGAGAGCTCGGCGATTTCCGATTCGATACGTGCCGACACGACAACGACACCGGAACCTTCCTTAGCTGCGTATTCTTGTACACGCTTAACGTAGTCGTTACCGGAATAATCAGACACTTCATCTTCGGAAATGTTAGCTACATACAAGGATTTCTTGGCCGTTAAGAGAGTTAACTCCTTGAGCATATCCAGTTCTTCTTCTTCAAGACCAAGCGCACGCACCGGAATAGCTTCGCTAAGTGCAGCAGCTACTTTTTCTAATACCGGCAATTCGGCACGAGCTGCTTTATCACCGCTTTTGGCAATCTTTTCAATACGTTGCTGACGTTTTTCGACACTGTCCAAATCGGCCAGACATAATTCGGTATTGATAATTTCAATATCACGAATCGGATCGATAGATCCGGATACATGTGTGATGTTAGGATCATCAAAGCAACGAATTACTTGGGCAATCGCATCTACCTGACGAATGTGACTGAGAAATTTGTTGCCCAACCCTTCGCCTTTGGAAGCTCCGGCAACGAGACCGGCAATGTCTACGAAGCGCATTGCGGCAGGGACAATTTTTTTTGACTTAAACATTTCAGCCAAGACGTTAATGCGTTCGTCCGGCACATCAACGACGCCTACATTTGGTTCGATGGTACAGAACGGATAGTTAGCTGCTTCCGCTCCGGCTTTTGTAATAGCATTGAATAGGGTACTCTTGCCGACGTTCGGCAAGCCTACAATACCTACTTCTAAATTTGTACTCATGTGTTCACCTCAAAATCATAGCGCACCTATTTTCATAGATGCGCTGTAACCATAATTTGTTTTATTATAGCATTATAAATAGTGAGCACGCAATTCTTCTTCCGTTTTCGGCGACAACCATGCCGGCGGAATATCGAATACAGTGAAGGCACCGCGACCACCGTGACTGGCCAAACGATAGAGGCCGCGGGCGAAGGCGGTTAAGACAGAACCGGTGAAATCCGGATTACTGTCAAGCTGTAAAGAAAATTCATAAATATGTTTAGTTCCTTCTGTGGTTTCACCGCTGCGGATGACGAAGCCACCATGAGGAATGCCTTTGTGATTGGCATCGAGTTCTTCTTGGGAAATGAAGTTAACTGTTGTATGATAGCCTTCAAAGTAGTTCGGCATCGTTTTGATTTCTTTTTCGATAGCTGCTTTGTCGGCACCATCTTCTACGACTACGTAGCATTCGCGATCATGGGAAGAGGTGGCAGTTACTTCCGGCGTTTCACCATTGCGGATTGCGTCGATGATTTCTTTCTTCGGCACCGTATACTGGCGAGCATCTACAACACCTTTGATGCGACGAATGGCATCGGAGTGACCTTGGCTTACGCCACGCCCCCAGAAGGTGTAGGATTCTCCGTGCGGCAATACGCTTTCGCCGTACACACGCTGCAAGGAGAATATACCCGGATCCCAGCCGCAGGAAATGAGACCGGCTTTACCGGAGGCAAGGGCTGCTTTTTTTACATTCTCGAAGTGTTCCGGAATGCGGGCGTGGGTATCGAAGCTGTCGATAACGTTAAAGTATTTTACAACTTCCGGTGTCTGCTCGATAAGGTCTGTAGCGGAACCGCCGCACAAGACCATGACATCGATTTTACCTTGAAAATCGGCGAGCTGATCCATTGTGTAGGTGGCTACACCGCTGTTGGTGGTGAGACCGGAACGACGAGAGAATACACCGATAAGTTCCATATCCGGCTGACGACCTACAGCTGCTTCTACACCGCGACCGAGGTTACCATAGCCTACGATACCAATTCTGATTTTGTTCATAGAGATACATCTCCTTTAAAATTTTTTGACTATACTTTGTAAAGAATATATTTAAATGGGCCCGCCGTAATAGGCGGGCCCGCATTTATAACGAGTGCGTTACCGCCGAGATGTTATCTTATTTAAAAGACAACGTCTTGATGCGTTCGATAGCGCGTAATGTATTTTCGCGACTACCGAATGCGGTAAGGCGTAAATAGCCTTCACCGGATGGACCGAAACCGGAACCCGGCGTGCTTACGATGTGAACTTTTTCTAATAAGAGATCAAAGAGATCCCAGCTGGTCATGCCGGCCGGAGCTTTTAGCCAAATGTACGGTGCGTCTACACCACCGAATACGGTAAGCCCAATGCTTTCGAGACCTTCACGAATGATGCGGGCATTTTCTTTGTAGTAGGCGATGTTCTCGCGCGTCTGTTTGTAACCATCTTCGGTATATACTGCTTCGGCAGCACGCTGAATGATATACGGCACGCCATTGAACTTGGTGCACTGACGGCGGTTCCACATAGGATTAAGCTGTTTGCGTTCGCCATCTTTAGTACGGGCAGTCACTTCCTTAGGAACAATGGTGTAAGCGCAACGAGTGCCCGTAAAGCCGGCCGTCTTGGAGAAAGAACGGAATTCGATGGCTACTTCGCGAGCGCCTTCGATTTCATAAATACTATGAACGGTGTCTTTACTGGAAATAAATGCTTCATACGCGGAGTCGAACATGAGGATAGCATCGTTTTGTTTACACCAGTCAACCCATTCTTTTAGGCGGGCACGGCTGAGCACGGTTCCCGTAGGATTGTTAGGGCAGCAAAGATATACAATATCAATGCGTTCTTTCGGAAAGTCCGGAGAGAAGTTATTTTCTGCCGTTGTCGGCAAATATACAACTTTTTCGAAGATGCCGTCAATAGCTTTACCGGTGCGGCCGCCCATGACATTACTGTCTAAGTACACCGGATATACAGGGTCGGTAATGGCCACGATGTTGTCTTCGGCAAATAATTCTTGAATATTACCTACGTCGGATTTAGCGCCATCGGAGATGAATACTTCATCGAGGGCAATAGTGATGCCCAACGGTGCATAGTCTTTTTCTACTACCGCTTTGCGCAAAAATTCATAGCCCTGTTCCGGACCGTAGCCACGGAAGGTTTCGGCATTGCCCATTTCGTCAACGGCTTTGTGAAGAGCGTCGATTACAGCCGGTACAAGCGGCAGTGTTACGTCGCCGATGCCAAGTCGAATGATGTCGGCATCGGGATGTGCCTTCTGAAACTCTTCGACTTTGCGTGCAATGTTCGCAAAGAGGAAGGAACCTTGCAGGTTAAAATAGTTTTCATTTACGGTTGCCATAGGATAAATCCCCCTCAATTCTCATTCAGTAATGGTGATGCATGCCGATAAGTTCATCGGAAAAATTGCCATTGCAGCATGCAATCGATTCATGTATGACTGTATTCATGGTATATAGAATATAGTCCGTTTCGAAAATTATTTTACTATAGAATTTATAAGGAATGCAATAAATAATTGAGAAGAAATATTGATTTATTGCATATGGCCATGCATAAAGTGCAATCTGTGGTAAATAAAAATAGCAATGTATATAAAAATGTAATATAAAAACACAAAATAACATAAAATAATTTACATAATTAACAAATGATGATATATTGTAATCACAAAGTTACAACTAAACTATAATGTTTTAGTCATGGAAACGGGGTGGCCGTATGTTAAAGGACAGAATGAGCGCAGTAGCTTACAAATGGTTTACATTTGTAGTACTCGTATTAGGCGGAGGTACTATATTTAAGCTTTCTTCGTTAAAGGATGCTTTCTATGTACCGATGCAAGAGTTTATGGGTTTATCAAATACGCAAATAGGTATGGCGTTATCCGTATATGGTTTAGTACAAACTATCGGTAACTTTGCCTCTATCTACTTGGCGGACAGATTTTCAAAACGAAAGATGATTTCTATTTCTTTGGTGGGCATTGGTTTAACCGGTATTTATATTTCTACGTTCCCGGGATATATGGGTATTTTAATCTCTTGGGCCTTACTTTCGTTCTGGGGAGAAATTGTGTATTGGCCGGTACTGCTCAAAGCGGTACGCTTGTTGGGTACGAGTGAAGAGCAGGGCCGTTTGTTTGGTTTTCTGGAAGCAGGGCGCGGTATTGTCGATACCATAGTTGCCTTTACTGCGTTAGCTATTTTCGTTGGACTGGGCGAAACTGCATTTGCTTTGCGCGGATCTATTTTATTCTACTCCGGCATTGTTATTGCCGTAGGGATCGTATCCTACTTTTTAGTAGAGGATGACAAAGTGTCGCAAGAAGTTTTGGAAGGTAAAGTGTCTCAGTCTAAGGTAGCGTTTGATGGCATGCTGAAAGCAATTAAAATGCCTGAAATTTGGGTAGTCTCCTTCATGATTTTCTCCGTGTACTCTGTATATTGCGGTCTTACATATTTTATTCCGTTCTTGAAAGATATTTATGGATTACCGGTGGCATTGGTCGGTGCATACGGTATTATTAACCAGTACGGTCTTAAGATGGTAGGCGGTCCTGTAGGAGGCTTCTTGGTAGATAAAAAATTCCATTCGCCTATTCGCTATACTCGTGTAGCGTTGATTATTGCTATTATATATATGGTTATCTTCATGATGTTACCGCATAAGAATTTTAATGTGTACCTAGGGATGGTTTTGACATTGGGATATGGTGCCATTATATTTACTATGAGAGCCGTATTTTTTGCTAATGTCGATGAAATTGATGTGCCGCGAGATATTTCCGGGGCAGCTATGAGTATTGCCTGCATTCTGGGATACGCACCGCAACTGTTTTGCTTTGCGCTTTATGGATATTTATTGGACTCGTATCCGGGATTTACGGGTTATCAATTCGTATTCAGTTGCATGATTGGATTTTCTATCTTGGGCGTTATCATTTCTACAGTGTTGTTGCGCATGGTTAAACGCAGAAAGGCAATGGTGCAGTAATGAAATTAGGACTGGAAACCGAAAGTCTGCACTTATGGTTTCAGCATAAGCGGATGGATATTTTTGGTTTTATCGATAAGGCTCATGAGTTGGGACTGGACGGTGTTCAGATTAATGTAATCAAGGATTATAATCTTGATGAACAATGGGGAACATTGGGCAGTGCCGATGAAACTCATTTGAAAAAAATTAAAGATAAGCTCAAGGCGTATGATATGTACGTGGAATTTGATATGCGTAACCTTGAGTATGAACGGTTGACAGAAGTATTGCGCGTAGCACATATATTAGGAGCGCGCTTTGTCCGTTCTTACGTACCCATTACGATTAATCGATCGGCGCTCGCAACAGCAGCAGAGGGTGCGTATGACATTGTAAAAGTAAGGCAGGACTTCGATCCCCAAAACTTGCGGGATGCAGTGGAGGCTATTCGTCGTATCGAGCCATTGCTTAAAAAGTATCGCATTACATTATGTTTGGAAAATCATGAGTATGAAACAGCAGACGAATTAGTAGCACTGGTGAAGGAAATTGCAAGTCCATGGGTACAATTACTCTTTGATTTTGGAAATTCTATGATGGCCTGGGAGGATCCGATGGCAGCAGTGAGAAAGATGGCTCCTTATGTAAAGATGACGCATTGTAAGGATCATATAATTATTCCCGACAAATCATCGGAGTTTGGCTATGTTGTGTGTGGAGTGCCTATCGGTGAAGGCAATTTAGATGTGCCGGCTTTATTTGATGTATTGTATGAAAACTCACCGGTAGAGCGTTTAAATATCGAAATGTGCTATCCCTACTGTGCCGAGTTTAAGCGCTCGGTGGGTACCGGCGGTGTATATGGCTGTGGCGAAGGGGCATTTGCCATTCGTCATCCTTTATATCCTATTAAGCCATCACAGTATTACTATCCACATGAAGTATCTGAGGCTATGCTGGAACAATTGTTGGTTGATCAGATGCACGGTGTGGAAAAAAGTGTAAGTTATATAAAACGTATGTTGGCACAATATGAGTAGAGATACGATTATAATGCGTATATATGGCTGATATTTTATAGGGTGTTGTTATATAATGCTGTCAAGAGGTATAAGCGAATAACACAAATGAGCTGTATTTAGTTGGGAAAAATTGCAAAATAAATATATAATTATTGTGTTTTTACGATAGTGCAGTGTAAGATAAAAGAGATGGATGACGGTAACGTCGTCTGTCTCTTATTTGCAATGAAACGATTGACAAGGTGATAGTGTTAAGACAGCACTCAATAAGATACAAGAAGGCATAGAATTTATGGTAATCTATGGCGTAATCACAGTGGCTTACGGATAAAAGCAGTAAGGTGGTAATATGGGTATGGTAGAAGACTATTTACTCACGCTTTCAGGACTGATTTGGGATAAGTACTTGATGGTGGCATTAATCGGTGTAGGCGTGTACTATACGGTAGCAACACGATTTGTACAAATTAGATATTTTACACGTGCTATTGCACAAGCCGTAGCAGGCATGCGCGGCAGCGGCCAGGGCAGTGGCGAGGGGACATTATCTTCATTTCAGGCGTTGACCAATGCGTTAGCCAGCTGCGTAGGCAATGGAAATATTGTCGGTGTAGCAACGGCGGTAGCCAGCGGAGGTCCCGGAGCGGTTTTTTGGATGTGGCTTACGGGAATTGTCGGTATGGCTACGAAATATGCGGAAATTGTGTTGGGCATTTTATACCGCGAGAAGAATAAAAAAGGGGAATACGTAGGAGGACCTATGTATTACATCAAAAAGGGCATGAAGCTTCCTTGGTTGGGTGCGCTGTTTGCGATACTTATGTTTATGCAGATTTGCGGTGGCGGACTTATTCAGGCCAATGCTTTGTCCGGTGTGCTCATGCATACCTTTGATATTCCCGGCTATCTTATCGGCATCTTTTTATGTATTATGGTCTTTCTTGTTGTTGTCGGCGGAGTCACTCGACTAGGGCGAGTGACGGAACGACTCGTACCTTTAATGGCCGTTTTGTATATCGTAGGTTCGTTGATTGTAGTAATCGTTCATTGGGACAGAGCCTTATTTGTATGGCAAATGATTATAGGCTCGGTGTTTTATCCTGAAAGTGCGCTCGGCGGTGTGGCCGGTTACGGTGTCAAGGAAGCAATGCGCTTTGGTGTGGCGCGCGGTCTTTACAGCAATGAAGCCGGGGAAGGCTCGGCACCGGTACTCCATTCGGCGGCACGAGTGAAAAGAGCACATACGCAAGGCCTCATGGGAATTGTGGAAGTGTTTGTAGATACGATTATTATTTGTAGTGTCTCTGCTTTTACTATCATTGCGTCCGGCGTGTTTACGGAAGACTTATCACCGGCAGTATTTATTTTAACTGCCTTTGAAAACGTAAGTTATTATTTGCGGTATATCGTATTTTTTGCAGTCATTCTTTTTGCTTATTCTACGATTATATCGCAATGGTATTTTGGTAACGTAGCATTGGCCTATTTAGGATGCACGCGTTTAGCCGATAATTTTAAATATATTTTTATGATTATTATCTTTTTGGGAACCACTGCTTCCATAAAAATGGTTTGGCTCTTGCAGGATGTTATATTAGGTATTATGATAATTCCTAACCTGTTGGCCTTGCTATGGCTCAGAGGTGATGTACTGAGGGAATTGCGGAGCGCGGAAGCGGGTTGTCCCGATAAAGCACAGCATATGGTATGAGTATGTCAGATAGAAAAGGAGTGTTTTCGATGTTAGCAGAAGAGCGTCATAAGTTTATTGTTGATTTGGTACGGGAACAAGGTACAGTAACAAAAAAAGAGTTAGCTAAGTTATTAAATGTGTCGGTAGAAACGATTCGCCGCGACTTAGAAGTGTTGACCAGCAATCAATTGGTTCGCAAGGTACACGGTGGTGTGGTGTCTAATAAGTTCTATACCGGTAAGTATCCGGAGATGGATTACGGTCGACGGAAACAATCGGAAAAATTAGAAAAATCGGAAATTGCTTTGACGGCAGTATCTTTTGTGGAAGATGGCACCAGCGTGGCTCTCAATTCGGGAACAACCAATGAAGCCGTAGCGCGGGAGCTCGCTTTTTGCGGAAAGCGTTTGACTGTATTGACCAATTCGTTGACCATCGTAGATATTCTGCGAGAAGATCCGAAGATTCAGGTAATTCTTTGCGGTGGCCGTTTTGATCGTGAAGAAAATGCGTTCTTCGGCGCATTGGCTACACAGTTCTTGGATAACTTCTCCGTCGATCTTTTGTTCCTCGCTGTATCCGGTGTAGATCTTTTCAAAGGCTGTACCGATTATAAAGATGAAGAAGCAAGCTTGGAGAAAAAAATGGTTGCCATTTCGTCCAAAGTTATTGTATTGTCCAGCTCGAATAAAATTAATTCGGCATCACTACTTCATATTTGTGGTTTGGATCAAGTAAGTTTTATTATTTCCGATAGTAAACTAGATAAAGAGGTAGTAAAGCGCTATGCCGAAATGGGTTACGACATTGTTGTGGCCAATCCGAGAGGTCGTTCTTTATTAGAAGACCTGGATGATTAGTATATAGGTTCACTGTGACTATAAAGTAATTAACAATAAAAATACCCTTATATTTAGGTGCTTGGAAAAACAAGGCACGCAGGATATAAGGGTGTTTTTTATGCCGGGATGAGAATACTGATGGGAGTTATGGGACAAAACGTGTTAGTCTAAGAGTCGATGGAGCTTGGTCTACTTCCTACAAGGAGTTATTGCTATACAGAAGATATTTTCCCACTACCTTTTGCGGTGTTACGTACTGGCTGATGGGCAATGCAGTAAAGTACTTTTCCTTGGATGTTGGCACTAAGACAATTACAGGGGTAGAAGGTTTGATACGCATTTCTTGGGCAACATCGTTAGGGAATTTTTTAGGCATACCTTCTCTAAACGATTGCCACCGACTTGTGTTGGGTATATCGTCCGGCAATAATAAATAGGCTTCGCGACCACTGTAGAAATTAAAGGAAGTGGCAAAGGTGTAATAGATATAGATATCGCCTGTATAGTCCTTGGGTATAGCGGTCGAAGCTTCGCGAGCGGAAGCGTCTTCGATAACAGGTAACAGCGCATAGGATAAGGTGCCGTAGAAAACAATCATAGCTATAATGACGGATCCGAGAAGGCGTAAACGATGACGGTAATGCTGAAGGATGAGCAGGGCGTCGACTATAGCCATACTCCAAATGGCCAGACGAGCTTCGGGAAAGAACAGTGGTGCTGCGATGGATAGACCTGACAGCAAAAGAAAAAAGGGAAGAACCATAACCGGTAGCGTCAAGCGTTTGGAAGATAGACGTGCGGATAGGCGAAGAGCACCATCGGCGATAAGGTAGGTCAGTGGAATTAGGGCAATGAAGGTATAGGTTATATACTTGGTTGACATAAGTGAGTAAAATAATAACGTACCCATAAGCCAAACAAGAGTATAAACGATAAGCGGCGATAAGTGGCGGCGCAGTCGTAACAGTTGACGCATTTCATAAATGATAAGACCGGTCCAAGGTAGAATTTGTACCACCAAAAGGAGTAAGTAATAATACCAAACGTCCATTTCGGGATGTTCGGATACAGTAGCACGTACTACATTATGAAGTCCGAGAAATTCCATTACATAGTCGGCCCCGTGTAGGTAATACATGTAGCCATACCATGGCACGGCTACAAGGGCGCATATGAAAAGCCCCCATGGAGAAAAAAGACGTAAACAATCTTTATAGCGACGGGTAAAGAGACAATAGATGAGGAGAATCAGTCCCGGCAATACAAGACCTACAGGACCTTTGGTAAGAATAGAAAGACCGGCACAAGCATAGGCAATGATAATATGTTTCGTAGCTAATGGCGAAGTTGCTTTAGCAGTATCGGTAGTTAGGTTAGCGTGTGTGGTATACGTGTTGAGTCCTTGATAGGCATGATAGAAAATTCCTAAGGTGAACAAATACAAATAACCATCGGTGACGATGGCATGAGAGATATACCAAAATTGAAGCGAGGTGCCTAAGACAGCAGCGGCTATAAGACCGGGCAGATACCGGTGAGTTAATTTACGCCACACTAAAAATGTAGTACCGATAGTAAGTGCAGCGGTACAAAGTGATGGCAAGCGGAGCGCAAAGTCGCTGTTGCCGAAAAGTGACATAGACGCTAACAGCCCCCAATATACCAATATAGGTTTATCAAACCATGGCACGCCATAGATACGCGGTGTTAAATAATCGTGAGCCTGCATCATTTCAGTAGCGGTAAGCACGTAATTGGATTCTACCGGATCGGTGACGGGCATATGCCATGTAAAGAGAGAATAGAATAAAAAGGTAAAAACGGCTAAGCCACCGGCCGTTAAGTAATCGCGCTTTGTCATAAAGATCTCCTTTGATTTGCTCGTTATGGTAGAAAGGTTAGTGCATTATCGGGAAGAACCGCCTATAATAAGACCATAACAGACTATTGTATATATGATAGCATTATACGAGCGTAACGCATAGCGATTGGACCATGCGAATTTTCTATAAAGGGGCGTGACAATTTGATAACGCATATCTTCCTTACAACAATAGTTCCTATTTTGGCGATGGTAGCAATTGGTTTTGCTATGGATCGTAAATTTTCTATGGACTTGGATACTTTGAGTAAAATTAATTTTTACGTTGTATCGCCGGCCTTTTTGTTTACCAACACTTACACATATGTATTTACGCCGGAAAGCAGCCAAGTTATTTGGTTGACTGTTATTGGCTTTGCGGTGACTTGGTTGGGAAGTTGGTTGCTAGAACGCGCATCACGTATGGATACGGCGCGAGCCGGCATTATGCGTAATGCGATTTTGTTCAATAACTGCGGAAATATCGGAGTTCCACTAATCGTTTTTATTTACTCTAATGAACCTTTTTTGCAAGGTGGTGAAGCGATTTGGTTACAAGCGGCGATCGGCATTCAAATTGTAGTGTTTGCTTTTCAAAATATTGTAACTAATAGCTTTGGTTTTTATTTTGCCGGTTCAGGTAAAATGAGCGCACGCGATGCATTGGCTATTGTATTTAAGATGCCGATTATTTATTCTATTGCTTTGGCGTTAGCTCTCAATGTAGGCGGTGTGCCGATTAAGGACACGCCGATTTGGCCTATTATTTCTAATATCAGTAATGCGTTGGTAATGATTGCCCTTTTTACCTTGGGCGTGCAATTATCGAGGACTCCTTTTAATTTTTGGCGTGGCCCCGTGCTTTGGGGGAGTGCGGGACGACTTATCATGGGGCCGATTCTCATGTGGCTTACCATTGTAGGCTATAGTTTGTGGATAGAACCGGTAGGATCGTTGGTAAGCCAAGTACTTATTATTTCGGCGGCTGTTCCCAGTGGAGTTACGACAGCACTTATCGCGGCAATTCTCCACAGTCATGCAGATTATGCGACTCAGCTGGTAGTTGCGACTACCGTATTGTCCGCAGTAACATTACCTTGTGTGATTATGTTTTCGTCGTGGCTGTGAAAATAGTTAGTCCGAGTATGAATGTAGAAAAGAGACCTCTTTGCATTATGGCAAGGAGGTCTCTTTTTATTGTCGTCTCATCGGTTGGCGGAAATATTTATCTCTTAATAGGTTGTAAATTTATTTCAAATGTATTTTATTTACCATTGAAAACTATCGCTGGAGGCAGCTTTTAAAAGGCTTTCTAAGTAGCGTGCACCAAGTACGATGTCGTCAAGATCAATGTGTTCGGCCGGATTGTGGCTAATACCGTTTTTACAAGGAATGAATACCATGCCAACCTTGGTGTAGTCACCCCAGTTCATGGCATCATGACCGGCACCACTGGGGAGTAACATATATGGATAACCGTTGTCGACGGCTACTTTTTCCATGAATGTCAGCATTTCCGGGGCAATAGGAAGCGGTGTTTGTTTGGACATTTCGTAAGTATCGATGACGATATCTCGTTTCTGAGCTACGTGTTGGATATTATTTAAGATGTGATCCACAACTTGCTTTTTAGCTTCAGCGGAAATACTGCGGATATCTATGCCTAAGGTAACTTCGCCGGGGATAACATTCATTACGCCGGGCACTGCATCAATAACTCCGACGGTAGCAACTACCGCAGGATGATTGGTTGCCTTGGCCGTGGCTTCTACGTCTAAAATGATTTCAGCAGCTGCGCATAAGCCATCCCGGCGAAGAGGCATCGGGGTGGCACCGCTGTGGTTGGCCGTGCCGTGAATACTTACTTTGTATCGAGCCGGAGCGGAAATGCCGGTAACGATACCTAGAGGGCAGCCGGCTTCTTCCAGAACACTACCCTGTTCGATGTGTAATTCGAAGAATGCCTTTAAAGGGGATGTGTAAGGATCACTGCCTACTAAATCCGGTGAAAGACCACGAGATTTCAGTACATCGTATAAGGTGTTACCGTCTTTATCGGTGCGCTCCTTTAAAAATTCCGGCGTTAATTCGCCGCGCATAGCTTGGCTGCCTAATGTGGCCACTCCGAAACGGCTGGATTCTTCGCACATGAAGAGGACAATTTCGATTGGACAATCCAATTCAATACCATCTTCTTGAATGCTTTGCAAAGCTTCGATGGCAGCTACGATGCCCGAGAGCCCGTCATAGTGACCGCCCATGGGGACACTGTCGGTATGGGAGCCGACCATAATAGCCGGAGCATTAGGATTTTTGCCTTCTAAACGAGCAATAACATTGCCGAAGGAGTCCTCGCGAACTTTCATGCCTAAGGACTCTAAGCGAGCAATTAAAAATGCGCGGGCTTGCCAGTCTGGATCGGTAAATGCCAGACGATTGATACCTGGAATACCGGGGATGACGCTGACAGTCCTGATGACATTAAAGTGTGTGGTAATACGTTCCTTGTTAATCATAAGCTTATACTGTATGCACGGCAGAACCGCACATCGCTTCCTTTCTATTAGAATCAAATAACTGTTATGTTTATTATAGCATTATGCAAGGGATAAAAAAGTATTTTATTTTATTTTCATTTATCTAGCCTATACTTACCATATATAGGCCTGTCTAGGCTTTTGTAGAAAACATGGTATAATAGGGCTGTACGGCCATCGAAGGTCGTATCCCGAATAGTCGTAAGTAATATGTAGAAGCGGAGATGCCGTACGATGGTTGACGGTTATTTGCTACTTGGTACAGACGGAGGGTATATGAACTGGAAACAAGTAATGATGACAACATTGGTTTGCGTAAGTGTGTCGGCATCAGCCGGAGCCGCAAGTCATGGTATGCAAGAAGTACGTCCTAATGATTGGGCATACAAAGCGTTGGTAACGTTAGTTAAGCATGGCGCTATTACGGACACTCGTGGGTTGGTACTGGGAACACAGTCCTATACTCGTTATGAATTGACGCCGTTAATAGCAGAGGTTGTAGAAAAGCGCGAAGTAATGAATGATAGTGACAAGCAACTTGCTATTCGTCTATATAAGGAATATCGCGATGATTTGATGGATTATGAAGTAGAATTAGAAAAACGAGAAAACAGGCGGGTATTGTCCGATGAAGAAATCGCACATAAGATGGATAACTTTCATATCGACACGAACCGCGTAAAGGTGGGCGGTGAAGTGCGTATTCGATATACGAACGGGGCCGGTCGCCACAGTAAAAATGACGCTAGGGCTTTGTTAGAGTTTACTATCGGTGGATCTGGAAAATCGGCACCGGATGAATTACAGCCTATTCAAAGAGGTGTAGTCGTATCTGCCGGTGAAGCTGTTACATCTACACCGGCTGAAGAAGCCGCACAGGATGTTAAGAACGAAACGAAGCATTCCAATGATTCCGGTAATACCCCTTCGAATGAAAACGTAATACAGCCATAGTAGCTGTGGTGGGGAGGTAGTTATAGATGATAAAAAAATTGAAGGAACAGTTGACGACCATGCATCAGAAGAATATGCAGGTATCAGAGGTGTTTCGCTATATTGGGCCGGGGATTATTGTAACGGTTGGCTTTATTGACCCCGGTAACTGGGCGGCTAATTTAGCTGCCGGTGCCAGCTTTGGATATAATTTACTTTGGGTGGTTACATTGTCGACGATTATGTTGATTTTATTACAACATAATGTGGCACACCTAGGCATTGTTACAGGGCGATGCTTATCAGAGTGTACATACCAATTTTTACCGAGGTGGTTATCCCGCGTACTGCTCAGTACGGCCGGTATTGCGGCCGCAGCTACGGCTCTAGCAGAATTTATCGGCGCGGCCATAGCGTTAAAAATGCTGTTTCATATTCCCCTTTTGTGGGGATCGATACTGACGGCCTTGGTTTGTACAGGCATGCTGGTCACGAACTCTTATAGTAAATTAGAAAAAATTATTGCCGGTTTTGTATCGCTCATTGCGCTGGCTTACTTGGCAGAGCTTTCTATGGTGCATATTGATTGGCCTTTGGCGGGACGATCGTGGGTGTCTCCGACATTACCGAACGAATCGATGCTGGTAGTACTCAGCATACTGGGGGCCGTTATTATGCCGCATAACTTGTTTTTACATTCGGAGATTATTCAGAGTCGGCAGTTCAACAAGCAGGATCCGGCTATTATGCGAAAGCAGTTGCGCTATGAGTTTATGGACACTATTTTTTCCATGGGAATTGGTTGGGCGATTAATTCGGCTATGATTTTGTTGGCGGCGGCTACCTTTTTTGTTGAGGGTATTGAAGTTACGGAATTGGAACAGGCGCAGGAATTGTTAGTACCACTTATTGGCCCAGCGGCGGGTGTTATTTTTGCGATAGCTTTGCTCTTTGCCGGTTTTGCATCATCAGCTACGGCGGGGATGGCCGGTGCCAGCATTTTTGCTGGTATGTTTGGCGAGTCCTATGATATGAAAGATTTTCACAGTCGCGTAGGTCTAGCATTAACTTACGTTCCGGCATTGGTTCTTATTATGTTTATACAGGACTCGTTTAAGGCGCTGCTAGTATCGCAAATGTTTTTGAGTTTGCAGTTACCGATTACAATTTTTTTACAGCTTTATCTGACAGGTTCTTCTTCCGTAATGGGAATATATAAGAACAGAAAGTCGACGAGCATCATGCTGTGGAGTATCGGGATCATCGTGACAGTGATGAATATTTATTTGCTGTGTGTAGCCTAGGCAGAAGTCTTATAGATATGTGATGTTAGATATATCACAAATATGGCTTATCGTGCTATAATGATAAAACGTAACTCCGGTGAGGGTAATATGAGGAGGATATAATGGCAGAAAAAGAAACTGAGAAACAAACGGGTAAAAAAGTATCCGATTATGAAGAAGTGGTTAATGAAGTTGCAGAAGAATTGTTAGCACAGTTGGCGTTCAGTGATGACGGTTCAGTTATTGAAATGTTTGAAGCAGGCAACTATGATCCGTGGCAGTTATTTTTATTCTTCGGGGCGGTAGAAAAAGCATTGCTTCAGTACCGTACGGATAAGCGTTGCAAAACCGTGTATATTCAGGTACCGCCGGAAGGATTGGCTACGCATGTGCCACCGGTTACGCCAATCAGCACGTTGTTAAAGCATCTTAGTTTTGAGCGCATTGATGATTTTATGAATGATCGTTTGGAAACAGGCCGAGTGGTATATAATAGTCAGGAAATGGTGTACGAAGGTGCAGATGTAAAAAATCGTCACGTTGTTATTCTTTGTGATATCATGCGCAAGGGTTCTGATTATCTGAATGAAATAATTAGTCTATGTCATGAAAATAAGGCATCTCACGTAGTAGCGGTTCCGCTGATGTTATGGAACCCGGAATTAGAAGAACCGTCCGATAATGAGGGACAAGGAAAAAGCAATGAAGGTCATCGTCTCTCCTAGTAAGACTAAAAAAATAAAAGGGATACCAACGGCTCCATTGTTTGATGCGGCTATGACGGAACGCATTGTAAAGCATATGCAGAGTTTGTCTTTAGAGGCTATAGGGAAAGCCTTAAAGCTTACATCGGAAAAAGCGATTGGAGTTCAGGAATTTTTTACTCATTATGATGAGGCTCCCACGGGGTGTGCCGCCGAAAGCTATAATGGATTGGCTTTTAAAAATTTAAGCTGGGAAACATTGGACGAAGAATCTAAAGCGTACGGAAAAGACGTGCTGATTGTTTTGTCGGCGCTGTATGGTGTACTTACTCCGGAAAGCCCTATCAAGGACTATCGGCTGGATTTAGTAGATGGTGTACTGAAAGATCGCAAGGAGACACTGTATGATTGGTGGTGCCCTTCCGTAACGAGCTACTTTGCCGATGAAGATTGGATTTTAAATTTAGCATCAAAAGAGTATGCCAAGTTAGTGAACCACCCGCGTATGGTAACGGTAGAATTTTTAGAGGAAAAGAATGGAGTTTGGAAGCAGCTGAGTACATCGTCTAAGCAGATGCGAGGGCGATTGGCGCGATACGTATTGGAAAAACGTGTAGCACAACCCAGCGATCTTCCGGAGGTGCTGGAGGATTTTGTTTTGGCTGGTATAAAATCAGATGAGTCGAGCCTTATTACGTATCGTCGACAGCACAAAAAAATGTAACATGTATGATGAGGTAACTATGACAGTTTCAGAAATATTGCGCAAAGATTTAGCCGGGGCGGATATGCTTACGGTGGAGGAATTACGCTTCCTTATGAATTGTACTGACCAGGCCGATTTAGATGCTATTTATAAAAAGGCCTATGAAGTTAAAGCGCGTAACGTGGATACAGTAGCATACTATCGAGGACTCATTGAATTCTCTAACCGTTGTATCAAAAATTGCAAATACTGTGGGATTCGCCGTGAAAATGATAAGACAGAACGTTTTGACATGAAGCGGGATGACATTATTCGTATGGCGGAGTGGGCTTATGATCACGAATATGGATCTATTACTTTGCAATCCGGAGAACGTACCGATGATGCGTTCGTTGATTATGTAGTAGAGCTCATTCGAGATATCAAACGAATTGGCGATGGCTCGTTAGGAATTACTATGTGTGTAGGTGAACAGTCTGAGGACGCTTATCGTCGTATGGTAGAAGCCGGTGCCAGTCGGTATTTGTTGCGTATAGAAACGACGAATCGTGATTTGTATGAAACAATCCACCCTAAGGATGCGATGCACTCCTTTGATACGCGCATTGCGTGTTTGAAGGCATTGAGACGCGTTGGTTTCCAGGTGGGGACGGGTGTTATGATTGGATTACCGGGGCAGACGGAAGATGATTTGGTCAATGATATTCTCTTCTATCGAGATATGGATATTGATATGATCGGTATGGGACCCTACGTAGTACATCATGATACGCCGTTGGGACAGCAGGCGCTGGCTATGGGTATCGATAGTGAAGAAGGTAAATTACGTCGCATACAACTGGGGCTTAAGATGATTGCGTTAACACGACTTTTCTTAAAGGATGTTAATATTGCGGCAACAACGGCACTACAGGCTCTAGATCCGTTAGGGCGCGAGAAAGGTTTGTCGGCAGGAGCCAATATTTTGATGCCGATCATTACGATTCCGGAACACAGAGCAAAATATTTATTGTATGATAATAAGCCTTGTGTAGACGATAATGCAGATAAGTGCAAGGATTGCTTGACTCGCCGTGTTATGTCTATCGGAGATCGTGTCGGTTGGAAGCAAAATGGTGATTCGCGTCATTTTGGTAAAAGAACCGGTGCATTTTAATTAAAAAACGGGACTGTAGCAACTAGTTGTTACAGTCCCATTTTATGAAGGAAAGCACCTGTGCTGTGGGGATGAATGTGTGTTGGATAAAACACAGGTGCTTCGGAAGATAGTAATTATTTTATCCATATCATCGGATGTGTATATGATATAAGAAAGGATTAAAATAATTACTTGTTTTATTATATAAAAGAATATTATAGGCTGAAATATTTTGTGATTTGTACACTAATAAAAAAAAGAATCCAAGTTTTATACAAAACTTGGATTCTTCTTTTTTGTTGGAGCCGATAATAGGACTCGAACCTACGACCTACTCATTACGAATGAGCCGCTCTACCAACTGAGCTATACCGGCACGTCTTTAATAATTATATTCACGAATAAAAGATTTGTCAATATAAATTTTATTGCGGCTAAATTAATAAAATAGCGCCAAGCATTCATGTCTTGACGCTATTTTGTTAGCTTTTACCATGTGTTATTTTTGCGGAGGAAGACCGCGATTAGATAACATCGTATTGATGTCTACACCGAGTAAGGCTCGATCAGCTTTATCTGTATCAATAGTTTGGATAATATCCTTTAGATGCTGTAAATCGGCAGGTGCTGTCTGCGGATCGTATAGGGCCATCAAGCGATAGGCTCGTTGGCCATCTATATAAAGGACAGTCATGTAGTTCACAGAAGCATCGTTTTGGCTACGGACTCCTTCAAAGTAAAAAGCAGGTATACCATTGTTATAGATAAAAGAGGAGTTGGTTACCATTGATAATTCTTGGGCAGTACCTAAATCATTGGCGATAAAGCTAAGGAATTTTTTGTTAGCTCCTAATTTTTTTATTGTAGGTAGCTGAAGATAGCTAACATTTTCGGTTAAGGTGATTACCGTATCGTTGTGTCGATATACGCGAATAGATGGGTTGCGTGATTTATCCGATGTTGTTGATTTTTTAGTATCCAGTTTAAACCCTTTTGGAATATAAAATGTAGTATCATCACTGGTGATAGGCTGTGCAGTACGCAGTGCTTCAGAAGAAGTACGCATTGATGGAAGAAGGATAGTAGCCCAATCCTTTACATTGGATGCAGCATCATTTTTTTGCGGTGTTATAGTGCCAACGGTATAATGAAAGTTGATATTGTCGCGAAGAATAAAATTACCTGTGTAGGCATAGAAAGAGTAACTATCTTCATTGTAAGGCATGGCATCCCAGTAAGGGGCAATCGCATTATCCTTCGGTAGTAGGCCTCCGCGTATGCGTTCCGGATAATCATAGCCTTCCTTTAAAATGTCGGTTAAGGTGGTATCGGTAAGAACTCGGTACGGAATTCCTTTTACCGTAGGAGAGCCGGTGCGGATAGCGGCTTTTTCTGCAGCAGTAGTAGGCGTAGCTTCCAGAGCCCATACATGATCCGGTTCAGTAGTTAGTAATATTTTGGATGCATGATTACCGCGCACGTCTACACGGTATGGAGGTTCGGGAATAGTCAAACGATAATCGGTAGTGGGACTATGGCCGATAAGGATAGTATTGCTTTTGGCTAATTGTGTTAGGACCATTCCCGTCGGGGTGTTGCGATCCAGTTCGGGAAGGACCTTTGTGGCGATACTATCATTAGTTAAATCTTGGTGATAGGCTGTTTGCCAAGCTGGGGTTTCGCCGGTAGCAGTCGAAACATCGGAGGCCCAAGGAAAGGCTGCTTGTACAGGAACGGAAAATCCCCCGGCAGCCAGGGCTAGACTAAATACAGTTGTCAGACATAATGAACGACAGAATGAATTCATAAAAAGGTTCCCTCGCTAACGTTACAATAGTATATATAAATGTGATAACACCTGTATTGTAACATATATTTTCATTAAGGGGGTGATAAATACGGTCGAATTTATAAAAGTTATTGAAAAATAAAACTGCGATATAAAAAACGATATAACTAAATTGAGGAAATCCCTTGCGCAATTATAAAAATAGGAGTACCCTTATATAGAAAAATATAAATATAAGAATAAATCTCAAATAAAACAAAAGGATATAAATTAGAAAGGAAGGTTGTATGGAAACCGTTGTAAATACAGTAAATGTATCTTTAGATGCATGGCGTGAAGAACAAAAGGCTTGGAACGATCGTTCTGATTTTTTTGTAGAACTCCACGAACGTGATGACCGAAAAGCACAGGTAGTTTATTTTTTGAATTATTTAGAAAAGAAGGGGCTGTTACCTAAAGAGGGAGCGGCTACATTGGACATTGGCTGTGGTGTAGGTGATTATGCGTTGGGCTTGGCAAAGAAAGGCTATGAAGCGCATGGTATTGATTTGTCTGATGGTATGATCAAAGGAGGACAAGAACTAGCCAAGCGAGAAGGCACGGCGCTAAAGCTTTTTGTTGGGCCGTGGTCGGAAGAAACAAGGCAGTCGTTGGAGTGGAATCGTAAATTTGATTTGACGTATAGCTTCTTTTGTCCAGTTATGTTTGATAAGGCAAATGTAGCGGCTATGTCTCAAACATCTAAAGATAAATGCTTGTTAGTTGTCTTTGCGGATCGTCATGATACTATAGTAGAAGCGTTGACCCAGCATTTTTATGGCACACAGGATACGTTTGATTGGCAGTCTCAAGTAGATGGCTGCATTTCGGTGGCGCATCAGGTGGGAAAAGACGTAAATGTAGACTATATTACAACACCGGAAGAAGAAGCATTCGATATGGAGGCGGCTATTGAGTATTTTATGCTTCGGTTATATAGTGAAGAGTGGGGAACAAAGGAAGCCATGAAGGTAGCTATGAAGGATGCTTTACAGCCGTATGTTAAGGAAGACGGTAAGGTACATAATGTAACGGAAGACAAGGTTGCATGGATTTCATGGACAGTAAAATAAATTATCACTAAATGAATAGACCCGTATATATTTTTACCAGTAATCATGGACAGGCCAAGACTTCTGTATAAAATATGTACGGGTCTTTTTATAAAGTTAAATAGTTTAGAAATAATTTTGAGTAGTATCTAGAAAGAGGGACTAGCGTATTGTGGTTAGTACTCTATTCTAAAATTATTTTATTAATAGAAATGCTAAATTTATATTAGGCGTTTCCTTGCTCGGCAGTAAGAGTAATAAGTGTAAGAGCCATTTTGCAGGAGGCCACAAAGGAAGGTAAAGGAAGAAACTCATTACGAGAATGGAAATTATGAGCACCGGTAAAGAAATTAGGTGTAGGTATACCTTGGGTAGAAATATAAGATCCATCCGTACCACCGCGCATGGCGATAGTTTTAGGTGTGATGCCTAAGTGATCCATTGCTTGATATACATAATCGATAGCATAATGGTTGTCCGAAGTAATTGCATCTTCGATATTACCATAAACATCGTCGATGGTAAGTGTTAATTTGGCACGCGGATACCGCTTTTGTAAAAAGTTTACTGCTTCTCGAATATAGGCTTTTTTTGCTTCGTAACGATCTTTGTGATGATCGCGAATGTTTAGGCTTACCGTGGCTGTTCGTTGGTTGGAGTTGATGGCTTGCACCCAAATATAACCATCGGTGCCATCCGTATTTTCCGGCGTTTCCAAACGATTGAAATAATTGGCAAAGTCTACGGCTATCAAAGTAGGGTTAAGCAATACGCCTTTGGCTGACATAGGATGTGCACTGACCCCTTCGATTGTTAATGTTCCTTGCCCGGCGTTAAAAGTTTGGTATACAACCTCGCCGATTTCGCAAGAATCAATGGTATAGGCAAATTGTACAGGAAAGCGACTAAAATCTATATGCTTGGCACCTACAAGCCCTATTTCTTCATCGGGCACAAAGGCAACGTATATATCGCCATGTAATAGGGAGGGCGTATCACGAAGTACTTGTAGTGCCGTCATTATTGTAGAAATCGCGGCTTTGTTGTCGGCACCAAGAACACTGAGCCCATCTGTGACGAGAAGCTCCTGCCCTTTATAGGAAAGAAGCTCGGGATGTTCGGACGGATCCAGATAGATTTGTTCTTCTTTGTTTAAACAGATGGGGGAACCTGTGAAGGTAACCCGTTGAGGTCTGATGGATGGGCGTAGACCGACATCGACTGTGTCAAGATGGGCACAAAATCCCATAGACGGTATAGAATTCTCACAATTTTTAGGTAAATAGCCGGTGAGTACTCCGTATTCACTAAGGTGTAGATTATGAAGTCCCATAGAAGTAAGCTCTTCCTTGAGTAATTCGGCTAGTTCGCGTTGCCCCGGTGTGCTGGGAACAATGGTAGAGGAGGCATCGCTTTGGGAACTTACCGAAGTGTAACGGAAGAAACGCGTTACGAGATATTCTTGCAAAATGTTGTCATCGGGATAGAGATTAATAGACATGGTTTACTCCTTTCGGCTTTTGTTGTTTCATCAAAAGATGTGGTAATCGTTAAAGAAATAAAACGTTTCCGTAATGTGTTAAATGACTTAACATGCTGGAGATACTGCTATTTGTTAGGGATGATAATATAAATTAACAATAGTAAGAATAAAAGCTAAGGTCTAGGGTAGATATATGATGCTTGTAAGCCTAAGGGAATATCAAAGGCCCACATCAAGTACAATACTATAGTCAGTGAAATGAGTAGCCCTATAGTATAAGGAAGCATCATAGAACTTAAGGTACCGATACCACTTTCTTTCACATATTTTTGACAATACGTGATGATGAGTGGATAAAATGCAAACATAGGAGTTACTACGTTAACAGCCGAGTCTGATACACGAAAGGCCACTTGCGTCAGTTCGGGAGCAATACCTACACCCATTAGCATTGGTACAAATATCGGTGCCAAGATAGCCCATTTGGCTGATGCAGAGGTGATGATCAGATTTAATAGGGCAACGAAGAAGATAATCCCGAAGATAGTGAGCTGTGGCGGCAAAGCCAGGCCTTGCAGAAATTCGGCACCGGAAATGGCAAGTAAAGCACCAATTTGTGAAGCATTAAATGCATATAAAAATTGTGCTGCAAAGAAATAGAATACGATAAGTTGCACTAACGTGTGAGTAATATCTTCCATGGATTTTGTAAAATCCTTTGTACTTTTAAAGGTGCCGGCAGCTATACCGTATACAATACCAATACCACCAGTGAAGAGAAAAATTAATGCGACGATAGACTGCATAATGGGGGCTTTAAAACTGGCGATGGTACCGTCCGGTGCACGCCACGGGCTATCCGTCGGTAGAAGTCCCCAAACGAGACCGATAGCCATGAGCACCAGGAAGCCGGTGGCAAGAAAGAATGCCCTGTTTTCGCGCGGGGTGATGGCTGTGGACGCATTGTGCTCTACCTGCAAGGATTCATCAAGAGGATACATTTTCCATAGCCAGGGTTCAACGATGCGATCGGTAATAAACCAGCACGTGGGAATGACGATAAAGGTGGCTATAAAGGCGTAATAAAAATTACATAATACATTGACCAAATACGTAGGGTCGATAATTTGTGCCGCACTTTGAGTAAATCCTTGAATTACAGGGTCGATAGCTGACGGTGTATAATTGGCGGCAAAGGCGCCGGCAATTCCGGCAAATGATGCTGCAATTCCAGCCAACGGGTGCTTTCCGGAAGCGTAGAACATGTAAGCTGCAATAGGGATAATAATAACATACCCGGAATCCGGACCGAGATGACTAAGCATGCCTACAAGGATAACCACCGGTGTGATGGCCTTTTGCGGTGTAATAGAGAGGAGCTTTCGTAATGCAATATTTAAGTAACCGGATCCTTCGGCAATACCTACGCCTAGGGTAGCTACGATAACCATGGCCAACGGAGGGAATCCGGAATAGTTGGTTACCATTTTGCTCATCAACGTGATGAGTGACTGCGGACTAAGCATGTTGATGATTTGTAATTGTTTGCCTGTTGCCGGATTGACGTAGCCAAATGTCATAGTTGAGAGTATGGCAGAGATGATGCAGACAATAATAAAGGCTCCGATAAATAATATGGTAATATCAGGAACGCGATTGCCCAGGCGCTCGATAAAAGCGAGTACGCCGGTAGTTGGTTTTTGTTGTTGCGTGACCATAGAGGTGCTCCTTTCTTGTGTTAAAGACTAAGTATAGATGTTTATTTTGATTATACTATAAATTAGATTGCTAAGGATATATGTTCTCTGTATGTATACAAAATATAAATGGAGGTTTATTAAAAAATCAAATGCTACTTGCGTGATAGAAAGGTTTGTTATATAATTAAAAAGCTTGTTAATGGCAAGCACTTCCTACCCCTATGAAAGATAGGGGCATTAGTCCGAAAGAGGAGGTGATTTTGTATGAACAAATACGAAGTCATGGTTATTGTGAAACCGGCCGAAGAAGAAGCAACTAACGCTGTAATCGAAAAGATTGAGGCTTTGATTGCTCGTGTAGGCGGCACAGTAGAAAAGGTAGATCGTTGGGGCAAGCGTCGTCTTGCTTATCCGGTGAAAAAATTCACGGATGGTTTCTACGTATTGGTGAACTTTGAAGCAGCTCCGGCTGAAATCAAAGAAATCGATCGTGTGTTGAAAATCAACGATGAAGTCCTTAAACACCTGATTGTTAAACACGAAGCATAAGCAAAAGCCCTGGGAGGTAAGAATGAATTCTGTACAAATCTTAGGTAATTTAGCTCGTGACCCGGAAGTTCGCTTTACCAAAACTGGTAGAGCCGTAGCGACGTTTACTGTGGCTGCGACGAACACATATGTTGATTCCACCACCAATGAAATGAGAGAACAGACCGCTTTTATTAATTGTGTGGCTTGGGGAAAACTCGGGGAGGCAGCCGGCAACCTTCGTAAAGGTAGTCGTTGCTTCGTAGAAGGCCGTCTGCAGACGCGTTCTTATGAAACGCAGGATGGTCAAAAACGTTACGTAACCGAAGTTGTTGCCAATTTTGTAGGACAATCGCTTGATGCACAGCATGCAGCGGATTCCTTCGGAGGCGGTTCTAACTTTGATAGCTTCGGAAGCGGTAATAACGAGGAGAACATTCCGTTCTAATGTTTAGGACTCCTACTAATTCGAAAAGGAGGATTCACAATGAGAAGAGATAGAGGCAGAAAGCCAAGAAGAAAAGTTTGCAACTTCTGCGTTGATCATGTTGAAGAAATTGATTACAAGGACGTTGCTAAGCTTCGCCGTTTCACTACGGAACGCGGTAAAATTCTTCCGCGCCGTATTTCCGGCACTTGCGCTAAACATCAGCGCAAATTGACTTTAGCCATCAAGCGTGCTCGTGCAATTGCTTTATTGCCGTTCACTGCTGAATAAGCTGATGACCTTGAAACCCGGTAACCGAAAGGTTGCCGGGTTCTTTGCTTTTTATAAATGAATATAATATAACAGCGACGTTGGCTGCAGTTGAAATAAATAGCATTCAGGAGTATAATGGATACATCTTGCGAGCGGGCATACAATTGTCTTGTGAAAAAGCATTGTGCCAGTAAGATATATGTAGAATGGTAGAGGCTCAGTGAAGAGCCAGGTAGAAAGGAGTTTCTAGTATGTTTAAGCGTAGTATGGGAGTAGCTGTGGCGATGTTGATCATGGCCGGTGTAATGGTAGGCGGATGTGGGTCGTCCGGATCGAGTGCTGGTTCTGATTCCCCTCGAATCGGTGTCATTCAGCCGGTTGAACATCCTGCGTTGGATGCTTCGGTAAAAGGTTTTGTAGATGGTTTGGCAGAGCGTGGCTATAAAGAAGGTCAGAATATTACTATTGATCGTCAAAATGCACAGGGTGACCATGCTAATATGGAAAGTATTGCCAATCGGTTTGTAGCGGATAACGATAAGCTTGTTTTTGCGGTAGCTACATCGGCTGCACAGGTTATGGCGAATAAAACCAAAGATATACCAATTGTAGGTGCAGCAATCTTTGATTATAAAAAGGCTGATTTGATTAAAGATATGAAGGCTCCGGGAACTAATGTTACGGGAGTAACAAACTTTAATCCTTTGGAAAAGCAAGTTGATTTAATTTTGAAAGTTATGCCGAGTGTAAAAGAAATCGGAGTTGTCTATGCGTCTAGTGAGGTTAATTCGCAGGCTCAAATAGAGGCTTTCAAAGCATATGCGGCTAAGAAGGGGTTGAATGTGACGGAGGGTACGATTACCAGTGTCAACGATATCCAACAGGTAGCACAAAATCTTGTTAATCAAGGCGTAAAGGCTATTTTTGTACCAACAGATAATTTGGTGGCATCGGCTATGCCTAATTTGACGGCAGTTACCGATGCAGCAAAAGTTCCGGTATTTATTGCGGACGATAATTTATTATCTGGTGGCGGATTAATGGGCTATACGGTAGATTACTATAAATTGGGTGTACAGGCAGGTCATATGGCAGCCGATATTTTGGATGGCAAGAAAAAGCCGCAGGATATGCCAATTCAGATGCAAGATATGATGAAATTGGCTATCAATAATAGTCAGCTAACGAAATTGGGAATTACTGTTCCGGCAGATGTACCTAAGGAAGCAAAATAGCTTGTAATACATGCGGAATTAAGATAAGTTATAATTTGATTGATGTAAATAGAGGAAATACTCCGTATTGCATAAATTGTATAAGTAAAGGCAGTTGAGATTTGGTTTCATCTTGGCTGCTTTTTGCTTATCATGTTGATGAAAAGTGAAGTTGTGAAGTACTGAAAGTCAATTGACATTGTCTACAAGTAGGAATATAATTATTCCCATAAATATTATAGGGTTTAAGAAAGTATAGCTTTGGAGGGATTTTTATGGCAGAACATGATGAAAATCAAGTCAATCGCAAGGCCAAGGAAGCATTGGATAGTAGCCGAGGACAAGGCAAGCTGAAACAATTGCTTCTATGGATTGCGGCCCTTATTATAGGGGGAATTCTGGGTTGGATTAATAATCCGGGATTAAATGAATTATTTAATTTTGTGGCATCGGTGTTTACTAGACTGTTCCAATTTATTGCGGTTCCGACAATTACATTGGCGGTTATCACCACTTTGGCAGCATTGGGGTCGAATAAAAACACAGGTCGTATTTTTGCTCATGCGGTTACTTATACGCTTCTTACTACAATTTGCGCGGCAGCTGTAGGTTTAGCGCTTTATTTATGGATTCAGCCGGGCAATATTTCCGCCGATCTTATCGGCGCCGGGGTAGCTCAGGTACCTGAAAAGTTGGGTAAGATTACCTATTATGATCACTTCTTGTCGATTATACCTAATAATCTCCTGCAGCCATTCTTGTCAGGCAATGTATTGTCGGTAATGCTTATTGCGGCGGCTGTAGGTTTGGCATTAGCTTTTATGCCTAAAACAGAAAATCGTGATGCCTTCTTAAAAATTTTGTTAGGCTTCCAGGAAGTATTATTTACATTAATTCGTGCATTGCTTTGGATTTTGCCGGTGGGCATTTTGGCTTTTGCGGCTCAGTTGGCAGCACAAATCGAAGCTGGTGTTATTGTCGGCGCGCTTGGTAAATATACGGCCATTGTTATCGGTGGGAACTTGATTCAGTTCTTTATTGTGATTCCGCTGTTCCTAATTGCTCGTGGGTTGAATCCTATAACAGTATTCAAAAAAATGTCACCGGCTGTTATGGTGGCGCTCTTTACTAAAAGCTCGGCAGGCACTTTGCCTGTAACGTTGGCTTCGGCAGAACAGAATTTAAAAGCCAATACAGCAGTATCTCGGTTTGTGTTACCGATTTGTACGACTATCAATATGAATGGCTGTGCGGCATTTATTCTGGTAACATCTCTTTTCTTGATGCAGAATGCAGGGATGGAATTATCGTTAGGTGAAATGATAGGCTGGCTCTTTATTGCCGTACTGGCAGCCGTAGGTAACGCAGGCGTACCGATGGGATGTTACTTCTTGACGTTGTCCTTGATGTCGTCTATTGGCGCGCCGATTGGTCTTATGGGGGTTATTTTGCCGATTTATACTATTATTGATATGATTGAAACGGCAGAAAATGTATGGTCCGATTCGGCAGTATGTGCTATGACGGATAAGGATCTGCAAGGTAAGCTTACCGATGAAGACCAAGCATTGGCACCAAGCATTTAACTTTATAATGATATTGGAAGTTGAATAACATCTATAAACATATACGAGAGAGAGTTTCTTAAGCCCTAATTAAAATATCGCTTTACGTGTTAACGTAAAGCGATATTTTTTAAAAAAAGACTTGCAATTTAAAAGTAAACATGATATATTATATGAGTACCTGACGTGAGCGTCAGATACGCGGCCCCGTGGTGTAGCGGTTAACATGTCGCCCTGTCACGGCGAAGATCGTCAGTTCAAATCTGATCGGGGTCGCCATTTGTTCGCCTCGGTAGCTCAGTCGGTAGAGCAACGGACTGAAAATCCGTGTGTCGACAGTTCGATTCTGTCCTGAGGCACCATTAAAAGAATATGCGGTTGTGGTGGAATGGCAGACACGCCATCTTGAGGGGGTGGTGAGCGTACGCTCGTATGGGTTCAAGTCCCATCAACCGCACCAAATGTAAGAGTGCATCGTAATTATGACGATGTGCTCTTTTTTTATATCGTTGCGTTGATGTTGTTTTGTTGCTATCATTGAAGTATCAGATATAGTTGTACGAAAAGGAGTCTTTTATGAATGACAAAACCGTAGTACTTAATGCAGGATTGGTAAATTATGATGGTAATGTAGATTATTCATCTATTGCTTCCGATGTTATTATTTTTGATGAAACACCGGAAGATCTGATTTTGGAGCGTGTTCAAGATGCTACTGTGGTAGTGACGAAAGAAATGAAGGTGCCGGGTAAGATTATTCGTCAGTTCCCGGATAGCGTGAAGATGATTTGTGAAGCAGGTACGGGATACAATAATATTGATCTTGATGCGGTTAGAGAAAAAAGGATTATGCTTTGCAATATTCCGGCATATAGTAGTGAACGCGTGGCTCACACGGGAATTATGATGATGATGAATTTAGCCAGTGAAATGCAAAAGCAGATACGTATGTTGGCAGAGGGGAATCATGATAATTTCCACAAGCATTTAATGGTCAAACATGTAGAGTTAAACGGAAAGACATTGGGACTCATCGGTTATGGCAACATTGCAAAAGAAATGAGTAGGGTAGCTCAAGCATTGGGGATGCATGTCATTGTTTCAACAAGAACACCTCGTGAAGATTGTGAGGGTGTACACTTTACAGATTTTGATACCGTGCTACGAGAAAGTGATTTTCTGTCATTAAATTGTCCATTGAATGACACAACACGGCACATGATTGATAAAGCAGCCTTGGATAAGATGAAGCCTTCCGCATATATTATTAATACCGCACGAGGTGCTCTTATTGATGAGAAAGCATTGATTAGAGCCTTACAAGAAGGAGTTATTGCCGGAGCCGGTTTAGATGTACAGGAAGTAGAGCCCTTAGACGAGAACAGTCCGTTATTTACGATGGATTCTGTTATTATTACTCCGCATATGGGATGGCGTGGCCTAGAAACGAGACGGCGTTTAATTGATTTGTTGCGAGAGAACATTAAGGCTTTCGCGAAGGGACAGCCGATTAATCGCGTTGATTAAGCGAGAGTATGTATAAATTTTTTACCTAAAGCGGGAATGTATGATAAGCTCTTTTTCATATAAGTAATAGGATATACAATGAAAATCCGTTGTCGATAATCACATCGCAATATACAATGTGATGTTCGCAACGGATTTTTTGTTGCATCTACATCTAAAAAGAGGAATTTTAAATGTGAATGAAGAATAGTAAAAATGACATCTGTACATTGTGATGAAGAGTGTGCGAAAACTACGGACGAAAGAGTAATGCGGATGCCGCAACACATATGTATAAAAGGAGTTCTCTGGTGAGAATGAAAGGAGTGACGTTTGTGGCTATTTATTTGGCAGATATCAAAGACTGTAAAAAGAAAGGAACATCGTTACGTACTTATACACTATATGTGCCAGAAGGCATGCATTGGACCGGTGGTGCTCATATGCGCGTGGCGCTCTATGAGGGATTGTCGCCGGAGTTGGCACAAAAGATAAAGAAAGCTGATAAAGAAACACGGTGCGCATTGTTGGGCGGAATAACGGAAGCCGATTTTGATCCTGCGTTCACGAGAACATTTTCTATTTCTACTAGAGAATGTGATAATGCGATTGTATTTTCTACACGCATAGCTGCGGAGCCGTCCTTATTTAAAAAGACCCTAGGAGAGTATCAAGTAGGTGACGGGATTTTTATTTTGACATCGGCTACGCATCTTCATGTTCCGCCGAAGGGTCCTATTGTAGCTTTGACTATGGGCGTTGGTCTGTCCAGTTTGCATGCATTTATTCGTGATTTACTGGAAGCCGGTGGTGATGGTCCTATTCTTTCGTTGAATGTAGCCGAACCATTGGAAGAGTTGACTGAACTGGAAGTACACGATGAGCGTGTGCGCTATATGTATAAGAATAATAGATATAGCTTTGAACAAGCAGTTAAAAAACTAATGGAGGATAGAGTGTTAGTAGAACAAGGACGTTTTATTGTTATCGGCGGTCATCGTTTTATGAAAGAGTGGATAGCTTTTTTAGAAGACAATGGAGTTGCACAAGATAGAATTTTCCTTGATCGACCTGATGAACAGCGAGCTATTTATATTAAATGAGATGATAGATAGTGTAGAATAAAAAGAGAGATGATTTCCGGATATGAAATCATCTCTCTTTTTTGATATAGGGGAGAGTATTATACAACGCATATGTTGTATGTGAAATGTGGTCAGAAAGGAAAGACGCTTAGTAGTCGCTACGATATAGACCGGGTTTACGATCATGAAATACATTGATGCGTTGACGAATATCTTTTAATATAGATAAATCAATACTAGCTGTCCGTACCTGCTCGGTACCGTCTAAGTGAAGAATTTCTTCGCCCCATGGATCTAATAGAAGAGAGTTACCGGCGCAGGTGACCTTCCCAAGTTGGCCGCAACCATTCACCGCGCATAAGAACATCTGATTTTCTACTGCTCGTGCTATATTCAAAATTTCCCAATGGCGCAAACGAATCGTAGGCCATTGTGCAGGTACGAAGAAAAGATCTACCCCTTGTAATGCGGCAGTACGTACTAATTCGGGAAAGCGGATATCGTAACAAATGCAGCTAGAGCAAGGAATGTCATCCAGCATAAAATGATGAATGTGATTACCTCCGGTAAAGAATTTTTCTTCTTTTGCCGGGCTGAAGCCATGTATTTTGTCATATTCGGAAATTACCGAACCCTGTCGGTCAAGGACATATGTAGTATTATATACATACCCTTTTTTCACGGTAGCTACCGATCCGCCGACGATATTCACGGCATGTTTTTTGGCAAAGTCGGATAGAAAGTGGCGGGTACGCTCGCCGTCGGGATCAGCCATATCCTTGAGCGCCGGAGTCGGCGCAAAACCGGTATTCCAAGTTTCGGGCAAGACGATAATATCGGGATGACTGGCCACTGCTTCGGTAAGAAGTTGTTCGACCCGTGTATAGTTAGCCGCAACGTCACCGACAGTGACGGCGAATTGTACAAGTGCTATATTTTTTTTCATTATATTCCCTCCCTCAATAGCCAAGATGATATACACTTTCAGTATATGAGTGGGAGAAAGGCTTGTCAATATAGAGAAATTTACTGCGAAAATACTAAAAAAATGGTAAAATATATCGTAAAAGCAAAAAGAGATATAGTTGAGGGAGTTTAGCGTTGTATCGCAATAAAAATAAGTTCCTAATGATTGAATGGAAAGATACTTACAATAAATGGCGGATACGTAGGAGGTTACATGTTATCATGAAAAAAATATATATTTTCTGCGCGTTGCTCATAGGTCTTGTAGTAATCATAGCCGGATGTAGCTTTGGAGCGGCGCCGACGACAGAGTCAAAGCCTGAGGCAAAGGCTCCGGTGCAAGAGAAGGTAGCGACAGCAGTACCCAAAGGAATCCCGGTATTGATGTATCACAAAATTGGACCTGATAAGGATAATGATGCGGTGCTTCGCGAGGATTTGTTCTTAGCACAAATGAAATTTTTAAAGGACAAGGGATTCCATCCGATTACAATGGAGCAGTTATATCACTATGTAACAAGTGGTAAAGCGGTGCCCGTAAAACCGGTAGTGCTGACGTTCGATGATGGGTATGCAGATACATATTCCGTTGTGTATCCGGCGCTAAAGAAATATGGATTTGCCGCAACTGTGTATGTAAATCCCGGTGATGTAGGACAGCGATTGACGTGGGAGCAGATTAAAGAAATGAAAGATGGCGGCGTTACTATTGCCAGTCATGGCTATGATCACGTACGAATGAATGAATTGTCAGCGGCGGCAAAGAAAGATAATATTGTTAAAGCACAACAAGCGCTTAAGGATAAACTGGACATTGATAATGTATGGTTTTGCTATCCTTATGGACGGGTAGACGCTCAGGCAGAAGCGGCGGCCAAGGAAGCAGGTATTCGCTTGGCGGTAACGATGAATCCAGGATGGGTACATCAAGGTGATAATCCTCTTACATTGCATCGTATTTGGATAGGTAATGCCGTTGACTTGGCGCATTTCGAAGAGCGCATTACGACAGAACAGTATACAGACTTATAATTGAGGATGGGAGATAACTATGAAATCGTTCTTTCGAAAAGCATGGGTAAAGTTTATCCTTGTTATGTTTATTTTTACCGCGGTATCAGCGCCGTTCATTGTTTTGTTCGGTCCTTTTGATAATATTAAGCGCACCGTAGTGGGGGCAATCATGCGGTCGCGGCATCCGCATTATATTACGTGGCTTTTCGACCAATATGAGCTTAATGCCATATTAGGATCGGTAGGAACCGTGCGCAGTCAGGACTTGTTTAAATTTAAGGCCAGAGAAGATAATACATTAAAGCTGCGTAAAATTGAATCCAGTCGCTATGTAGGCTATTTATTGGAAATTCCGGATCCCCGTCGTATTCACGTAGCTACGGCGAAGAATATCCAAGAAAAAGGGGAAACTACCAGTAATATCGCCAAGGATAACGATGCGGTAGCGGCTATTAACGGCGGTGGGTTTCACGATCCAAATGGTACGGGTACAGGGCGCTTACCGTACGGCTTTATCTTGCGCGATGGCAAATATGTTATCGGTCAGGATGTAGGTCCTGATGAAAACGTAGATTTCGTAGGCTTTACCAAGAGCGGTAACCTTATTGCCGGTAATTATAATAAGACGGAGTTAGCAGATATGGAAGCTTCCGAAGGAATTACTTTCGGACCACCATTGATCGTGAATGGTAAGAAGATGATTACCGAAGGTGATGGCGGTTGGGGGATTGGTCCGCGTACAGCCATCGGTCAGAAAAAAGATGGTACGGTTATCTTCTTAGTTATTGATGGACGTCAACCGGGATATTCTACCGGAGCGACCTTGCGTGATGTACAGGATGTTCTTTATGCCGAAGGTTGTTATATTGCCGCTAATTTAGATGGCGGTTCCAGTACGACATTGTATTATAATGGTAAAGTAGTCAATAAACCAGCGGATTTATTGGGTGAACGTATGATTCCGACGGCGTTCATTGTTAAGTAATAGGAGGCGTTATGAAATCATTCGGCAAGATTTGCACGGCCTTTGTAGTAGGCCTTCTATTACAGGGCGGTGTGTACTATTATTTGGATCAAGTATATTTGGCACCGACTACGGATTTTGCAGTAAGCAATGCATCGCAGGAAAAGGACGGCAATTTTCCTGATGTTACGGAAGGACGTAAATATTATTCGGAAGGGCATAAGTATATGGCCGTGGTTACCAATGATGCGGTTAAAATTTATACATCCGGTAAGAAAGAACCAACCAAGCTTGATCTCAAGGGGCGAATGGTAAGCTACTTCGAGTGGCTGCCTGACCGCGATTTGGCAATCATGGGATTATACGGCGGACCTAAGGATGCTGTTGTGTTAGCGCGCATCGATCCGGAAAATCCGGACCATGAAGTGGATACGACAATGGAGGATTTACCATCGGATAGCCGGATTACGGAAGCGGCTTTTTCCACGGCAACCAATGTGGTATACATGAAAATTAAGGTAGCGGAGAATGCATATCGTATTTACCGTACCGATGCCAACTATGACACGCGACGTGTGTATATGCAGGCTTCTAATATCGGTCGCATTGCAGTTTTTTATGATGAAGATCGCTTCTTCTACGATAATGTGCGTACCGGCGATGTCTTTATGTTCAACGGCACCGAGGGTGGATGGCGTGTTATCAATCCGCCGGGACGATATCGCCTTATCGGTGTTGATATGAATAAGGATATTTATATTGCCAAGGTGAATAAAGAAGACGAAGTATTATCTCTTAGCAAGGGGCGTCTTGGGGTAGGTTTTGAAACAATTCATACCTTTGATTCGCCGCAAACTTTGAGCACGATCACCGTTGCCTCAATTAAGAAAAATATGGAAGACGGTACCTATGGTACTTCTTCGTCGAAGGATGATGCAAGTGATTCATCGGATAAGAAAAAATAATAATTAGTAAAAATTATAATATTATTAAAATCTGATTAAAGATTGTAGTTGCGTAATTAGCATAGGCTAAAAGACCTGCTTTAGCAGGTCTTTTTCATAAGCGACTAAGTAAGGAGGAAATAAAATGGCTAAAATCAAAATTCAAAAGAATTTAAGTGACGCAGATATGTTTAAAGGCTTTACGGAAGAGGAAACATTTGAGAATGCCATGCTTCGCGGCGAAGGGCTTAGACAAGCGAAAATCGCCAAGAAAAGAGCTGTTGAAAATAAACAAGATGCTTTCTATCGTGAGTTCCTGACAGAAAAAATCGAGACGCAAATCGGCAAGATGCTGTTAGAGATAAAAATGGAGTATTATAAGGATGGTATAAATAATTTTTATGTCCAGGTAAAAAAAGAAGGCAAAAATATAGTTTTGGAAACAGGGCCGAAAAAATTAAAATAGTCTAAAATTAAGAAAAACAGCGCTCATAGATGATTATTCCGTATTAAAAAATATGTTGACAAAGGCATGTATAAGTAGTCTAATAGTGTTGTGGCGTAAACAAGCTTGTCTTTGTTTTTAAGATAGTGACTTGTGAGACGCAATCTGTAGAATAATGATTTGAATCGCAAACATCTGTGAAATGTGGAAGATTTTACAGAGTCGGCAGTGTTCGATTCATCTCAAATGTGAAGGAGAAGGATTAATAATGGCGAAAAAAGTGAAACTCATGGAAACCGTCCTTCGTGACGGTCATCAGTCCGTCTTGGCAACTCGTATGCGTACTAGCCAGATGGTGCCTGTATTGGAAAAATTGGATGCTATCGGTTACGATGCATTGGAATGCTGGGGCGGTGCTACATTTGATAGCTGCCTTCGTTTCCTCGATGAAGATCCATGGCAGCGTCTTCGTACCTTAAAAGCTCACATCAAGAACACGCCGCTTCAGATGTTGTTGCGCGGTCAGAACCTTCTTGGTTATAAACACTACGCTGATGACGTAGTAGAAGCTTTCGTTCGTAAAGCAAAAGAAAACGGTATCGACCGCATCCGTATTTTCGACGCATTGAACGATCCTTGGAACATGCGTGCCGCTATCGAAGCCGGTAACAAATGTGGCGTTCATGTACAGGGCACCATGGTTTATACTATCAGCCCGGTACACACTAACGAAATGTTCGTTAATGTAGCAAAAGAATTAAAAGAAATGGGTATCGACTCCCTCTGCATTAAGGATATGTCCGGTTTGCTCGCACCGTACGATGCTGCTTCCTTGATTAAGGATCTTAAGAAAGCATTGGGCGATGACATGATTATCGACTTGCACAGCCATTTCACTTGCGGTCTTGCCAGCGCTACATACATGAAAGCAGTAGAATCCGGTGTTGATATCATCGATACTGCATTGAGTCCGTTCGGTCATGCTACTTCTCAGCCGGCAACGGAAAGCATCGTTGAAATGTTCCGCGGTACTGAATATGATACCGGTTTGGACCTCAACGCTATGCGTGAATTAGCTGAATACTTCCGTGGCGTTCGCAAAGAAATCTCCGAAGAATTCGGTATTACACCGGCTCACGAAGTATTGCCGGAAGTTCGTCATTACCAGATTCCTGGCGGCATGCTCTCCAATACGCAGAACCAGTTGCGTGAAATGGGCATGGCTGACAAGTTCTTTGATGTAATGAACGAAATGCCGAAAGTTCGTGCTGACCTCGGATATCCTCCGTTGGTAACTCCGACCAGCCAGATCGTTGGTACTATGGCTATGATGAACGTAAACTTCATGGCAAACGGAATGGAACGTTATACTATGACATCTAACGAAGTTAAAGATCTTGTTCGCGGTAAATATGGTCGCTTACCGGCACCGATTTCCGACGATATTCGCAAGAAAATCATCGGCGACGAAGAACCTATCACTTGCCGTCCGGCAGATCTCATTAAACCGGAATTGGAAAAATACCGTCAGGAATTGACCGATCACGGTTTCGAAGGCTTCAGCGACGAAGACGTATTGACTTACGCTTTGTTCCCAGAAGTTGCTCTTCAGTTCTTCGAAAAACACGCAGAACCGATTACAAGAAAAGTATTGTCCATCAACAGCCAGAAATAATTCAGGCATTAGGACATGTAAGAGGAGAGACCTCAATGAGGTCTCTCCTCTTTTGTTAGTATTGGTATTCGTGTTGAAGCCGATAGTTTATCGAGTGCAAAGCTTGTCGATATCTTATTAAGGGTGAAGAGTGTTCATTATCAAAAATAAAATCGGCCAATATGGTATCGTCTTTGGTAGTTTGGTGAGAGCCTGGAGTTAATGTTCTCCATATAAAACTATAAGAGGAATGACATTGGGAATATAAAAAATAGAGTTATAGGACAAAATGTGTTGGTCTAAGAGCCGATGGAATCAGTATT